>Ga0207422_1000845_pt1 | contig 79820 bp, 80 predicted proteins | sample MarCyaLeptolynsp_FD_187757 | JGI IMG/M metagenome (GOLD analysis project Ga0207422, IMG submission 187757) | Marine cyanobacterial communities from Panama - species 1 Leptolyngbya sp. (SPAdes) | ecosystem: Environmental > Aquatic > Marine > Unclassified | place: Panama: Panama City | collected...
GGGTCCGTTGCCAGCGTGGGTTCGAACGCTCGAACGTGTGACTCGCTGGGTGGGCGTCAAGATCGCGATCTACCACCTGCGACTGAACCAAAGGAGAGCCGCCGCGTGAATTTCGTGCATAATGTTGGTGAGGAAGCGGTCAGCGCCAAGACTAACTCGGACGCACAACGATGCGAACCAATCCAAGAGTACCATGCGATCCCTCGGGTGCGACTGCCCCTCTGGGGCTGGGGGACTATCCACACGACGGCATTTCAACCGCGCGACGCCAACCGCAGAACACACCATGCATCATTGAATGGAACGAACCATGAGCAACTATCTAACCGACCGTCGGGCGCGCGTCGCCAAGACATTGAACTTGACCAACGAAATCGTCCTCTGCCACGGCGGCGACCTGATCTCCGTCCCGGGCGGTGCCGATCAGATGTTTCGATTCGTGCCCGATACGGAATATCGATATCTCGCCGATCATGATGAGCCGGGATGTTTAGTCGCATTCGATCCGCAAACCGGTTGGGTCGAATTTCGTCCACCGGTATTGGAAGCGGAACGCGTATGGGAAGGTCGCCCGCCCTTTGATTGGTCCGACGCGATTCGACCGATGACGGAGTTCGATGCCTGGTTAACCGACCGTGCCAGTCGCCCGATCGCCAATTTGGGCAGCCACATGCCGCTGATTGCGGCCGACCCCGATTTGACGGCAAGCGTTCGCGAACGGCTCATGCAAGCGCGACGACCGAAGGATGATGTCGAACTCGCACGGATGCGTGCCGCCGTCGCAGCAACCGTCGCCGGATTTAGACGCGCGTCTGAATACATCAAGCCGGGCGTGACCGAGCGGCAGATACAGGTCGAGTTGGAATGCGAGTTCTTTCGCCACGGCGGCGATCGACCGGGCTATAACACGATCGTCGGCACCGGCACGAACGCGGCGGTCTTACACTTCACGCCGGGTAAGCGTGTGGTCGGTGAAAGCGACCTGGTGTTGATCGACGCCGGCGCGGAGATCGAGGGTTACACCGCCGACGTCACGCGAACTTACTTTGCCAACGGTAAGCCCGACGGGTTTCGCGGTGACTTATACAACGCAGTCTTGTCAGCTCAGAAAACGGCCGTCGAAAAATGCAAGCCCGGCAAAGAGTTTCGCGAACTACATCTCGAAACGGCACGCGATATGGCAGCGAGCTTGGTCGAGTTGGACATCCTAACAGGCGATGTGGACAACCTCGTCGAGCGCGACGCCCACGCGCTCTTCTTTCCGCACGGGCTCGGTCATCTGGTCGGCCTCGGTGTGCGCGATGCAAGCGGTTACCTGCCCGGTCGCGAACGTAGCACGCGTTTCGGTCTCGCGGCCTTACGGATCGACCTGCCGCTCGACGTCGGCTATATCGTGACGGTCGAACCCGGCTTGTATTTCATTCCGGCGTTGTTGACCGATGAAACGCGGCGCGAGCAATATCGCGATGCGATCAATTGGTCGCGCGTGGATGGGCTGCTCGATATCGGTGGCGTGCGGATTGAAGACAACCTGCTAATCACGCCCGACGGTAGTGAAAACCTGACAGCCGCCATCCCGAAGTAGCCCAAGCGATGGTAATTTCGCACCAATCTTGCCCGCGCGCCTCTATAATATGGTGGGATGGCCGCATATATCGCCTTCATTTTGATGGGCCTCATGCTTCTAACCACAGCGGGTTGCGGCTGGAAGTTGATGTCGTTAAGTGCTCGCAGCGGGCCGCGTTTGGTGTGTCACGCATGCGGGCGAGCGATTGAATCTGCGAACGAGAATCGCTGTCCGCATTGCCTTGCTATCGTGCCTGCCGCTGAATCTCAACCGTCACGCGTGGCCGAGGTTGACGAGCCGAATCGGCATCACGCCGATCGCCGGGCGACGGCCAAGTCCGCATTGCAAGCCATGGCGCGCGGCGATCGATTGCTCTACTTCAAAGGCTTGCAACCCCAACAACCTACAACGCCGTCGTGTCGAAATCCGCTATGTACGGGTTCGATGGAAACGGTTTCCGGCAACGACCAGCGTTTTTGTAGCCGGTGTGGTACGCCGTTCGAGGAAGCGACAAACAACTTGCAAGTCGAATTGAGTAGCGTGCGTACGAAGCGCACCGAGCTGCGAAGGTATCTCGAAGTAGTGGCAACGGCCGACCCCGCTTCGGCCGACCGCAGCCTTAAGTCGGCGCAGGCAACGGCACGAACATTGTTTGATCGCAATGATCAAAACAAATAGAACCTAAGCGCTAGACTTCCTTCAATTGGACGGCAGGGCACGGCAATCGGGCATGCCTTTGCGCCCCTTCGAGCTAATCTCTCCTACTCAATGCGGAGATCACCATGAGTCGCACAGTATCTTCGGTAGCGACAACGCTGTTATTGGTGGCCCTTATCGCGTGCATCATCTGGGCATCGATGAATGGCAGCGTACTGGTCGCGCTCAAAGACATGCTCGCCACGCCGTGGGGCGCTACGACTTTGCTCGACCTGTACATCGGCCTCGGTTTCGTCGCCGTTTGGATCGCCTTTCTGGAACGAAACTGGCGGCGATCGTTGCCGTGGATCGTCGTGTTGCCGCTATTGGGGAATGTGGTCACGCTCATCTATCTGCTTGTGCGCCTCATCAAATATCGAACGGTTCACGAAGCGATTCTCGGGCACGGGGCCAGAACCGACGCCCCCATTAACAACAACTAAACCCCAGCTAACTTGATGATACAAACCCGCAACATGAGTACCGCTTCCCCTTAGCGTTTAGGTTAAAATAGAATCCACGCTCTGAATCGAGATGTGTTACCAAGACCTTTTTTGGAGGATGTCCCCAATGAAACCTGTTATTCGCCTTGTCGCATTACTCGGCCTCGTCGGCCTTCTCGTACTCGGCACCGAACTCATCGCCGGCGACGAACCGCCTAAGGCGCCACCGCCCCCACAACCCAAGCCCGAAACCCCGCCGGTCCCCAATCCCGCACCGACAGGCAAGTTCGTGCCCGTTACCGACGTTCATCACATGATGGAAGGCCAAGCCAAGCTTTGGGGTGAGATCAAAGATGGAATTTTGGACAGCAATTGGAAAGCTGCAGAAAAAAGTGCTTGGCTGCTGGCAGAAGTTTCGAACGTCAACCAATACCAACACGAAGCGGCCGACTATAAAGGTTGGGCAAAACAGATGTCGGATCAATGCGTTGAGTTGGCGGGCGTGCTGAAGAAGAAGGACGCAGCCAAGTCGCGCGATTTGGTTTCCAAGATCGGCAACACCTGTAGCGAGTGCCACAACAAGTACAAATAATCCCCCCACTTTCCCCGTCGCTGAGATATCTGCTTTCAAGCCGTCCATCAATGGGCGGCTTTTTTATTAGTTGGTTGGATCGGCTGGCGACTTGGCGATCAGAAATCGATCATTCGCACCGTAACAAAACACGCAAAGAGACGTTTGGATTCAAATGTGGAGATGTGCAGGATACAATCGGCAGGGCGAGTTTAGCGTACCATTCCCGTTCGATCGCGGAGGTCGACAAGGAGTTCCGACCGTGTCGGCATAATGATCTTGCCTAGTTCGTCACCGTATTCCATCAAATTCAGATCGAGCATGCTAGCGGTAGCAAAGAAGTCCACCTGCACGTTCCAAGCCATGACTTCAGCACGTGCCTGAGAGAAGTAGCGATCCTGAATCGGCTCCGTGAGAACAACCATGATCTGGTCGGGCTGCCACGCGCGAACTGCGGCGAAAGCTTGTGCGGCATTGACTTGTTTCTTCTCGTCGCGCGGTTGCAGACCGGATGTCACGATCGGAATTGGCTCGGCCTTACTTAAAAGCGCCGCAAGCTCACCGCCGCCGCCTGTTTCGTCAGACGTTTGGATAAAACCGAATTGAACGTTGCCCAGCGATGTCGATTGACACAAGCTGTTTGCCAACAGCGCCGTCGCTCGCAAATCGGTAGAGCCACCGTTATCGCCCACGAATACAAACGCGACTTTTGAGCCCATCACCGGTGCACCGATGAAACTCATATCGGCGCGGGCTGTCCGCACTTGGCTTTCCCAAGCCTGCACGTCTGCAACTGGCCAACCGGAAATTGTTTCTGTCGTGTTTAGCGCAACAAACGCCCCCCAAGACAACCCTACGGCAATTAGGAACATCGCCGCTGCACGCCACACCCAAGGGCGCCCCATCGGCATGCCTAGCGTTATACGCCGCGCTGCGGGTTTGACGTCGATGGTTGCAGTAGTCGATTGGGAAGCGAGTGACTGCATCGGTGGTGCAGCTGCGCGTTCGAAAGCCAGCGGAACTTCGTTTGATTCAATAGTGGGTACCGATTGAAACGTGCGACAGGCGCGACAACGGCAGAACGCGCCCGCGAAGGCGTCGTCCAACTCAAGACGTCGCTTGCATCCTTTGCATCGAACCTGCAATGGCACGAACCAAATCCCCACGAATCAAACGGGTCTAACGATTCGCGCTATTCATCACCCCTTACGAGGATCGATGAACCGCGTATCCACCCGTTGCGGCAACGGAGAACCAGATATCTCCACTTACGGGCTCCCGAATGGAGCCTCTTAGAAACCAGTCCAAATATACATAAACTGTGGGTGTGAAGTAAACCTAGAACCCAGATTAATATTCATTAAATTAATGGTCGTTCCCTGTGATTTGGCAGGCGAATTCGGCCATTCCGCGTACATATTGGGTGCCCATGCCAGCGGTCGATTGTAGCGCACCAAGTGCGCCTTCTCGATTCCGGCCCGCTCCTTGGCGATTTGCACTGCCTCATCCAACGTCGCGATTCGGTCAATCAACCCGGCGTCGAGCGCTTGCTTCGCTGTGTAAACCCTTCCATCAGCAGCACTTAGAACCTGAGACCGATTCATATTCGGACGTCCGGCATCCACTGCATCCACGAATTGGTTGTAAAAATCGTCCACCATCGCTTGGAAGATCGCGCGTTCCTCGGGGGTCATCTGACGGAACGGCGACCCCGCATCCTTGTGTTCGCCCGAGGTAATCGCGTCGGTCCGAACACCGATGCGATGTAGCGTGCCCGACAGATCGACCATCTGCATGATCACGCCGATCGATCCAGTCACCGACGAGCGTTGGGCGATGATCTCATCGCTGGCACAGGCAAGGAAGTAAGCCCCACTGGCGGCGACGTCTTGAAAAAACGCAATGACGGGCTTCTTTGCCTTCTTGCGAAACTTAGCAATTTCATGGTGCAGCGTGTCGCTAGCCGTCACGCTTCCGCCAGGTGAATTGATACGCAACACCACCGCCTTCACGCGGTCGTCCTTGGCCGCCTTTTGCAATTTTTCGACCGTCGATGCGACCGGGTGTTCGCCCTCGGAGAACAGTCCGTTGAGCTTGCCGTTCATCAGCACGCCGCTGATATCGATCATGGCGATGCGATTGCTTTGCCATGGTCCGGCATGACGAATGATCTCCTCCTCGAAGGAGCGATCCGTCGGAACGGCCGTGACCTTAAAGCTGCCGGATGGTGTACAGGCTGTGGCCATACATAGCAGTGCACACGTGGCCAAATACGTAGATCGAGTTCGAATAGCGCGGAGAGTCATAACCGTCCTCACTTGCGGGTGGTTGAAACGAACGTTGATCGGGAAGTATATCTGCGCCGTCGATGTGAGGCACGTGCGAAATGGATTCGATCGCATCTCGGTCGTTTTGGCAGTCCTAATGCGATGCGTTATTCGACTGCGTAAGTCACCGCCCTTGCCCTCCCTTGCCGCTGCCGAGGCGAACGGTCGCGAAACGGCTATCATTGAAGTAGCGATGAGAACACCTCCCCCACTTAGTCTGACGCGGATCACGGCACGCAATCTTTATCGCCAGCCGGTCCGCACCCTGCTAACCGCGTTCGGTGTTGCCATTGGTGTTAGCGCTATCGTCGCTTTGGGGGCCGTATCGCGCGGCCTGCGCGGCTCGATCGATAACGCGTTGAATATTGACTCGGCCGACTTGATGGTCTTTCAAGCCGGCATCGCGGCGGACTTATTTAGCAACCTCGACGAAGCCGCGACGCGCAAAAAGTTTGCCGATTTCCCCGAGATAAAAAGCGCTACGGCCGGCATCACCCATATCGTTCGCTTCGATGAACAATACCTGATCGTCGTCGGTTTGTATCCCAACGAATTTGCCGACGTGACGACCTCACTGGTCGAAGGCCGCGCGTTTAAATCCAAAGATGAAATCGTGATCGGTTCGGAGTTTCAGAGGCGGATGAAGTTTGCCGTTGGCGACGACATCGAAATCACGGGCACGACATACACAATCACCGGCGTGATCGAAACCGGCGTCGTCTTTTTCGATAGCGGCGTGGTGATGCATATCGACTTGGTGCGTGGGTTTCGCGGCTGGTCGGATGGTGTCACCAACTTCAGCTTGCGTTTGGTGGAAGGAGCCGATCCCGACGCTGTAATCGAACAAATCGAGACGACATATCCCGAACTCGCCGTCATCGCCCGGGCCGATCAGTATGGCAAGATCGATCAGGGCTTGGCCGCGTCGGACAATATGGTCTGGGTCATCTCCGCACTCGCATTGGTCATCGGCTGTTTGGTCGTCGGCAACACCATGTGGATGTCGGTCTCGCAGCGCACGCGCGAAATTGGAATCCTGCGCGCGATCGGCTGGTCGCGCAAGCGCGTGATGGGCATCATCATTTGCGAGTCGATCGGCATCGGCGCCGTCGGCTGCGTGCTTGGGTTTGGTATGGGGTTCGGGTTAGCCGAAGGTACCCGGTTTTTGCAAGACGTGCAGAGCTTTCTCGACCCGGATTATTCACTGTTCATTTTTGCCAGAGCGTTGGGCGTCGCCATCTTATTAAGCGTAATCGGATCGTTGCCGCCGGCGATCAAGTCGGCACGCATCTCACCGGCGGAGGCATTGCGCTATGAGTAACGCCCCGCTCGCCGTCAATGCCAAAGGCCTAACGCGCCACTTCGACCACGGTCGCGTAAAAGCCGTCGATGGTCTCGACCTCGAAATCGCGGCGGGCGAGTTCGTGGCGATCAAAGGACCGTCCGGCTGCGGAAAAAGCACGCTGCTGAACTTGTTGACAGCGATCGATCGACCCGACGGCGGCTCATTGCATGTATTCGAACACGATATTCGCACGCTCGACGCTGCCGGTGCCGACGCCTATCGATCTAACGATGTCGGCCTCGTGTTTCAGTTGCACAACCTTTTGCCCCACCTGACGGCAATTGAAAATGTGCAGTTGCCCATGATGGGACGCAATAAAGTAAAGCCCAATGAGCGCGCCGCCGAATTGCTCACCCGCGTCGGTTTGAAAGCGCGCATCAACGCATTGCCAACAACGTTATCCGGCGGCGAGCGGCAGCGCGTTGCCGTCGCACGGGCATTGGCCAATCAGCCACGGTTATTACTTGCGGATGAACCCACCGGTGCGCTCGACTCGCAAACCGGCGCGGCGTTGATCGATTTGTTTGTCGCATTGCAGCGGGATCTGGGTACGACGCTGGTGATGGTCACCCACGATGACCGCGTCGCCGAGCGGGCGAACCGCGTAATAAACATGTTGGATGGGAAGGTCGTTGGGTAAAGTCGGCGCGCCCGTCAATCATTCGCGTTATCGCGAACCCTCGGCTCTATCCAATAATCCAGCGCAATCGCCACCGCCTTGCGCCACGGCAGCGAGCCCAACAATAATACCGCCGCCGTACCGATCATCACGCTCGAAGCAAACGTCATATCCTCGCGTGCCGGTCGCCAGAAAAACAGCACCAAGAAGCACACGCCGATTACGCCGCCGCTGGTCATGTACATGAAGAACCACGTGCTGCCTTCCGACGCGTCAAAGTCGTAGTCGCACGTTTCGCAGCGATGTTTCAACGAAAAGAAGCCATCGAATAACCGACCGCGCCCACAGCACGGGCAACGCCGTCGCGCGGCATGCGATAGCAATTTCGAAATTGCAGGTCGTGACATATGCAGGCAACAAAAAACCCGCAGCACTTCGCCACGGGTCGTGAAATCTCAAACGTCTAACCCAACCGCATGAACCCGCCGCGACTATTCTTCGGGCTCGATGGTGACCGTCAGGCTCTTGGAGCGAAGCTGCTCTTCGTAAAGCTCTGCCCGCTCGCGGTGAATCACGATAACGAGGGCGCAGCCGGTCTTATGGGCCTCTTCACAACGCTCGATCGATTCTTCGAGCGTTAGCGGCGTCAGTTCGAGCAGCGTCTCGATAACGTGTTCGAAATCGTTCTGATCGTCATTATGCAAAAGGACGCGATACATCGGCAGGTGCCGCGGCTTGGTCGACGCCGGTAGCGTCGCCGTGTTGCCTTGCATCTGTGCGCTGTCAAAATCTACGTTCTGCTGGTCGTGTGGCATGAATGCTCCCTCAATTACTGTACAATTTAGTATAAGGGGCCGGTCGGAAGGCCCGCAAGGCGACTTCGCCTGTGCGGCCTGAGCAGGCATTCTATATAATCTTCGGCGGGTTAGGGGACGTCCCTAAAACCAACTCAATACAGCGCCCCGTTATTCGGGCGTTATTCATCCGTACCTACGGAGCCGCCATGGCGCAGCTACCTTCAGCCCAACCTGTAAACCCAGCACCCAAGCAGGAAGGGCTGCTACTCGATCCGGATTTTCTCGCCCGACTCGAACAGCTCGAACTCATTTCACGCAAGATTCACGCCAGCCGATCCAAGGGCGAGCGCCGCTCGAAGCGCAAGGGCGAATCTTCCGAGTTCGCCGATTATCGCAACTACGTCACCGGCGACGACCTGCGGCACATCGACTGGAACATCTACGCGCGGCTCGACAAGCTCTTTCTGAAGCTTTTCCTCGAAGAAGAGGACCTCAATGTATCAGTCTTGCTCGATGTTTCGGGATCGATGCAATACGGCAACCCGAGCAAGGGCCTCTACGCCAAACGCGTGGCCGCTGCCCTCGCTTACATTGGCCTGTGCAATTACGACCGCGTTAACGTTTATGCATATAACGAAAAGGTACACGACTTTCGTCGCGCCTTGCGCGGTCGCCGCATGATGTCGCAACTGATCGGCTTTTTGGAAGACGTGCCGCTGGAAGGCAAGAGCCACTTCGCCGCGGCAGCGCGACAGTTCGCCATGCAGCAATCGCAGAAAGGCATCGTGCTAATCTTGTCTGACTTTATGGACAAAGGCGGCTTCGAAGAAGGCTTTCGCTTTTTGATCGGGCGCAAGATGGATATCTACGCGTTGCAAATCTTAAGCCCGGAGGAAGTCGAGCCCGAACTCACGGGCGATTTGAAGCTGGTCGACATCGAAGACGAAGACGTCGCCGAAGTGACCGTCACGAAGCCGCTGCTCGATAAATATAAGGCAACGCTGCAGGCGTATTGCGAGTCGATTCGCGACTACTGCACGCAGCGCGGTGCGGCCTACCACTTGGCGATCACCAACCAGCCGTTTGAGAGTTTGGTGTTGAACTACCTGCGACGGCGAGGGCTGGTGCGCTAATGAGCTTTCTTTCGCCCTATACCGCCCTAATCGCGGCGGCCGCGTCGATTCCGTTGCTGTTGCTGTTGTACTTTCTGAAGCTGCGCCGGACGGAACACACGATTGCATCGACCTTGCTGTGGCGTAAGGCCGTACAAGACCTACGCGTCAACGCGCCATTCCAAAAACTTCGCAAGAACATCTTGCTGCTCCTGCAAATGTTGCTGTTAATCGCCGTGCTGGTGGCCTTAGCCAAGCCGGTGATGAACTTTGTACGCAAGCCCGAGCGCAACGTCGTCTTGGTGATCGACCAATCGGCGTCCATGAAAACCATCGAAGAGGATGGCCGCCCGCGCATCGAACACGCCAAGCAGGCCGCCACGGAGTTCATCGACAATCTCGGCGGCGGCTCCAAGGCGATGATCATTGGCTTTTCTGATCGCGCCGAAGTCGTGACCGCCTTCACCAACGATCTGCGACGCTTAAAGAACGGTATCGACGGCATCGAAGCCACCGACGGGCTTAGCCGCATCGGCGAAGCGCTGCAGTTGGCCGTCGCGTATTCGTCGAGCTTTGTCGAAGGGGCCGACGATCCCGGGTTTATTCCCGATTCGGTGCAAACGGCCGACATCGAACTATTCGGCGACGGTCGCATTACCGACGCCGCCGAAGAGTTCATTACGCGCGCCGAGATGATTCACCATCAGATCGGTGCAGTCAGCGACAACGTCGGTATCACCGCCTTCGGCGTGCGCCGCGCGATCGATCAACCCGGCATCGTGTCGGTCTTTGCCACAGTGCAGAACTTTGGTCCGCAGGCGGTGACGACCGATGCATCGTTGTTTTTGGACGACCGCCTGCTCGACGTCGTGCCGGTCGAATTGGGGCCGACCGACATCAAAACCAGCACGCAGCCCGCCAACACGCGCGACACCGACCGTAGCCAGTCCGGTCGCAACATCGTGTTTAAGTTCTCACACGAGGCCGGTGGCGTATTGCGCATCCAGCTGAGCCGCGACGACGCCCTACCGCTCGATAACGAAGTGCACGCCCCGCTCGATCCGCCGCGGGCGATGCGCGTGTTGATCGTCGCCGACCGTGAGCCGGTCATTCGTACGCTCGAGTGGACCTTCGGCTACGCGTTGCAGATTGACGACGTGCGCGTGCTTAGCACCGAGGGCTATGAAGCTGCCGCCGAAGAAGAAATCACCGTCGAAGGCCGCTCGGCCTACGACCTGGTGGTGATCGACAAGCACGACACCGACCGCCTGCCGCCGGGTAACTACGTGTTCTTCAACGGCGTACCCAAGGTCGATGGCGTGGAGATCGGCGACGATATCAACGAGTATTTCTTTGTCACGTGGCGCGAGGCGCACCCGCTGTTGCGATACGTCGAATTGGAAACCGTGCAGGTAGCCAAGTGGCGGCGGTTGACGCTCCCCGATCATGCCGCGCGGTTGATCGAAGGCGAAAACTCGGTGGTGACGGCGCTAATTACGGACCCGGGTCATCGATACCTGATCAACGCGTTTGACCTGCTCGATACCGACTTCACGACGGACGTGGCTTTTCCGATTTTCATTCAAAACACGATCGATTATCTCGCCGGCGGTGATGTTGAAACGCAGCGCCGCATGATCGCGCCGGGCGAAACGATTACGGTGCAAGTGCCCGCCGGCGCATCGGAGATGACGGTCACGATGCCCGATCAAACCAAGACGGAGGTCAACGTGGAAGGCCGATTGAACAGCACGTTCGGCAACACGCGCAGCGTCGGCATATACAGCATTAAATTTGACGACCCGAAGGAATCGACGGAAACGTATTGCGTCAACATTTTGGACGAAGTCGAATCGCTCATCGCGCCGAACAGCGAGCTATCGCTTTCGGGCACACGCATCGAAACCGTCTCGGGCGAAACGGAAGTCAACGACCCGGTCTGGCCCTACGCCGTGGCGGCGGCGCTGGTTTTTCTAATGATCGAATGGTGGGTTTATAATCGACGGGTGATGATTTAGGTTTTGAATCAGCCCGCAGTTACCCCGGATTGCGCTCCGACCGCTGTCGCGGTCTGCGCTTCATCCGGGGCTGTCAACCTATCAGCCCTCCCGGGCTTTAAGATTCATTTATCGCAACGCTCCCTAAAAAACGCCCTACTCCCCATCCTCTGCCTTCTTCACCGACATCTCCGCGCGCATGCGGGCGATGTATTCGTCGATGATGCGCTTGCGGTAGTTCAGCACGTCTTCCGGCAGATCGTCTTCGCGTAGCAGAATATCAAACGTGTACGTGCCATCTTCGCTGGGGACAGTGAGCTTGCCGACGTACGGCGACCGCAGCGAGATCGGCAACGAACCAAACGTGCCGTCTTTCTTGCGGATCGCTTCGGATAGGCCCACGTGAATGCCGTCGCGCTCGATGCGATATTCGATACCGGTGTGCGCGCTAAGCAGTTCGAAGCCCTGGCGAATGGAGTTTTGCCGCAACGCCAGCGACGTATGCTGGGCCGAGTTTTGCGGCAGCTTGAGCATCATGCCGGCTTCGAAGTTGATCGGCGTATCGGCACGGTCGGCCAAGTCGAGCAGGATGTTGGCCAACGGTTCGTTGGTGTATTTGATCGTGACGCGGCGGGAGAGGTAGTTCGCAATCTGGGCCTGCACAGTCTTGATAACGATGTGGTCTTCATTGGGCAGCCAGACCCAACCGAGCGAGCCGGCGGCATCTTCGAGCACCTTGGCAATCGTGCCGCCCGCCTGCTTAGAGGCGGCTTCGGCGAGCAACGTCGGCGCGTCGACCTTGCTGGTGATGCGATAGCGAATGTTGAGCTGGTCGAGCGATTCCTTCGTATACGCCGTCGTGTTGCACTTGCGCAGCAATTCGAGCTCGTCCCACGTGGCGCGACGGTTGATTCGCATCAATGGCTTCGACGCATCGACAAACACGCTGTCGTTTTCAACGCGGAATTCCAATCCGAAAGGCGCGGCGATTTTGGTCAGTGCATCGCGGACCGACGCATCGCGAATCGTGACTTTGCTCAAACGCGTCTGATCGCCCCACGGCAACAGGCTCAGCGCTTCTTCGCTGGCGGCGATATTGATGCCGACGGAATCGCCGAGTTGATCGAACGCATCGGCGATGGGTTGCTCGCGCAGTTCAAGCGAATCGAGCTTGCGATCGAGCGCTTGCGAGACGTCGGCGCTGGGCGTGGCTTGTGCATTGACGTTGCGAGCCTGCAAACAAATTACGGTGATGAAACTCAGCAATAGCGTGCGGGCGAAGGAAGATTTCATCCTGACAATCACTCCGTTTGGGAGGTTACGTTTAAACGACGGCACCCGACGCAGCATCACGTCGGGTTACCGAGGCATTCTTAAGATGTTGCGACCGCGACGCCGCGCGGATCAATAGTAATACGCGTCAATCGCTACGCCGCCGGAACGTGCCGGCGTTTTCGGCAAATTGCTGGGCCACGTGCCGTTTACGATCACCGTGCCACCGGGCAATGGTTCGTCATCTTGCACGGCAACCGCTTCCGGCGGCGTGCGGTCGAAACTGATTTCGACCAAACCGCCGCTCGTCGGTCGGTCCACTTCTACGACCACCATGGACGCACGATCAACAACGGCGACGGTTGTATTCGTATCGCTCTCAACGACGGTGGTTGCCGGCCCCCAAAAAGCGAACACCAACATCGCCGCGGCCGCCAAGGGCGCTGCCCACGTTAGCACGGCAGGGAACCGAATGGTCTCGGGCTGCTGCGCTTCTGCTTCTGATGCGACGGCTGCGCTCACACGCTGATGAAACGCTTGCCAATCGGTCGCTGGCAAATCACCCAATATTTCCCGCAACTGGTCATCCGTTACGTCGTCTTCGAGCTTGGCCTGCGCGAACTCATTTCGAATCGCGAGCTTCGTTGCTTCGGCCACTGCCGATACGTCAACGCTCGCTGGCAACACGCGCGTATCGCTTAACAATACATTCAACCGCTCGTACGCATCTCGATCGCGCGCCAGCGATTCGTCGGTCGCAATGGCCTGCTGGACAGTTGCGCGTTCGCTATCCGACAGTGGCGCTTCGGCTCCACGGCTGATGAGCAGTTCGAGTTGTTCGCGGTCAGCGTTCATCTATTCCTCTAGCAAGTGGGCTAAGGTTTCCTTCAACGTTTTGCGTGCCTGAAACACGTTCCACTTGACCATTTCCACGCTGCATTCCATGACGTCGGCGACTTCCTTTTGGCTCATGCCCTCAATCGCAAAGAGCACCAAGGCGAGTCGCTGTTTTTCCGGCAGGCCATCCAACGCCCTGCCGATTTGTGCTTCGTTCTCGCGCGTCTCCAACGCCAAGCTCGGTCGCTCGACGGCCTTACCGTCAGAAGCGGCGATCTCGGCCTCCGGCACGCCCACATCACCCTCACTCGTGGCGAGCGGCGCATGTCGCTTTCGGTCACGCCGATAATTCAGCGACAGGTTCGAGACGATGCGCATGAGCCACGAACCAAATCGCAACGGATCGTTCAGGTTTTCCAGCGCCTTAAACGCCTTTACAAACGCGTTTTGGGCGACGTCCTGTGCATCCTGAATGTTGCCGAGTAGCCGGTATGACACGGCCACGGCACGCCGCTGATAACGCTCGATCAGCCGATCGAACGCCGACAAGTCACCCGCCAACGTGGCGGCGACATCCTCGGCATCCTGAAGCCGGGCGGCATCGTCGCCCGCGGCTGGTTTCGCGCTATCTGCCATGTGCTAAGACCCGTGCGTCGCCTGTTGGTTAGGCTGCGCGGCGTGAATTCTTGCCCGTTTTTGACGCGGCAGGCCCATTTTTAAGGGCCGTCGTCACTGGAATTCACCTTATGAGACGATTGGGGGCATGGCAAGATGGGATCGGTCGCCCTGCGCGAGGGATAGCCGTTTAGGGACTGTCAGCCCCGAGCGATTCGAGTAGTTCGCTGGTGGAGCGGGCGAGTTCCCGGGGATTGGCGGGCCCCTCGTCAGCCATTTCGCGTGACATGCGTTCGAACTCGGGCTCGAGCTTGAGGAACATATCGACAATCATCGGGTCGAAGTGTGTGCCGCGTTCTTCGCTGATGATCTGCACCGCCTTGCGATGAGACATGGCACTTTTGTACACACGCTCGGTCGACAGTGCGTCGTAAACATCGGCAAGAGCCACGATGCGGGCTGACAGGGGAATATCTTCACCCGCAAGCTTTTTCGGATAGCCGCTGCCATCGAACCATTCGTGGTGGCTCTCCGCAATCTCCTCGGCCATCTTGAGGAAGCCAGAATCCGGGGCACGTTCGAGCAGCGAGCGAATGGTCTCCGCTCCTATGCTCGTGTGCCGGCGCATAACGGCCATCTCTTTCTCTGTCAGGCGGCCCGGCTTGAGCAGGATAGCATCTGGAATGGCAACCTTACCGATGTCGTGCAACGGTGCGGCCCGCTTCAGATTCCACATGAACTCCTGAGTAATGTGCGGTGCGAAGGCTGGCTTCTTGCGCAGCTCACCGGCAAGTTTAAGACAAAACAGCGTGACACGATCGAGGTGCTTCCCCGTGTCGTCATCGCGATGTTCGGCGAGTTTGGCCAAAGCAATGACGACCGAATCGCGCGCTTCGTCGCGGGCAATGCGTGTGCGTACATTTTGAATGGCAGATGCGGCGTAATTGGTGAGCAGATTCAGAAAGCCGATTTCGTTCGATGTGAAAGGTGTTTCCTGAAATCGCTGGGTTAGATTGAGGACGCCGACAACTTTTTCCGACGCACAGAGCGGTGTCGAAAGCATTGGCAGGCCCTCGAACAATCGCATCTCATCATCGTCGAACACCTTGCGCGCTTCAGCCTGCGAGTTGATGATGATGGGCTCGCCGGTTTCAAAAATACGACCGGCGATGGACTCACCGATTCTAACGCGGGCATTGTCTTTGATCTGCTGACCCAATCCTAAACTACTCGCGATATATAAAGAATTGTCTTCGCGATCGGGCAGCATGATTGAGATGCGACGACAAAACGTGATATCGGCAGCCGCATTGATCGTATGCCGCAGGATCATGTCGAGTTTTTCGGTGCGCGCCAGCGCCGCCGTTAAGTCGAGCAATAAACCTAAGATTCGCGTTTGTTCGCCCAAAACGCTACGCCCTTGTTGCAACTCTTGCCACGTTCGATGCAAACGCGAAAGTGATTTGACCCGCAGGCTCAACTCTTCTGGATCGATCGGCTTGGTAAGGTAGGCATCTGCACCTGCAGCCAACCCTGCTTTGACTTCCTCGTGAGAATCACACGCACTCAGCACCACGATGGGCACGAGTTCGGTCTTGGGCGCACTGCGAATTTTCTCGGCAAATACAAGGCCGCTTTCGTCAGGGAGATCTATATCGAGAATGATCAAGTCTGGGATCGAGTCATAACAAAACTCAAACGCTTGACCGACCGACGAGGCGACTTCGATTTGCCATCCGAGACGTTGCAGCGCGTACTTACAAAGATTTTGCGACGCAAGATCATCTTCGACGATCAAGACCATCGGAGGTGTAAGCGACAACACAGACTCGCCATTGGCGAGCGCGGCAATGTCTGGATTGGTGGGTGCAAGGTTCACAGCAATCGCTATCCTCGCATACCGAAGGTCAACGGGAATTCGGGTATGCCACTGAGGATCGGCAAATTGCCGTAATCACGTAAGCAAGCGATGGTTATGTGTTTCGAGGCTCACCCTCAACGCAAATTGATGCCACCAAGAATATGCCCCCAACAGGGTGTACCTGCGCACAAACACACGGATTACTCGGACCGGCAAAAAACGCCGCAACGATCGCAGCCTGTCGCGGTCCGAAAAAACGCATTGGGCTTTCGCCCAACTGGTCAATTCCTTCGACCCTAACTGCCCTCTTTTTGCAGCCAAGTCATGTGGTAATCCTTGTCTTCAAGGTCATGCGCGACCGTCGTAAGGTGCAGCTTTTTGTAAGTATCGCACATCACAGCAAGTTCGCTGCTGCGCTCGTGGCCGATGCTGCCTTCGTATGTGCCGGGGTGCGGGCCGTGCGGGATGCCGGCCGGGTGTAGGCTGATGCTGCCGGAATCAATCCCTTTGCGGCTCGTAAAATTGCCGGCGACATAGAACAGGATTTCATCCATATGCACGCTGGCGTGACCGTACGGACATGGAATCGCCTTAAGACCGTCCTTGTCGTAGTAATCCACCTTGCGCGGCACAAACGAACAGATCACAAACTCATTACCCGCAAACGTAATATGGATCGTCGGCGGCAAGTGCACCGTAGCGGTCTTCGGTTGATAGTCGTGAATGTTGAACGCGACCGGATACACCGAACCATCCCAACCGGCAACATCGTGTGGGAAATGGTCGAACTGATGCACCGTCAACGTGTTGTCGCGTTTCACGACCAGCTTGTGCGGTGCCTTTCCGTGCGTTTTTTCGCTGTAGGAAAGTAGCGTCTCTGGAATGCGGAAGTCGCGATGCGAAAACGGTGCGTAGTCGGTGATTTGACCGTGGCTATTGCGCCATTCGTTAGGCACGTCGATCCAACCGGTACCTTCGAATGCGAACAACTCGTTGTCGGCATTGTCGAACTGAAAGCGATACGGCGTACCGCGCGGAATCAGAATGTAGTCGTGTTCGCGAAAGCTGAGTACGCCGAACATCGATTCGAGCCGACCGCTGCCTTTGTATACGAAGTAGCACTCATCGCCGTCGCCGTTCGTGAAGAATCGCGGGCTCGAAACGGTCGGTTTGACCATGCTCATTTGGATGTCGCTGTTGAACATCAGCACGCGGCGCGCATCGAGAAAATCGCCGGAGGCTTTGAGTTCCTGCGTGCGAATGTGGCGACGATAAAGCGGCTGTTCGGCGAGCGGCTCAAACGGACAGAAGCCGGGGATGGCCAACTTCTCCACAGCGCATTCGTCTGTCGGCGGCTCGCGAAAATAGAGCGTCGAATAAGGCCCTTCGAAGCCCTGGCGCGTGAAGCATTGCTCCATTAGCAGCTTGCCATCTTCGTACATCGTGATATGCGGTTTGGGCGGCACTTTGCCGAGTTTGTGATAGTGGATCATGATCTCTTCTCGTTCTGAAAACCGTTGAGTCGTCTTGATATGTTATTGGAAAATCGGTTCTCTGGCAGAATCAGAAGACTTACTTCCGTTTGATTTAATTTGATGGTCAGTGCCGCCGGATTTTCCATTTCCGCGGCTCGAACGGGTACAAGCCGGGTGCCATATGCAATGATCATCCGGCAATTCGACAGGACAACACCGACGCCGGACGCCAACCGCCCCGGTTGGAAAACAGATTTCGACAGCTCGACGGCAGAAAATCTTCTGACGATTCGTCATCGACGGATGAATCACAGCCCTACCGTAAAGCGGGTATCGACAAACGGTTACAAATCGCTTTTTCGATCGATCTGTGAAAAGAGCGATATCGAATCCGAAATCACTTAACCTTAACGCAATATTAGTATTTGGGGCATCCCCAATTCAATTTGAGCGGTTAGACTCATGCGTCAAGGCAGGTGGGAAAGAAGCCCCCGCCAGCCAGTATCAACACAGTAAAACAGTAAATCGATGTACGTAATGGCGCTGCGGAACCGGTATATCCCGCCGCGTTCAATCTTAGGCTCGACAGCGAAATCTTGAAGGAGGATGAAATGAAGAGCTTTTTCAGTGTGGCCGTTGCGGCGATCGTCGCCATCGCGGCTCAGTCGGTCAACGCCGATGTGATCGGTTTTGAAGACTTCGACGGTGGTGCGATCAACTTGAACGGCACGACCAACGTTTTTGACTTTGGCGCCGGCGGCGGTAGCGGCGGTGACGTATTCGGTCGCGTGGAGCCGTTCGTCACCGGTATGCCGTTTGACGTTGCTGATGATTCGGCCGCCGACGTCAGCGGTGATGGCACGGGCGCGCCGTTCCCTACGGATTCGATTGGCTTGATTGGCCAGAACAGCACGGCCATTTTCGCCATGAACGATATGGACGGCAGTGGTGCTGGCACCGACGGCACGGGCGCTCCGCTCAACAACGCTGTCTGGAGCTTTGACATTTCTTCGGCCATCACGGTTGATGACGTCACGATCGACCTCGGTGCATTGGGTGACTTTGAAGCTGGTTCGACTGACGGATTCCTGATTGAAGCTCAGATCGACGGCGGCGGCTATGCCGAAATCTTTCGAGCTCGCACCGACGAAGCTGCATTCAAAGATTACCGTCCGAACGACGCGGGCGGCGTCTTCTCCGATGATGATCCGCTCGCGCTCTTCATCGATGGTGCGGTTGACAGCGTTAGCTTCCTCGATAAGTCCGATGCTGCCACCGGCATGATGGATTCGTACACCTCACTGTTGCTCGCCGGTCAAAGCGGCATGACGCTCGACATTCGCGTAAGCTGGGCCGGCAGCCCTTCCGGTTCGGAGCCGATGGGTCTCGACAACATCACCGTCAATGGCACGATTCCTGAGCCAGCCACCATCGCCTTGCTGGGCATGGGTGCTGTCGCTTTGATTCGCCGCCGCCGCTAAGGCACGGTAACTCGATCCTAAGCAAGAACGAGATTCGGAAAGAAGCACGGTCTCGATCTTGATTGGAAAGAAGCAAAAAAGAAAAAGGCATTGCTCCTTGCGGGCAATGCCTTTTTTCATGGTCTATCTGCTGTTTGAGGCTTTATTTACAGCGTGCCGCGGCGGCGTTGTTCTTCTTCGATGCTGACGAACAGCGCCTTAAAGTTGCCCACGCCGAAGCCGCGCGAACCGTGCCGTTCGATGACTTCGAAGAACAGCGTCGGCCGGTCTTCCAATGGCTGCGTGAAGATTTGCAGCAGGTAACCGTCCTCGTCGCGGTCCACGAGAATGCCGAGGTCCTTGAGCGTTTCAAAGTCTTCGTCGATCTTGCCGACGCGTTCGGCCAAGGCTTCGTAATACGTATCGGGCACGCGTAAGAAGCGAACGCCCTTATCGCGCAGCGTGGATACCGTCTTACAGATGTCGCCGGTGTTCATGGCGATGTGCTGCACGCCGGGGCCGTTATAAAAATCGAGATACTCTTCGATCTGGCTTTTCTTCTTGCCGTCGGCCGGTTCATTTAGCGGAAACTTGATTTTACCCGTGCCGTTTTGCATCACCTTCGACATCAACGCGCTGTATTCGGTTGCAATATCTTCGTCGGTGAAGTGGAGCAGTTGCTCGAAGCCGAGCACGTTTGCATAAAACGACGCCCAGTGATTCATCGCACCCAGTTCGACATTACCCACAATGTGATCGACGGCGGCCAAACCGCTGCCTTCCGGCGCGGGCACGTTCATCTCCATAAAGCCGGGAGCAAAGTGCCCCTTGTAGCTCTCACGGCTGATGAAACGATGAATCGTTTCGCCATACGTTCGAATCGCGGCAATGCGAATTTCGCCGTGATCGTCTTTAAGCGTGGTCGGCTGTTGCACGACCGTCGCGCCGCGGCGGCGCGTTTCTTCGATGCTCTTGTCGACATCCTTCACGCGAAACGCCACTGCCTTCACGCCGTCGCCGTGCAGTTGACAGTGGCGGGCAACTTCGTGATCGGGCGTTAGCGCCGTCGTAAGCACGAAGCGAATCTTGCCCTGCTCCAGCACATAGCTGGCTTTTTCCTTGTCACCGGTCTCAAGGCCGCGCTTGGCGACGATGTTGAAGCCGAACATGTGACCGTAGTAATGCGCGGCTTGCAGAGCGTTGCCGACGTAAAATTCGAGATGGTCCACGCCGTCGAGCGGGAGAAAATCCTGAGCCTTGGCAGGCTGTGCGGCGGTGGCGGATGCGGTTTGGGTCATAGCAGCGTCCTCATTCAGATTTGGATGACTAACGCCGCAATTATAACCGAGTACGCTATTTTTCCGAGACCTGCCGCCGAGCCGCCCCGCCGATTAGGGAGCTAAAAAGTGCTGAATAAAGCCGGCAATGTCGGCACCATCGACCTCAAAGTCGCCGGTGAAATCGCCGTTGGTGACGTTACACGTTGGAAACGCCGTGGCGTACCCGTTGGGTTGCGTTAAGACCAACACGAACACTTTAAGTCTGCACCGTCAATCTGGCCGTGGCAGTTCATGTCAGCAGGCATCTGCGGGACCAGACGGCGTACCAGATACTCGCGGGCAATCTCATCGGTCGCATTGCCCAAATCTCCGTGACCGGCCCCCGGAACAGGGAGCAGCCTCACATCAACGCCCGCAGGCTCCAATGCATCAAACAACCGCACACTTTGATTGAACGGCACCGACGAATCGTTGAGACCGTGCGCGATCAGCAGCGGCGGGTCGTCCGCCGTCGCATGCGAATCGGTGTTTGCCAGCAATACCAAGCTCACCTTTTCGGGATACGGCGGCGATGGGTTATCGATGTTATCGCGCAGATTGCCGATGCCTTCCCCCTGACCATCGAAACCGACCAAGCGCGACTCGGGCGAGTTGGGCGCATCGTGATCGATGCTACTACCGGGCGGGTCGGTCGCATCGGCATTCATCGTGAATAGATTTGTCGGGCCGAAGTAATCAACGCCGACCTGTATGCGGCTGGAGAAAACCGCGTTACCGCCCGAGGCACCCTCCAGTTCGACGACACCGCCGGAGTTCGCAAGCAGCGCCGTCAGGTGCCCCCCTGCCGACGAACCCCATGCACCGATGCGATCGGGATCGATCTGATAGGTGGCGGCATTGGCACGCAAATGCCGAACCAGCCCTTTCACATCGTGGATTTGTGCTGGGAAAATCGCCTGCCAACTGAGGCGGTAGTCGGCCACTGCCACGTGGATACCGCGATCGAGCAATCGTCGTGCACGCGAAGGTAGCGTTTGATAGCTACCGCTCGACCAACCGCCGCCGTGAATCCAGATGACGATCGGCCTCGGACCGGTCGCGACGGGTGACAAGTAGATGTCTGTATGAAGTTCGTAGGTGGTGCCGTCGTCGAGCGCGACGATGCCAAGTGAAACGTCATTGAACATTGGTGTATTAGGCTGAGCATGGGCGATCGAACCGATCGCGCCCAAAGAAACAATTGCCGCCGTTATTCGTAACCGCAGATGGCTCATCGAACCCCTCTTTATTGACGCGCGAATCGGTTGCGACGAATGATTGGAACGCCACCCGAAATCTGCCGCGCAGAACCCCACTATGAAAAGTCTAAACGCGGGAATCGACGATCTATTGCGATGGAAAGTCGGGTTAATTTGGAGCGGCTGTCGCGACCCGCGGTTAACTATTAACTACCCGCACCGCGTCCGGAAAGTCTCGGGTAAGGCCCGAGCGGAAGTCCGTCACCATGGAAAAGACCTTGGCGTGCAGTGTTTCGAAATCGCCCGAGCGGGCGGCTGCCGCATCGAACGCGCGATCTAGCTGCACGAGATCTTTACACACGATACGAATGTTAAACTCACCCAACTCGGTCGGCCCGAAGCCGAGCTTGCGGCGCGACAGCGTCCACGATTCGATGAGGCCGTTCTCGCGCAGGTGCGCAATGAATGCGTTTACGTTGGTTGCGAATTGCACGTCGGCCCGCGTGTCTTTGATGTTGCACCAGATATCGTAATAGTTCACTGCCAGCCCTCCCGCTGCAAAGACGCGATTGTACGCGTGCGAAGGATACTACGCACACGAACGGCGTACGCTAAACCGGCTTGAACTGTTCGAAGGATTGCTGGCAACTGTTGCAGTAATGAATCGCACGACAGAGCGTGGGGCCGAAGATCGATTCGAGATTGGTGTCTTTCGAATCGCAAAACGGGCAGGCGGTTTCTTTGATGAGCGCTTCGGTCACGGGGCTGCCGCCGCATTGCGTGGGCGGTGCGAGGCCGAACTCTTTGAGCTTTCGCCGACCGTCGTCGGTAATGCGGTCGGTCGTCCAAGGCGGGTCGTACACAACTTTAACATTGACCGAATCGAAACCGGCGGCGCGAACGGCGTGGCGAATGTTGTCGCGCATCACATCGAGCGCCGGGCAACCCGCGAACGTCGGGCACATCTCGACGGTCGCGTTACCGTCATCGAGGTAGGCGTCTTGAATGATGCCGAGTTCGACGACGGAGATCACCGGAATTTCCGGATCGGTGACGGTTTGCAGCGCATTCCAAATCGCGTCGATCTGGGGTTGGTTGTCGGAGGCTTTGGTCATGTTGGTTACGTCACGGTTCTTAGGGTCGCTCGCGCGTTTAGATTCGACGGATAAGACGTGATTGCTTTGCGGTAGCATCCCTCGATGTTTGACCCGGATCGCTTCCTAACGGGCGCGGCTCTGATCGGAAGCAAATCACCACATCACAAAATCGCCCAATCGCAAAATCCCCTTACCACGTCGCCGTCGGCTCAAGGCGATAGACCTTCTGCATATCGGCCAACGCATCGACGAGGGCTTGCTCGTGCTTGCCGGTGCGACCACCAAACTTCGGTTGAACCGAGTCGTCTATGTCAAGGCCGGCGTCAGCGAGCATCGGATCGATATGCTCGCGCCATTGGCTCTGCAGATCGGCTTGCGTCGGACAGATGCCCGCGTCGACCAAAGCTTGGTCGTGGGTCGTCGGCTCAAAGAGCCCCAGTGCATACGGCCACAAATAGACAAACGCCTTTTTGATTCGGTCGCGGCTTTCGTCGGTGCCGTTCGCGAAGTGCCGTAGCGTCGATTCGGCGTGCATCGTGTGGTAGCGTAGTTCGCCGCGAATCTTGCGGCAGAGCGAGGCGAGCGGGTCGAAGCGACTCGATTCCAACGCTGTGTTGCGTATCACATCGGCCTGCACGAACAAGAATTGCCGCACAAATGAGATCGCCCAATCACCATGAGCCATGAGTCGATCGCGTGTCGGATTGTTGCAGATATCGGCTGCGTCGCTCGGCGCGTCGGGCGCGACATTGCTCAGTGCGACCAACTGACAGCAGCGAAAATCGGGTGCGTCGCGCATGAAAGCGAGCGTATCGGGATCATTCTCGCCGAGTTCGTGCAGCAGCGTGTAATACGCCGATGCGTGCCCCATTTTGTCTTGCGCCATCGATGAAAAGGCAATATCTTCTTCGAGGATCGGGCCGATGCCGGTCCATTCCGAATTGCGATGACCGATCAGAATGCTGTCGTCGGCGAGACGGTACAACAAATCGATCACGGCGGGTTTGAGATCGGCTGGTAAATTGCTTGCGTTATACAGGTCGGACACGTCAGTCGCCCTTTGCTATGTGATTGCAGTCAACTCGCTTGTCACACTGCTCACAGAGCAGTGGCACAACTGTCAATCGTGGATTCCTTTTTGATCAAATCTCTTCGTTATCACCAACCGCCTTCGCGCGCTTCGTCGTTTGATAGCCAAACGCTTCGCGATAGCTCTTGTCGGTACCGTGCTCAAAGATGTCGGCATCTTCGTACGGCGTAGCCGTGATATCTTCCGCAGCAACCACCCAAATGTTGACGCAGGCTTGTCGTCGCGCGAATTGTTCTTTCGCCATCAACAGCGCCGTCTCAGCATCGGCAGCGTGGACCGCACCAACATGCACGTGCGGTTCACCGCGCGTTTGTTGATGGAATACTTCAAAGATGGGCCATTGGCTGTCTGAAGTCATGAGACTTGAGTCCTGGGTCTTGGGGCGTCCCCCATCGGTATCACCTTGCATGTTTAATCCGCCTTGGTTTTTCTACCGTTGGGCTTTATCGTCTAGTTATCATGCGCGACCATCGAAAGCTACGTGCCTTTCAGTTAGCCGACAGTCTGGTTCTCGACATTTACCGCGTTACCAAGCACTTCCCTAAGGAAGAGCAATTCGGGCTTACTTCCCAGATGCGCCGCTGTGCCACATCGATCCCGGCGAATATCGTCGAAGGTGCTGCTCGAAAATCGGAGCGCGACTTCATTCGATTTCTCGAAATCGCATTCGGCTCAGCTCGGGAACTCGGGTATTTCATCGACCTTTCTCACCGCCTTGGCTTTCTTGACCAAGAAACATTCGAATCCGTGCGAGAGAGTCACGACGAAGCAATCAAAACACTTGGTGGCCTCATCCGATCGCTACGAAACTAGAATCGGACGCCAGTTGTATCTCGCCTCAGGTCTCAAGACCCAAGACTCACGACTCATGCCGGCATCGGCGCGCGTTGCCCCCGCGCCGCTGCTGATAGCGCTTCCCGAATCCATCGCCCTTGTTCATGCGACAATCGGCGCGTTTCGAGGCGCTTGGCGCTGACGGGGCCGCCGCCGCGGACGACGCCGATGAATTTCTCCCAATCGGGCTCGGTATACGTCCATTCCTTCGTTTGCGGATCGAGCTTGAGATTCCATTCCGCCGGAACCGTCAGGCCGAGGTTGAACAGCTTCGGCAAATACTTTTGCAGAAACTCTTGTCGCTGTTGGTCGTTGGTCTTGAGCTTGATACGCCACTTCATCAACTGCTCGGTGTGCTTCGATTCTTTATCCGATGGACCGTGGAACATCATGATCGGTTCCCACCAACGGTTGATCGCGTTCTGCAACATGTCGCGCTGCAGCTTCGTGCCGGTCGCCATCGAAATGCACATGTCGTATCCGTGCGTGAGGTGGAAGGCCTCTTCGTAGCAGATGCGTTTCAATGCGCGGGCATACGGACCGTACGAACCCTCGGCCATCATCTTTTGATTAACGATGGCGGCGGCGTCGATGAGCCACGCGATCACGCACACGTCGGCCCACGTTTCGGCCGGGTAATGAAACACGTTCGAGTATTTGGCCTTGCCGGAGATCAGTTCGTCGATCATCTCTTCGCGGCTCTTGCCGAGCGTTTCGGCTGCGCGATACAGCAATTGGCCGTGACCGACTTCGTCTTGGACCTTTGCCACCAACGCCATTTTGCGTTTGAGCGACGGCGCATGACAAATCCAGGTGCCTTCGGGCAAAGCACCGCAAATCTCGCTATTGGCATGCACATGAATCAGGCGAATGAGTTGCTGACGGTAGGCGTCGGGCATCCAGTCGCCGGCTTCGACCTTATCGCCGCGCGCGATGCGCGCTTCGAAGCGTGCCAAGTTTTCTTCGTAACCCGGGTCGCCGGGTTTGTCATTGCGTTGTCCGTGTACGGTTTGAACCATGTGGGTCTCCCGTGTTGCTTGCCTGTTTGGTGGTGCATCAAGGGATGCACCCTACGTTTCACCGGTCGCGAACCGGCGGATCAATCAGAACACCGGTTTCAAACCGGTGCCACAGCGCGAATCGTTCAACACCGGTTGCAGACCGATGCCACAGCGCGACGCTACACCGTGCGGCGCTTGATGCCGTCGAGGATGTAATCCGCCATCATCGCGCCGACCTCTTCGGGAGTCATCGGGCCGTCGGGCCGATACCACGTGAAGAGATAATTCAACGATGACAAAATAAAGCGCGACACGCTGGCGGCGTCGGTCGCTGCCAATACGCGATCGCGAATGCCGCGGTCCACTAAGGTTCGCCACAGCTCTTCATAGCGATCCCGCAGTTCAGTTACCTCTGCACGACGAGCCTCGCCGAGGTGACGCCACTCAACGGTGTACACGGCGGCTGCCGACAGATCGGAGGTAACAATCTCCACGTGGGCAACAATCGCTTCACGAAGTTTGTTGAGGATGGGCCGATCAGAGATAACGATCGGACCGATTGCTTCTGAAAATCGATCGGCCGCGTCGCTAACAACCGCCCAAAGCATCTCGTCCTTAGACGCGAAGTGCGAATAGAGACTGCCGCCCTGTATGCCGATCCGCTCGGCGATATCCCGCACGCTGGTGGCGTGATACCCCTGCTCGCAAAAGAGCTTGGCGGCGGCCTGGCGGGCTTCATCCTTCTTGGTCACTGTTAGCGACATTGCGGAATCCTCATGGGGCACCCTAACGAGCGCTTGTTAGGAATATAGGGTATTTTCGCCGAATCCGTCAACGAAAATCCGTAATAGGACCTTTCTTGGGCGGCAGACCCCTTGAAATCGCCCCCTCCTCTCGCTAAAACATAACTCAATGGTTATGCAAAATCCGAGCAATTTGGACGACGTCTTCGCTGCGCTCGCTGACTCCACCCGGCGTGGCATGCTCGAACGTCTGTCGCGCGGGCCGGCCAATATCACCACGTTGGCCGACGGCTACGCGATGTCGCAACCGGCAATCTCGAAGCACATACGCGTGCTAGAAAAAGCCGGGCTCATTCACCGTGAAAAGCAAGGTCGCGAAGTGCGCGTTTCGGTTAACACGCGAACCGTCGAGCATGCGCGCGACTGGATTGCTTACTACACCCGTTTTTGGAAACAACAGTTCGACGCGGTCGAGCAATATCTGGATCAACACGACTTAAAAAACCCACCGACAAAGGAGCAGCCATGAGTACCGACGCCCATTTTGAAAACGGCACGTTAACGATGACGCGCGTTTACGACGCACCGCAGCAGGCGGTGTTTAACGCGTGGGTACAAACGCAAAAGGTCGAACAATGGTGGGGATGCGAACAGACGACGAACGTCAAATCGGAAATCGAATGCAACGTCGGCGGCAAGTTCAATCATGTGATGACGATCGAAGGCGCGGGCGAGTTCCCCATGCACGCGCGATTCGTCGAGTTCGATCCACCCCACCGCTTGGCGTATGAAGTGCCTGGCAACGAACACATGCCGCAGGCCATGCTCGTGACCGTAGAGTTTCAGGCGCAAGGAAATCAGACGAAAGTCAAACTCGTACACAGCAATCTGCCGGATACGCTTAGCGATATCGTTAAAGGTGGCTGGACGGCGGCGCTGCGGAAGTTGGGTGAGTTGTTGCAGCGGGAAATGGCGGGATCAAATTAGACTGATTCCAACGGGTTGATAAAAAAAGGCCGAGTCGCATCGAACGACTCGGCCTTTGAAGTTTCTGATCAGGTTGAACAACTACCCCGCGATCTCCACCACGTTGTTCAACTCACCATATGGATTGAGTTCGACATTGTGGTTCTCGGGGTCGTTGCGCCATTCACCATCGATCACGTAGCGATATTGATAACGACCCGGGCGCAACGGGAGTTTGATCTGGAACATGTCGCGATCGACGTGCTGCAATGGCGTGCGATCCGGGTTCCAGTCGTTGAAGTCGCCGGCGAGTTGCACGCGGTTGGCGTTGCCCACGCGGATCACAAACAGACAGCCGTCATCCAACGCCATCGGGCCGTAGATGCGGTCGATCTTTCGCGCTGTTTCCGCCGGGTCGTGAACCGGTCGTTGCGGATCGGTTGCGACGGCTACCGGCTGCGAAGCCGTTTCTTTAGTTTCGACGCCGACCACGTTTCCACTCGCTGCGGGCGTTTGCGTTGCTTTGTTTTCGTCGCTCTTCGTTTCGTGTAGCGGGCGACCGGGGCCGATGAGCGTTTGGCTCGTCGCGAGCAATTGGCTGGCGTCGGCGGCGAGTTGATCGGCGCGCGTCATCAGCGACTGTTGCTCGGGCGTGAGCGATTTGGCTTGTTGCTGTTGGGCCTTGATCTTGTCGGTGCCGGGGTCGAGCACGATCGTCGGCTTGGTTGCCGTGGCGGCTTCGTTGAGCGCGATCACTTCGCGGGCGAACTTGACGAAGTCGCGGCAACCGCTGCTGGCCGGGTCGTATTCGGTAATGGGCTGGCCGAGGCTGGCGCTTTCCTTCAACTTGGTGTTGAAGTTGATAAACGTCGAGAACATCGCGTCGCCGTGGCGCTTGCGCATCTCGGAGAGAATTTCGCGAGCGAGCTTGGTGCGCACGTCGTAGTGGTTCGCCAAGATACGAAGCGTTAAGGGTCGCTGCCATTGGTCGCGACGCTGTCGAATCGTATCGAGTTGCTTCGAGAGACCGTGCAGCGAGAAATACCCCGTATCGACCGGCACGATGACTTCATCGGCAGCATAGAGGGCCGAGTCCGTCAGGAATCCGGGCGTGGGCGGCGTATCAATGATGACGTAGTCGTATTTGTCGCGGACGGATTCGAGGGCGGCGTGCAGACGCACTTCGCGATCCTGTACGGCCGCCAATTCACGCTCAAGCCGCGACAGATCGGTCTTGGACGGGATCAGGTCGAAGTTGCTGGAGATTTGCCAAGTGACGCGGGACAGATCGGGCGGCGTGTCACCGCAGGGTTCCGCGAGGATGTCGGTCACACTGGTCTCGATCTGCTCTTCCGGCACGGCCAAGCCCAACGCGAGGTGGGACTGAGGATCGAGATCGACGGCAACAGTGCGGCGGCCTTCCCGGGCCAAACACGCTGCCAAGTTAATGGAGACGGTGGTTTTGCCGCATCCGCCCTTTTGGTTCGCAATCGCAATCGTCCTCATGCGATATAGCCCTATCTTTTTGTTTTCGCTGCACTTAGCGAAATGGGTTTAAATATGAGTGATCGCCGGTCCCCGGCGAAAAGTTCAGCCGATAATCATTGTTCGGCCTGCCAATATTGCGCCCTTGAGTTTTTATAGGACAAACCGAATTTCGCAAGGGTAGAAATCGATCTTTTTTTGACATTGAGGGGTGCTTTTTGGGATTTTGCAGCATTGGGAACGCAGGAGTGACGGCCAAGTTGGGAATGTGATGTGTTCGTGAGATTTTTTGCGTTTATGTCGGCGAGGGCAATGTTGGGATGAGTGCGGATGTGGAAAACGGCTGCGCGACGGGCTAATCCTGCCGGTCTCGACGGTGGCCCAAGATGAAACCCTCACCCTAACCCTCTCCCTGCGAGGGAGAGGGAACAGAGGCGGCTTTTCCGTACTGACGCAGCTAATTCGCTCCTCCTGCTGACGCGGCTATCTTGCTGCTGACGGGGTGTTTTCGCCACCGACACTACCTGCACTGCCGACGCTTTTGCCGTTTTGTTGCGAGCAGCCCCTTTTGCTGGTCGCGTGCCCCCCATGATTCAATGCTCCTAACCCTCGCCTACGCGACTCCATTACCCTCATTACTCTTTGCGACTACTGCCACACGGCGATGGCTACCATCTATTTGGCACTCCAAAGCGATGTCGATAACTCGACGCATCTTCAGTGGTTTACTTGCCGCCCATCGGCCAACAATTAGCATGCTGCGTTAATGAACTGGGAATCCCTATTAGATCGACTCGATCAGATCGACGGCCGCCGCATTTTGGTGCTGGGCGACTTCATGCTCGACCATTACCTGTACGGCGACGCCGAGCGTATCAGTCCTGAGGCCCCCGTCCCTGTGTTGCGGATGCAGCGGGAGGAATCGGCCCTCGGCGGCGCAGGCTCAGTCGCGGCCAACGTGGCCGCGCTCGGCGCGACGCCGATTTGCGTCGGCGTGATCGGCATGGGCGTCGACGGCGAGACGCTGGCGAAATTGCTCGAACAGGCCGGCGCCGATATCAGCGGGTTGGTGCGCAGCTCGCAGCGGCGTACCACGCGCAAGACGCGTATCGTGGGTTTGGCCCAACATCGCCACCGCCAGCAGTTGATGCGTTTCGACGAAGAGTCGCGCGAGCCGCTGGATGAAAAGACAGCCAAGCTGGTCGTGGGCGAATTGAAGCGGCATCTCGGTTCGTGCGATGCCGTGTGTATCGAAGACTACAACAAGGGCGTCGTGACGCAGAAGATTGCGAGCACGCTGATCGGCCTCGCGCACGACGCGAAAGTTCCGGTGTTGGTCGACCCCGCCCCGCTCGATGAATACGACAAATACTCTGGCGCATCGATCATCACGCCGAACCGCACGGAAACGGAACGACTGATTCGCCGCCGATTGACGAGCATTGAAGACGTCGAAAAACACAAGGTCGATATTTTGAAGTCGGCCAAGACGCAACGGGTTTGCGTCACGCTCGACGCGGAGGGGGCGGCGCTGATCGGTCGCGATGGATACTTCGCGCACATCCCCACGCGTAAGCGTGATGTCTATGACGTCACCGGCGCAGGCGACGAGGTGCTGGCGGCGTTGGCCGTTGGCATTGCTGCCGGTTGCGAAGACGACGAAGCGATCGCGCTGGCCAACATCGCCGGTGGGTTGGAAGTCGAAAAATTCGGCTGCGTGCCGATCACGCGCGATGAAGTCATCGGCGAAATCCTGCTCGAACATCATCAGGCGTTGGGCAAGGTGCGCACGCTGGATCAACTGTTGCCGGAACTAAAGCGACGGCGCAGCGCCAAAGAAAAGGTCGCCTACACCAATGGCTGCTTTGATATTTTGCACGCCGGGCACGCGGCGACGTTCGCGTACTGCAAAGAGTATGCGGACATTTTGGTCGTCGGCGTAAACTCCGACGAATCCGTAAAGCGACTGGGCAAAGGTGATGGTCGCCCGTTTGTTAATGAAGCGGATCGCGCGGCCCTGTTGGCAGCGATGGGCGATGTCGATTACGTCGTGATTTTCGATGACGATACACCGACCGCACACATCGAAGCGATTCATCCCGACTATTTGGCAAAAGGCGGCCAATACGACAAGAGCGGCGTCGTGGGGCACGAAATCGTCGAAGCATACGGCGGCGAAATATTGTTGGTGCCGATGCGCGATGGCCTAAGCACCAGCGCCATTGCCGAGCGAGTGAAGCAATCATCCGCGAGCGCCGTCGCGCATGCCGCAAAGGCGGATCGTTAACGTGGCCGAACGCCTGTCATCGCTGTCGATCTTTTTTCCGTTTTACAACGAGGAAGCCAACATCGAGCGCGTGGCGACTGCGGCGTTGGAAGCCGCGCCGCGCTTTGCCGAAAAGTTCGAGATCATTCTCGTGAACGATGGCAGCCTCGATCGCACGGCGGAGATTGCCGACCGCCTCGCCGAATCATCCGAGCATGTCGTGGCCGTGCATAACCGACCCAACATTGGCTACGGCGGAGCGCTGCGAAAAGGTTTCGAGACGGCTCAATACGAGTACATATTCTTCAGCGACGGTGACGGCCAATTCGATATCAACGAACTCGACAAGCTGATCGCATTGATGGACAAGACCGACCTGGCGGTTGGTTACCGTGCGAAGCGCGCGGATACGTGGATGCGAAATTTCAACGCGTGGGGATGGCGTTGCCTGATTCGCCTGCTGTTCGGCCTCAAAGTGCGCGATATCGACTGTGCCTTTAAGCTGCTTCCGGCGCGGCTGTTCGACGACATCGAACTCAAATCCGACGGTGCAATGATCAGCGCCGAGCTGTTGGCGAAAGCGAAATACAAGGGGTACCGCATACGCGAGACGGCCATCTCGCATTACCCGCGGACGGCGGGCGATTCGACGGGTGCCAATTTGCGGGTCATTTTGAAGGCTTTCCGCGAGTTGTTTAAAATGCGCCGGGAAATTCGCCGCGAAGGCCTGCCAAACTCGGATTCCTAACGGCGAGAAGCCCCATAAAGTGAATCGACCCGCCAAAAATCGCGCGTTGCAGCGGCGATGCCGGTAATATGATTAGATGGGAAAGGTCTGGTAAATGACGTCGCGTACGTTTTGGGGAGCTAAGCGACTATGAAATCGATGCGAGTATTCTGCGGTCTGTTGACGATGGTGATGGCAGCCGGATGGATCGGTTGCGATTCGTCGGTGCACAACAACGCCGAGGCGGTGGTCGCGAACGACGGCCTGATGCCGGTCGGCGATTCGTTGATCGACGATCAAGGTAAAGTCAGCGTGGACATGACGTACGTTGCCGATCAGGCAACGATCAAAGATGTGCCGAATCGCACCGTCTCTTACGAGCCGCTGGCAAGCTTTCGCAAAGCCGACGACTACGTGTATATCCCCGGAGCCGCACTGACAAAATCGACCGACGGCGGCAGCTCCATGGCGGCCGCGACGCCAAGCGACGACGAGAACAAGTCTGACGAAAGCGGCGAGAAAAGCGGATCGATCTGGGGCAAGATCAGCGGCGGTTTGAAGCAGTTGACGGGCGGCGGCAAGTAAACCGCGCGAACGAATCTCGCTAGAAGTATTCGCATCGATCACGTACCCTTATCGTCGTGATGGCAGCCGACGACATTCCGAACGCAGCGCTTCCTGCGCACAGTGTTGCCGAAGCCTATCTGTATCTTCAATTCGCAAGCTGCGGTAAATGTGGCAAGTCGCCCCTACAGGCGGACGGTCAACTGACGCGCGGCAAGCAATTCTTTGAGTTGCCCGCGCGCTGCAAATCATGTCGCGACGCCGCGATGTTGATTTTCGACATTCAACCCGAGCCATCTCGGCAGTCCGCTCAAAGCAAGGTCATCAACACCACGAGTGAGCCTTCGCAACTGATCGATGTCCACGGCTGGTTAGCGATGTTTCAGCAGATCATTTCGGCGTCGGGCCGCGAGCAGGATGCCGTTGCCAGTCGCGAGTTGGTCGAAGAAGCCGCAGCTTGCCTCGACGAGGCGCTCAAGTTTTATCGGGACGACTCGGAAATACCGCCGCCGGATGCGTTTTTCACCGACGCGGGACGGGCTTCTTTTCGCAAGTCGCCGGAGCGCTATACCCGTGCGACGTGGATGCGACGCCGCCTGCAGCTGCCTGTCGATCCGCCCGCGCTGCCGACGGCGGCCACTTCTGATAAACGCTGGTGGCAGTTCTGGCGGTAGGCGGTTCCGAATACCGGACGAACCGTCCGTTTTGTATGGCAGCAAAGCGCTCCAAATCGCCGATTTAGTTGGTGTAGCACGTCTTGGCACCGTAAAATTCTGATAGGGCATGGGCGTAGCGGCCTGGAGTATCGACTGATGCAATTGTTCAAACGAATCGGCGTATTTCTGAAGAACACGCGGCTGGATCGCGCGGTGTTGGGTTTTGCGTCGCACATATCGCGCAGCGGCGACCACGAATTGGTCTTCGCTCACGTGACGAATCCAAAAGATCCGAATAGCTCAGCAGAACCTAGCGCAGCCGAGTTTGACAAACTCGTGCGTGAACAGATGCCCGACAACCCGGCTGCCAAGATTGAAACACGGATTTTGTCCGGCGACCAGACCGACACCATTCTTCGCTGCACACGTGACGAGAATTTCGATCTGGCAATCTTGGGGCGAAAGTTGCCCTCTAGCCAACTAGGGCTGGGTGCCAAGATATCGCGCATCGTGCGCAAGACGCCCTGTAGCGTATTGGTGGTTCCCGAACTCTGCGAGCCGCACTTTGACCGAATTATGGTCGCCATCGATTGTTCCGATCACTCTCGTCTCGCAATGGGAACAGCATTGGAAATCGCCAATGCCTGCAAATCGACTCCGCAAGTTCTCGCCGTTACGGTGCGCTCGGTCGCACGTGGACATGATGTAGCGGGCTATACGTTTCAGGAAGCTGCAGATTTCCAGATCAACTACGGACAGAAGCAACTCACTGATTTTCTGGGGCGGATCCCCACTCGTGGTATCGATGTTAACAAGATGGTGCTGATCTCGGAGTCACCGGCATTGGCCGTAACGCATGCTGCCATGGCACGCAAGATGGACATCGTGATCGTCGGTAGTCGCGGAGCATCGAGCACGGCAGCGGCGCTGTTGGGGAGTAACTCGGAGCGATTGCTGGCGACCTGCGCCCTGCCGACGTTGGTCGTGAAAGAAAAAGGTGAAACGCTGAACCTGCTGGAAGCCATTTTCTCGATGGACTAAGCTGCCCGGCATGCAGCCGCCGGAATTCGATTCACAACTTGCACTGGCCGCTGTGCCGAAGCCCGACGATATCGACACCGTTCCAACCGGGAACGGTGTTTTTTTATTTTGCGACGACGCCGAGCGACCTTTGATGTTGGGCGTCGCGGCCAACTTGCGGGCCACGGTGCGGTCGAAGCTGTTTGAAGACGCGGAAGATCCGCTCGATAAGAAACGCGTCAAACTAACGGGCGTGGCACGGTCGGTTGCGTGGCTGCGAACGGTTAACGAATTCGAGCGTTACCTATGCTATTGGCAGATCGCGCTCGCGTTATATCCGAAAACCTATCGAAAGATATTACCCTTCGCCGGCTGTTGGTTCGTTACGGTCGATCCGCAAGCGACTTACCCACGATTTGAAGCGCGGAAGTCGATCGAGTCGGACCGTCAGGCGATCTTCGGCCCGTTGTTGCGACGCAAAGACGCTGAACATCTGATTCGATTATTGGAAGACGGGTTCGATCTGTGCCGTTACTACGACGTGTTGCTGCAAACGCCGCGCGGACAAGCGTGTGCTTATTTTGATATGGGGCGCTGCCCGGCACCCTGCGATGGGTCGGTGCCGATGACCACCTATCACGCGTCGGTCAATGCGGCGTTGGCGTTTATGAAGCGCGACGCAAACGGATTGGCGCCGATAGACGCGAGAATGAAAGAAGCCGCGGCAGCAACGAATTTCGAATTGGCCGGGGTTTATAAAAAAGTGCGCGACGAATTGAACGGTGTGTTCGGCAAACCAGCGTACCAGCATGTTCGCTATATAAATGCCACTGATTGGATAGCGATCTTGCTGGACAATGCGAGAACGCGGAAACCGGATAAAGCGTCGCTGCGGGCGTATGGATTTTCGCATGGTACCGTGAAACGCTTGGCGAGTGGGAAAGCGACAGAGTTGACGACGTTAGCCGACCAGTGGCAGTCGGCGTTGGTAGAGATGCGTGAAAACGCGTCGATAGCATCCGACGCGCTTGCGATATCGACTGCCCTACTCGCACGGTATCTGTTTAAACCCGATCAGCGGATGGTGGTGATCTGTGCCGCGAAAGAGCTAGGCGATTCGGATCGGCTGAAACACCTTTGTAAAAATATCTTGTTTAAGAAGTCGTAGTCGAGCCGCTGTCACAGCTACTGGCGAGGCGGGGATTTCGATATTACATTCCCGTACAAATCATGCAGGCGATCACTGTCGCCCGATTGCATTGTCGATTGCAAGGCCTTAGTTCGAGTTAAAGGGATACATGATGTTCGCAAAGCACTCAATTGTTCGTTCGCATTCGTTGAAGTTCGCCATGATGTTTCTGGCCGGTATTGCGTTTTCGCAATCGGGTTGTCTGCGCGCAGCGCAGCGTACGCTGACAGAAGCGAAGGGTGCCGAAGCGGAAGTCACCATCGTGCCCGGCACGAGCATCGCAAACTTCAACGCTTACGGCGACGTGTCGGTGAGCGCGCCGCGCACGAAGCTGGGGAGCCTCGTCCCCGGATCGCTGTCCAATACACTGCCCGGCGCGCTCAAGACGGCGCTAACGACGGGCGAAAAAGCTCCGTTCGCCGGCGGTGGCAAGGGTTTCAGCATCAGCGGCGAAGTGATGTGGTATCACGAACGCGGCGGCCTCGGCGTGATCACAGGTTCAAAGTCGTACGTCGTCGTGTTGCTCGACCTGCAAGATGGCGGCCAGTCGCTTGGCCGCTTGCAAGTTGTGGCCAGCAGCGGTGCGTCGCGAACTGGGCCCGAAGATATGGCCGAAGCGATCGCGGAAGCTGTCGCCGAATGGTTTGAGGAGCGCGTGAATCGCGGGTAGGTGATGTAGTTGGTTCTACGCGCCATGGGCACAATTCATTTGTGCCGAGGCTTCTCACACCGTCTTGTTCGACGATTACACGACCACGCTGACAACAGTCATTCGGTGACGGCGCGTTCACTGCTATGATGCAGTGATGGCTCGTCGTCATACATACCGATGGATTGCGTTGCTTGCGCTGTTGTTGTGCGCGATCCTGGGTTCCTCAGTTGCTGCGCATGCGGGCGGTGACGAAAATCCGTCGACGCCGCTGTCGGCTGACGATGTGTCGAATAAAGACGCAGGGGCTTCTAAACCATCACACTTCAAACTGCCACTGTCGTTTTCCGTCGGTCGCATTCTCGGCGAACGCAGTAAGCTGGTTGGCATCACTCGCTTTAACGAACGCGACGGCCTGCTCGTGCATAGCGATGACCAGTTGTTGTGCTTTAACGGTGCGAGCCTGAATCCCCTATGGAAAAAGTCCCCCCCCTGCCCTTACCAACCTGAGCTGATTGGCGTTTTCGACGACACGGTGGTACTCAGCGATCCGTTTTCCGTGTTCGCGGTTACGTTGAAAGATGGCGAAACTCGATGGCGATTTCCGCAGATACGTGACGACGGCTTTCGCGACGGCGACTTGGTTGACACGCTCCGCATTCGCAAAACATGTCGCATCGGCGATATGTTGATCGTTACGACCGACGACGAGGTAAGGCGGATTCACGCAATCGACTTGTCGAACGGCCAGCCGCAATGGCAGCAGGCGCGTCACGTCGATTGGATCGACGGCGCAAACGAGAACTTAATTGTTGCCGCGCGGAAGGCTGCCGATGCGATGTCGTTGACCGTGCTCGACCCCGCCGACGGCAACCTGCGTAAGCAGATTGACCTCCCTATAGAAATTCCAACCGGCTTGGAAGACGACTGCTTCGAAATCTGCGGCAACGTATTGATCGTTAGGAATAACGGCCAATGGATCGGCTTGTCGTTACCGAACCTGAATCGTCGGTGGTCGATTGTCGTCGACGAACCATTGCGCACTACCAACGTTTGTGCGGAGGGTGACGATTTTTCCGTCATCGAACATCTTGACATGCTGGGACCGTTGTCGGCCGCGCAGGCATTCGGCGGTGACGTTCGCTATGCGGGTTTCGATTTGACGAGCGGCACGCTGGAATGGGAACGGTTCTATCCTGTGGCAGTGCAACACGCGATTCAACAGGTCGATGAAACTGCCGTTTGGTCGAGCTATCCTGAGGGAATTCTCTGTCATCGCGATGGTCGCGTGCAGCAATCGATTCGACATGATGAGCGAGCATATTCCGGCGCATATCAGCGCGAACTTGCATGGCACCGCCACGGTCAACAATTGCTGCGCGTGATCGAAATCTCCATTGGCGATGGCGGCAGCCGACGGTATTGCCCGGTTCTGATAGACTACGATTTGAAGAACCAGCGCGTTGCGGCCGTGCAAGCGTTTGACGATGCGACATCGCCCTTTCCGGTTGACGCGGCAATTGTCGGAGACGGCGTCGTCATACTTCGAAATAGCGAACTGCGGCGATACACCAGCGAGTAACGGGTCCATGCAGATAGAGACATTTGTCGATAATCAGTTTCAGGAAAACGCGTACGTCGTTTGGCGCGCGGACGGTGGGCCGTGTTGGATTATCGATCCCGGGTTTCCGCCAACGCCGGGCAACATCGTCGAACACATCGAGCAGCACAACTTGAGTCCCGCCGCATTAATTCTCACACACGGACATCTCGACCATATCGCGGGCGTGCCGGGGATTATGGAAGCGTTTGCGGATTTGCCGGTTTACATGGCGGATGCGGCGAAGCCCGCGTTGACCGACCCGAATGAGAACGTGTCGGCCCCTTTCGGCTGGCCGATTACCGTCGGTGATATCGACACGATCGACATGCCACACGGCAGCGAACTCACGCTCGACGGTAGCGAATGGTTGGCACTGGAATCTTCCGGACATGCGCCGGGCAGCCGCAGTCTCTATTGCGAGGAAGCGGGCTTGGTGATCGTGGGCGATGCGCTATTCATGGGCAGCATCGGTCGCACCGACTTTCCGCACAGCAACCACGACGAGTTGATTCGCAATATCAAAGAAAAGTTGTTCACGCTGCCCGATGAGACGCGCGTGTACTCTGGCCACGGACCGGTAACGACCATCGGACAGGAAAAGCTAACGAACCCATTCTTACAGTAGCGCGGTTTCAAAAGCCCATCACCCGCGCTGCGGGCGCGTTACTTGCTATGGCTGCCGTCGCACCACGGTAGGTTGCCGCTCTTGCCGCATTGGCAGACGGCCTTCTTACCGTCTTCTTCAACATTCACCACCATCGGCCCCACATCTTCCGTGCATTGCTTATGGGCACCGTCGCAATACGGCAGGTTTGAGCTGAGCCCGCATTGGCAGTAGGCCTTCTTACCGGCAGTTTCATCAACAACGATTGGGCTGCTTCCGCGCTTGCATTCCATTGGAGCCACTCCTCTTTCAATAATCTGGCGACATGAAAAAACCGATCTGCGCAGATGATAGCGCCGATCGGTCGATTTTGAAACGAAATGTTTAACGGTGCGTCAGGCGCTCTTACAGCACGGTTTCATGCAGTCGGGGCCGCACTTCTTGGCCATCTTGCAACACGGCTTGGTGCAATTCGGGGCACACTTCTTGGCGTTGGCACCTTTGCAGCACTTGCCGTCTTTGCCGCAACATTTGTCGGCGGCACCGGTCTTGCAGCATTTGCCATCTTTGCCACAGCACTTCTTCGCACCGTGCGAATGGCCGTGACCGCACTTGCATTCACCGGCCGGACACTTACACGCCGCTTTGTCATGATGATGGCCATGGCCGCATTTGCATTCGCCCGGCGGGCAGTGGCTACATTTGGCAGCCTTCGTGTCTTTGCAGCAGCTATCGCCGGTGCCGCAGCACTGCGTGTTCTGGCTGCAGCCGACGGTAAACATGCCGAGGGCAAAACAGGCGACGGCGGCCAAGCAGAGTTTCTTGAGTGGGTTCATCGGGGGGATCTCCTCTTCGTTATGTGATCGAACGCTTTAGTTTGATCGGCCAGCATCGAGCAAAATCATTTGCGATTCCGGCTGGGGCTTATTGATGTCGCTGGTCCAGGGCGGTTCACGCATGACCGAGTCGCTGCGCGTCGCATCGGCTGGGCCGTCGACGATACGGCGCGATACGTTGCCATCGCTTTCCATGAGTGTGCCCGGCGGCATCATCACGGCGCTAACGGGCCAAGCGACGCCATTGATGAGCATCCGCGCGGGGCCATACGCCATGTGGATAAAGTCGCGCTTGTTCCAACGGAAGTCGTTATCCGGTGCGTCGTAATCAACGCCGTCGCAAGAACGATTGCCGCGCATTTCGTACGGATCTTCAAACCAGAGCGGCCAATGGCTCACGGCACCGTTCTCCTGCGAAACGATCGTGCCATCCCAACGAGTGCGCTGCAGCCGGATGTACTGACCATCGGCTTCGCCGCGATACCCTTCGGCACTGGCCGTGGTGAGTTCGGGCAGGACCACGGCGCTTGAATCGACAAACGGATTATTGACGTGCGTGCAGCCCAGCGCGAGCCACGACGACGAGATAACGACGGCTATGAGTACGTTAGATTTCAACGGGATTCTCCACGGCGTAGTTGGGGGCTTCTTCGGTGATTAGCAAGTTGTGCGGATGCGATTCGAGCATGCCGGCACCCGAGATGCGCACGAAACGCGCCTCGCTGCGAAGGTGCTCGATATCGGGGGCTCCGCAATAGCCCATGCCGGCGCGTAAACCGCCGACGAGTTGATACGTGAGTTCGGCCAGCTTACCGCGATACGGCACGCGGCCCTCGACGCCTTCGGGCACGAGTTTGTCGCGCTCGGACACGCCCTTTTGAGCATAGCGGTCGGCACTGCCTTTGTGCATCGCACCAAGCGAGCCCATGCCGCGATATTCCTTGAAGCGGCGGCCCTTCCAGAAGACGACTTGACCCGGCGATTCATCCATACCCGCGAAGAGCGAACCGAGCATGACGGAGTTCGCACCGGCAGCGATGGCTTTGGTGATATCGCCCGAGTAGCGAATGCCACCGTCGGCAATGATCGGTACGTCGGCTTCGTTTGCAACAGGCACGACGTTGAAAATGGCCGTGACCTGCGGAATGCCAACGCCCGAAACAACGCGCGTCGTGCAAATCGAACCGGGGCCGATACCGACCTTGATACCGTCGGCACCGGCTTCGATGAGATCGCGTGCACCGGCGGCAGTCGCAATGTTGCCGGCGATCACTTCGATATTGAACTGGCGTTTTACTTCGCGCACGGTTTCGATCACGTTGGTGCTGTGGCCGTGGGCCGAATCCACCACGACGACATCGAGACCGTTGCGGATGAGCGCTTCGACGCGTTCGAATTCACGCACGCCCACAGCCGCGCCGACGCGAAGGCGACCGCGCTCGTCACGACAGCTATTGGGGAATTGCCGATTCTTATCGATATCGCGCATCGTGATGAGGCCGGACAATCGAAACGACGAATCCACGAGCAGCAGCTTTTCGACCTTGCTGCGCTGCAGAATCTCTTCGGCCTGTTCGAGCGATGTGCCCGCGGGAGCAGTGACGAGATTGGTCTGCGTCATCACATCGCTTACGGGGCGATTACGGGCGCGGTCGATACCGTCATTCGATTGATCGAGGAACTTGAGGTCGCGCCGCGTGAGAATGCCGACAAGCTTGTTGCCATCTTCGACGATGGGAACGCCGGAAATGTTCTGTAGGCGCATCAACTCTGCGGCGGCCCCGACGGTATCGTTAGGGCTCAACGTGACGGGGTCGAAGATGACGCCGTTGGCCGAGCGCTTGACCTTGTCGACTTCGCGGCATTGCGCTTCGACTGTCAGGTTCTTATGAATGATGCCGATGCCGCCCTCTTGCGCGAGCGCAATGGCCAAGCTGGACTCGGTAACCGTGTCCATCGGGGCGGACAGAATGGGAATGTTGAGGTCGATGCCGCGCGTGAGCCGAGTGCGAACGTCTGCTTCGCGCGGGATGACATCGCTGCGGGCGGGAACCAACAGGACGTCGTCAAAGGTGATGCCGTCGCCGACGATCTTTTCGAGCATATGTAACCATCCGTCAGGCAGATATTTAAACGCCGTAGTGTACGGATTCGCTGGCAGGATGCAAAGGTGGGCGGGGATGAGTGCCGACGCACCGGCAGGGATCGCGCCGCAGTCACAGAACTACGGTTTTGGGTTTACAAATCGCGACGAAACGGCGTAGATTCAGAACCGCGAAAAGACGAGGCATATCCAAATCTCAATGAACGGAAGCCAGCAGAACAAATCGAATGGATCGGTCGCATCTCATTTTCCGCTAAGCGTGAGCCCGATCTCGAATGCGATCAGCAAAATGATAATCCACTCGAGCGTTTCGCTGCGACGGGCCGCGTGCATGTCGGAGAGCTTGTGGTAAATGTCGCGCAACGTGTCGAGCTTGCGAATCACGCTGCGGTCCCAAGCCTTTAGATGCAACCGTTGCGAGGCGAGCTGATAGACGCGGGCGAGATACTGATCGCCCAATAGCTTGACGGCATTGTTGACGCCTTCGAACACGAACGCGCCGTCGAGTTGCATCTCCGCCACGCGCGCCATCAACCGTCGAGGTCGCAGCAGCCGCCACCAGCGCGGTGCCGTCATCAATTCGTACGCTTGGTCCAACGCATCGTCGAGGCGATCGTCGAGCAGGCGCATCTCGAGCAGCTCGACATTCGTGTATTCGAGAACGGCCAACACGTCGTCGGCGTCGTCGTCGAACAACAGTGCCGCGTTCCAATCGAGAATCGTGACGTCGTTCGGTCCGTAAGACAGGCGCGTGGCCAACGTCTCGCTGATCTGGCCTTGCGATAAGCCTTCGTCTTCGGCGCTGAGGATTGCCGCCAGCGTGGATTGGTATTCATCGATCACGGCAGCGTGGCTAAGCCGGTTATCGCTATTTAACGCACTGATTTGGTAGACGGCGTAGTCTTCGACCAGTTCCGACAATGCGGGTCGATTGACGGCTGCCGCGATGTCGCGTCCGAGCGTGTCTACCGCTTCGCGCGCGATGGCCGGTAACGCTTCTTCGTCGTATAGCCGGTTTGAAAGTGGAATCAGGTCGTCCAAGGCCCCCTCGATCGGGATTTCAAACGCGACCGACGCCCCGCCGAAGTCGTAAAGCGTAATCTCGATCTGCGGACGGGTCGTAAACGAGCCCAAGGCTACCGGTTCGATATCGCGCACGACCTTTAGCGGCGGCGGATCGAATTCAAAGTACTGCGGCGTACGGCGCGAACGGCGCAGGTGGCTACGCGCGCTTTTGTTAGAGACCAACTGCTCTGCGCGATCGAGATCGATCCCGAAGCCGATGTCGAACGCGTAGTAAACAAACACACGCCCGGCCCGCACCTGGGGCGTCTCGGTTGCATTCGATTTGTAAGGCGCCGTCGCCATATACCGGATTATACCCACGACTGGTAACGGCCAATATGGGTTTTAACTTGGTTACTTTGCTTGCAAATCCTCCGTCCGAGTTTCGGACGCGCTTACCAACGTTATCAGCCATTTGCCGTTCGGCGTCCTAAATAAGCGGGCCAAACGAACGCGCCGCTCGGTATCAATACATCCACTGAAAATGCAAGCCCAATTCGATTTGTTCCTCCTCGTTTCGCGGGATACCAATTGATTACCGCAAAGGCTTCGGGACAGGCCCTGCGGGAAAGTTTGGTATCACACGGCGACCGGCGAACGGTCGAAGGGGAAGGAAACATGATTAAGATGAGTAAGCAAACCATTACTGCGTTGGCATTGGCTGCCGTCGTCGGCTTCGGCAGTTTGAAGACGGCCCGCGCCGATTTGATCGATTTCAACGGCTTTGTGCACGGTGAAATCGTCACAGACCAATTAAAGTTGTCGCACGGCGTATCCATTACGGCCAATAACTTCAGCGAACCGTTTAACATTGCTGCCGTCTTCGATACGCAGTTTGCCGGCAGCACGCCCGACCCCGATTTGCTCGGCCCGGCGTGGGCGTTGGGTAACCTCGCCGCCGCCAACACCGTGTTGGGCAACGCGCTGATTTTGGCAACCGATGACGCGCTATCGGCCCCCGGTATCCTTGCCACACCCAATGATGAAGGCGACCGCCCCGCCGGTGAAATCACGCTGGCGTTTGACTCGGTACAGACCAGCCTCGGCTTCGACCTGATCGACGTGGAAAGCATCGTGGCGGAGATGGGCTCGATCGACTTCTACCTGAACGGCGTCTTGCTCGACTCGGTCGGCTTCGATGAGTTTACGACGATGGGCAACGAATTTTTCGACGCGACGGTCGCTTATGGCAATAACTCTGCCAACCGAATCGCTCCGATCAGCATTGGCGACTTGACACTGGCTCCACAGAATGCCGGCGCGTCCGGGTTTGACCAAGTGGTGTTCTCGTTGGGCGGCTCGGGTGCGATCGACACGATCACCTTCGTGCCGGAACCCGCGACGATGAGCCTGTTGGCTTTGGGCGGCGCGGCATTGATTCGCCGCCGACGCACGGCCTAATCCGCGCTGTAGCACTTCGCAATTCTGGATTTCAAAGCCCTGCGGTTTGGCCGCAGGGCTTCTTTTTGTTTATGCAGCGGACCAAAAGTGCACCGCCCCGCTTTAGGCTAATAGCTACGGGGCAACCACCAGATCAACAGCGCCTTAAGTTCTGTTAACCGCAGACCTGCACAACCAGTCAACCTAAAGGAAGACCAAGGCTATTCACGCGTCAGCGCTCCTTCGGGCCGCGGTGCCTTTCTAGTCGGGCTTCCTCGTCGAAAAACGCGGTTGAGCCGCCTATAAATGTTGTGTCGAATGCCATTTATTCATTAACATTGAGATCAGCGATGATCGTGGCATCGATTCGATCGACGTCTTCGGGATCGCATGCATTCGAGGATTTTGAACCAACCATGCCGGGCATCACCGATGCGTTTCGGCATACGCAACAATTGGCGGGGAATATGTTTCAAACGAAGCGCACTGTATCGTGTTTGATCGCACTCGGGCTAATCTTGGGAGTGGTGACGGCGCGGACCAACGCGGCCGGGACGATCGACTTTGAAGAATTCGTGCACGGTGAAATCCTCGCCGATCAGCTCAAGATTTCGCATGGCGTTTCGATCACTGCGACCAATTTTTCCGAGCCGTTTAACATCGCGGCGGTCTTTAACACCTTGTTCGAGGGAGACACGCCCGATCCGGATTTGCTCGGACCGTCGTGGAACGGTGGCAACCTTGCGGCACTTAATGAAGTGTTGCGCAACTCGATGATTCTCGCGACCGACGATGCCTTGGCCGCGCCGGGCATTCTCGCGTCGCCGAACGATGAAGGTGACCGCCCCGCTGGCGAAATCACGCTGACGTTTGATTCGATACAGACGGGTCTCGGTTTCGACTTGATCGATGTCGAAAGCATCGTCGCCGAAGACGGTGCCGTAAACTTTTATCTGGATGGCACGCTTTTAGATTCGGTGGCGTTTGACGAATTTGTCACGATGGGCAATGAATTCTACGACCCGACGATCGAATTCGGCAACAACTCTGCAAATCGCATTGCGCCGATCACGCTCGGCCAACTCACGCTTTCGCCGGAAAATGCCGAAGCCGAAGGGTTTAACCGCGTGGTGTTTTCGCTGGGCGGTTCGGGCGCGATCGACACGATCCAATATATTCCGGAGCCGACGACGCTGAGCTTGCTGGTGCTGGGCGGCGCGGCTTTGATTCGGCGGCGGCGGTCGGCGTAAGAATTTCGCGATCCATTCGAAGCCTGAGAGCACTCAAATCAATGGATTAGATGCAACTTGCCAAAAAGCTTGAAGCCCGGCGGTAGTCCCCGTTGGGCTTTTCCTTTGGCATTGCGAGCCCGGCATTACCCCTGCCCGTTCTCCTAATCGCCCGCATGCATCCGAAATCAGCGGCAGCTACGATTTGACGCGGCGTGTTATAATGCGGGGTTTGACTAACGCCCCAGTAGGAGAGCCCGCGTGTCTGAGATGCCCAGTGTTTCGTTTGTTTCCCTTGGCTGCCCCAAGAACCTCGTCGACTCCGAGAAGATGCTCGGGCTGTTGGCAGAGGCGGGTTGCGCGATCGTCGGCGACGGCAGCGGACTGGGCGACGTGTTGATCGTAAACACGTGCGGCTTTCTCAGTGCTTCGCGCGACGAAGCCGTGGGCATTCTGCAAGAAGCCGCCGAACACAAACGCAACGGTGATATTCAACGCATCGTGGCGGCGGGTTGTTTGGTGCAGCGCGACGGTCAGGGCCTGATGAAAGATGTGCCCGAGATCGATGCACTCGTCGGTGTACACAATCGCAGCGACATCGTGCGGGCGGTGACGGGCAAGAAACGTAGCGAATTGGGTGCGTCCGGCGGTGCCGACGATTCCGTCTTGTTTCTCGGCGAATATCACGCCAGCTCGTGGACGGAGGCCAACCGAAGCGACCAGACGCGGCTGCGGCTTACGCCCGCGCATTACGCCTATCTGCGCATGAGCGAAGGGTGTAATCAGAAGTGTACCTTCTGCACGATTCCGTCGATTCGCGGGCCGATGCACTGTAAGGGTGTCGATGAGATCATGACCGAGGCGAACGAACTGATCGCCGACGGCGCGGTCGAGATCAACCTGATCGGCCAAGACACGACCAGCTACGGTCAAGACATCGGTTACGACGCGGGACTGTCGGGCTTATTGAAAACGCTGAACACGCTCGACGGCGCGCATTGGGTTCGCCTGATGTATGCCTATCCGTCGGATTTCACCGACGAGATGATCGACGCTATCGCCGCGTGCGAGAAGGTCGCAAAATATATCGACATACCATTGCAGCATATTAGCGATCGGATGTTGAAAGCGATGTATCGACGCGTGACGCGGAAGGAAACCGAGACGCTGCTCGCCAAGTTGCGCGACCGCATTCCGGGCGTGAGCATTCGCACGACGTTTATCAGCGGCTTTCCGGGCGAATCGCAGGCCGATCACGAGGAACTGCGCGAATTCATTCGTGACTTCGGCTTTGATATGTTGGGCGTGTTTCCGTACTCCAACGAACCGGGAACGCCGGCGCATCGCATGAAGAACCACTTACCGCCGGAGTTGATCGACGATCGCGTCGACGAACTGATGTTGACGCAGCAAGACGTTGCTTTCGAGATGGCCGCGGCGCGCAAGGGTAAGAGCTTTGACGTGATGATCGACGATTACGGCGAAGGCGGTGTTTATCCGGCACGCCATGAGGGCCAAGCGCCAGAAGTCGACAGCGTTGTCTACGTTGAAGGCGGTGAGTACGACCCCGGTGATATCGTGACGGTGCGATGCACCGGCCATCGCGATTACGATCTGCTGGCCAAACCCGTGGATGCGGGCTTGCCGATTCTGCAATAGGCCGAACCCCTATGGAACTCAACGAACCACTCGTCAAACAAGCCATGGCTGCCGGTTTGCAGCAATATCCGGAGTTCGAAGCCTTCGGACCACGGCTGGTGTATGCCGAGTTGATGGAAGGCGGCGCCTTCTTGGTGCGCTACGCCGAGCGCCCCCCACAGGGCACGCCGAACCTTTGGGATTTTCAAAACGCGGTCGTCAAAACGTATAAAGCGCTGGCGGGTGAGCCCGGTGCCGACGGCGCGTGCGGAGATTAAGGATCGATGAGCGATGGTGCAGGCGGCGCACGCGTGATCGTGTTTACGACCGATATGATTTTTTCGACGAAGATCACCAGCACATGTAAGTCGTTGGAGGTGCCGGCGCGGGCGCAGACGCGGTTGGGTCGATTAACGACGATCAACACGGACGATCTGAAATTGGCGCTAATCGACATGGATGCCGATGAGGCTGTCGGTGCGATCGAGTTTGTCGCGGGTTTGTCGAATAAGCCGAACGTGGTCGCGTTTTATTCGCATGTCCGCGCTGATTTGCGCGAAGCGGCGCAAGCGGCGGGTGCAACGCAGGTGCTGACGCGGTCGAAGTTTGTGGATGAGTTGCCGGGATTGGTTGAAGGGGTTCAAGGATAAGTTTGCGATTCCCCACCCTTCACTGACGTGAAGGATGGGGCACCCGGTAAGCGATGCAGTCGGAATTATCCATACTTCATCGCGACGAACGACGCTGACCGCTTCCTTACGGGCGCGGCTCTGATTCAGAGGCACCCGGTGCGGTTAGGTTGTCGTCGCGCGAAGCGCCGTAAGTCCCCCAGCCCCAGAGGGGCAGGGGCACCCAATCCTTTATTACTTGCTGTATTCCCAAGTTGCGCCGGGTTCCATCACTTTTAGTTGGATGCCGTTGGGTTTGAAGGCGGAGATGTCGTCGGCCAACATGCCGGGGAACGTTTTATAGTGAATCGGAATTGCGACCTTGGGCTTGATGAATTCGGCGGCCATCTTGCCGAGTTCGGGGCCCATGGTGAAGCGATCGCCGACGGGCACGAGCGCGATGTCGGGCTTATAGATATCACCAATCAATTTCATATCTGAAAAGAGCCCGGTATCGCCGCAATGATAAATCGTGACGCCGCCGATGTTGACGACGGCCCCCATCGGTTGGCCCATGTAGCGACCTTCGAAGCTCGATGAGTGAAACGCCTGCGTAAAGGCCACCCAACCGAAGTCGCCGGCGAGTTTGCCTCCTGCATTTCCGGGCTGCACCTTTTCGTAACCCTTGCCGTTTAGGAACTCCATGATTTCGTACGCACAATAAACCGTCGCGTCGTTGGCGCGGGCGATGGCTTCGCAGTCGCCGAAGTGATCGCCATGACCGTGGGTGATGACGATGTGTTGGGCCTTGACGTCGTCGGCTTTCATCGTGGCGACGGGGTTGCCGGTCAGCCAAGGGTCGATGGCGACGGTATGGCTACCGTCGGTGATGGTGAAACCGGAGTGACCGAGGAAGGTGAGCGTGACGGACATGGGAGAACTCCTTTCGGGCGAATCGAGCTTGCCCTACGTATCTGAGCATTTGAGTACGCATGCTATCATGTGAGGTTCAATCCCGAAAACCGGCGGACCCTCAGCATGGTATACGCGATTCGACCAGCAATTGAGACAGACATCGACGGTTGCCTCGATATCTACGCCCCCATCGTGCGCGATACCGCGATCTCGTTTGAGTACGAACCGCCAACGCACGACGAGCTAGCGCGGCGACTGCTCGATGCAAATCATAGCAAGCTGACGCTGGTCGCCGTGGACGGTGCGCGGGTGGCGGGCTACGCCTATGCCACCATGTTTCGCGGGCGACCGGCGTACGATTGGAGTGTCGAGTCAAGCGTTTACGTGGATCCGGACTGTCAACGGCGCGGTGTGGCGCGATCGTTGTATCGGGTGCTGTTGGGCGGGCTACGCCTCGCGGGGTATCGCATGGTGATCGCGGGTATTACGCAGCCCAACCCGGCCAGCGTACAGTTGCACGAGCAGCTCGGATTTAAACGCGTCGGCGTTACGACGAATGTTGGGTATAAGTTTGACAAGTGGCACGGCGTCGGGTTTTGGGAATTGGATTTGGGAACGGGAAGCGCGCCGGAGAAGCCGATGACGGCGGATGTGTTGATAACACGCGAGGCTTTCCGCGCGTTGTTGGATGAGGCGAAATGAGGATACGGAATTAGATTTGAATTCGGTGCAGCACATAGCCCCCGGCCAATGGCCGGGGGCTATGTGCTGATGGTGCATCAAGGGATGCACCCTACGATTGCATTGCCTAGCTCTTGGCTGCGGCGATGACGAGGTGCGGGCCGTCGCTGACGACGACGCCGCCCGGTCGTTCTTCGGTAATGACGAATGCCGCCGGGTTTTGCACGGCCAGCTTCGCATCAATCGGGATAATCAATTCGCCAGTCGTCTTGTCGATATCGAACACACCACCATCGACCGGGTGCTTGTCGACATCTGGATCGACGATCCACAGTTGATATTGCGATTGGCTTCGGTCGTTGGTGGGCATCCCGACGAGACGCATGTAGCCGGTTTGGGCCGCGTCGCTCCAAACAACATCGCCTTGTACGTTTTCAAAACCGGGCTGCGCCAAGCCGGCCCATGCAAGACTCACAACATCGTCGCGGTCATCGAGCAATTGCTGTCGCAACTCGGTTGCCGTTGGCTCGCGTACGATGCGCGGCTCATCCTGTGCGCGCGGCATCCAACCGATGACGGCAATCACGATGGCTGCCGCGGCGGCGAACCACCCTCCGAGCGCCAAGCCGCGACCGATCTCGACGGACGAATCACCTTCATCAATCTGCGTCCGCATGGGCACGACACGAGCATCGTCGCGCGCGATCGATCTTTCGGCGAAGTGTGCCTGCGCATCATCGGCAACGCGGGCACGCAATTGCGGCGGTAGTTCGTTAGTGGTGTAGGACATGGCATGCCAATGCAGTTGTAACGCAGCGGCAGTCGCGTCAAGGGCGTCGGTTTCGGCACCGCCCAGTCGGTCGCGCAGCTCGGTGGCTTCGGAATTCGACAAACCGTCGGTGGCGCGATCGGCTAGCAGCGCTTGGAGGCGTTCGTCGTTGGGTAGGTCGTGTCGTTGCATGGTCATGACACCGCCCCCGCGGCCGTGCCGTCTGTTACTGCGCCCAAAAGTTCGCGTACCTTAATCAGCCCACGGCGAATGTTGGTCTTTACCGTGCCGAGTGGAATGCCCAAATGTTCGGCGATCTCGCTATGCGACCAACCGGAATGAATCGACAGCTTAAGTGCTTGCTTTTGATCGTCGGATAGTTGTGCCAGCGCCGATTCGATTTTGGCTGCTTGCTCGCGCGTTTCGATATGTGCCAAGCCGGGGTCGGTGGCACACGAGGGATCGTCGGCCAATTCGATCGAGCGCGTATCGGGTGCGCGACCCAATTTGCGGCGACGATCGATCAGGCGACGGCGCGCGATCATCGCGACGAAGGTCGACTCGGACGCTACCGTCGGGTCGAACCGCCCCGCTACTTCCCAAAGTTGGATGAATATTTCCTGCACGGCATCTTCCGCCTCGGTCGTGTTGCCGAGTTGGCGACTGGCGAGGGACCAAACGAGACCGCCGTATCGGTCGATACAGGTTTGCACGGCGCGCGAATCGCCGATGGCAACCTGCGGCAATATGGGTTCGACGGGGGCGGCTTCCAATGTCAACTCCTCGGATGAACCATTCTGCCGCCGCGCGGCCTCGTGTCTAGCAATTGGTTCGTCGCTTTCTCGCGTTCGGATTCAGCGGCGACCCATTATTTTTTGCAGGGAGCGGATTTTTCGGTCGCAACACAATGAAAAGCCGCCGAAATCGGCTAGCGATCTCGGCGGTCGTGAGATTCGGTCTTGAAAAAAGCGACGGCAGAGCCCCCACAGATACCGTCGCATGGAAGAGGAGGAAAACCGGGTTAGCGGTCGTTCATAACCAGTCGCATGCGATTCGACTCGTTATTGCGAGCCATGCGCGACATGGATTGATAGACTTCGTCAAGTGCATAGCGCAGTGCCCATGCTTGGTTGGCGGCATGACCGTCGTTGTTGCGGAATTCCCGCAGACCGCGCTGCAACCGCATGCGCTGATGCTTCGACAAGCTATCGTCGGCCAGCGTCAGTAGGCTCTGTGCGGTGACTTCGTAAACACTGGCGCAGGCGGCTTGGTGACCGTCGTTAAAGAGCGGCACGCCGCGGTCGATGGCGAGTTCGATTAGTTCCATCGGGTTGGCGGCCCCCACCATGGTGGACGTAGGCGGCATCAGCACGCTATCGATGACGTGAATCACGCCGTTGGTCGCGTCGATGTCGGCAGTTGCCAAACCCGCATCGTTGATCATCGCCTTGCCACCTTTGACGGCGATGCGAATGGATTCACCCTGCAACGTTTTCGCTTTTCCAGCCTTGACGGCTTGGTCGGAATAAACGCGACCGGCAACGACGTGGTAGGTGAGAATCGCGGTAAGCTTGTCTTTGTTCTCGGGCTTGAGCAACGACTCGACCGTACCCTTGGGCAGCTTCGCAAAGGCGGCATCGGTCGGAGCAAACACGGTGAACGGGCCTTCGCCTTGCAGCGTGTCAACAAGGCCTGCGGCGGTTAGCGCGGCGGCGAGCGTCTTAAAGGAGCCTGCTGCGATGGCGGTTTCGACGATGTTCTTGTCGCTGGGCAGGATCACGTTGTCGATCACGTGAATAACGCCGTTGGAGCATTCGATATCGGTTTTCACGACGGTGGCGTTATCGACCTTCACACCATGGGATGTGTCGATGTCGATGCGTTGACCGTTGAGCGTGTCAGCCATCGAGAGCTTGACGACATCTTTGGCCAGCACTTTCCCCGATACCACGTGATACGTCAGGATGGCTTGCAAGCGGCCTTTGTTTTCCGGCTTCAACAGCGTTTCGACGGTGCCCTTCGGCAGCTTCGCAAACGCCTCATCGGTCGGTGCGAATACGGTAAACGGGCCATCGCCGCGCAGGGCATCGACTAAGTCGGCCTTTTGTAACGCCGCGATCAGCGTTTTAAATTGACCCGCCCTGTGAGCCGTATCGACGATGTCGTTGCCGCCGGCAAAACTGGCGGTAGTGGTGCAATGAATCAAGGCTGCGGTGGTTAGTAGGCTAAGTGTGCGTCGCATGTGGATCTCCTGACCTGTTCTGATCTCGTTGTTTCAGTTTCAAACGCCATCGGCGGTTCCGCGGGTAACCTGCCGAACGACGCAGTATTCGAGTCACCTACCGCAGCAGATTCAGAATTTTTTTCCGTTCAAAACTTGAGTGAGGCTTCGTGGAAATCGGTACGAACTCGACTAAAATCGCGACCTGAGAAACAAACCCGATCTGAATATGAGGTGAAAGATGCGGCTATTTTCGGCATTGATCTGCATGACATTGGTAACTGTTGTGAATGCGCAGGACCCGACGACATTCAAGGTAACGTTCAACATTACGGTGCCGTCGACGACTGCGGACGACGCGATCGTATTTATTGCGGGCGGTCATCCGGCGTTTGGCAATTGGGCGGCCGATGGTTTGCAGGCCGAGCGACAGGACGACGGTAGCTACGTTGCCGTCACGAGTTTGCCGGCGGGCAACTACGAATTCAAAACCACGCTCGGCACATGGGCGACGGTCGAGAAAACGGCGGATGGTCGCAACATCGACAACCGCTCGTTCAAAGTTCAAAAGGCAACGACGGTGGATGTTGTCGTAAAACTGTTCGGCGCGGGCGAGCCGTTAAAGCCGAAGGAGCCGACGATAACTGGGACGGTCGAGTTTCATCGCGAATTTAAATCGAAGTACTTGTTACCGTCGCGCGACATCGCTGTGTATTTGCCACCGGGGTATGACGCGTCGGCGTCGAAGCGCTACCCGGTTCTGTACATGCACGACGGTCAGAACTTGTTCGACGCGAACACGTCGTCGTTCGGCGTTGAATGGCAGGCGGATGAAACGGCGCAGAAGCTGATAGACAATGGCAGCATCGAACCGTCGATTATCGTGGGGATTTACAACACGAATGAACGCACGGACGAATATACGCCGGGTCGCGACAAGAACCGCAAGGCCGGCGGCAACGGCGAACGGTACGCCAAGATGCTGGTCGAAGAAGTGATCCCGTTTATCGAATCGACTTATCGCGTACGCACCGAACGGTCGGCACGCGGCATTGGCGGTTCGTCATTGGGCGGTTTGATTTCGCTTTATATATGCAAGCAGTACCCCGAGATGTTTTCACGCTGTCTGGTCGTGTCGCCGGCGCTTTGGTGGAACGATCATGCCGTGGTGAAGTCGCTCAAGGATGACGGCGCGAGCCTGAACGGCTTGCGCATCTGGCTCGACATGGGCACCAAGGAAGGTCAACAGATCGACGAGTTTACGACGGCGATTCGCGATACGCGCGACTTGGTGAAGGTCTTTGAATCCGCGGGGCTGGAAGCGGATAAAGACTTCAAATATGTCGAAGTCGAAGGCGGTGAGCACAACGAAGCGAGTTGGGCCAAGCGGTTTGGGGATATGTTGATGTTTGCGTACGGGAAGGACGGGGATTAAATCTGCTCGAGTTCGCTGGGAGAACAGTCCCCCAGCCCCAGAGGGGCAGGGGCACCCGGTAGTATCCGACTTCAATGTCGTCGGTTTCCAAGTACTTGAACGTAGTGCTAACTGCGAAACGTGATCAAACGCCGTCGTCTCGCTGACAGGAACGTCAGCGTCATCAACATAAAAAAGAATGGTAAGCCCGTCGCGCACGTGTCCGACGGTGTCATTTCGTCCGGCGTCATGTCATCATCATCGTCGTCTTCGCCGTTATCTTCTTCGCTGAAGTCGATGCCGCCGATGGGAATGAGTTGGCTCATATCATCGCCGTAGCGAATACGCATCACGCGACCACCTACGAGTTCGCAGTAATACAACGCACCATCCGGGCCCTGCACCATGTCGACCGCTCCGCCGTCGGCGGTGACGAAAACCTCTTGCGCTCGAACGCGATCGCCGTCGAGCGGCATATAAAATATGCGATTCCGCGCGTACTCAACTTGAAACAAATTGCCGCGATACGCTGTTGGAAAGTGGTTACCCGCATACGACAAGATCGCCGTTGGTGACGAGCCCTCTTCTGCGTAAGCAAAAAGCGGGTCGGTCATGCCGTCGGCGCTCGTCGCGTTATCACCAAATCCTTCGACCAAAGGCCATCCGTAGTTGCCGCCGCGTGTGACAAGGTTGATTTCCTCGCGCCGCTGCGCACCGTCGGAGCCGACATCCGTCGAAAACAGGCGTCCGCTTTCATCGAAACAAAAGCGAAACGTGTTTCGAAAACCGTAGGCGAACGTGGCGCGCGGCCCACCCGTTGGCGTCGTGAATGGATTGTCTTCGGGCGTGCTGCCATCGGGATTGATGCGCGAAATCTTACCGGCCAGCGTCGTCAGCGTTTGGGCGTTGTCGGGACTGCCGTTATCACCGATGGAGAAATAGAGCTTGCCGTCGGGGCCAAACGCCATCCCCCCACCGTTATGAAAGGCACCGTTAGACGGCAGGTTATCGCGTATTACCGTGCGATCGACACCGCGATTGTTTTCGACGCGAAAGCGAATGATGTTTTGTTCTTCGGGCGAAACGCTGGCGAAAACGTAAACGAATCGATCGGACTCAAACGTGGGCGAGACCGCGATGTTAAGCAGTCCGCTTTCAAAAAAGTCGTGCACGGCGATGGTGGCGAACGGTGTCGGTCGAATCAAACCTTGTTGCACGATGTGAATCGTGCCGTTGCGATCGCCGACGAAGAGGCGACCATCGGGGGCGAAGGCTAAACACGTCGTGCTGCCGAGGTCGGTGGCGTATTCTTCGACGGTAAAGCCTTCGAACAATGCTTCAGCCGCGTTTAGACGCGAAGGTGCGATGATGGAGGCCTGTAATGTCGCGAGCGCGAAGATCAATTGCGTCCGTGTCGGTTCGTGTCTCATCCTGAGCTGCCTCGTCTCGTGGGAAGGAGTTTGGTGGTGCGTCGAGGGACGCACCCTACTGCTGGGCTTATTCGATGTTCGAAGGTATTAAGGTGCCCGTGTTTGTTCTTGCGGTGACCGCTTCCTTTCGGGCGCGGCTCTGATCGGCGAGCTGCTTTGATCGTTGCACGACTCTGATACTTGCATGGCCCGTCTTAAGAACGGCAACGATCTGTGCTCGTTTGGCGGAATATGCCCCGCCGCATTCCCCAACGCGGCGGGGCGCACATATCCCGCTAAATGCCAGCGCAGGCTCAGCGTTAGCTGAACAGCGCGCTGCCAACTTGTTCATCGAAGGTTTCACCTCCGACTTTGAAAATCGGATCCGGATCAAAGCCGAGCCAATTGCGAATGCAATCGGAGAAAACGGCGCGGAAATCAACGTAGTACGGCAACGAGCGCTCGTTGAGATCGGCCGTCGTCACGGCTTGACCGTGCAAGCCGGCGTTGACGCCGGGACCGGCGAGAATCATATGGCTGCCGTAACCGTGGTCGGTGCCGGGGCTGCCGTTTTCTTCGTTGCGGCGACCGAACTCCGTGTAGAAAACGACCGTGGTTCGATCCCACATGCCGAGCGCTTTGATGTCGTTTACAAACTGCTCGAACTCGTTGTTAACGCGCGGGAATAAATTTTGGTTTGCATCGTTCTGCGACGCGTGCGTATCGAATCCGCCGTAACGCAGTTTGATGATTTGCGTACCGAGATCGGCCGAGGCGAGTTGGGCGGCGCGGTAAAACTCGCCGCGCGCTCCGCCGGTCGACGTAAAATCTTCCGTTCGTGCGCGCAAGTCGGCACCGAGTTGATCGATGCGGGCATAGGTATCGCGAATCGCCTGCTGCGTGGCGTTACCGCCCTGCCGCATTCGGGCCAAGCGTCCAAATGCTTCCTGGGCTGCGTTGCGGAAGGTGCTATCCGGGTAGCCGTAGTTTTGTGGATTACCGATGCTGCGCGTATCGAGGAACCCGAACGGCTCGTTGAAATAGGTGCGGCGCAGGCGCTCGTACCACGATGCGTTGGTTGCGTCGGTCGCTTTTAGGTTGCGCACGCCGAATTTAAAGATTTCCTGGCTTTCGAAGTGCGAGCCATTGCCGTTCGGATACGCGACTTGCTGCACGAATGCCAATTCGTTGTCCGAATAAAGCTGCGAGAAGAACGGCAACAGGTTATTAATGCCGTAGTTGGCGTTGTCGGGCAACGCCGTGACATCACCAGCCGCCAGTCCGAGGTTTGGACGCCGATTTTGATAGGTCGAGTTTGTAAATGGTGCCAGGAAGCTGAGTGCGTCGAGGCCGCCTGCCAATTCGCACAGCACCAACAAGTTACCGGTTCCGCCTGTCGATTGGGCATAGGTCGAGGCCACGCGTGCAAACATGGCATCACCGACGGCCAATGCGCCCAAGGTTGTTCCACCGGCTTTCAAAAACGAGCGTCGGTTTAGTCGATTCCATTCGCTGCATCCAGAAGACATGATCACACTCCAATTTGTCTAAATAAGTTGTCTTGCAGGTTGTCGTTTAAGCCAGTGCATTTTCACCGGTTACAAACCGGTGCCACAGCGCTTTGGTTTCTTCACCGGTTAGTAACCGATGCCACACTTTCTTATTTCTTCACCGGTTAGTAACCGGTGCCACACGTTTTGGTTTCACCGTGGTTGTGGGAAGCACCCTCTCCCGCTGCGGTCAGCGGGAGAGGGCGGGGGTAGGGGGCAAGTTTGCGTTGCGCTAAAACCCGATGAAGCGATCGTCCATCGCCATCAGTCGAATCATTTCGCGAACGTGTTGAGGTTGATTGTCGGCATCCGCAAGGTGGAAGGCCAGAAACCCGTTTTGATCGAGAACTTCAATGTAAATGTCGATTTCGTCTTCGGTCAGGTCAAGGTGAAAAACATCTGCCATGGCCAATACGATTTCGCGTCGCACGCCGCGTTCGTCCCATGTGTTGGGCGACGGCAACAGGTGATACGGCAGGTCCTCTTCGCGATCGGGTCCGAATTCCATGAATCGCCCCAACGCATCAACGCGATTGAGCACCCATTGATCTTCGAGCCATGCTTCGCCCTCGGTCCAACCTTCGACGCCGGGCGGGTTCATCAATTCCTGACCGGCATCGCGAAGATCGTCGCGCAGTCGAGTCAGGATAAAGCCTTGCGAATCTTCGGATTCCATGTGCATATCGAGCGTGCGGGCGAACATCAGGAAGTGTTCGACCGGCGTGGCCACGTGCGTATGGCGGGCCTCGTCGGAGAAGAACGCTTCCGACATCAATAACGTCCGCACGATCGGTGCGATTTCGAAGTCGGCCGCCACGAACTGATCCGCTAACTCGCGAACCGTGCGCTCCGATGGATTGGGGTGGACGAAAAAGACGAACAGGTTACGGGCCACGTATTCGGCGGCTTCGGGTTGAGCCAGGGTTAGGTCGATCACCGACTCGAAGTTGTAGTTCGCCGGTTGAGCACGGCCCGGGAAGATATTCTTATCGGTTTCGTCGTGATTGAAGAGATCGAATACGGGTCGCAATGGGTCGTTATCGTTGCGAATCAGGAGGGTGCCGGTGAAGGCGCGGGCGCCTTCCTTAATATCATCTTCGGTGTAGAGCACGTCGCGACCGAGGGTGAAGAGTTCCCAAAATTCGCGAGTGTAGTTTTCGTTGGGGTTATCTTTAGGGCTGTCGCCGCCGTCGAGCCAGACGAGCATAAGTGGATCGAGCGTGAGTTCCTGAAGAAAGACGCGGTAGTTCCCCAACGCATTATCGCGCAGCATTTCCAAGTGCGTGATGGCAAGCGGATCGTCGCGCCCATCCACGACACGGCGCGACGTGGCAAATCGGTCGTGCCAGAACATGGTCATTCGTTCGTGCAACGGGTTCGGCCCTTCGAGCAGTTCGACCAACCAGCGCTTGGGCATGTCGTCTTCGAATGATTCCGCTAAATCCAGAATGCGCGTGGGGACGTCGCGGCGCGTCATCAAACGATCGACTGTCGCAGTAAGGCCATCGTTGACGGCGCGTTGCACGTCATCGGGCTTGCCGGTAAGTGCCGCGCGGCGTAACAGGTGATATGCGTCGTCTGCGTTGAGCGCATCGGCCGCCGGTGCTAAGGATTGCGATACCGGAACCGGTTCACCGCCGCCGCCGTTATCACCTCCGTCGCCACCATCGCCGCCGTTCATGCCCCCCATCGGGTCCATGCCGCCGTCGCAGCCGCCATCAACACCGCAACCGGTTGCCAATGCGATGCATGTAAAACACGTGAGAAGCCGCCATTTGCGCAAGTCGCCAAACATGGTTGACCATCCTTTTGTCTAACCAGTCGGTAAAGGAAGCATATTGACGCGACGACATGCGCCCCCAATCGGAGCGAATCGTTTCGCCGTGCTTCGGCAGGTGCGCGCGATCCATACGTCGCGGCGCGATCGTTGCTGGTAGGACGCACCGAACGTGCGTCGCAAGGCTGGCCTCTTTACAGAATCCCTAATTGACCGGCACCGAAAGAATCGGGCGGACAGTTAAGATTTACGAAACAGCAGCGTGATGGGCAAATAAATTTCGCAGATTGCCGAGACGTTACAGAGAGACGGGGTCGGAAACCTCAACAAAATCATCCGATTAGTAGCGACGATCCGTGCATCAACATGCAATCGACGGCCGCCCATTCGGAATTAGGGTCATGTCCGTTGCGTGCGATAATCCACAACGCAAGCGGACCTACATGACTGCTTGATCACGATTCGCGATGTCGGGAAAACGCCGATTTGCTCGACCCGCCATACCGATCTGGGTAAAATGGTTTTTGTGGAGGAGAATGGCCTACCGCGATAGGTCTCATTCCAAATAGGGGTAATTCAATATGCCAGCTCGTTTTTTGCGGACGCTCTCCGCACTCGCAATCGCTACAGCTTTTTTTGCATCGACCGACGCCCGCGGACAATGTCCGGGCTCGGGCGATTGTCTATTTGATAACGGTACACCGGGATGTAACGACGCGGCTTGCTGCAATTTGGTATGTAGTCAGGATCCGTTTTGCTGCAACACCGAATGGGATGATGTGTGCGGTCAACTAGCGGCGCAGATTTGTTTTGGTGGGAGCGGTGGGTGCGAACCCGGCTGTGGAGGCGCAAAGGATAACGTCGAATGTGTCTTCGGCACGCCGCAATATGACAACCGCAGACCTGTCGGGCGCATGCTTCGTTTCGGCGATGAATGGTGCACGGCTTGGATCGTGGCGGGACCGAATATCGTCATGACCAATCAGCACTGTGTGGCCGGCGGCATTCAAGGGATGACAGTCGAATTCAATTATGAATGCACGAGTTGTGGCGGCGGCAATGCAAAACAGGTCGATTCGTACACCGTCAACACGTTACTTACGTCAAATGCCGGGCTGGACTTCGCCCTATTGCAATTAAGTGGTAACCCTGCGGCAACGTGGGGCGTTGCGACCATCGATCCGACGCCGCCAAGTATTGGTCAACCGCTTTACGAAATTCACCACGCAGGCAACGCGGCGGGCAGTAACGGCAACGTGAAAGGGTATGGCGAAGGCAACGTGACGACGGTGAACATTCCCGGTGACTGCAATGTCAGTCCCCCGGTTGCGATTGGAGTCGATCTCATAGCAACCGGCGGCGCGTCGGGCTCGCCGATCTTCGATGCCAACAACCATAGCGTAGTGGCTATTTGTCACTGTGGACCGAATTGCGGTCCCGGCTTTGCCGTACCGCTGTCGTCTATCGTTCCGCTAGCGGCCCCCGTTATCACCAACGCCGGCGGAACGTTGTCGATCTTCACGCCCTGCCCCAGTGCCACTGGCGATGTGAACGACGACGGCAACGTCGACGGCAAAGATATTCAGTTCTTTGTGAACGCCGCTCTGGGTTCGGGTAGCACGGACGAAGTATGTGCCGCCGACTTCAGCAGCAACGGTTCCGTCGGCATCGAAGATGTAACGGACATGATCACAGCGCTGATGACAGGGCCGTAATCATCTCTTAACGTCGCGAGGCATGGCGACGTTTGTTATTGGTGATATTCACGGTTGCTGGACCGCGTTCGAAACGCTGATTCGGCGAATTCCGATAGAAGACGAAGATACGATCGTCGCACTCGGCGATTATGTCGATCGCGGACCAAACGTGCGCGCCGTGTTGTCCTCGCTGATCGAACGACAGCAACGCCGGACGCTGCACGCGCTCATCGGCAATCACGAAGAGGTGATGCTACAGGCGTTTGACGACGAATCCGTGTTTAACGACTGGCTCGGCTTCGGCGGACGGGAAACGTTAGCATCGTATGGCCTGCCGACGGCGTTTGCCTCGATGCGGGCGTTGCCTGCCGAGCATGTTGCATTTCTTGAGAATCGCTTGGTCGATTACGTAGAGTTGGCGGATTTTATCTGCGTGCACGGAAATTTGGATCGGCACGTGCCACTTGCGCAACAGTCGCCGCAAGTCATGCGCTGGCGCAAGTTCTACGGCGACGGGCCACAGCACGTCTCGGGCAAAACGATACTCTGCGGCCACACGGCACAGCGCAGCGGCAATCCGTTGGTGACGGACCATACGATTTGCATCGATACGTGCGCGTATGGCGGTCATTGGTTAACAGCATTTGAGGTTGAAACAGAACGGTATTGGCAGGCGAATGAGTCTGGGGCGTTTGTGGAGTGGCGTGGCGATCTGCGCGCATGAAAAGGGCGGGGAAACCCCGCCCTACTGTACGCGTGTCGTGAACCACGGTTCATCGCGTTCTACATCAAGTTACGCGAGAATGAAGTTACCCCGCAATGCAATACAGATGCTTACGTCCGCGAAGGAAAATCTCATTGCCAGCCAATGCTGGTGACGCGTCGAAGCCGTCGTCGAGTTTGTTGGTCGCCAATACCTTGAACTCGCTGCCGTGCCCGATCACCACGGTGTTACCTTCGCGACCGACGAAGTAAATCTTGCCATCGGCGGCAACAGGCGAGGCATACATGCCGTCCAAATCGCTTAAACGCTGGGGATCAAAGCGCGGTTTGCCGTCGCGGGCATTCATGCACGACAACACCAACGGTCGCGCCTTGGTGAAGTACAGGCTTCCGTCGTAAAGCAACGGTGACGGCACGTACGGCGTGTTCTTATCGTCGCTCCAGAGCACGCGGTCGCTATCGGTGATGTCACCCTTAGCACCGGCATACCGAATCGCCATCGCCTTTTCGCCACGGCGGCTGCTCATGCAATAGACCACGCCGTCGGCGGCGACGGGCGACGAAATGATGTTGTTGGTCAGGCCGCCGCACTTCCAGATGAGTTCGCCCGTTTTAAGATCGTAACCGCGCACGAAATTGGCGGCCGACGTGATGACGACGGCTTTTCCACCATCTTCAACGACAATCGGCGACGACCACGACGTCGGCTCATCGCGATCGACCTTCCATTTTTCTGCACCGGTTTTCTTATCGAGCGCGACGATGAACGAATCACCCTCGTGATCCCAATTGATCACGACGGTATCGCCGTGCAGCGTGGGCGAGCTTCCCTCGCCGAACTCATTGCGCGTATTCATCGTACCGAAGCGTTTCGACCAAACTAGTTTGCCGTTCCAATCGAGACAATGCAATCCTCGCGTTCCGAAGTAGGCATACACATGCTTGCCGTCGGTCACGGGTGAGTTGGAAGCCTGCGTGCTATCGCGGTGCAACGATTCGTGTGGCACTTCTTCGGCGCAGGTCGTTTGCCAGAGCGTTTTGCCGGTAGCGCGATCGAGCGCGAGGATATCGAACTTATACGTCGCCGTCGGTGCGGCGCGCCGACCTCGCCCGCCTCGGCCACCGGGGCGACGACCACGCCCGCCGCGACCCCGTCGTCCGCGCGGTCGAACTTCGGGCTGCATCGAAGCAAAGACGGCGTCGCTCGGCATGCCATTACCGCGAACCGATTGCGGCACCGCCTTCTCTTCATTCTGCGCCTTCACTTCGATCGCGGTTTGAATGAAGACACGATCGCCCCAAATGATGGGCGTGGCGTGCGAACTGCCGGGGACGGCCACTTTCCACTTCACGTTCTTGGATTCGCTCCACTCGGTCGGTGGTTTGGCTTTGGGGGCCGTGCCCGTGTCGTGCGGCCCGCGCCAGCGCGGCCAGTTTTGTTCGGCTTCTTTGGCATGCACGACAGCCGTCGCAATAAAGACGGTGCATAAACAAGTGATAATGCGTCGTCGCAATGACATCGATGATCTCCCGGTTGGACGTTTTATTTCGTTAGATTGCTTCGTCGGAAATCATAAGCCAAACGGTGGGATCGACGCGAATATTGCGGGTGGTGGGGATTAAAACTGGTTAAACAGCGGCATATGTAACGTCGTGCGGATACGTGTCGGCGGTAGCAGACACCGGTTGCAAACCGGTGCCACAGCGCAGAACACACGGGTTACCAACCAGCGGCACAGCCCGGCTTCCAGATCGTAATGTCCCCCACCCCTCGCTGCGCTAAGGGGTGGGGCACCCGGCCGTTTTTTGAGGGACGAAAGCGTCGAAAAACGCTGATACATCCACAGGCTATTAGCCTGTGCCACAAGAGAGTGCCTATGGGTTCCTGCTAGTTCCGTTCGGGCTTATCTGGCTGCAGCATCTTTGCGGCACCGACTTGTTCGAAACGCGACAGGTCCGTCCAAAACGTGCCTTCACCCGAATAGAACAAGCGAATGCTGTCGGGCTGGAAGTTCTCCGCAAACGTGAACAAGTTATACGCTTTGGGCGAACCGAACGCGTTGACGAGCATCGCGTAGCCCTTGGCTTCCGACTCGTTCTTCATGCGTTCGACATCGGCCTTGGCATGACCCAGTATCCGCTCGCGATTCGCTTCGAGTTGGGCAACCTGTTGTTGAATGTCCGCAACGGCCAACTCGGCACTGGCCGAGATTTCGGCGGCCGTCTTTTCGCCTTCCGCCTTGATGTTCGCCACCATGATGCGCGATTCCGCCTTGATAGTTTCGCGGGCGATGTCCACCTTCTTTATTTCCTCTTCGAGTTGCGCTTTGACCGTAGCGGCGTCGCGTTGCTTTTCTTTCGTGATCTGGCTTTCGATCGCGATAAAGCTTTGCTGAATCGTGCGCTTCAAGTCTTCGGTGACTTCCCCGCGCCGCCCCGTCGCAGCCGGCGCGTGCACTTCGATATCGCGCACCAACGCCAGTAGCACCTCAACGTTCTTCGCTTCGCAGACGCGGCGCAATTCCTCCGTCATATCGCGTTGAAACTGCTCGCGCTTTTCGCCCTGAATAAAATCGCGTGCCGAATAAGTCGAACCGATGTTGCGACAGATGCTGCGCAACTGCGGCACGATGACTTTTTCTAATACCTTGTCTACGTTCCCGAAGTTATCCACGATCTCGGCCGCATGGTCGGGGTCGATACCCCATACCACCGTCACGCCGACGCGAATGAGATACCCCGTATCCGACGGAAACGAGATTTGTTCGTCGGCACCGTCGGCCATGCGCAGTTGCGAATATTCGTTGAAGCCAATCTCGACGAGTGTCACCTTGTGCAGCTTCGGATTGATGAAGTAGATACCCGGCTGCAACACGTCGCGCACGATGCCGCGCTGACCGCGATCGGCACCGGGGCTGCGATAGTTGGAGACGACGCCATTGCTTGGATTACTCGTCGGGATAACAGCCGCCGATGACGAATCGATATCACTGTCGAACAAGTTCGTCACCACGCCAACAAAGCCGGCCGGAATAATCGTCGCCGGGTAGGTTTCGATCTCGTACACGTAAGGATTGAGCTTGTACGTTCCGGGCGTAAGCACTTCGGCCAAAATGCCTTGATAGCCCGAATCACGTGGCACCACGACCTGCCCCATCGGCGGACGCTTGCCGACCTTACGCGTGACAACGCCGATCTTGGGGAAGTCGCCTTCGAAAACGTATTGACCGCTGCTCAACGCCGTTCGGCTTTCGCGTGACAGGTTGCCCGCAGTTAGCTTCCACGTTTCCGGATCGCCGGCAGGAATCTCGGTCAGCTCCACGAGCTTCCAATCCCAGCGAATCGGATCTCGGAAGTGGCGCCCCGGCCCCAGCACTTCCTGTTGAATACCGCGCTGGCCCGATTGCGTCGCAACCGATTCACCTTCAGGTAGCAGTTCACCCGTACGTTTTATCAGCACGGCGCACATACCTTCGGGCACGTAGATTCGGCAAAACGTCCACGCGATCGCGCTGATGCCGGCGACCGACAGCAGCAACATCCCGATTAAGACATACATATATTTGCGCAGAAACTTGAGCATCACTGATTCACCTCCGTCGTATCGTCGGCTTCGACTGCCGCAGCAATGGGCTTGCGCGGCGTCGAATCGATCGATTGAAAGTCTTTGAAAATGTCCGCAAACGGCCCTTCGGTATTGCTCAAAATGCTGTTGATCGACGGTGCAACCTTTTGCAGGAAAAAGTGTTGTGCATAGGCGGCACCATCACCGAAGGCATCCACGGCTTCTTTGAGCGGCTTAGCACGCGCTTCGTAGTTGAGCAATACGATCTTGGCTTCGGCCTCACCGCGCGAGCGAATGGCCGTTGCTTCTTTCTCGGCGGCTTCGAGGCGCAACCGTGCAACCTCTAAGGCGCGATTGGCTGCCGTAATGGCAACACTTTTTTCCTGCTCGGCTTTTTTCGTCATCGTGACGACATCGCGTCGCGCTTCACCGATCGCGGCGTTCTGGGCTTGCAGTTCTTCCTGTTCGACCAACCGCGCTTCGGCCTGTGCCTCTTGCATCTGATTGGTGGAGCGTTCGATTTCCTGATCGGCCTGCTCGCGTTTGCTAATCAATTGGGCGATCTCGATCGGCGGTTTGATGTCTCGCACTAACGCCGCGCGAATGTCGATACCTTGCTCCCTGCATTTATCCTTCAACTGTTCGAGCAGCTTCTGTTGAAACGCGGTACGCGTCTTACCGCTGATAAACTCGCGAGCCTTAAGTTTCGATCCTTGAATCCGCGCGATGCTGCGTACGTTGGGCAGGATGATCTTGTCCAGAATCTGATTGGCATCGCCGTACGTTCCGTATGCGACCGTCACATCGGCGACCTGATCGCGACGAATGGCCCATTCGATCGTGCCTTCGATCGTGATCGTAAAGCTATCGCTCGAGGGAAAGTGAATCGCATCATTGCCGATCATGTCGTACTTTTGGCTGCGAATATCGACGATGAAAATCTTCTGCAGATACGGGTTGATGTAATACAAACCCGGCTCCAGCGATTCGCGTTGCACGCCCTTTTCACCCGGATCGACGGTATATGTATTGCCCTTGGCCGGCTTCTCGCCGCTGAGCAGCGTCACGACGCCGACATGGCCGGGCGGAATTTGCACGGCCGGAAAGCGCTGCACTTCATACGCCAGCAGATTCACGTCGTGACGACCCGGTACCAACACTTCGGCGACCGGCCCGCGCTCGTCGGCTTCCGTCGCGACTGTCTTCGGCGTCGGCAACGGTTTACCGAACCGGCGAATCTTCACGCCGATTTCGTTTTGCTTGATGAGCGTCGTCGGCACCATAAATGCCTTGCGCGTGTACGGATTCGGGAAGTATCGCCCTTCCTTGTTCACTTCGTAGCGAATGCCCTTGTAATGATCGCGCACGTACGTTTCGGACTCGCCGGTTGCAGCCGCAACGGCCTTTACCAGTTCGGGATAGAGCACGACCTGATCGCCGTAGTCGTCGCGCAAATCAGCGGGTAACGTCTTGCCCGTCTTGTTCATCAACAACATCAGATTGTTGGTGGTCACTTCCATACGGACGTAAAACCACACGATCATGAATGTCACGAAGAAAAAGACGCCGACGAGAAATGAAAGCGCTTTCCAGTTGAGCCAACGCCGACCGCGAATGATCGGTGGCTTGGCGTTGTACCGTATGTGTTCCTTCATCGTTTCACCTGCTCCTGCCTATCCTGCGATTGAAACTCAATCATCATCTTCCGTAACGTGATGGCCACAGTGGCCACAGTACCCGGTCGCCGAGCGCAACACGTATCCGCACTTGGGGCACGCGCCGCCATCGGCGTTGCGCACACCGGCGTCACCCCGATTACGCCTCTGCTCGGCAACGCCCATGCCCACCAAAATGAAACCCACGCCCGCCGCCGTGATCGCAAACCACCAAAATAGAACCGTCATGTGGCTACATCCTCCGCGCACGTCGCGCGCCAAGCACCTGCTCCTGTTATCGTCGATCTTAGGAAATGGGATGGGCGAGTTCCGTTATAAAACCCGCGTTAGATTTGAGCGTATCGCCTGAAAATCACCGTAGAAACGGCGTTTTCAGCATGTTTGAAAGGTGGGAGGGCGCTCATATCGCTTGCTCTGCTCCGCGCCCACGCTCATTCATTTATGAGATTGGATGTTTGCACCCATTGTTAAAGACCCTCACCCCGGCCCTCTCCCTGCGAGGGAGAGGGAGTAGACAACCCCGAACGACACGTAATTTATTACATGTCGTTAGCCGTTGCCGCCCGGTACTTCCAGTTGGAAAAGGTCGTAATCGAGCAAACCCAAGCGCAACAGTTGCCGGAGAGTGCCTAGGAAACCGACGCGACCGCGGAAGCCGCGCATGTTGCCCCACGTCTCGGCGAAGTTCTTACCTTTGATTTCGTCGAGCCCATCGGCCAACGAATCGGCGATCGGCGCGGCGGCGTTTTCGTGATTGAGCAGCTTAAAGCCCAACTCGCGAAAGGCTGCTTTGTAATCGGCGGCCGACCAAAGCCACACGCTCGATGTAAACTGGCTCGGCAAACTATTGGTCATCTCGACTGGCAGAAAGAGCCACTTGCGGCGCGTCGTAATGTCGCCGAGGCACAAACGACCGCCGGGTTTGAGGACGCGTTTGCATTCGCTAATAAATTGTTGCTTGTCTTTATAATGCAGCGCCGATTCGAGATTGAAGATGACGTCGACCTGATTATCCGCCAGCGGGATACGATGGGCGTCGCCCTGCAAGAACGTCGGGCGCGGGTCTCGATTGCGCCAGCGCTCTCCCGCCGCCTGCACACTCGAACCCAGATATTCCAACCCGAACAGTTGCTTCGGCTTAAACCGCTCGAACATCCACCCCGACGGTCCACCAATGCCGCAACCAACATCGAGCACGACGCTGTTTTCATCGATTTGAGTATCGCCGAGCAGCCGCCAGACGAGCGATTGTTGATGTTCGTCGAACGATTCGTTACCGCGCTGCTCCGCATAGCCGCAGTTGTATCCCAATAATCCGCGCGCCTGGGTCAGCTCCCAGTTGGGTCGGTAATGGGCTTCCATGGTGCGTTGCGACATGACGAACTCCTCTGCGAAAGTTGGCGCGACCAGCCGATTCATTTGGGGCAAGCCGCGCGAAGATGGTGATTCTAACCCGAAGGCGCAATGCGACCACTGGAAACGGGAACTGCCCCATTAAAGGTGCTTTAATCACAATATTTGGGCGCGTGGAGCGCGGTTCGGAAGCCGAGCGAATCAAATTTCATCCGGCTTGACAGCCAACAGCGGGCGTCGACACTGAGGAATGAGAAAGAACATTGCGCCGTCCATTTGCGTTCCCGGTTGAATGGCTACCCTGACGCGAAACATCGGTTGTAATCCGGTGCCACAGCGCAGGTGAATCACACCGGTTGCAAATCGGTGCTACAGCGCAGAACCTCGCACCGGTCGCGAACCGGCGGCAAAGCGCAGGCGAATTGAATGGGTGCCCCTGCCCTTCCAGGGCTGGGGGACTGGCCCCGAACCCGAACGTCTAACACAACATGCCCGACCTCTCCGTTCAACTTGGCCCCGTGACTTTGAAGAACCCCGTCCTGACCGCGTCGGGCACGTGCGGTTATGGCAAGGAATACGCGCCGTACTTCGACCTTAGTCTACTCGGCGGGTTCACCACCAAGAGCGTGACGGTGCATCCGCGCAAGGGCAATCAGCCGCAGCGCATCGTCGAAACGCCGGGCGGTATGTTGAATGCGATCGGATTGGCCAACGTCGGCCTCGATGAATTTCTAAACGTCAAAGCGGCGGAAGCGGCGCAGCTCGGCACGCGCGTGTTCGTCAACGTGGCCGGTTATCAGATCGATGACTATTTGAAAGTGTGCGACGCCGTCGACGGCTTACCGGGCATCGATGGCGTTGAACTAAACGTGTCGTGCCCCAACGTGTCGGATGGACTCACCTTCGGCACTGACGCACCGTTGTTGAAAGAGTTGGTCACTGCAGCGCGGCAGGTCGTGAAAAACGGCGCACTGATCGTGAAGCTGTCGCCCAACGTAACGGACATCACGACGACGGCCCGCGCGGCCATCGAAGGCGGTGCCGATGCGCTCAGCATGGTCAACACGTTTGTCGGCATGAAGATCGACATTCGCACGCGCAAGTGCGTGTTGGCCAATCGCACCGGCGGCTTGAGCGGCCCGGCGATTCGACCGTTGGCGATACAGTTGGTCAACCGCGTATACACGCAAGTCGCGCGCGCTGCGGGCGTGCCGATCATCGGGATGGGCGGTATTCAGTCGTGGGAAGATGCGATCGAGTTTATTTTGGCAGGTGCGTCGGCCGTGAGCATCGGCACGGCGCTGTTCGTAAACCCCGATACGCCGGTGCGCGTGGTTGAGGGGATGACGCAATATTTAAATGATGCGGGCGTGGAGAAGATTGGTGATTTGGTGGGTGCGGCGCAATAAACCGCATTGAATCTAACCCCCAATTTGCATCCCCCCGCCCATTGTGTTACCACCGGAAAGACGAAAGGTCTTTCCAATGAATAACACTTCATTCCAACCGCCCACGCGATTAACCAACATCGCACCATCGCAAATTCGCGAGAACATGCGCATCGCGCGCGAGGTCGGTGCAGTAAATCTCGCGCAGGGTCGGCCCGACTTTGCGACCGACGCACGCATCAAGCAGGCGGCGATCGACGCCATCAATAACGATCACAATCAATATTCCGTCACGTGGGGCTTGGCCGATTTGCGCGAGGCGTTGTCGGCGGATATGAAGGCGCGCTTCGGTTACGACGTAAACGCTGAAACTGAAATCACGATCACCTGCGGCGTGACGGAAGGCATGAACGCCGTCTTGTTGTCGCTCGTCGAACCTGGTGACGAAGTGATCGTGGTCGAACCGGCACATGAAAACTACGTGCCCGCCATCAGTTTTGCCGGCGGCGTGCCGCGCTACGTCACGCTGCGACCACCGACGTTTGCATTTCCGATGGATGAGTTGGATGCAACGATTAACGAGCGTACGCGTGCGTTGATTCTCAACACGCCGCACAATCCGTCGGGGCATGTGTTCACGCGTGACGAATTGACGGCCATCATCGACATTTGCACGCGGCACGGTGTGTACATCATCACTGACGAAATATATGACCGCCTGCTATACGACGGTCGCGAACACATCATGCCCGCCGCCATTGCCGAACGGCCCGAGTTGATCATCACGACGGCAGGGTTATCAAAAATATACGCTGCGACGGGTTGGCGCTTGGGGTATGTGCTGGCCGCCGAGCCGGTTACCGCCGCCATCCGCACTGTGCACGATTACCTGACAATCTGCGCGCCGACGCCCTTTCAACACGCCGCCGTCACGGCCTTAGCTTTACCGCAGGATTACTACGGCGACCTCGTCGCTATGTTCACCGACCGGCGCGATCGGATGATGCGCATTCTGTCGCGCTGCGGCTTCAAACCGCACGAACCGGAAGGCGCATATTACCTCTTGGCCGAATTTGACGAGTGGAACTTCGACGGCGGATCGGAAGCGTTTACCAAATTCCTCATTCGCGAAGCCAAAGTCGCCACGGTACCGGGCAGCGCGTTTTACTATAAAGACAAGGCTCTCGGCGAGCGGATCATTCGCTTTGCGTTTGCGAAGAGCGCGGAATTGATCGATTCGATTGAGGCGACGATGCGCGGGTGCTTCGAGGGTCGCGCAAATAACGCTTAGTACCCAAGCCAACATGCCAACTGCGAATCTGTCGTGAAAATCGACTGAAGCCCTGAATCCATAATTATGGTTCGGAGAGACCTATCAAGTAGTCGTTCGAATCCTAAGTAGTTTCTGTCAAATTCTACTCTGCTCAAGACTCCTGGATTTGAATTTGGTAGGGGTTGCCCATGTACAATCGTTGATCTCAACTCCCACGCGGCAGCAATATCCTCTTCGGTAAGATCAAAATTGCACTCCTTCGACAATCTTGCAATTGAGTTTTTCAACTGGTCGCCCCTCCCTGGAAACTGCCGACCGACACCTCGAAGAGACCAAAACCCGGTCAGTGCTTCGAACGCGGTGATTAGCATCGTCCATCTCAACTCAATATAGAACTCAGTTGCGATCTTTGATCGATACCAAATCGCATTTCTAATTCGGCGGGTTCGCTCATTAGGAAGCCGAGAATAAAGAAGATCCAATTCAGTCTTTAGCTGGTAGGTCTCCTCCCACTCCCAGCTAGTAAGATGAAGCCGACAACCCCCGACATTATACACTGGGCGCGGTAACGTTAGAGGAAATATGTCCCAACCCGTTCTTTCACTTTTCCTTAATCGAGCTACATGTACGAATCCAATAGCAGAGTTGTGAATCAACTGAGAGAGAAAAATTAAGCTCGTGAGCGTACTCTTGTTTCCAACATCCCAATTGTTACTTTCTGGCTGCTCGACATTTTCATTAACAACGACATAGTGGGGCGTATACATTCGATTCACTTGATGCCCCGATTTGCCTTGCCACTTCGTCGAAGGCTCGCACTCATTCAAGATATCTGTCAATTCAGGAATTCGGTCAGAATTTCCAACCCAAATATTCTTATCATCCGATACAAAATGCTGATTTTTAATTAGATAAATCAGATCAGCTTTTTCCTTTGCGGACTCATCTGGCAGAGGATCTTGATCACCGATAACAATTGCAACATCAATAACCATAACCTGATACTAACATCCCGAAATAAACAAATAAAACGAGGTCCGGCAAATCTACCTGTAAAAATAAAAAAAGCACCGTCGAACTGACGATGCCTTAATTGGATCGAGTTGATTAGCCAAATGGTTCGGGGACAAATCCCACTCAACCGTTAGCTCGCATTCTGATTGTCCGGCTTGGTTAATTCAAACCAGTACAGCAACGTAATGACCCGCTTCCTTAATCCGCAGCCTTGTCCGGTTTCCAGTCGCGCTTCGGCGGTTTGACCACGAGGCCCATGCGGATCGCCTTGGTCGAAACCTTGATGCGAACGACCTTACCGTCCACCAACGCGCGCACGCGCTGAATGTTGGGCTTGAACTTGCGTTTGGTGATGCCGGTCACCTTCGTACCAACACCGCCCAAGTACTTGGCCTTACCCCGATGGGTATAGGAGCGGCCAGCTGACGTCTTTTTTCCCGTAAAATAGCAAACGCGGGGCATAATCCACCTCGAATTCGTTTCAACTCGCGCAATTTGCGAAAGACCTGCGATTATCTGCGATTTTCGTGGTTTGGCAAGATCGGGGGATTTGTGAAGTGGTGAATTGTGATTTGTGATATCCCCGGGGAATTTGGCGATGGTGTGATTTTGGGATTTGGTGAATGAGGGCGAGCCGAAACCTGCCGGGTCATGAAAATCGCCCTCGACCAATCAACATCGCCCAGAATTGCGGTCGCAGGGGTATGCAATCCGCCCACATTGATGCCGTAACTTTATATTTCAAAGCCATTTACAGAAAACCCCTCTCTGATTCACTCCCCCTTTCGAACCGATCATTTCACGCGGCGTCTCATGTCTCAAGACTCAAGACTCAGAACCCAGGCCCCCCCTCAAGCCCCACGCCCCAAGCCCTCCCTTCCCCCATTATCAGACCTCCCCCATCATGCAATGAATCGTCGATTGCGGCGTTTGTCGATTTGTAAGGAATGCCGATGGATGAGATGGCTCTGGCCGAGACCATTGAAGCAGCACAGCGCGGGGAGCCGGGAGCATTCGACCGGTTGGTCGATGCCTATGCGCGTCGACTGCACGGCTTTCTTTACCGGCTGACCGGCTCGCGGCAGGAGACCGAAGACCTGCTGCAAGAGGTGTTCCTGCGGTTGGTGCGGAACATCGCCAGCTACGCCCACGACGGTCGCTTCGAAGCATGGCTGTTTCGCATCGCGGCCAACTTGGTGCGCGACGGCGTGCGACGCAAGCAACGGGCACCGACGTTGATCGTGCGTGCCGGTAAGGATAACGGAGACGGCGCAACCGACGCGGTCGACGAGATCGAAGGCAGCGAGCCGATGGCCGACGCGGGTTTGATGCACGGCGAAGCAGTCGATGCGTTGAACGTTGCATTGGGGCAACTGTCGGAAGCGGAACGCGAGGTCGTCATGATGCGACACTACTCGCAGATGTCATTCAAAGAGATTGCGGCGGCAACGGGCGTGCCGTTGGGAACGGCGCTCGCTCGCGGTCATCGCGGCTTGGAAAAACTCAGGAATATCATGGAAGCGGCGGACGCCGATGACGGCACCGCGCGATTCGGAAACCACCACCCTCAGAAGGGACTGCGCGTATGACGCGTGAATCGGAAAACAACTTGATGGCGGAGATCGCCGAAAACGAACGCTGGCTGGCGCAATACGAAGCGCCGGCACCGCGCGACGGCTTGCTTGATGAGATCAAGGCGAGCGTTCGTACGGAGCTAAGCATCGCAGATGATGTCGCGCGCATGCCAAGCTGGTGGCAACGACCTTGGCACGGTGCCGTGGCCGCGGCGGCGATGGTCGCAATTTGCGTGGGCGTGGTGCGGTATGCGCAAACGCTTGACCTGGGTGCCGGCGACCCATCGAGCAAGCGCGTGACTGCAATTGCATCATTGCCGCTGGTTGAATGGAAATCACTCCCCGCCGCGACCGAGTTTGACGACGAGCCGCTCGACGAGTTGGAAGATTTTGACTTCGGCGATTCGTGGGCGCTGTCGGGCGCGTCGATGTACGAAACGTTTGAAGCCGCTTTTGGTGATGATGGCGCGACGACGAACGAACCTGTGCAACAAGGGGCGTTGACCCCGGCCGAAGATGGCCAAACGAGATCCGTCTAATGAAAACTTCCCGCAAAATCATGCTGGTATTGTTGATCGCCCTCTTATTCGTGGGCGCCTACCGAATGGCTTGGTTTACACCGCAGTCGGTGCACGCCGACGTATCCGCGTTGAATGATCCCGAGCCGCCGCGCGACCCGTTAGGTGGGCCGCGCAATCCGGATCGTGCGGTCGACGACGACGTTGCCGAACACGATGACGAAATGGACGAGCCGCGCGAGGGACGACGCGGTCGCGGTTTTCGTCGCGGCGAACGCGGGCGATCAGGTGAACGTGGTGAGCGTGGCTTCGGTCCGCGCGGTGAAGGTCGCCGTGGGTTCGGTCGCGGTCGCGGAGGGTTTGGCCCCGGCGACGATCGACGCCCCAGCCCGGAAGAAATCGAATCAGAAGTGATGCCGATTCTGGAAGAGAAGCTACCCGCATGGCATGAGCGTTTCACGCGATTAAAGCAAGGCGACCCGCGCAAGTTTCATCGCGCATTGGGACGCGTGTATCCGATGGTGCGCGAATTCAAACGCCTGCGCGAAGAACACCCTGAGATGTCGCAAGGCATCATCGATGAGTTTCAAATCGAACACAACCTGCGCCGTAAGGCGGAAGCGTTTTCGAAAGCGGCTGAAGGTTCCGCCGAACGCGACGCACTGCTCCCCGAAATTCGCGAGATGCTGACGCGGCAGCAGCAAATCCGATTGCAACGACATCGCGTGCGATTGGAAATGTTCGAGCGCCGCCTGCAGGAACAACAAGCGCGCCTGCAACGCGAAAAAGAAAAGCTGGCACGCGAATCGGAAGACATGGAAGCGGAAGTGGATCGCAAGATCGAGAAACTCAAGAAAGGCGAGTTCCGCGATGAGCTTGGCCCACCACGACGACGCGGACCGGGCGGATTTGGTCGAGGACCGCGCGGCGATGACGAATTTGACGGTTCTCCACGGCGACGCGGTCGAGGCGGAAAGTTTCGTGAGAAAATGAAAGAACGCCGCGAACGACGCGAACGCGACCGACGCGACCAAAAACCCGAATCGAAAGACGGCGATGACGACGAAATGATGGGTGATGAGTAACCGTCATTTGATCGTCTCGCCGCAAAGCTAATAACAAAACAAACGCCTCCGGCCATAAGCCGGAGGCGTTTTTTGTTTCGCGACCGTTAAAGATCGCTAGTTTGTGATGAATCACATTCAGCCGAGCAGCAAGCTGATGAACACCGCGATATCGCGACTGTCGCGTATTGCGTTTTCATCGGCATCGGCGGCACAGCGTTGATTTGCCGTTGCCCCGCTTGCATCGAGCAGCACGCCTACGAATGTTGATACGTCATCCAGCGTTACCGCCATATCGCAATCCATATCTGCAGCGATACAGCTTGAGCCGAATTCCCATTCGACCGTGATGTCGTTGGCGACGTAACCCTCAACTGGATCGCCGTTGGCATCGGCGACATACACGCGATAGGTCGCGTAGTAGTAACCTGGTTCCATCACGGCGTACCAGTTGTGCGTCATGATGCCGCTCCAACGCCAATGGGGGTCCGACCCGTTGGTACCGAAGATCGGTTGATAGGTGCCCTGCTCGAAAGTCATCAGACCATCGGACTGATCGAGTACTTCGATCCAGATGTCGTACTGCGGCGGCAACGATATAAAACCATTGGCGAGCCAACCGTACTGACCGTTGTACGCTGCGCCGTCGAGCACGCTCGCATTGCCGTCGTACGTTTCGCAATAGTCGGCGAACGCCATAATTTCCGCCCCGTCATGATCGCGACCGAGTTGTATCGCATCGCTCGGCAACGTGATCAATAGGTGCTTCATCTGCCCACCCAAACTTGGATTGGCAGCACTCAAGAACATGGGCGACCATCCTATGATTGCGAGCGTCGCGACGATTGCGTAATGCGTCGAGCGTTTTGTCCTCATATTCATATCCTCCTTTCGGCTTTGTCAGCCAAACGACGATTAACGACGACGACGCAACACGACAGGCAACCCGATGCACAACAGGGCTGCTGCCGTCGGCTCGGGTACGGCACTCCAAGCGAGCGTGAGTTGGTCGCCGGTGTATCCCGTAAGCGGCGCGCCGGTCGATACATCGCCGACGTAAACCTCAAACGTTGCCTCGTAATCGCCGAGCGCCGGAGCGGTTACCCAATGGTGCGTCATCGTGCCGCCCCATTGCCAAATGTCCGGCGTGCCGTCGGTTCCAAACAACGGGGCATAGCTATGATTGGCTTTCATCGGCCGCATACCGCCGCTGTAAAACTCCAACCCCGGCGTCGCATCGACCAAGCGAATCCAAATGCCGCCGCCGACGGGCGGCGCGAAGGCACCGTTAGCGAGCCAACCGTATTGATCGTTGTAGAACTTGCCGTCGAGCACATCAGCGGGACTGCTGTGGCTTTCGCCGAAATTCATCATCTCTAGCGGTGCCGGCGCTTCGAGGTGGAGTTCGATTTCGTTGCTGCCGTTCAAGTCGATCAGCGCATGATTCATCGCGCCGAATGTTTGCGGCCAAACTTGTGCATTGGCGGTGGTTGCCAAAGCGGTAACAACCGTAATTGCCGTGAGTGAAATAATTCGAGTCATCTGTTAAGTACCTTTCGGTGTGGTTTGAGAAGTTAATTGGCAGCCCCCGACGTTAGGGAGCTGTTGCGGGGTTCCAGGTATCGAGACCGCGCGCGTCGTCATACGTTTGTACGAACGCGCGCTCTTCAGCATGACCGTCGACAAACACGTAGCTTGCCTTCGGTCGATGCCGGTCTTTCTCGATCTCTGCGGGTGCGTTGAACTGCACCCAAAAGTGCGCCATCACATGGTCGGTCGCCGAGCTATCTTCCAATTCGCCGAACAAGATCGTCGTGCTCGGATGCGGTATGCGCGTGCCGACGCGCCACACCGTGCCCTTCGTTTCGGGCTCGGTGAGCTCGTAGTACACGTTGTAGCCGTAGCTCAGGCGATCGATGCGGTCGTCGAACGGACAGGTAAAGCTTTCGTCGCGTACGCGTTGCCAACCACTGTCCGGGCTTTCGAACATCGTGCCCGAAAAATAACGGTACAACGCATATTCCCACGGCAAGGCGCGGGCGGCGAAGGCCGAGTGATTGCTGCGCGGCATGCGATCGTCGTTGTCGGATCGAAAGTAACCAACGACATTGCCCAGCTCGCGCGTCTTAACGAGACACGCTGTGCGCATGCCTTCGCGGCGTGCTTCGGACATCGCCGGTAACAAAATCGATACCAACAGCGCAATGATCGCCAACACGACCAACAATTCGAGCAACGAGAAGGCGCGGAATCGTCGCCTTTCAATGCGTGGCATTGAGACGTTTCCTTTTTGATGGCATGCGTCCACGGATTCGCGCGACGCGAGCGCAGAACGCCGGCACGCACAAACATTGGAACGCAAGATGAAAAGCGTTTTTCTAAGGGAAGTGCAACGTATCGCCTGAGACCAAGCGCGACGTACTACGCACAACCCAACCAGATTGGCGGCATCGATGTGATGGAATGCTGAGTCTCGACGACGCCGACGACGATCGTTTGGCGCAAGCATAGTTGCACGAAACGACGTATTGCCGTAATCGTTATGCCTAGACAATCAGCGCATCGAGAGGGCGCGCTGCGTCATAGCGACGGTATTCCATTCAAGCTGATGCCGAATATCAGGCGGGCCGAGGAGGTGGCGGATCTGGTTGAAGATCGAATACGATAGGGATTCTTGAGTTGACTGGCGGATGACGTGCTATTTCCGGAGCGTGACCGCAAACGATCAAAGGTCCGATTGTCAACGTTGGAGGCAGTGAGAGCCACTTGCCCGCTTCACCGCGACAGTTCAGCGCACCGATCACGAACGTAAGCGAAGAATCGGCGTCAGAAACCGTGTCGTCACATGTATCGCTCGATTGACTTCCACAACAAGACGACTGCGTTTTTTGCGAAAATGCGGGGAAACAGCAGCAATTGGTGCGGCACGCCTCTGCCGAATCGCAACCACAGTTATGACCGCGACAGGGAAAATCGGCATCACTGCGCGGCACGAACGACGGCATTGGAAAGCCGATGCTCGCGGCGGCGAATGCCATTAACAAGATGGAGCTGGTAAGTTTCCTTCGCACCACGCGAGGATTTTAAGGGCGCAATTCCATCGGGACAAATCGCGCGCCACAATTAACCGTTCGGCAGAATAACGGCCTTACCCGTGCGCCACGATGCGACTTCGGCCAGCGCTTCATTCACCTGATCGAGCTTGAAACGGTGCGTAATCAATTCATGAAACGGGAATCGGTCGGTGCGAGCTTTCAAGAAGTCGAGTGCGCGGGCCCAATGGCGCGGTTCGCTACCGTATGAGCCGGCGACTTCGAGTTCCTTTCTCGTGATCAGGTGCGGGTTGAGCATCGTCGGCCCGGCGTCGCAATACTGTCCCAACACCAAATAGCGACCACCATCGCGCGCGAGCTCCCAACCTTCGGCAACAGCCGACGGATGGCCGACGCATTCAACGACCATATCGGCACCGAGACCGTTGGTATGATCGAGCACGATCTGTCGACGCTCGGCGGGATCGTTCACCTCTTCAATATCGATCACGATATCCGCACCAAAGCGTTTACATCGTTCGAGGCGATCCTTCGGGCCGCCAATGGCAATCAATGGTCGCGCGCCTGCGTCAGACGCGATCGCCAACGCCGCCAAGCCAACGGGCCCCGCGCCTTGAATGACAACGGATTCGGCCCAGCGAAGGGGCATCTTCTCGTAGCCATGCACGCACGTAACCAACGCACAGCCAGCCCCGATGAGTGCTTCCGGATTTAGCGCTTTATCTAATTTAAATATCGCCGTGCCGCCGCGCAGGTGATGGAACTGTCCGTATCCGCCGAGGAAGTGCGGCTTCTCGTTGCAGGGCGTGTTCACACCATATGCCTTACGATTCGCGCATCGACTGGGCAGGCTGTGCAAACGGCAATACTTACATTGACCGCACGGCATACCGACTGTCCACGAGACGGTGTCGCCGACGTTCAGTTCGTTTCCGAGCCAATCTCGCACCGCCCCGCCGGTCGCTTCGACCACACCGACGGTTTCATGCCCCATGATCAACGGCAGCGGGACTTTCAACTCGCCTTTATGAAGGTGTACGTCGGTCCCGCAGACGCCGGCAAGCGTGACGCGCACAAGTACGTCACCTGCAGCCAAATCGGCGGGAACGGGAAAATCCTGTACGACAAGCGGCTCTTGAAAGCCCGTCATGACGGCGGCTTGGGCGGTTTTGTTACTCATGCAGGAAATCGTGGCACGGTCGCGCGATTCTGGCAAGGATGGGCGAACCCGCGTCGTTTACGAGCATCGCAATGCCGTCAAACGACGACTGCGCCGTAACCTATGACACCGCAACGCCAACTCGCGGCCCAAACACAATAGAGGATTACTTCGACAATTCGTTAAATCGGGGTTGAAGTATTGCGACTGTTGAATCATCTAACTCGACTCGTACGCGGCTCAATCTGCTGCTTATGAAAACGAAACCGTTCAAGCCATCGACCGCACAACCCCACACCTGACAACAATTAGCGGATCGTCTAATTACCTGCAGCCACGACTTAACCGAATAAAAATATTCAATTTCGCTTGACTTCCATTTTACTTGTTGTATAAATTACCCCATCGACGCGGCAGGTTTGCCGCGACTGAAACTTGGGCCGCCGTCACCAACTGATCTGCCGAGCAACGTAAACCGATTTATCGGCTCGGCTTTTGGCACAGCGTGCGGCAACCATTGCGACTGCAACGCGTGTTTGCAGAAAGGAACATGACTTAAATGCTCAACCCGTTACGAACCATATCGAGGCAACAGCACAGCAGCCTATGCGGCTGGATGAGTGCTGCGCCATCGGCGTTCGTATTGCCCGGTGGCTTCCTAAGTCGCGATATCGCAACAAATTACGTTGCAGATACGCGCGAGCCGAAATTCGCCGATTGCGGCGAATTCGGTATGGATTCCGCCGATGAGGGCCTTCTGCGTTGAGCGATCGACTTGTCTGATCTCTCAGCCCCGGAGGCGACCTCTCGCCTCCGGGGCTTTTTTTGTCGACGCATTAAATCGCGGCGACATGCCCCTCGGGCGCGGTAAAGGACATCGGTTTAGCGGTTTGTCTTTTTCTCTGTTCGCGCAAACGAGTAGCGAACGGATTGCGGAGAGCGTGCGCGCTCACAGTTAGCGTTGCAGCGTTTCGATTGAAGCGTTGGTGCATCGAGGGATGCACCCTACTGCGTATCGACGTTTGTCGATATTTGGGAGTGTTCGATGGTTACTGGTGATGGGCAATTGATGCGTGTGTTGCGGCATTCGATAAATGGCAATGCTCGCGGCACTGAATCACCGGTTACAAACCGGTGCCACAGCGCAGACTTGTTATCACCGATTGCAAACCGGTGCCACAGCGCTGCGGCGTTGGCGGTTGCAGCGGATATTGACGGCGTCGCAATGCGAACGCGCCAACCGCGAGCGCGTGGAGGTCGATTGCGAAACATCATGTCGGATGCAGACATCGAACGATGGCACATTCGCATGACGCCGGAAACCTATATCTAGGGGACAAACGATGCGGCGCCGGCGGCGCGAACGGACGGCGAAAGCATGGTTGGTTCGCGTTCCGCGTGACGGCTTCGAAGAAGGCATCGTCGTTGATAGCTCAAAAGGTAGAGCAACAAGCTGAAAACTTGTGTGTTGTCGGTTCGAGTCCGACTCAAACCCACTCGGCTTGCTACGGCAAGCCTACCGCAGGCCGACGGATAACGGCCGCCAGACTTCGAATCTGGAAATGAAGCGGAGCGAGGAATGGATTCATTGGATTTGCCGGTTGTGCCGGCGAGGCGGCGTGTGTTGCAGCCACGACCGTGTCGCCGAGCCGGCGCGACACCTTCGACGCGGCTTTGTCGCCGGGTGGATACCGTCGAGACAAACAGGGCCGATCGCGGCGCATCGTTGAATGCCGGAGAGCGACGACTGCAACGCGAATCACGCTCTTGTCACTGGCTCGACTACAAACCCGACGCCGCCGTGGTTGATGGGGTAAACCGTTGAATCGTTGCTTGCTCCGTACATAAAAGTTATCGCGCGACGCATTGCTGCGTTGCCGCGTTTGAATTGAGGCTGCACCAAATGGTGCGAGAAAGGAAGGTCGGGGGCGCCGTGTCGAAATGAGATGCGCTCGGCACGGCGCCCGATGGGGGAAGGAAAGCGCGCAAATGAATCATGATCATCGAAGCGACAAATCCGAACCGCGCCCGTCACAACATTATGCGCGATGGGGTGGTCCGTTTTTGCGCTAAGTTAAAACGGCTGCTACATTTAGCCTCTTGGTTCCTTGCAAAAACCGGAGTCCTAAATGAGCAGCCGAGATTGGAAAGTAGTGTACGC
>Ga0207422_1000846_pt1 | contig 79759 bp, 72 predicted proteins | sample MarCyaLeptolynsp_FD_187757 | JGI IMG/M metagenome (GOLD analysis project Ga0207422, IMG submission 187757) | Marine cyanobacterial communities from Panama - species 1 Leptolyngbya sp. (SPAdes) | ecosystem: Environmental > Aquatic > Marine > Unclassified | place: Panama: Panama City | collected...
TGGCGAGTCATACTCTGCGCTTGCTGCTGCGTCGTTGTTTTGGGATTGATGTCTTACGCTTCGCGTTCGCATAGCGTTCCGGTACGGAAATCGCGCGATCGCCCTCTTTTTAATTCACATTAGGCGTATATCTCCTAATTCAACGGATTCTAAAAATGTTTGCCAATCGGTTAGAATTGCGTCGTTTTGGGAATTCTCCAACCGAAGCTTTGCTAGGGTTGAAAGCGCGTCGTACCATAAACCATTTTCCGCACTTGAATAAATTAAAACGCGCTCCCGTGGCGTTGAGACTCCCTTTAGCTGGCTTTCCAGTTTGGCTTCTTCCTCCATTGACACTCGTTCAATCAAGCCATTGACCGTAATATCTCCAGAACGGTCATTTGGGTTGCAAATGATGGAAAAAACCCAATGATATTGCTTGCCTCTTGCCAATGGCGGTAAAGTTTGCGGCATTTGAAAACTGACAATTCCCGATTGCTCCGAGAGCCTGAAATCGGAGGGTGTTGCATAAACATCTTCCTCATTTTCGTCAATCAAAACAAACTCGACTCGCCACAAACGTCCCGACTTCGCAGGAGGAACATAAAACCAAAATTTTGGATGGCCCGCAACGGTTAATCCGATATTTGTTGTCGGAATTAGGGCAATTAGTTCTTTCTGGTCTTCTGTAGGGGGACACAAGCTTTGAGTTGCTCCTCCCCTTCGACGACCTTTAGGACGCTTCGGTCTTCTTTCAAGCCCCAAAAATCGAAGCAATCTATTCGCAATTTGATAGCTTTGAGAACTGAGAGCTGGATGAGTAGTTTGTGCGAAACTGTCTATAGGACAAGCCAAACTTGCCAACACTGCAACAATTAGGGAGAAAAATCGGACTTTTCGTTTAGGCATCTTTTTAAATGCAAGATTTATTTTGCTGCTTTGGATTAGGGCTTAAGGTAAATTAATACACCGACACTGCTAAATAGCGAAGCGCTGATAAATGGAATGATGGGCAACCAGCAGCTACCAATTGTGAAAAATAACCAGCCGGCCAAGACAGAGCCACCAGAGAAAGTTATTTGAGCGATTAACAAAGGCTTCAGCGAACGGTAGAACCAAGCTAAAGTCCCTCCTACTCCAGCTCCAAACCAGATGAGAAGATATTCTCCCCATTGTGGCAGCACCCACAATAATGCGCGATCGCCATTGGCAACATCGAGAATATGGCTAACCATGTGAGCCTGCATAAATACGCCTGGTACCGTTTTGCCACCATAAGGAGTAGACCACCGATCGTAAACATCGTTAATGCCAATGAGAACGATTTTGCCTTGAATATCTTCCTTTAATTTATTATCTCTGTCAGCTAAGATTTCATCTAACTTGTAGTAGCGAGCAATTTCACTTGGCGATTTAAGAGAACGATAATTCAGAAGAACTTGATGTCCTCCAGCACTTACATCTTGATATCCTCCAGTAAAAGCCCCGATGGGAGTAAAGACTACTCCTTTTATTGAATCATCTTTGGATTTTGGAGGTTTCGGTTTTCTTCCCAGATAATGGAGGGCCAGTTGCAAGTTAAACGCATAGTCTGTCGGACATGGGTTGTCACTGAGTCCTGACAAATCCATACGGAGAAGATGGCGGCGGAGTACTCCATCATTGTCTTCAACAAAATCGCTAAACCCGACTCGTTCTTCTGGAACTTCTGGAGGTGGAGAATACTCTTTGGTTTCATTAATGTTTGCAGTCGAATCAGGTACTTTACAAACAACAAAAAGGTTCTGATTTTTGCTTAGACTCTTTTGAAGTTGTTCGTATTGATCCGCTTTTTTTTGAACAGAGAAAGAACGATAAATGTCTAAACCAATTGTTTTAGGGTCGTACCTCTCTAGCCTAGCAAAAAGTTGATTGTATACGCTGTCGGGAAGAGATGCTTGCCCAACTGTTTCTGATTTTCCATATTTTTCTTTGTCTTCTTCAGTAATTTCTATAATTCGGATGCGTTCGTCTGCTTCATCATTAGCCGGTCGCGATCTGATGAGTCGATCGTAAGACCATAATTCTACAGGTTGCAGAATTCCAAAAAAGCGAACGATCAGCAAGAGGAAAGTCACGACTAAACTCGTTCCCGCAACAGCGCGAAAACCAGGAGAGCTGGCAACAAGCTTGGTAGTTAAAGCTCGAAAAACTTGCTTTTGGGAAGGTAATTGATGAGCAAGAGAAGCAGAGAGTTCGTTGAGTAATTCAGGCGGTATCGCTTCCCAAATGTTGCTTAGAGCTTCTATCGAAATAGCTTGCCCCGTTTCTCCTCCACCTTCCATATTGGTGACAACACCTATAACTTGCTCGCTGAGCGAATCTACTACAGGTGAGCCACTATAACCCCTTTGCAGGCGACTATTCTCGTCACATTTTAGCTGCCAAGCTCTAGCACGTCTTTTAGAGTCTATGACCTGTTTTTGTTTGCCCAGAACCCCTTCTATCGGTTCTGACATCCGCTTTTTTTCTTCGCTATATTCAAAAAAGCCAGTACTTTTAAACTCGCTCCCCTTTCGCCCCCCTGCACTAAGCTTAAGAATTTGCTTATCTAAGAGATTGTCAACACAGAGAACTGCCAAGTCAAAACCCTTAATGTCACTAGAAGCAACACATCTTGCTTGCATCTCTTCAACTAAGATGCAATCCTTTCCTCCAACATCTTTGATGACATGAGCGCAAGTTAGCAAGTAAGTCCGATCGCCATCTCGATGAATGACAAAACCCGTACCGAAGCGTGAATTTGTCGGCTTACTGCTGGAGATAAAAGCAATCGAGTCTTGCAAGTTTAGAGTCATTGAGGTTGTTTTTTTTGTTTGAGGGTAAGCTTAACGGTTAAGTTGGCACTTGCCTTTGACTTAGTAATGTAAAGGTTGCCTTCTCCCTCGAAGCTTAAACCCAGCTCGACTTCAGCTTGCTCGATTGCCATTTCTTTATTAATTTCAGTCCAGACTGATGCGATCGAACTACAGGTATTAATAAGAATCGGTTTGATTTTGTCGAAAGTTTCGCTAACCCTAGAAGCTGCACCCCCAGAAATGGGCTTGGCTTGGTCGGCTGGAACTTCAACTTCTACTAAAATTCCATCTTCTAGTTCGATGAGTTTGGTAGACATCTGTATTTAAGTGGCTCGCTGATGTTTCGTGGAAACTGTTCATCAGCATAGAGGCGTGCTACCAGTTAGGCAACCTCGTTATTAACGCGAATTGCCGCTGCAAACTTCAGGAGCTTTGGCAATGCCTTTACCGCTGATGCAACGATGCAGAAGAAAGTCCGGCCAGACGGGCGCGATCGCCAAAAGAAAAACGCTTTTGGAGATTGGAAAAACAGATCGGTCGTGCGGTTTATAAACCGCGGTAGCGGCTGTGTTTGCGATCGACTCGCCGCGTAATTCTGTTCATCTGCTGCTGAGTCAGATCTCCTTGTATTGCTTGTAGTAAGGTGTGGCGAACGGTAGAGGCGAGATTGCGCCAGTTAAGCACGTCCTGCTGTAACAGCTCTTGCAAGTCTTGTAGCGCAATGTAAGCATCGTGGTATTCCGATCCCTCTTCTGGCGCAAGGGGAGTCGAGATCCGCAGCGGATCGCGCTGCACGGCTGCTAAGGCTTGTCGAACGGCTGTTGCAATTTGTTCGGCAAAGTTTTTTTCTCCCCTCAGTTGTTGCTGTCGCAACCCTTCCTCGCTGGAGGCGTAGAGCGGAGGAAGGCGGTTAAGCGCGTAAGTGGCGACCTCAACCTGCTCGATATATTTCGCAAGGTTTGGGGGTAACTGACGCAGTTGCCGCTTAACTTCCTTCGCAACAAGAATTTCCATTACGTTTCGATACGTTGTGTTTTGATTATCTGACATGGCTCGCGCGAAAATCTCCGATTGCTGTTGAGTTGAGTCAATCAAGTACCTAATGTTATCAAGATTTTTGTTGGCTCTCAGAGCCACTGAAGGGCTGGCAACTACGACTGTTGGGATTGATACGATCCCGCACTAACAAGAAAGTTTGTTTGGATTGGGTTGAATAGATCGTAACCTGCGATTTGCACTCAGCTATCAGGCGATCTCTCAATGTAGCGATCGCAATTCTATTGAGGTGAAAGCAAGGAACGGAAACTACACGGATGCCATCAATTGAGAATTGGCGATCGCTCGCTTAGCGAATGGTACCCAGCAGAGGCGAACTAGCACTGGCATAGGGTTTAACGGGAATGCGTCCGGCAAGACAGGCTAGCCGTCCGGCGGTGGTTGCCATTCCCATGGCCTCAGCCATCTGGGGCGGATTTTGGGCGAGCGCGATCGCGCTGTTAATTAACAACGCATCAGCCCCCATCTCCATCGCCGCAGCCGCTTCGCTCGGCGTGCCAATCCCCGCATCGACAACGACCGGAACTTTTGCTTCCTCGATAATAATTTGGATATTGGCTGCATTTTTCAATCCCTGTCCCGACCCGATGGGGGAACCCAGCGGCATCACCGTTGCACAGCCAGCTTCTTCCAAGCGTTTGGCCAGCAGGGGGTCGGCATTGATGTAAGGCAAGACTGCAAACCCTTCCTTAATCAATTGTTCTGCGGCCTCTAAAGTGCCAATAGGATCGGGCAGTAAGTATTTGGGGTCGGGAATGACTTCGAGCTTAACGAAGTTGTTTTCTTCCTGTCCTAACAACTTGGCCATTTCTCGGCCTAACCGCGCGACTCGCAACGCTTCCTCTGCGGTTTGACACCCTGCTGTATTGGGGAGCATCCAAATTTTGCTCCAGTCAATTGCCTCTGCCAAACCTTCGTGGCCGGGGGCATTAGCTTGCACCCGACGAATGGCCACAGTCACCATTTCACAGCCGCTTGCGTCGATGCTGCGTTGCATTTGTTCGAGGTTGGGATATTTTCCAGTTCCAGTTATCAGGCGCGACTGGAATGTTCGTCCCGCGATCGTTAAGGGGTCGAGGACAGAAGAGGCTTGCGGTAAATTTGGGGCGATCGCGCTCGGAAAAGACATGACTTCAATCAAAATGGAATTGCTGCATTAGGTATTCTACTGCGAGGATTCCTCGACCGCTCTATTCTTCCGAGATCGTTAATCTTGCCGTTTGCGGCGTGCTGCGTTGCAGCCGGACGCTATACATTAAACGTTAATTCAGACTATTAAATTTTGTATTGAATCGCAGAAATTTTGCCGACTCAGACCGCAATTTTGTAAGCTTACGTTGAATGCCGCTCAGAGACTCCCGCCCATGCGTAAGCTCGCTCGATTTTTCGCCCTCCCCCTTGCTTTCATTGCGGCATTCCTCTTGTTCGTTCTGCCAATGATCGCGCAGCGCCCCGTTACCGTTACTGTCTTGATGCAAGCGCTAGAAGCCGCGCAGTGGCAACCGCTGGTCGAACAATTTGAGCGAGACAACCCCAACATTAACCTCGAAATTGTTGAAGGCCCCACCGCCACCAACCTCGTCGAAGACCTTTATACCTCTTCCTTCCTGCTGGGAAATTCACCCTACGATTTGGTCTATATGGACATTGTTTGGGTGCCGAAGTTTGCCGCAGCCGGTTGGTTGTTGCCCCTGAGCGATCGCGTGGCAGAAACCCAACTCCAAGACTTTCTCTCCGGCGATATCCAAGGCAGCATCTACCGCGACCAACTCTACCGAATGCCCTTCCGATCTGACGGCGGAATGCTCTACTATCGCACCGATCTCCTCGATGCAATGGGCGTGCCTCCCCCCGAAACCTTCGACGAACTCATCCAAATTGCTCGCGACTTGCAGCAACAAGGGGCCGCAGAATGGGGCTATCTCTGGCAAGGCAAACAGTATGAAGGTTTAGCCGCCATGTTTGTCGAAGTGTTACAAGGTTCGGGCGGGTTCTGGGTCAACCCCGACACCTTAGAAGTTGGACTCGATCGCCCCGAAGCCCTAACCGCCATTGAATTTCTGCGCCGCACCCTACAAGAGAAAATTTCTCCCCCCGATGTCATCACCTTCGCCGAAGACGAAACCCGTCGCATCTTTCAAAATGGCAATGCCGTTTTTCTCCGCAACTGGCCCTACGTTGTTGGTTTAGCCTCCCAAGCCAACTCCCCCATTCAAGGTAAATTTGCCATGAAGCCGATGGTTCATGCCCCTGGAGAGTCCAGCGGCGCGTGTCAAGGCGGTTGGGGCCTGGGTATTGCTGCCACCAGCAAGCATCCCGACGAAGCTTGGAAGGTCGTTGAATTTATCAGCAGTGCGGCCGCGCAAAAAGAGTTTATTCTTGCCACTGGCTACGTTCCCAGTCGCAAAGCCCTCTTTACCGATGCAGACATTGTTGCCAAATACCCCTACTATCCACAATTGTTAGAGGCGGTTGAAAATGCGGCCCTCCGTCCCCCCATTGCTCAGTACGCCCAGGCCTCCGACATTTTACAGCGCTATCTCAGCGCGGCCCTAACCGGGCACATGGAACCCGAAAAAGCGATGAAGGCCGCAGCCCGCGAAACCAGAAGATTATTGCCCAAAATCGAATGACACAAGATACCCTTCGCAAACGAGAACAAACCACCGGATGGCTGCTAACCCTTCCAGCCTTGTTAGTCCTGGGGTTTGTCTTTGCCTATCCGATCGCGCGTGCTTTTTGGTTAAGCTTGTTCGCCGAAAATCTCGGCACGCAACTCCAACCCGTCTTCACTGGCCTGGCGAACTACGGCCGCATGTTCGGAGATGGTCGCTTCTGGCAGAGTTTGGGCAACACCAGTCTTTTTACCCTCGCCAGCGTCACGATTGAAATGGTTTTTGGTCTCGCGATCGCCTTAGTCCTCAACCAGTCTTTTCGGGGACGGGGGGCGGTCAGAACCATTGCCATTATCCCTTGGGCCCTACCCACCGCAGTGATGGGACTCAGTTGGGCCTGGATTTTTAACGGGGAGTACGGCGCGGTCAACGACTTGCTCGAACGTTTGGGGCTAATTGAAACGGGGATTAGTTGGTTGGGCGATCCCAATCTCTCCATGCTCGCCCTGATTTTTGCCGATGTTTGGAAAACAACGCCCTTTATCAGCATTATTTTATTGGCCGGTTTGCAATCGATTTCCAGCGATTTATATGAAGCTCACGCGATGGATGGAGCAACCTCTTGGCAGAGTTTTTGGCAAATTACCCTTCCCCTAATTATGCCACAACTTTTGATTGCTTTGCTATTTCGATTTGCTCAAGCTTTTGGAATTTTCGATCTCGTACAAGTGATGACAGGAGGCGGGCCGGCCGGCGCTACCGAAACGGTTTCTATCTATATTTATTCGACTGTGATGCGCTATCTGGATTTTGGTTACGGCGCTGCATTGGTTGTAGTTACGTTTTTATTGCTCGTTGCGGCTGTTGCGATCGCGGCTTTTTTGTTGAAGCAAGCTCAAAAACAAACTCAATAATTTTTATCTAAAAACAATGACGAGAGATTCTGAAATCAATAGGGAAAGTAAAATTTCAGGGCAAAAAATAGCACTATGGTTTTGCATATTTTTCATCGTTGTCTTTTTTCTTGCTCCGATCGTTTGGCAGCTCTTAACCTCTTTCAAGCTCAACGAAGATATCTCTGCAGTTCCCAACGTTTATATCCCGAAACAAATTACATTCAAACACTATGTAGAGCTTTTTGCGCGCCGTCCTTTTAGTCTGTATATCCTAAATAGTGCTTTTGTCTCCATCGTTTCTACGTTACTCTGCTTGGCACTGGGCGCTCCAGCAGCTTATGCCTTGGCAAGATTAAGATTGCCTGGAGAAAATATTATTTTAGCAGCGGTTCTAGTCGTTACGCTATTTCCCTATGTACTGCTCTTTCTGGGTTTGCTCGAAGTTGTAAAAGCGCTCGGAATTGGCAATACCTATCTCGCCTTAATTATCCCTTACACAGCGATTAACTTGCCTCTGACGATTTTGGTGATGCGAAGTTTCTTTCAACAACTCCCGAAAGACTTGGAAGATGCGGCGAAAGTCGATGGTTATAAAACCATTCCGATGCTGCTCAATATTGTTTTGCCTATGACCATTCCCGCCTTGGTAACAACGGGGATTTTAACCTTTATTTTCGCCTGGAATGAGTATATCTTTGCCCTCACCTTTATTACTCGCGAAACGATGAAAACAATTCCCGTCGCAACCGCGCAGTTGGGAGGAGCGACTGTGTTTGAAATTCCTTACGGCCCCATTGCTGCAGCAACTGTTTTGGGAACGCTCCCGTTGGTTATTTTGGTGTTGCTCTTCCAGCGTCGCATCGTTCGGGGGTTAACCGCTGGGGCTGTGAAAGGTTAAGGCTATTGGTGACAAGTTTTTGATACTCCTCACTCAGCAACGCCAAATCTTCTAAGCTGAAGATACTAGTGTTGGTTCGGGTAACCTGATGTGTTCCATAATAAACTTCTGTTTCTCCGTAAGCCTCGTTATCGTATCATTGCCGCCATTAGCCTCGGTCTCCTAGTCGTTGGCTGTATAGTTGCTGTAAATGCCTTCCTCAATGACGATCCGGCTGTGAAGATATCCACGGATGTGCCAGCGACTCATTCTCTCTTCGTTCCATCGTTGCTTGAACCCAGCGTTGAAGATGGTATAGCTCACTATCAGATGGATTTAGGAACCTCATTCCATGACTTTCACCAGGCACAGTTAACTCCCACGATCGCTTACAACCAGTCAAGTATCTTAGGTCCAACTCTGCAGCTTCACCAAGGCGATCGCGTCGTCATTGATGTCACCAATCATCTTGATGAAGAAACAACAACACATTGGCATGGTGCTGATGTCCCTGCTGAAGCTGACGGAGGTGCCCACAGTGTGATTCGACCCAACGAGACATGGAAGGCTGAATTCGATGTTATTCAAGAAGCGGCAACTTTGTGGTACCACCCGCACAAAAAGGATCGTACTGCCGAGCAGGTCTATCGAGGAGCTGCTGGCCTCATCATCATTGACGACGATAATCCCGCAGCAAGTCAACTCCCATCAACCTACGGAATCGATGATATTCCAATTATTCTTCAAGATAAAGATTTTACGAAGGATGGTGAGCTAGATTTCACCCTCACTAATTACGGGAAAGGGTATTACTATTCTCGCTTAACGGTTAATGGCACTATCGATCCCTACATTGAGGTTCCCGCAGGTTTAGTTCGGCTGCGACTCCTCAACGGCAGTCAGGCGCGTCTTTACAACCTCAGTGTCGAATCGGGAAAGATGATTATGGTTGCGTCTGACGGTGGCTACTTGAACCAGCCTCTTGAGATGGAGCGGATTACACTGTCTCCTGGCGATCGCGCTGAAATCATTGTCGATCTCAGCAGTATCAATCGATTGAATCTACTCGATGCCTCTTTTGGTAGAGTGCTTGAACTCCGGACTGACGCGGCCCTGACAGCGGTGTCCGCCCCCCTTCCACGTACGTTGAATGCTATTGAAAGAATCGACCTCAGCGAAGTTGACCGGAGCAGGGATTTTCTCTTCGATAAAGTTGGCAAAGGCTGGGGAATTAATGGCAAGCAGATGAAAATGGCTCGAATCGATGATGTCATTAAGTTTGGGGATACCGAACGTTGGACGCTGAAGTCTGCGACAGGATGGCATGTCTTCCATGTGCATCAAACTCAATTTCAGATCCTAGAACGGAATGGCCGACCACCCGAACCTTATGAGCAAGGCTGGGAAGACACCATTTTCTTCAAGGGAAAAGACACTGTTGTAATCTTGGCTCGTTTCAACACTTACACCGACCCAGATATCCCCTACATGCTTCACTGCCATATCCTCGATCATGAAGATACAGGTATGATGAGCCAATTTGAAATCGTCGAGCGCTCCTGAGTGTCTTCAAGACACCACCTGATGCTTGGTTCTGTATCTTGTCGGTTGCGTCAGTGCGAACGCGAATCACCTCGTGTCGAGGCATGATATCTAAGGTTTGTACCCCCATCTGCAAACTGCTACTTTCACTCGAACAAGTTTATGGCGCGATCGCGAGAGAAATTTTGGAGGGGCGATCGCCGCCAGAACAAATGGCAAGGGTAATAATTTGTGCCTCGATCGAACTCACTTTTGTGGGTAACCTTCCCGTACCGGGGTTGACAGGATAGGCGGGAAAACAATCCGCACTTAAACTCAGGCGCAAGCAGTTTCCTCTAGCGAGGCGAATGCAGGTCGCTTGCAAGGGAATTTTGAGAGGAGTGCAGTTTTCCTTAACTCGCAGATATCCCTGAGTAAAGTTGTACGCGCGACCATCCGGACGCACCTCAGATAAGGTGGCACAGAGATCGAAACTGGGAGCATCGGTAGTACAGTAAACTTCTACAACTGCTTCGCCGATCGCTCGTAAATCTTCAGCGAGTGGTTCAGACATATAGGTTAAAATATCGCTACGACAGTCGAGGTGGGAGCGGTCAAATGACCCCGCAGGCGAGGCCGCGTGGCCGCCAGAAGCAGGGACGGGTCGCCAAGGATCTCGCACTAAAATATCTGATTGTTCGGGCCAATTTTGGGTTGAATTAAGACTTAATTTCCCCCCATTCTCGCGCAGACTTGCCAAACCATTACTAGACAAAACATAGTTTTTTCTGTTGGGGTCAGAAAAGTTCTTAAAAAAGTGCCATTGGTTGCTTCCCATTTCAAACAAGCGTGCGGGCAATTCTTCTGTAATTCCCGTATCAATTCCTTTGAGAAAATAGTCAAACCAGCGAATTTGCAACTCATCCACCGGACTAGAAGCAGTCGGGCCGTAGTCCACTTCGCCTAACTTTCTTCCCCAGGGAAGATGTCCCCAAGGACCAATAAGGAGGTGCTGAAGGCTGTCGCGATCGCGCATTTCTCGGTATAAGTTCAGCGTGCCGCGTAAATAGGGATCGAACCACCCCCCCACGTGTAACATGGGCAAGTCAACTCCTTCTAAATTGGGCGAGAGTTGCTGCCAATACCGATCGAATTCAGGATGGTTTAACCACTCGTTATAAAAGTTGCCGGGCGTATATTTTTCAAAAACGGCGGTGAAGTCTTGGGAAGGATTATCGAAAGGTAAATTTCGCGAGGCTGCGTAGAGGAGATCGAAAGCCGCGCGATCGCCCTTGATTCGAGCAGTTTCGGCGGCGAGTTGAACCGCCCAACCCAAATTAGCTTGCAAGCAAAACGCCCCGTTCTCATAAGCCCAATCGGAGTATAAATTATAGCCAACCATCGCCGGACAGAGGACTTTCAGGGCCGGCGGTTGCGCGATCGCGGCGTAGAGTTGGGTCATCCCCTGATAAGAAAAGCCGTACATCCCCACCTCTCCCGTACTTCCAGGGAGTCGGGCTGCCCAGTTAACCGCATCGCAACCATCTTCGATTTCGCGCGCAAAAGGGTCAAATTCGCCCTCCGATGTTCCTCTCCCTCGCACGTCTTGGATGACAACGATGTAGCCCCGTTCGGCGTACCACTGGGGGTGGGCATAAACGACAGTAGACGCGATCGCTCTTCCATAAGGTTGCCGCATTAACAAGACCGGAAACGGCCCCTCCACGTCGGGACGGTAAAGATCCGCATCGAGTCGCACCCCATCGCGCGCGCGCATCGAGACAGTCGTTTTGAGAATTTTCATGGGTGGCATCGTTGGGAACGTTCTTTCGACAGCTTGACTATTGAGGCGATTTCTGTCAATTCCGCCCGCGACATTTATGCTACCCTAGGAAAGTTGTCTAAAAATCGCACATCCAGGCTTTCGGGTGTTTCGCCAGCGAAATCCACCTGGGTGGAGGATAAACCCGAATCAGGAGATAAAAATTATGCCCGTCGTATCCCTAGCCGAACTACTCGAATCTGGCGTTCACTTTGGACACCAGACCCGCCGTTGGAATCCGAAAATGGATACCTACATCTATACCTCTCGCAACGGCGTACACATCATCGATCTCGTCCAAACCGCCCAATGCATCGAAGCAGCTTATGACTATATGCGAACTGCTTCCGAGCAAGGGAAAAAATTCCTCTTTGTGGGAACCAAACGCCAAGCAGCCGGGATTATTGCCCAAGAAGCCTCTCGCTGCGGTGCGTACTACGTCAACCAACGCTGGTTGGGAGGAATGCTCACCAACTGGGAAACCATTAAAACGCGAGTCGATCGCCTCAAAGAACTCGAACAGCTTGAAGCGGGCGGACACATCGATCGGCGGCCGAAGAAAGAAGCGTCCGTCATGCGCCGACAACTCGGCAAACTCCAGAAATATCTAGGTGGCATTAAAAGTATGCGCCGTCCCCCCGATCTGGTCATCATTGTCGATCAGCGTCGGGAGTACAACGCCATTCTTGAATGTCAAAAGCTGGGAATTCCGATCCTCTCGCTCCTCGACACCAACTGCGATCCCGATCTCATTGATATCCCCGTCCCAGCCAACGACGATGCGATCCGCTCCATTAAACTCGTGATCGGCAAGCTCGCTGACGCGATCTACGAAGGCCGTCACGGTCAGATGGATGCAGATGACAGTTATGAGGATTTTGAAGAATCTCTTGGCGAATATGAAGGCGAGGAGCCAGAAGAAAATTCCGGGGAAGATGGCGAAGACAGCAGCGAATAAAATAGTCAAGGGAATTTGCGAATTAAATTCCTCCCTCGCCCAGTAATTTCACAACTCAAGACAGTCATGGCAAAAGGCAAGAAAAAAACAAAAGCGGCCAAACCCGCAAAACCGCCAGCACAGAAAGCAGAAGCGCCTGCAGCGGCAGAAAAAGCGGCCCCTGCAGCAACGGCGAAACCCGCAGCCATCTCGGCCAAACTCGTGAAAGCGTTGCGGGATCAAACCGGTGCGGGCATGATGGACTGCAAAAAAGCACTCCAAGAAAATGGCGGCGATCTGGAAAAAGCAACAGAATGGTTGCGGCAAAAAGGCATTGCGTCCGCCGGGAAGAAAGAAGGTCGCGTTGCCGCTGAAGGCTTGGTTGGCAGCTACATCCACACGGGCGGACGAGTGGGTGTTTTGGTGGAAGTCAACTGCGAAACGGACTTTGTGGCCCGTCGCGAAGAGTTCCAATCTTTAGTTCGCGACATCGCCATGCAAATTGCAGCTTGCCCCAATGTCGAGTACGTGAAGGTTGAAGATATTCCCCAAACGATCGCGCAAAAGGAAAAGGAAATCGAAATGGGTCGAGACGACCTCCAGGGCAAACCCGACAATATTAAGGAGAAGATCGTTCAAGGTCGCATTGACAAGCGCTTGAAAGAATTGTCTCTGATCGATCAGCCCTATATTCGCGACCAAAGCATTACCGTCGAAGAGTTGGTGAAGCAAAGCGTCGCTCAACTGGGCGAAAATATCCAGGTGCGCCGCTTTAGCCGCTTTGTTCTCGGCGAGGGCATTGAAAAGGAAGAGGCGAACTTTGCCGAAGAGGTGGCTGCCCAAGCCGGACAGTCCTAAACGCTCGACCTGCGTTACCGTTTCTCTCGCTGATTAACAAAAAGGCAAAGGTAAGGAATTTTTCTCTGGACTTTTGCCTTTTTGTTTAAAGGCACAATTTGAAATCAACGTTGGTTTCGAGCCAACATTCGATCCTTCGCGCGATCGGGCGCTCAGAACTCAAGATATGGCACGTTCGACTCAGCACATTGAGCGAGATTTAGCAGCTCTCGAAGAGAAAGTAACAGCACTTTCTGAGGAGCTTCAAAGTCTGTATGCCGAATATTTAGAGCTGTTGAGTCAATCGGTTCAAAAGCAACTGATTTTGGCCAGCTATCAAATTTGCACGCAGACCTATCCCCAAGCGTTTCTCAAGCTTTCCTTAACTCAACGACAAGCTCTCCAGCAGAATCTGCGGCAAACAGCCCGAAGGGCCTGCGAAAATTTGGCGGGAGTGCTGGCCCGGTTCGAGCAACTCGAAGATTCGGAGGCTGCATCGCAGAAATCTCTGGAAGTCAAAATTTTGCAAGAATTGCTGGCGGCTGAGGAGCGAGCTGAGATAGGAGAGGATGGTGTGGAGGCGGGATCTGTTTCTATGGAACTGACGGCTGAGGAAGAGAGCGGAGACCCTCGCGAAGTGCTGATGGAACTGGAGGAAGGCGAGCAACCGACGGAGCAACTCAGCTCCATTGAGCATCTGTTGCGCTCGGCCAAGCAATTTGAAAAAACGATTCATCAAACGCTGCAAGAGATTTCGACAGAAGCGAATCGCTTGTTGCGAGAGGCAGCAATTTTACCGAAAAAACTCCCGGCTAAGCTCTTAGAGATTGCCGTTCAAGCGGAGGAGTCGAATGCGGCAACGGGAAGCGCGCCCAATCTTTTAAATTTGTTGGTGGAGGCGGGAAAGAAGGATGCGGAAAAAATGCCGGCGGCGCTGCGAATTATGGCGGTGCGCTTGCGACTGGCGGAGATTGAGTTTGGGAACTCTCCCTTAACTCTCAAGCGCGAGAAGCTTCGCCAACTTTGGGGACGGGGGAGTCAGTTGAGGGGGCAGTATGAAAAACGGCAGCAGGAATTGGCGATCGCGCGGGCCGAGCTGGCCTGGAATGCGAGTTGGTTTGAAGATTAGCGGGAGCAATCGCGCGTTGATTTCCCTTGAATTGTGTTGTGGTTTCCTTGACATCCTCCCGCCGACGGAGTCGGGGGATTCCTAACCTCACGATTAGGCTTTTCTGTTTCACCCGCACATATCTAGACACAAGTTAAACTTATGCCCCCGACATTGGTACGTCCACAGACCTTCGACCCATCACAGAGTCTCGATTCCCCTAGCCCACAGGTACGCAAAGGTATCCGAACAAAATACTTATTTAATTGGCGTCTTTCAGGGTTGTGCAAATCCATTGCCCTGTTAGCTTTTCCCGGTCTACCGAGCTTTCTGCGCCACTGGCTCAAGCCAGGTTTCGTCACGTCTAGGCTTTCTGTTCCGTCTGCGTCGCGGGTGGGTCAACGACCGGAAGTACCCTACCACATTTTAACGACACAAACACAGGTTCGAGGCGCGAATTCCTCCCACCGGTGAAACCGAGGGTCTCCTTCGCGAACAACGATGATGTCTCCCAAGTATTCCTTTGTCATTCCGGTTTACAACGAAGAAAGTAATTTGCTGGAGTTACATCGGCGGTTGGTGGCGGCGTGCGATCGCCTCGACGGGGAGGTGGAGGTCATCTTGGTGAATGATGGCAGTCGCGATCGCACTCTGGCCATGCTGCGAGACTTCCACGCTCAAGATCCCCGCTTTTGTTACTTGAGTCTGGCTCGGAATTTCGGCCACCAAATTGCCGTAACTGCCGGGTTAAATTTTGTGCGAGGCCGGGGCATCATCGTCATGGATGCAGATTTGCAAGATCCGCCCGAACTGGCGATTGAGATGATTGAGAAATGGCAGCAAGGCTATCAGGTCATCTACGCGCAACGCAGCAAGCGCCATCGAGAAGGTTGGTTCAAGCGCTTGCCGGCCTTCCTGTTCTATCGCCTGCTCAAGCGCCTTGCGGATATCGAGATTCCCCTCGATACGGGGGATTTTTGTTTGATGGATCGTCAAGTGGTCGATCTCCTCAATCGAATGCCAGAGCAAAATCGCTTTATTCGCGGGTTGCGCTCTTGGGTTGGGTTTCGCCAAACGGCCATTCGTTTCGAGCGCGATCCGCGCTTTTCTGGGGAGGTTAAGTACACGTTTGCAAAATCTTTCGCCTTCGCCATGAATGGGTTGGTGTCTTTCTCGAAGGTTCCCCTGCGACTTTCGACCTATTTGGGTTTGGGAGCTGCCGCGATCGCGCTGATTATGGCTTGTCTGGTTCTGTACTGGCGCATTGTCGCTCCCGCTTCTCCGATCGCCGGGTTTGCTGCCATTCTGATTGCGGTGTTCTTTCTCGGAGCCGTTCAGCTTGTGAGTATCGGGATTTTAGGGGAATATATCGGACGCATCTATGAGGAGGTTAAAGGTCGTCCTCTCTACGTTCTCTCGGAGTTGGGGGGTTTTGAGTCAGAAGATTCGCAGTAGATCGCACCTTTGCCAAATAGCGGAGCAGATCGTCAACGACTAAATTGGCGGCGATCGCGCCTTCTCCACCGATCCAGTACTCAAAATCCACTTCGTAGACTTGTCGGGCCCGAACTGCCTGAAGGCGCTGCCAAAGGGGATTGCGTTGAAACTGTCGATATAGCCTGGTTTGCGGGTCGCTCAATGCCACAAAAATGACATCGCCATCCGCTCTCGGAATCGTTTCGAGGGAGATTGTTTCTTTCCAAACCGGCCGATCTTGGGCGGGGGGACGCGAGAGTTGAGCATCGGCGAGAATGCGACCGATGTGAGATCCTCTCAAGTACAGTCGCACTTGGGCGGGCATAAAGCGCACCACAGAAACTTGCAAAGCGGCAGCGCGATCGCCCAGGTTTTGGTGCAGTCGAGCCAGGCGGCGATCGTATCGGGATATAACCTTCTCGGCGGCGGTTTCGTGCTTGAGGGCGCGAGCATAGGTGCGAAAGCTTTCTTGCCAGCTTGCCGCTTGCACATCGCACAGAACGGTCGGTGCAATTTGCGAGAGCAAAGCGTAGATCGTTCGGTGTTCCGTCCGACTGCCCAAGATTAAATCGGGTTTCAGGTCTAAAATGCGTTCGAGACTGGGTTGATTGACATCGCCGAGATATTCAATTCCCTCTACCTGTTCTGCATCCAGAAAACTCGGAAAACTGCCGGGATTGCCCGCTCCGACCCAAGGTGCTGCTCCTACAGGCTTGATTCCCAGCACTAAGGCGGCTTCCAATGCCGCATTGCCCAGCGTCACAAGGCGCTGAGGGGTGGCGATTGCAGAGTTGTTGGGGACGGGGAGAGTCCAGAAACTCGCTCGAATCGTGAGGAAAAGACAGAGAACGAGAAGGCCGGAGAAAAAAGTTCCGAACCCTCGCAGTGGAAGGTTCGCGAGTTTTCCATCACTTTTGTCTGGAGTGGCTCTTGTTGTGTTGTTCTGGGGCTTGGGTTCCATCAATTTTGGTTCTCTCGTCGGCATTGATAGTGCAAAAAAACTTCCCCCGCGATCGCCCGCACGCTCAATAATTCCAGAGGCTTGGCTTGTTCGGCAGAAAATCCCAACCCTTCCACTGGGGTGGGTGCTGTCGCACCGCCTAAGAGGAGAGGACAGACTGTCAGCCACAACTCATCAATCAAGTCCTCTGCGAACAAAGCAGCCGCCAGTTGACCGCCCCCTAAAATCGCCAGTTGGGAGATACCGAGTTGTTTCAGTTGCATCAGCACGGCCGTCCAATTGAAAGATGGAGGGGGAGCGATGCCATCGTCCTCCGGGGAAGCCGATGCGAAGGGAGCGACAAAGAGGCGATCGAAGCGATCGCTCCAGCGGTCTTGCCAAAGTTTAGCCCCTGCTGCGGTTGTGAGGAGCCAGCGAGGAACGGGCTGCGAGAAAAAGGGGTATTGGGGGTTGAGGTTTCCCGATGCCGAGCAAACAATGTGAGCGGGCTGAAGGGCTTTCCCTTCTCTCTGCCGCCGTTCGAGGAGTTGAGAATTGGCAATCGGAAGGGTTGTCCCATAGGCGCGAAGGGTTGCCGCACCGAAGAGAACGGCATCGGCTCGGGCGATCTGCTCCTCTAAATGGGCTTTATCGCGGGTTGATGAGAAGCGGGCGGGCGATCGCGCAACATCGGCAATTTTTCCATCCGCACTCATCGCAAGAATGAGCGTTGTTTGAGGTCGATTCATGCCCGGTTTGCTTTTATTAACTTCATCAATTCTTTACAAAGCAATGACGATACTTCTCCCAATCTTTCAAAAAATTCCCTTTGAATGGGCTATTGATAAAATACTGACAATTGAAGCATTCTCAACTTTTAATTCTGCGTAGCAATAAATCGCGATCGCGATTTGCGGTTGGCTGCGGCCCAAAACCTACTCGATTCAGTTCTCTTCGATTAAGATGGCTATGTACTAAACTCGGGTTGGGTTTGACGCTCCAAGTACAATAGTTCTTATGGTCAAGCCAGTTCAATTATCGTTTCGCCGCATCCTCCTACTGCGCCTTTTGCTGGTCAGCGTTCCGGTGCTATTGATGGGAGTGTATGCAACTTTTGCATTCACGTACCGAAAAACGCGATCGGCTTTGCTCGAAACAGCCCGCCAAAATCTGACCGAAAGCGCTGTGAGAAAAGCAGCAAAATTGAATCAGACCATTGAAGCGTTGAAAACCAACTTGGTCGTGGCGAGCGGAAGTTTGATACTGGCCGAAGGAACTCCAGAAGAACGCAATCTCTACATTCGACAGCTCGGTTCCACTCTCCCCGCTCAAACTCAGTGCATTCAACTGGCGATCGCGCGGACTCAAGAAGCGATCGCCAGCACTTGCGCCCCTCAACCACTGAGTCAAATTGATGTTCGACAGTGGTCGCCGACGCGAAAACGCTTGCTCTTAGAAGCATCTCAAGTTTCGTTTCAGGTGCTTGTTCCAGAACCCGGAACGGCAACTCATCGCGATGACCTTCCCCCCGACACGAGCGTTCTCCACGTCTTGCTGAGCGCGCCCGTATACGATACCGACGGCCAGCTCGCTTACATCCTCTCTGTCAAATCAGCCCTGCTCGAACGCAGCGAACTCCGACCGCGATCGCTCGCCGGTTACTCGGTCGCCATTGATGAAGAAGGGACGATCCTCATGCACCCTTCCCCCGAACGAGCGGGCCGGAAGATTCAGAAAGAACAAAGCGCCGATCGCTGGCAAAGCCTTCTCAAAAAAGCGATCGAGGGGCGGCAAGATTTTTTCCACCTGTTTGTGGAAAACGGTCAAGAACTCCTCGCGGGCTACACCGCGATCCCCAGTCCCGTCAGTACCGAACCCGATCGACAGTGGGCGATCGTCGCCGTCACCCCTCTCGACAATGCGCTCTCCGGTTTATCCGAAATTCAAAAGACGCTCTCATCACTGCTCTTATTTCTCACCGTTGCGCTCCTGTCCGCCAGTATTTTGGCCACCTTGTATGTTGCTCGCGATCTGGCCCGCCCCCTCGAAAAACTCAGAGACTACGCCCTCAACGAAGACAACCTCCACTCCACCGAACAAATTCCTCAAAACTTTCAAATCCGAGAGTTTAACCAACTCACCAGCGCCCTCAATGGGATGGTCAGTCGCTTGAGAACTTGGGCAAAAGAACTGACAACTGCTTGGGAAGAAGCACAAACTGCCAACCGCCTCAAAAGCGAGTTTCTAACCACCATCTCCCACGAGCTGCGAACGCCCCTCAACGGCATTATTGGTTCAATTCGCTTAATTTCAGACGGCTTCTGCGACGATCGCGACGAGGAAATGGAGTTTTTGCAGAAAGCAGACGATGCCGCCGTTCATCTGTTAGGCATTATTAATGACATCTTAGATATTTCTAAAATAGAAGCCGGACAGCATTCAATTGCCGTCGAGTCCGTCGATCTGGGTAAAATCTTTAATGAAGTGATGGCACTGCAAACGGTTGCGATCCGCGAGAAAGGATTGGGATATCGCATTCCAGAATGGCACGAAGAAATCATGGTTTATGCCGACCCCGCGAAGCTCAAACAAGTTTTGCTGAATGTTTTGGATAATGCGATTAAGTTCACCAAAGCGGGCGAGATTTCCGTCAGTCTGCGCTCCGAAGCAATTCCAGAAGAAGCGCTAGAGTCTTCGGACACTCTTCAAAAACAGGAACCTTTGCCGCCCGGAAAAATACATAAAAGCGATCGCCAGGTCGTCCTCACCATTAGCGATACGGGAATCGGACTTGACCCCGATGATATGGATAAAATTTTCAGACCTTTCGTCATGGTCGATGGTTCGACAACGCGAGAGTCAGGAGGAACGGGTTTGGGGCTGGCAATTTCGCGGAATTTTATGGAGTTGATGGGGGGAAGTATTACCCTCTCCAGTCCCGGGAAAGACTTGGGAACGACCGTCGAAATTAGCTTGCCACTGGTTCAAGTTCGCCCCTCCCTCAGTCCAACTCGGAGTTGAATGTTTCAGCGGTGAAAACCCCGGATATTGCCGAAGATTGAAGTGAGGGATGTGTTGAGTTGCAACTTCTCTAAGCGCGATCGCCATTCGAGAATGCTCGAAGTGCAGTGCTTGCACCCAAAGTTCCCAAAGAGAAAGAGAGATAGCATTTCAGAGGTGAAAGATGAAAACGAGATCTGGGTTGGGGCAACTCTTGCTGACCGTGCCACTGCTACTGGTCGCGGGAAATGGAAAGGCCCAAGACATTATTCCCGACACCACTCTCGGTGCGGAAAGCTCCATCGCAACTCCCCTCACTCCCCAGCAAGTCCAAATCGATGGGGGAGCCATTCGCGGAACCAATCTCTTCCACAGTTTTCTCGAATTCAACATCAACGAAGGCAACGCCGCCTACTTCGCCAACCCCGCCGGAATTGCCAATATCTTCAGTCGCGTCACCGGTCCCAACCCTTCTCACCTGTTGGGAACTTTGGGGGTGTCCGGCGATGCCAACCTCTTCTTCCTAAATCCCAACGGCATTCTCTTCGGCCCGAACGCGCAACTGGATATTGCCGGTTCCTTTGTTGCCAGTACTGCCAACCGTTTCGTCTTTGCCGATGGCCGTCAGTTTGGGGCGATCTCGCCCGAAAATGCTCCCCTTCTCACTGTCACCGCTTCCGCACCCGTGGGGTTGCGCTTTGAGGGACGGGAAGGGGGAGCGATCGTCAATGCAGGAGACTTAGCCGTCCCAGAAGGGGAAAGTTTGGGGTTAATCGGCGGGACGGTTGTCAGTACGGGGACGCTCGCCGCACCCCAAGGCAATGTAACCGCAATGGCTGTGCCGGGAAGCGGTCAAGTGCAACTGAGTCCGGCGGGACAGGTGACGAGTTGGCAGTCCCAAACCCCAACGTCGCCAACGCGATCGGCAAAAGAGACATTGAAGTCATATAAAATCTTTGAAATTGGCCGTTGATGCAATCTTGAAACCACAAAGAATATGGCTGTTTTTACTGAGGTTGTTCTAAGAGATTTGATATCAAGACTTTGCAAGCAAAACATTTCCTGTTCGGAGTTGTAGGTTTTGAATTTCCACCAACCTTGTTCCTGTCGTGTCAGAATTTCAACTCGTTGATTCTTGCTGTTAACTAAAATGTATTCCTCCAGACTGTTGAGGGTTTGGTCGTCATGAAATTTGTCACCTCGGTCAAAAGCTTCGGTACTCTCAGAGAGAACTTCGATAATCAGTTTGGGAAAGCGTTTATAGGTAGAGGTTTCCCGATCTTGAGGGTCGCAGGTGACGAGGAGATCGGGATAGTAAAAGCGATTTTGTTCTTCAAGTTTAGCTTTGACATCGGCGAAGTAAACTCGGCAGTTCGTTCCGCGTAGGTGATTGCGAATCAGGGTGTATAGGTTTCCAGCAATGGTATTGTGGGTGTCGCCGGTTCCTGCCATTGCGTAGACTTCACCATCGCGATATTCGTGCTTGATGGTGCTTTCTTCTTCCAGTTCGAGGTACTGTTCTGGGGTTAGGAGTTGATGGCCAAACAGAGCAATCATTGACTTATCGGTGCGAGACTCTATTCTGCAGCGCTTCGATAGCGACATTCGCACCGACGCGCAAGGGACGGAAGATGGGGGCAACATTACGACGGTTGCTGGCGGTTTGATTTTGGTCATTCTCTCGGAGAACAGCGATATTATTGTCCGGGCGAGTTGCTTTTTGACTGCAATGAGTGAGAAAAGTTTCAAAAAAGTACAGTCCGAACAGTTTTGCGATCGCGTTCTGAATTAGCATTAGTAAACAAACGTTGAACGATCGAACGATGGGTCAATCAAACATTTTGAGAAAAGTCATGAAACACATTCCAGCACGAAGCGTTTCAAAGGTCGCGGTTTTTCTTCAAAGTTTTTTAAGTTAAAGATTTGTATCAGAATCGATTGGCAAAGCACGAGTAGAAGCCCAAATACAACAGTGTAAATCCTGAAATCGCTGGCTTCTCAAATTCCCGATCCGTATTTTCTCCAATGTGCTGCTGCTCGCCATCTTTTCTACTAAGAAATAGAGATTGGAAATTTTTCATTTTTCTACCGTTGCTAGAGGTAAATCCTCCAAGATTGAAACCCTCTTACAAACTTTAACAGCTTTATCAAACATTTTTAAGAGAGAGATATCGCAATTCGGAGATTTTCCGGAAGCAACGTGCCTAAAACTTTTGTTGTTAGTAACGCAGGCGGTTTCCATGAAATTATTACCCGTTCGGCCTCACAACACTCGCTCCACTTCAAGCTTGGAAGCGATCGCTCAATCGGTTAACGACTGGTCAAATCGCTCCTCTCGCTGCCGAGATTGCCGCTTATGTCGCTATTACCAACCCACCGGACGGCGCGGCGGAATCTGTCAGCTTTTGAGTGTCAGCGTGAAAGGAAGTTGGGATGCTTGTGCGGTTGCTGAATCGTCTTTTTAGGTGCAGCAGGTTGAGAGTACAAGACTTGCCCTCCTACTCCTGACGAGAGGTTCGGACTCCGTAAGTTCATCGATATCTTGTTGAGTAAAATAAACCCCGACAGTAGCGACAAACCTGCTACTTTTGGGGTCAGCCGTTTGTGAGTTATTCTGTGGAGTAAATACAACTGATTCTACGGCCATTTTCGATGAACCTAGCGGATTGTTATCGCTTGTTAGAGTTAAGTGCTGGCGCAACACCAGAAGAAATTAAAGCATCTTATCGGCGCTTGGCTCGACGATATCATCCCGATGTTAATCCAGAAAATTCGGAGCAAGCTAAGGCAAAGTTTATTCAACTCACTGAGGCTTACCAATTTTTGCTCGAAGTCGCAACTCAACGGTCGAAGCGCGATCTCGCTCAACCCAAACCTCCCCCAGTTGACCCACCAAAGCCAAAAGTCACAAAGGTTCGCCGCCAACAACCTCCCCCAGCAATTCCCAAACTCTCCGAACTCGAACAAAAGCTGAAGTCTGAGTCTTATCAAGACTTACAACGATTTTTGAAATTGGGAAGATATGCGAGAGCGATCGCGCTGGTGGAAGGACTAGCTCAGCGATTGCCGAAAGACCCGGAAGTGCGCCAGTGGCAAGCGATCGCTTATCAACAGTGGGGACGACAACTGACGCGCGATCGCCAAGTGGATAAGGCCAGAGTTTACCTGAAAAAAGCGCTGCGAACCGATCCTCACAATCGCTCTCTGTGGATGGAAGTCGAGCGAGATTTTCGCCGTTTAGAACGAATGATGTAGAAGCGGTTGCTGTCGCTTACCATAAAAGATAAGTCGAGCCGATCGATTCCACCACAACATCAAGCACAAGAGGAAGCGTGAATCTGCGATCGCTAAAGTTTTTCAGCAATATCAGCAAAGAAAACAAGCAGTTTGCCGTCATTGGTTTGGGACGCTTTGGTCGAGCGGTTTCGGCCTCCCTCCACCAGATGGGGTACGACGTTTTAGGGACGGACATTGACGAAAAGCTGGTCGCGCAGGTACTGACTGAAAAGATGGCCTGTCACGCCATTCAACTCGACTCTACGGATCCCCTCGCTCTCAAAGAAGCGGGGATTTTTGAGTTTGATACCGTCATCGTCGCCATTGGCAACTATCTGCAAGAAAGCATCATCACCACTTTAAACTTGAAAGAAGCTGGCGTGGGCAATGTTATTGCGAAAGCTTCCACCGAGATCCACGGCAAGCTTCTGGAACGAGTGGGAGCCGATCGCGTCGTTTTTCCTGAAAATGATGCGGGTGAAGCTCTCGCCTATACCCTCACCAAACCCGCCGTCCTCGAACGCTTCGACCTCGATCCTGACCACAGCATTGTCGAACTCCTCGTCCCCGAACAGTTTCACGGTAAAACCATCGCCGAACTGCAACTTCGCAGCCACTACGGCCTGACACTTCTTGCCATTGGCGAGGATGACAAGCACTTTGAAATTAATCCCTTGCCAACCCAACGACTGCATAAGGGTTTAGCCATGGTAGTTTTAGGCTCGAATAAGGATATTCAAAAACTGCCGATTTGATTTCTCGAAACGCTCCATCAATCGTGCAAGGGAGCGATCGCAAAAATGCATCGTTTCAATAAATCTCTGCCAATAAATAAGTACAGGCTAGTCGAGCATCTCGCGGGACTTCGGCCGATCGTGACGGGGAAGGTTTCTACCTTGTCTTCCCATCTCCCGATTTCCCAGTCGCGGCCGATCGCTGGACGCTCGATTTATCTAAAGTTACAATGTGAAAACAACAAGGTTACAAACTGGATGCTCTTGTTGGCACGGACAAAACATCTTTTTCGTCCGACCTGCCAAGCGAACAGTTTGCCTGAAAATTTTCACAACTGAATAAGGAGTTGATTGGGATGAGATCCAAGAGATATTACTACAAACTGATGGTTGCACTGGGATTGTTACTGGGTACAGTCGGAGCCGATCCCGCGATCGCGATGCCGCAAGAGCGAGAGAATTTTCAACTGGCACAACAAGATCGGGGACTCGCCGGCCTGTGTCGCGCAGTCGTTCGACCCACTTGGATTTGGAATGCTCGGCCGTCTGCCGGTCAAGAAAGCAAAATTAGGGCGTTGGAACCCGGCAAGTTGGTCATTCTGGACGAAATGAGAGGGGAAAATGGTTGGATTGCCATTCGCCATCCAGCCAGGGGTTTTGTCGATACCAACACGTTGAGCGACGACCCCAACATGCTGACAGAACCCATGAACGACAAATGTGCTTTTTCTCGCTCTGAAATTGTTAATTCTCGCGAAAGCGCTTGTCGCCAAGTTGCTTATCGCGAGCGGAACGGCTTGAGAATTCGTGTCGGCCCCAGCGCTGATAATTTTGACCCAATTGCATCTGTTTTCTTCGGCGATCGCGTCTGGATCGTCGAGAAAGACAAAAATATGCGCGATAATGACGGACGGGAATGGGTAGAAGTTACAGCGATCCAGAAGGGATCTGGGCCTCGCCGGCCGCTCGATGGTTGGATGTCTAACGGACTTCTTGGCGAGTCTAACCTCGTCTATTGTCCCTGACCCGCGCGATCGCAAACTTGCAAGCGATTGAACAACAACACCAACTCATCAATCGCCTCCCTCTGAGCGGAAACCGGCTGTCGGCTGCGGTTGAGAAGAATACTAAAAACCAGCGGTTGATAGCCGGGAACGTCGAGATAGCCAGACAGCGCCGAAACCCCCGTCATCGTTCCGGTTTTGGCTCGCAAATTTCCGGCTAAAGGGGTGTCTTGGAAGCGACGGCGAAGCGTACCGCGGCTCGCGGCGAGGGGAAGGGAGTTGCGGTAAATATCTGCTTGAGGCGATCGCGCCATCAACTTGAGGGTTTGTACCGCAGCTTCGGGACTGAGAAAGTTGTGGCGAGAGAGGCCCGAACCGTCAGCGAGATGGTAGCTTTCCGGGTTGACTCCCAATTCGGCGAGGGTTTGTTGCAGCGCATTCAACCCCGCACTCAAGGTGCGCTGGCTCCCCGTTTCCGCTCCCAAAGTTTGCAAGAGAACCTCTGCATACAAGTTGTTGCTCGCTTGATTGGTTTCTTGAATTAACTCCGCCAGGGGGGGAGATTCTAAATTCAGCAATTTTGTCCAGCTCTCCGGCGACAGCTGTGTCGCGGAAATAGAAATTTGCTCGACGGTAATGCCTTCCCGTTCTAAAACTTGGCGCAACGATGCGAGAAAATAATCGGTAGGGCCTGGGATGGCAATTCCCCACGGATCGGGGTCGGAGTCTGCTGCGAGTTCGCCGCGAATTTCGAGGACGAGTTTAGCGAAAAAACGGTTAACTTCAATGCTGTAGGCAGATCCTGCTTCCGCCGTTGTGGCGAGGGGAATAATCTGCCACTGTCGAGCCGCGATCGCGTCCGACCAACTCAACCGAAGAGGCGCGCCAACGGCTTGAGGTGAAAGCGTTAAGTCCACTTGGTTTTGGTTGAGAATTAAGCTGCTAACCGCCGTGGCATAGTAAAAATTTGTGTCGGCCAACTCCCATGTGGGATGCTGTCCCGGCCGCTGAAAATAGCTGTCTTCAACAATGAGTTGCGCGATCGCATTTATTCCTTGGCGTTTGAGCCGTCGCGCCAGCAGCTTGAGGTCATTCGTCGTCAAACTGGGATCTCCCCGTCCCGCAACCCATAACGTCGTTAATTTTGGGGGAGTTCCATCGCTATAAATGGGGGTGCGAATGCGGTAATCTGCTCCCAGTGAGAGAAGTGCGGCGGCGGTAGTCAGCAGTTTGGCGTTGGAGGCGGGGACGAAATAGGCGCGAGCGTTGAGGGAATACAGATTGCGATCGGTGGCAAGGGGTTGAACGAGAATTCCCCAGCGCGATCGCTCAAACTGAGGGCGATTAATAATCTTTTCAACCGCTTGAGGTAACTCTGCTTCGCAAATCTTCTGGGAAGACTCAACCCGCTCGGAAACTTGTGCGGCAAGAACTTGAGGAGTCAGGCTGAGTTGAACGGCCAAGAGGAGCAGCGCGCTCCAATGCGATCGAAGTGTTAAGAAAGATTGCCACATAAACCTACCTCAATGAGGGTTCAAGAGCGCAGCCTCGCGAACAATGATGGAGATTACCCAAGTTTCTACCGTTCTTTGTTCGGCGTAGATCTTATTCTGTCATCAGTTTCCCCTTGTCTCCCCAATTCCCCAATTCCCCATCTCCCCAATTCTGTAGCTTGCTTCTGCGTAGCAGTACTCTGAATTCTGAACTCACAACCCGACTCCCTCGCCGTTAGGTGCTGATGACTGAAGCGATCGCTGGCTTACCCGTGTCGCTGTTGGTGCCACTGCCAAGCGTGAGCAATAATATCCTGGATGTTGGCATATTGAGGACTCCAGCCCAAAATTTGCTTGGCTTTCTCGGCACTCCCAACCAACATCGGGGGATCTCCAGGTCGGCGATCGCACTCCACCGCCTTAATTTCACGTCCCGTTAAGGCCCTTGCCGTTTCGATAATATCTTTCACCGAAAAACCGTTCCCATTCCCCAAATTGAAAAAGTCGGTTTTCCCCCCTCGCAACAGATATTCCAGTCCCAACACATGGGCCGAAGCCAAATCGCTGACGTGAATATAGTCTCGGATGCAAGTTCCATCGGGAGTGGGATAGTCCGTCCCAAAGATCGAAATCGACTCGCGTTTCCCCAACGCGGTTAGTAAAACCAGGGGGATCAAATGGGTTTCGGGATTGTGATCTTCCCCTAACTGTCCCGTCGGATCGGCTCCTGCAGCATTAAAGTAGCGGAAGCGAACCGATCGGAAATCGTAAGCAGCATCAAAATCCGAGAGAATTTGCTCGACCATCAACTTCGTCATTCCGTAGGGGTTGATGGGATTTTGGGGGTGATTTTCGGGGATGGGAATGGTCTCTGGCACGCCGTAGGTGGCGCAGGTCGAGGAAAAGACAAATTTATCGATTTTCGCCACCAGCATTGCTTCTAGCAGCGTCAGCGTCCCCAGGACGTTATTGTGGTAGTACTTAGCTGGATCTTTGACCGACTCTCCCACAAATGCAAATGCCGCAAAGTGCATCACAGCAGCGATGGGGTGAGTTGTGAAGATGCTGTCTAAGAGGACGCGATCGCTGGTGTCTCCAACGATTAACTCCGCCTTCAGAACCTCTTCAACAATCTCCCGATGTCCGTAGGCGAGGTTATCTAGCACGATCGCCTCATAACCCGCTCGTTGCAACGCTAGAACGGCATGGGAGCCAATATAACCCGCTCCCCCTGTGACCAAAACCATCGGTTTTTCTTGCGCCACCTCGATTATCCTCCTAATTTATTCCAGTTACTCGTTATCAGTGCGTTATCACCCTTGTTTTGCAACCATAACTCGCCAGTTAGAGCTAATTCCTAAAGTAAAGATTAAACGCTCATGTAGGGGGGGTTAGGCGGCAATTTGATGGAGATCTCCTTGTTAACTTTTGTCTTCGCCGTAACCCACCAAAACTAGGGGATTCAAGCACTTTAAGATGGACTTTAGAAATCAGCTCTTATTGCGCTACCCAAAATTAATGACTTGAACCCTCGCAGTCAATCTTGATGCGAGGAATAGTCGTTCCACTTTTGACGCCAACACTCAGTGTAATGCTTTCAGCCACGCTTACAAATAGGCTTGCAGTTTGGAATTCTGTTCTAAAACAACCTGTGTAACTAATTCTCCATGTTTTTGAGCAAAGACTTCGCGAGAATCGGCATAATTTTCGTTGCGATTGATCACTCGGGGATCGTGAGCGGTTTTCTTCTTGACTTCTGCTTTGGAAACCTGTGCGGCAACCTCTTCGAGCTTTTCTGCATCGAGACTTTGACCAAAATGAGCTGTTACTTTAGCAAACTCAGACTTTAAGTCTTGGGTCATGTTCTCGTAGCGCAAAATCGTTTTTTTCTCGCTAACATCTTCTTCAATCAGCCACTTATTTAAGTGCCGGCCGTAGGCCGCAGACCAATACTTAATTCGGTCGAGATCGTTTGAGTCTTCGCTATAAAATTTTAACTGCGAATAAATGGTTGGAATGGGATTGCGGTACAAATAGATAGCATTTTTGCGATAGATGTCTAAGTCATCATCATGGGTGTGCAAGCTGAGAAAATCTTTAGAATCTTTATAATAAAAAACTCGAACTAAAGAAGGACGCTCAAAGTACAACTCCATTAACAGGCGCAACCAGTGACTTCCCGTCCTCGGAAAACTGACAATAAAGGGAAAGTCGAGATCTTCAATGTATTGTTTCAGGATGTTTTCGTCCTTAATGCGGAGGGATAAATCCTTAATTGAAGTGGGGTCAGCAATCAGTTGCTGCACGAGTTTTAACGTTCTACCCATGACCATGGCGATAACTCCTTAGATTAAATCGTTGGGCTAAACAGCGCGATTGGCGATCGCTTCAGACTGCCTATCTCTAAAGTTCCCCAAACTCTCGCTGAATTTGCTATTGTTGCCAATATTGCACTCAAATCAAGCCAGAGACAAGGGTTCAGGGTTCAGAGTTCAGGGTTCAGAGTTCGCGGTTATGAATTTCTCCCCAATTCCTTATTTCCCTATTTCCCCTTATCCTCCTTGTCCCCCGACTCCCTATTCCCGACTCCCGACTCCCCTGCCGTCGGGCGGTTATGCTAGTCTGAATTGGATACTAATGCTCTCAAACCAGGTTGCATTATGAGTGTTACGGCCTCCCCCGCTTCGACCCAGCGAGACGACAGCAACAGCGGCGCATTCATTGCCAAGAAATTAACAGAGAAATCCCAAAATTACAAAAAACTCATTGCAGTGGTATTGAGTTGGACGGGGAAAGAACCATTCTTGACCCAAATGCTCTGCAAGTCAATTGCAGAAGCTGAGGGAACGCCTCCGGAAGGACAAGAGGACGAGTGGACGGAGCAACTCATTCGAGAACAGTGGTTGGAGCGTTGGGAAGAGCGAGAAGAGTTGAAAGCATTGCGAGGGATGCGCGATCGCCTCACCCAGAACAAACCGCGCAACCTTCAACTCCTGAAAACCTACCAGAAAATTTTGCAGGCGGGGGAAGTTACCGCCAACAACTCCCCCGAACAGCGAGAACTGAGACTTTTAGGATTAATTTCGCAGCAGCAAGGCAAAACGACGGTTCACAACCGCATCTATGCTTCGATTTTCGATCTGGCCTGGGTCGAGAGCGCGATCGCTCGCCTCGAAAGCACTCGCGAACCGAAAGAAGATAGAGTTCTGCAAACCTTTGCCGAGCTAGAGCGCAAACTCCTCGTTTCCCAAGTGGACATTCTCGCACAAGCCGAGCAAGGGAATGAAGACCGAGAGTCGGCCCAAACCCTATACGCTGTCTTGCGAGAAGTCACCGCAACCGTACGAAATCTCTTAGGGGCCGATCGCACGACTATCTTTCTCCTCAACGACGAACGTACCGAACTTTGGTCGCTGGTCGCTCAAGGGGAGGGGGACGAGTTCCTCAATATTCAAGTCCCCGTTGGCGAGGGAATTGCCGGACAAGTTGCCGCCAGCCGGCAAATTATTCACATTGCCGATAATGTTTACGACGACTCTCGTTCCGCACTCGTTCAAGAATTCGACAAAAAGTACAACTACTACACCAAAAATATCCTGGCGTTTCCCATTCTCGACGATCGCCAGGAACTAATTTCAGTCATTCAACTCCTCAACAAACTCGACCAGCCAGGCAATTCCCACAAAGGCTTTACGGCTAAAGATTTGGAGCGACTGGCAAAGTGCGTCGTTCCCATCCGCCGCATTCTGGAGATCTGCCAGTCTTGCTACCAGGCAATGAAGAAGTTGCGGGCCACGGCTGCACTGGCCGAAGCAACGCGATCGCTCGATCGCATCGACTTAGACTCCTCCGCCGCCTTGCAGCGAATTATGGAAGCGGCGAAAAAGCTGATGAACGCCGATCGCAGCACCCTGTGGGTTGTCGATCCCAAACGTGGCGATTTGTGGACGGAAATCCCCGGACAGGGAGAAGTTCGCTGCGAGATGGGGGTCGGTTTTGCCGGTCAGGTGGCTCAGTCTCGACGGCCGACGATTATTCCCTTCGATCTCTACGACGATCCCAATGCGGAAAACGCCAAGAAGGTGGACGAGCAAACGCACTACCGCACCTGTAGCTTGTTATGCATGCCAGTCTTCAGTCCTGATGGCGGGTTGGTTGGGGTGACGCAGTTGGTGAACAAGCGCAAAGCCGGCGATTTTCCAGCCTACAGTCCCGACAATTGGCCGGAAGTTCCCGATTATTTTCGGGCCAGCTTCGATAAGAACGATCGCCAGTCGATGCAGGTGTTTAACGAGCGTGTCGGCACGATCCTGCAGTACCTCAAAACCCATCAAACCCTCAAGCAGCAACGCCAACTCGACCCCCAGGCCGCCGTTCGCCAAACGCTGGAAGTGTTTTATCACAGTTGGGGAGAAGAAAGTGCAACCGCCTGGCAAGGTTCTCTTTATCCCACCCTCGATTTTATTAACTCATCTGTGCGGCAGTCTCTCGGTTGCGAGTTTGTTCGCACTTTCCTCTTGAACAGTAAAGGAGATCGCCTCTGGTCGCTGGTTGCGAGCGGACGGGAGAACGGAATGGAAGCGATCGCGGTGGCGGCCGATCGCGGCGTGGCCCGCTCGATTATTGCCAACAAGTCTATCAAAGTGAAAAATCAGATCGAGGCTCTCAGCGACCCATTGCTCGCGATCGGGATAGACTCCGGAGTGCAGAAGCGCTTGCAAAATATTTTATTATTTCCGATCGCCAACTCTGACGGGAAATTAGTGGCCCTCGTCCGCTCTCTCAACAAACAATTGCCTTCATCTGAGGAAATCGATCCGCAAGGATTTACGAAAGGGGATGCAAAGAAACTGCTCCAACGTCAAAAAGCACTTTTGCCGATTCTACAAGCTTGCCAAGAATTTGCCGCCGCCCGAAATTTGTAAGGATTGCGATCGCGTCGGGCAAAATTAAACTTGACCAAGGGGCTTAGTTATTGATACTTTTGTACTAACAAAAATAAATCAAGAGACTTCTGGAAGGTTCAGTTATCAGCGCCTGACGGCGAGGGAACCCTCTCAGTTATCAGTCAACAGTCATCAGGTAAGCATTCAGCTTTCAGCTCTATTGCCTCAACTCTGAATTCTGAACTCTGAACCCATAACTCTGAACTCTAAATTCTCATCCCTTCGAGGCCTCTAGTACCTCAAGGATTTTATTAACAAACTCTTGGTGATCGACCACGGGTTTGGAAATATAGCCATCGGCCCCGCTTTGTGTCAGAAAATTTTCTTTATCCCCTTCCATCGCGTGAGCAGTCACCAAAATAATGGGCAAGTTAGCGGTTTGTTCGTCCGCCTTCAACATTTGAGTAATCTTAATCCCATCCACAGCTTTTCCCTGGTAAACACTGTGCGCCAGAGAAACATCCATCAAGATAATGTCAGCTTCCCCCGCTTGGGCAACTCTCATCACCTCTTCAACATCTTCTGTACCTTTCACGTCCAAACCGCCACGTTTGGTGAGAATCTTGGAAAAAACGCGAAGATTGATGGGATCGTCTTCTACAATCAAAACGGTTGTCATAGGTGTTCGTTGAAAAAAGAATGGTGGTATGCAACTGGGGCCAACGTGGAATCTAAATCATAGGCGCGCGACTTCTGTAATGTTGCCATTACAATGGCAATTCGTCATCACCTTGAGCTATACAACATATTAGGATAAACAACTCATGGCAAAACAGCTCAACCTGTTAAAGACCGGTCAAATCATTCCCACAGCACTGCACGCAGAAATGGAACGGTCTTACCTTGAATATGCCATGAGCGTAATCGTGGGGCGAGCTTTGCCGGATGCAAGAGACGGACTCAAACCCGTCCATCGCCGAATTTTGTATGCCATGCACGAGTTGGGCCTGACCCCCGATCGCCCTTACCGGAAGTGCGCGCGCGTGGTTGGGGACGTTTTGGGAAAATATCACCCCCACGGCGATCAATCGGTGTACGATGCGCTGGTGAGGATGGTACAGGACTTTTCTTGTCGCTACCCCCTCCTCTCCGGTCACGGAAATTTTGGGTCGGTGGATAACGATCCGCCTGCGGCGATGCGCTACACCGAAACTCGCCTCGCCTCGGTGTCCCATCAGGCCCTCCTCAGCGAGATTGGAGAAGCCACGGTTGACTATACGAGCAACTTCGATAATTCTCAACAGGAACCCGTCGTTCTCCCGGCGCAACTTCCGGTTTTGTTGCTCAACGGCTGTACGGGAATTGCGGTGGGAATGGCGACGAATATTCCCCCTCACAATTTGGGGGAGTTAGTGGATGGCGCGATCGCGCTGATTGACAAACCCGAACTCCCCGATGAGAAACTCTGGAAATTAGTTCCGGGCCCCGACTTCCCGACGGGGGGTGAAATTATTGGCACGTCGGGGATTCGAGACGCTTACCATACGGGACGGGGGATTATCCCCATGCGCGGCGTTGCCAAGATCGAACGGGTGCGCTTGGGGAAACGGCGCAAAACCCGCAGCGTCATCGTCGTCACCGAACTGCCGTATCAGACAAATAAGGCGGGATGGATTGAAAAGGTCGCCAATTTAGTGAATCAGGGACGCTTGGAGGGGATTTCCGATATTCGCGATGAGAGCGATCGCGACGGAATGCGCGTCGTCGTCGAACTGAAGCGAGATGCCAACCCCAGTGAAGTTCTGCGCCAACTCTACAAGCAAACAGCCTTACAGTCGAACTTTGGGGCAATTTTGCTCGCTTTAGTGGACAATAAGCCTTGTCAGCTTTCCTTACGGGAACTTCTGCAAGAATTTCTCAAATTTCGAGAGCAAACCTTGACTCGCCGCTACACCCACGAGTTGGAACAGTGTCGCAAGCGCCTCCATCTGGTTGAAGGGCTGTTGGCCGCGTTGCAGCAGTTGGATCTGACGATTGAAATTCTCCGCCATGCACCCGACGGAACCACTGCAAAACTTTCACTTCAGGAACGGTTGGATATCAGCGAATTGCAAGCTGATTCGATCTTAGCAATGCCGCTGCGCCGTCTGACGGGGTTGGAACGCCAGAAGTTAGAGACAGAAGAGCAGGAGTTGCAAGCAGAAATTGACCGCTTGCAAGCATTGTTGGGCGATCGCCGCGAACTGCTCAAGTCCCTCAAAAAAGAATTGCGAAGTCTCAAGCGCAAATATGGGGATGAACGGCGCACCCGCATTCTTACAGAAGAATCGAAGGTTGCCAGCGCGAAGGGGAGTACCGCACCTCGGAAGTCGAAGAAACGGAAAGAGGCACAGAAACCAGAACCTGCAAAACAGCGCAAAACTAAAGCGCAACCCGAACCCCTTCTCTCCTTTATTCCCGACGATGCAGTGCTGGAAGTGACGCGCAAGGGCAAGATTTGCTGGTACTCCCCCCCGCCGACGGCCAAACCAGCGCAAAAAGCAGGCGACGTACCGATTTTTCGCGCCGCCATTGAGAAGCGAGAACAGTCCATCGCCATCACCGCCACAGGAAAAGCTTACCCCGTTACGATTGAGGACGTTCCCTCCTCTGGAGGCGATGCCACTTCGATTCTCAGCTTGCTTCCCGGTAGCGTGCGGGAGAAGCGAGAAACGATTATGGCGCACTTTTTCCTCCTACCCGACCTCAAAAATGCTGACCTCGTGCTGTTGACCGAACAGGGGAAAATTAAGCGCCTTGCTGGTTCGGAATTGGCAGACTTGACCAATCGCGGGGCAATGTTAATCAAGCTCAAAGAGGGCGATTGCCTCAATTATATTGGCTGGCTGCGAGAAGGAGAGGAGGTCGCCGCGGCCACTTCTAGCGGTCGAATTCTGCGCTTTGTCGCCGACGAACTGCAACTTCCGGTGATGGGACGCAGCGCTCAGGGGAACCAGGTTACAAGGCTGCGGCGGACGGAAGAGACGATTGGGTGCGCGGTGCTGAAAGCGGAAGACGATCTGTTAATCGTCACCGAACAGGGTTACACCAAACGAATTGCTCTGGGTCTCATCCGCCAGGCCAATCGCGGCGATATTGGCACGCAGGCCTTGCAGTTTAGCAATAAAACCGATCGCCTTGCAGGGATTATTCCCGCTCCTTCTGCAACTGCGAAAGTTCCGCTGATCGCCAGCAGCAACCGCGTCATTTATCTCCCAGTTAAAGCAGCGAAACAGTGGGGAAAAGATGGGTTAGGCGATCGCATTTCGGGGTTGAAGGGAGGGGAAACGATTGTGCAAATTCTCGACCCAACACATTCTTGCTAGAGAGCGACCCATTGACACCTGTATCGGTAAAGGGTTCAAAGAAACACCTCCTGGGACGCTGTAGGGGCGGGTTTCCTCAATGACTCCTGAATTGTACTCAGAACGGCCGCTCAAAACCCGTCCAACCCCAAGCGAAAAATCATGTTTCTCAGAAGTGTCGTCACAAGATTTTAGCCCACAGAGCAATGCTAATCTTGAATGTATTCCTGTCCGGAAATCAAGGCAATTTCGGCTCGCACGAACTCCCGTCCCAAGTACAATGCGTGGTCTAGGTAGCTGAGGGGACAGGGTTTTGCTTCCTCGGTAATTTTCATCCCCAATTCCTTTGCCGTCCTCCCCGTGTAAACAGCGGTGTGCTGGCGTTCCACCTTCCCGCGTGCGGGGATCGGTTTGCCCGTTTCGGGATCGACAGCCAATCCTTTGTCGTTAATGATGTTGGTGAAGTGCTTGGCGCAAATGAGACCCTTGTCGCGATCGAGGTAAATAATGAAATAGCCATCGGGGTCGAGGTCGATAAAACGCTTGGACAGCTTGTTGTCGATAGCTGTAAGTTCTTCGGCAGTCGGTGGCATCGTTGAAACGCTTAAAATAATATATTTGAACTATTTTTGAACGGGATATTGTTCCCTTCCACGACTTTACAGAGTCTTGTGGACATTGTCAGCTCTTTGCAACTTTAACCTCAAGGAAGAGAGACGTTATTGTACTGGATGGCCTGCTATAAAATGTAGTTTTTTATACAGTTTTTAAGTAATAGTAAAGATTTGAAAAAGACCCATGCCATCGGGGTTATTGCAGTTAAAGGTTAAAAGTTTAGGGGTTCGGTAACAGTAGCGAATCGAGCAATTGCGATCGCGTAAATTTACTCAATCGTCATTTGTTTTGACCCTCCGATTTAAATGCAGTACAGTGGTAAATTAGCACTAAAATCTTAACACTCTACATATAGTAGCATTGCCTCTAAATTAGAGGTAAAAAACGCCAACTGTAGCGTATAGCGCCTTTCTCCAACATGCAACAAACCCTTTCAGCAGCCACGGTAATTGCTCATCCAACCGACATCCAAGTCATTCGGCGGGATGGTTCCCAAACGCCGCTCAATATTGTTAAAATTCGCGATGTTGTCGAGTGGGCCTGCGAGGGTTTAGATGCCGATCCGATCGCCCTCGAATCGGGTTTGACAACGCGCTTGCGTAACGGAGTGACGACCCGCGAAATTCAAGATAACTTAATTGACTGTGCCTTAGGAATGTGCAGTCCCTCCGAACCCGACTGGCGGTATGTAGCCGGTCGCTTGCATATCTGGAGTTTGTGGAAAGACACCTTAGTGAGTCGGGGGTATCCATACGGCGACTACGCTCAAACCGTTCGGCTCTTCACAACCCGAGGTCAATACAACCGTGCTATTTTGACCTATACCCAGGCAGAACTCGAAGAAGCAGGAACCTGGATTAATCCGGACTGGGACATCGACTACGACTACGCCGGAGCGGTTTTGCTGACCAAGCGCTACTTACTTGCCGACGAGTTGCCCCAAGAGGCTTTACTGACTTGTGCTTTGTTGCTCGCATCGGTGGAGAAATCCGAGAGTCGCCTGAAGGTTGCGCGAGAGTTTTACGAGGCGATCGCGCAGCGAAAAATTTCCCTCGCCACCCCCATCCTCGCCAACTTGAGAGTTCCCAACGGCTCCCTGAGTTCCTGCTTCATCACGGCGATCGAAGACGACTTAGAGTCCATTTTTTCAGAAATTACCAACACGGCCCGCATTTCCAAAAATGGTGGCGGCGTAGGCGTCAATGTCTCCCGCATCCGAGCGACGGGGAGTTGGGTGATGGGCAAACCCAAAGCCTCTGGCGGCGTGATTCCCTGGATCAAACTGCTCAACGATACCGCGATCGCCGTCAACCAAGGAGGACGCAGAGCCGGGGCCGTCACCGTCAGCCTCGATATTTGGCATCTCGACGTTCCCGAATTTTTGGAAATCCAAGCGGAAAACGGCGATCGCCGCCGCAAAGCCTATGACATCTTTCCACAACTCGTTATCCTCGATGAGTTTATGCGACGGGTCATCGCCAACGAAACCTGGACGCTGGTCGATCCCTACGAAGTGCGAACCAACCTGGGAATTGAACTCGCCGAATTATGGGGAGAAGAATTTGAAGCAGCGTATCGCAAAATTGAAGCGGCCCTCGACACAAAAATTACCCTTTACAAGCAAACAAGCGCTCGCGAACTGTTCAAACACGCCATGCGATCGCAAGTGGAAACGGGGATGCCTTACCTAGCCTTCAAGGACGCAATCAATCGGGCAAATCCCAACAAGCACGAGGGTTATATTCCGGGAGTGAATCTGTGCTGCGAGAGCTGGTCGAATGTTGCGCCGGGGAAAGAAAGTCACACCTGCAACTTGGACAGCCTCAACCTCGCGAATATCGAACCCCACGAACTCCCTGAGATCTGCCGGACTGCCATCCGCATCCTTGACAACGGAATCGAACTAACCCACCCCCCCTTCGAGGCTAGCGCCGCTCACAACGAAAAATACCGCACCATTGGCGTGGGGTGCATGGGACTTGCCGATTGGCTGGCGAAAAACAAGCTCAACTACGACAGCCTTTCCGAAATTAGCACTTTATTCGAGGACATTGGCTACTATTGCACTCGCGCTTCCATGGAACTGGCTAAAGAGAGGGGAGCTTATCCAGCCTTCCCCGGTAGTGAATGGAGCAAAGGGAAGCTCATTGGAGCCAAGCACGTCGATTGGTTTGTGGAGAATGCCGGCGACCCCGATCGCTGGATTTGGCTGGCCAACGATATTCAAAAATACGGGATTCGCAACTCCCACATCACCGCGATCGCTCCCAACACTTCTTCCTCTCTCGTCCAAGGATGTACGGCCAGCATTCTCCCGGTTTACAGTCGCTTTTTCTATGATAAATGGGCCAAGGGAACCGTTCCCATCGCCCCTCCCTTTATCAATGAGGCGTTTTGGTATTACCCAGAAAACAAAATCCTCGACCAGAGAAAAGTAGTCAAAGCGGTAGCAGTTATGCAGAAGTGGATCGACACGGGAATCTCAATGGAGTTGCTCTTTAACCTCAATGCAGGAGTTTACTGGCCCGACGAACCCGAGCGCTCGATTCAGGCGAAAGACATTTTTGAAACGCTAGTGATGGCTTGGCGGGAAGGCTGCAAAGCGATTTACTATATTCGCACTGTTCAAAAAGATGACTTCAAAGAGTCGGGTGACGGGTGTGTTGCTTGTGCGAATTGAAGCCATCTGAAATTGCAATTAGCGCGTACCGTCAGGTTGGCGAAGCCATCGCGCGGTCAGTTCTCAAAGGGATGCACCCGACCAAAACCTCAAACTAAAGGGGAATTTCAATGAAGAATTCGGTTCCCCGACCGACTTGAGAATTACAACTGAGGCGACCGCCATGTCTCTCGACCACGATTTGATAGCTAATTGACAGTCCTAATCCCGTTCCCTTGCCAATCGGTTTGGTGGTAAAGAATGGATTAAACACCTTTTCTCGCACTTCTGGCGGCATCCCCGAACCATTGTCTTTAATCTGAATTGAAACGTGATTCCCCTCGATAATGTTCGTCCGAATTTGTAAGATCGGCTGAATCTGTTTTTCTGGCTGAAGCGCGATCGCCTCTTCTAATGCCTCAATGCCATTGCTGAGAATGTTCATAAACACCTGATTGAGCTGGGATGCATAACACTTTACGTCAGGCAGATCTCCATAATTTTTAGCCACTTCAATCGCCGGTCGATGGGTCATCGCCTTCAAGCGATGCTGCAAGATGAGTAGGGTGCTGTCAATTCCATCATGAATATTGACTGGTTTCTTTTCTGCTTCATCTAGACGGGCAAACGTCCGTAAAGACAGTACGATTTGTCGGATGCGTTCTGCACCCACTCCCATTGAAGCCAGCATTTTAGGCAAATCTTGACACACAAAATCGAGTTCAATTGCTTCGACTTCTTGTTGAATCTCTGGCACGGGATCGGGATAGTGTTTTTGATAGAGCGCAATTAAACCCAGTAACTGCTGGAGGTAATCAGTGACATGGGATAAGTTTCCATAGATAAAGTTCACTGGATTGTTAATTTCGTGAGCAACACCGGCCACTAACTGGCCAAGACTAGCCATTTTTTCTCCCTGGATTAAGTGGGATTGGGTTGTCTGTAACTCTTGCAATGCTTGACTCAGTTCGGTCGTTTGCTGGCGAGTCTGCTTGAATAATTCTGCTTGTTGAATGGCAATCCCCAATTGCGTTCCAATTTGGGCAAGTAAATTCATTTCCTCATCTTGCCAGTAACGAGGGCGAGAGTTTTGGTACGCAACCAGCAATCCCCACAGTTTTTCGCCTTGAGAAATGGGGACAAAGGCTTCGTTGCGAGGATATTTACCCATCGCATTGGGCTGGTTAAGAGAGTTGGCGATCGCGCTTTGAGAAACTGGCTGCGGCAGCCAACCATCAATAATTGAGTCCGCCACAAACTCGCCACTCCAGTCGGGATTAAAGCGATAAATGGCGACCCGCTCAACCTGTAACAACTGTCGGACTTCTTGGGTTGTGGTTTGGAAGATCGCCTCGATATCGAGGGATTGGCGGATCTTTTCGACAGTTCCCGCCAGCGCTTGCTGCCGTTCGGCGGCTTGTTCTAATTTCAGTGTTTGATTGCGAACCTGCTGTAACGCTTCGGACTGTTGGATGGCAACGCCTAATTGACTCCCAACTTGAGCGAGCAATTCCACTTCATCTGTTTCCCAATGATAGGCGGCTGAGTTTTGGTAAGCACCCAGCAGTCCCCACAGTTTCTCTCCTTGAAAGATGGGAACGATCGCGTAGGCTTTGGCCTCAAACTGTTCGAGTAGAGCGATATGACATTCGGAGTGACCGACTTGGTAAATATCATCCACAGCAAAGGTTTCTCCTTCCGCATAGCGCCCGCCTTGAGATTCTTGAAGGAAGGTATCTTCGATAACTGGGAGAGTGCCAACCAAAGGAGTCCACCCTTCCGTCACTGCTTCGGCCACAAACTCGCCATTCCAGTCGGGATTAAAGCGATAAATGGCGACCCGTTCAACCTGCAATAACTGTCGCACTTCTTGGGTTGTGGTTTGGAAGATCGCCTCGATATTGAGGGATTGGCGAATTTTCTCGATGGTAACGGCAAGAAGTTTTTGCCTCTCCGTCGCTTTCTCTCGTTCTTTGGCCTCGGCCAGTTGTCGGGCTTGAGTTTGAACTTGCTCGACGTATTCGTACTGATTGAGAGCCACTCCAAGCTGTTCGGCCGCTTGTTGGGCAAATTGAATTTCTAGCTCTTCCCAAATGCGAGGGCGGCTGCATTGATGAATGCAGAGCAATCCCCACAGGCGATCGCCCTGAAGGAGCGGGACGGCTAAATTAGCGCGGACTTGGAACTGACTGAGAATGTCGCGATGGCAATCCAGCAAACCCGCGTTATGAATATCGGCAACTGCTTGAACCCGACCCTGCTCGTACAAGGGAGCCATTTGCTCGCCGAAACAATGGTCGTAGACTTTTTTCTCCAAAACGGAGTCCCAGTCCCCAGTAACCGATTCGGAGACAAACTCGCCTTCCCAATCTCGATCGAGATAAAAACGAAAGACGCCGACGCGATCGGCTCTCAGAAGTTGCCGAACTTCTGCGGCTGTATTCTCGAAGATATCTGCTAGATTCAGCGATTGGCGAATTTGGGAGATCGCTCGCGTTAATGCTTGCTGTTGTTTGGCTTGCTGATGAGCCTTTTCGAGAATACTCGCTTGTTGGACGGCAACGCTAAAATGTTCGGCAATAAGCTTGGCAAACTCAATCGTTTCGGGCTGCCAAGAACGAGCTTCGCCACATTGATGAATGCAAAGCAATCCCCAAAGGCGATCGCCCTGAAGAACTGGCACCACTAAGTTGGCGCGGACTTGGAACTGGCGGAGAATGTCGCGATGGCAATCGCTCAAATCTTCGTCGTGAATATCAGCAACAGCTTGAATCCGACCTTGTTGGTACTCAGGAGCTATTTGCTCGCCAAAACAATGGTCGTGGACTTTTTTTTCCAGAACGGAGTCCCAGCCCCCAGCAACCGATTCCGAGACAAATTCGCCTTCCCAGTCTTGTTCTGGATAAAAACGAAAAACGCCAACGCGATCGGCTTTCAGAAGTTGTCGAACTTCCATAACCGTGGTTTCAAAGATTGTTTCAAGAGAGAGAGAAGCTCGGATACTCGCGATCGCCTTAGTTAAAGCTTTTTGTTGGGCGTTGGAGGATGCTGGCGGGTTGGAAGACGAAGAATTAGCAGGAATTGAGGAAAAGTCCGAAGTCATATTGGTTCAAACGAAAATTTTTCAGGGAAATTGAAGTCAACAATTTGTACGCTCAGATTCTCAATTGACATCTTCTCCACCCATACCCAATTCGGTATAGATCGAGATTTTTGGAGTAATCCAAAGGTTTTCCTAAATGACTTGGAAGGTGATTTATCAGAAGATTGTTAGATCTAGACTTCAGCGATCGTAGATTTGAGACTCAATCACCCAGAATGCTTGCTATTGCGCTGCCGCGATCGCTTAACCCTCACAGTCACGATTGACTACTTCCCTGCCAATTGACAGAACTACCAATCTTACTATAACCAATGATTGGGTTAGCAATGTTACGCCGAAACTCGATTGGATCGAGCATTTCAGAGTATTCAAAGGCCGGCGTTCTTACCACTCTCCTTGCAATGTAAACCCCGCCCAATAGTAAGGCGACTCCCATTTTTTCTCCTGCCACATTTCAATTTGAGACGCTCTCATTGCCGCAGCAGGAGACATTGCTTCCTCGCCCTTCTGCGGAAATAAGTGTCGGTAAAACTTGGCCATCAACTCAGCTGTTCCCTGGTCGTCCACATTCCAGAGACTCGCCACCACGCGCGACGCGCCTGCATACATAAACCCTCGGGTTAAACCGATCAATCCCTCTCCGCGTACCTGGGTTCCCAAACCGGTCTGACAGGCACTCAAAACCACGAGATCGGCCGAAAGTTCAAGGTTGAAAAGTTCGTGCATTCGCAAGAACCCATTTTGGGGTTTGCCTTGGGGGTTGACGAGGCTAAACACCAACCCGGACAGTTCGGGGTTCTGACTATTGGCGAGGCCGTGGGTGGCGAAGTGGAGGATGCGGTAATCATTGAGTTCTGGGGTTTGCGCGATCGCTTCTCGTTTGGCATCAAATCCAAAGGCCTGAATGGTTCGGTCGGATTCGGTTAACTCCAGAATTTTGTTAGCTTCCTCTTGGGTAAATGGCAGTCGGGCGAGGTTGACTCCAGAGGCGCGCGCCGACTCTTGCAGTTCGAGGGGAAGAGAGAGTTCGACAATTGCAGATTTAGACAGGCGATCGTCATCGGCCCCAAAGACGGGATCGGCAAAGACGGCGATTGTTTGGCTGGCGGGGGTGCGTCCTTGTTGTTCGCGCCGCAAAACTGCCAGGGTAGAGGCAGAGGGGAGGGTCACGATTTCGCGCTCGACGATGAGGGGAATGGGACGCTCTCCAGGCGCGATCTCGTCCGAGAGGGAGAGGGCTGCGAAGGGAACGTATTGCAATGCGCCATCGCCAACCACCAGCAGGCGTTTGTCTCCCAGTTGGCTGGCGGCGGGTTTGAGCAGCAGATTGCTCAGTTCCATTTGAGCTTGGGCGACTTTTTGCTTGCGTCGCCGCTGGCTGGGGGAGAGCAGCAAACGGCGAAAATCCCGAACCGCTGTTTGGATTTCCTTGCGTCCGGGGAGTTCGTAGCTGGTGAGGGTGTTGTTGGTAACCGCCCAAAGATAGCTGCGTTCTTCTCCTAGGGAATATTCCAACAGGACAGTTTTTTCGTCGAGAATTTGCTGCTGAATTTGCTCTAGGGTTAGGGGTTGGGGTTGAGTGAGGGCGGCGTACTGGGGACTGGTATCCCGGATTTTGGCGCGAACTTGACGGTATTGGTTGAGGAGAGTTTCGATTTCTTGTTCGAGGGTTCGGATTTCTTCTAGCGTGTATTGGCGACTCAACAGCCTGACGCGGCGTTCTTCCATCGCGCTGAGCTGGCGTTGCAAGCGCTTTTCTCGTTCGAGGAGTTGAGGATCGACACCTCGGCGGATATCAGCGTTGGCTTCTTTGAGAACTTCGAGGAGCGTGCGGGCGCGGGCGCTTTCGCTGGTTTGCAGGGCAAGGCGATCGTATCCTGCTTTGGGGTTTTGTTTGTGACGCTGCATGAGCAGGTCAATGTAGAAGTCGTAGTAGTCCTGTTTGGAGGCGAAGAAGGAGGCGCGGAGATCGGTGTTGGCGATGTTGGTTCGCAGGTCTTCGACGATGGAAATGGCGGCTCGAATTTGCTCGATGGCTGCGTCCGGGTTGCCCCGATCGCGTTGGACTGCGGCGATGCGGTAGCGGGTGAGGGCTTCTTTGGCGCGATCGCCGGTGGCTTCTCTGAGAGCCAAGGCTTGGTTGTAATAGTCGAGGGCGCGATCGCCCTTCCCTAAATTCGCCTCCGCAAAGCCGAGATTGTTGAGGGTGCTGGCTTCCCCGGAACGATGCCCGATCTCCCGCCACAAGGGAAGGGCGCGGTTGTAGTAATCTTGCGCTTGCTGCCAATTACCGCGTTGGGCGTAGATGAAGCCGAGGTTGTTGAGGGTGCTGGCTGTTTCGCGAGCGGCATTCTTTTTGTCTTGCAAGAGCGCAAGAGCCTCATTGTAGGCGGCGAGGGCTTTATCTTGCTCTTTGAGGTCGGTGTAGAGGTGGCCGATGTTGTTGAGGACGGCGGCGGTGTTGACCGGGTTTCCCAAATCCCGCACGAGTTCTAACACCTCTTGGGAGTAGGCGAGGGCTTGGTCGTAGTTGCCCAGTTCGGAATAAACTCGACTAATATTGTGCAGGCTGGCAGCTTCTCCTGTGCTGTATTGCACCTCCTTCCAGAGTTTGAGCGATTCTTCGTAGTAGTCAAAGGCTTTTTGATATTCGCCCCACTTGGTCTGAATTTGGCCGAGGGAGTTGAGGACGCTGGCTTGGCTGTGACGATCGCCGAGGGCGCGATCGCTCTCCAACGCTTGCTGGTAATAGTCCTGGGCTGCTTTAAAGTTGTGAAGCTTGAATTGGGTTAATCCCAGCCATTTGAGAGTCAGCGCTTCTTGGGTCGTATCCCCCTCTTGGCGAGCCATTTCAAGGGACTTCTCCCACTTCGAGATCGCCTCTTGCCAGGCGGTTGCCGTCCCTTGGTGGTACAGTTCCATCCCTGCTTGAAAGGCTGCGGCACTGAGATTCCCCCCCTCGCGATCGGCGGCAATTTCGAGGCGATCCGTTCTCGGTTCGACCGCCCGTTCGAGGAAGGGGACAGCGGCGGAAGTTGCGGGGGACAGCGCAGCCCAAAGGCTCAGGGCCAAGACTGCTCCGGTGGTTTCCCGCTGAAAGTTGAAGGTTGCCAACAGCCAATTGCTCATAACGCTCCGATCGCAACTATAAGAGACACGGTATTTTTTCCACGATAGCCAATTGACCCCAGCAGTTGCAGCGCAGAAATTTGAAGCGCGATCGCGGAAACACCAAACGCCCGACCTACGTCGCTACGCTTTATGAGTTAATAGATTTACGCAAACTCCAGGATATTCGGCAAGATCGGGTGTTTTGCGTTCAACATTGATTCAAGATAACCCTTGCGTATAGAGAGGCAAGTTGATGGTATTTTCGCTCAAGCGACTGCTAAAGAACGGTCGCATTAGGACTCTTTTGTTTTCGGCACTTGGCAGTTTGTGCGTCGTTCTCCTCCTCGGACTGCCTCGCATTCCCGCGATCGCTCAAATTAGCCAAGCCACGATCCAAGAAATTATCGGCGGCGATCGCGTTTTTATCGAGGCCGAACAAGCTCAAGTCGGCGATGTTGCCCAATTCCAAGAGGAAGTCAGAACGGAACAGTCAAAAACAGCCCTCCGATTTAACAATGGTGCGGCCGGACGGTTGGGGCAAAATTCCTCGGTTCGGATCGGCCAGTGCGTGGAAGTCAGGCAGGGTGCTTTGCTGGCCAGCGGCCCGGCAAATGGCTGCGTATCGGGTTTCGATGTGGGCGTTCAAGGCACGATGTATGTTTTAGAAACCGACGATCGAGATCCCGATATTCTGGCAAATCTCAAAGTTTTAGAAGGGGAAACGTTGCTCGGACAACGCCAGTCTCCTTCGGGACGCAGAACCCCCCTTCGCCTCCGTCAAGGACAGAAAGTTGCCTTGCTGGCCAATGGGGAAATTGGCCCGGTTCGTCGGATTGCAGCCGAAGAATTTGCCGACATTCTCAAAGGGGAACTCTTCCGAGGATTTCGCCAACCGCTTCCCAACCAAGCAAAGCTTCAAGGGGTTTGTCAGTCGCTCTTTCCGAACCGGAGTTGTTCTGTGACAGGCATTCCTCTCAATCGCAACGCTCCCGTCAGAGGTTTATATTAATGTCGTGACACCGTAACGATTTCTCACAACTGCATTGGCTCTGAGATCGAAGCCATGCGAGATTTCCTAGAGTGAGGAAAGCTGTGAAAGGTACTGCTGCCGCGAATTGCGCCGCCTTTGATTAAGTCTGCGGGTAAGTTTTGGATGGTGGCGTTGGGAGTGACGACTGAGGTTTCTGCACCCAAGGTATTGTCTGGAATGATTTGCGCGATCGCGCTAGGAATGGCAGCAAAAACGAGGGAGGCGGTTACAAAGACTGTCTTCGCAGCGGTTCTGCGGTTGGCTGGCAACTTCAACGCATTCAACATTGGTGAAAGACCTGTAGCGAGAGGAATTGGAAGAAAGTTGCACCCTGGCTGAAAATTGGAAAATTTGGAGCGGTGTTGTCTCTGTTGTGACAAAACTTGATGGGCGATCGCTCGACCTACGCATAACATTGATATTCTTCGATCCAACTCAAGATGATTTGAGGTTCTAAGGCTTTGTCTGGGTGGAGAGGGGTGGACTTTCTCAGAGGATCTCGCTGTACGGCCGCGATCGCGCGACGCACGGCTACGGTAATCTGAGAACTCCATTGCTGTTGCGCTCGTTGTTGCTGTCGCTGCCACCCTTCCTCGCTAGAAGCGTACAGTGGGGGCAGTTTATTTAAGGCATAGGTGGCAACTTCAAGGGGTTTGATGTACCGGGCCAGGTCGGAGGGAAGCTCGGCCATCTGGCTATCAACTTCTTCGGCCACCATTAATTCCATCACATTATTGTAAGTTTGGGTTTGACGAGATTTTTGTGCATTCATCGGTCTTATTTTCCTTGCTGAGTGAGAGGTTGCTATCAACCTCCCAATTCCCAATTGCTTGCTCAGGCCCGCTACGCTGTTCCTCAAAAATCAAGGTGCAAGTGGGTGTTTGAGCTGCGAATTAGGCTTGACTATGAGCTTCTTAGAGAAAAAGCATCCAATTTATGCAGCAATTGCCAAAACTTTACCTTTTGTTACAAAAGCGCGATGGCTGCGCCGCCTTCAAATTCAGATAGAGATTTGTGCGAGTCTAGACTAGTGAGTTCGGGGTTCAGAATTCAGAATTCAGAATTGGATAAATGTTTAATGCTCAATGTTTCTTAAACGCTTGCACCTTCGGAGTTTTCGCAACTACAGCGATCGCCAGATCGAATTTGATGCGCGGAAAACGATTGTGGTGGGGAATAACGCTCAGGGAAAATCAAACCTGCTCGAAGCGGTGGAATTGCTCGCCACCCTCAAGAGCCATCGGGTCAGCCGCGATCGCGATTTAGTTCAAGAAGGAGCGATCTCTGCCTGTATCGAAGCCAAGCTCGAACGCGCCTATGGCAGCGCAGAACTCGCCTTGACCCTCCGCAAAAAAGGACGGCGTACGGTTGCTCTCAACCAAGAAACGCTGCGCCGCCAAATCGATTTTCTCGGCATTCTCAACGCCGTTCAGTTCTCCAGCCTCGACCTGGACTTAGTGCGCGGTTCCCCAGACTGTCGCCGCGTTTGGCTCGATGCGCTGCTGGTACAACTCGAACCCGTCTACGCCTACATCTTGCAGCAGTACAACCAGGTTCTGCGCCAGCGCAACGCCTTACTCAAGAAAATTCGCAACGCAGAAGACCCCAACCTCAAGGAGCAATGTGTCACCCAACTAGCCCTGTGGGACGCTCAACTCGCCGCGACCGGTTCGCGAGTCACTCGCCGACGCGCCAGAGTTCTCGAACGCCTTGCTCCCATCGCTCGAGCTTGGCACGCCAGCATTAGCGGGGAAACAGAGGAGTTGGCAGTGCGCTATGCTCCCAACATCAGTTATGCTGAAGAGACTCCCGCCACCGTGCAACAAGCCTTTTTAGAGAAAATTGAGCAGCGCCGCCTTCCCGAACAGCAGTATGGAACGACTTTGGTGGGGCCGCACCGAGACGAGGTGGAACTGACCATCAACCAAACTCCCGCGCGCGCTTATGGCTCTCAAGGACAGCAGCGCACGCTGGTTTTGGCGCTGAAGTTAGCCGAGCTAAAGCTGATCGAGGAGGTGGTCGGAGAGCCGCCGCTTTTGCTGCTGGATGATGTTTTAGCCGAACTTGATCCCAATCGCCAAAACCAACTGTTAGAGGCGATTCAAGACCGCTTTCAGACCCTAATTACCACCACCTACATTGGCTCGTTCGATCGGCAGTGGTTGGAGCGATCGCAAATTCTCGCCATTGAGAGCGGTCGGATTAGCCAGTTTTAAGCAGATACGATAATCTGGACTAGATATTTTGTCTGTCGAATTTTCGGTTCCTTTCCTCGTCTCGTAGCGACAGAGAATTGACGGTCGTTACTGATAACTAATAACTGATGACTGAAGTGACTGCTAGTCTCGATTTTTTATCTCATCTCAACCCTTCCCAACGCCGCGCTGTCGAACATTTTTGCGGGCCGCTTCTTGTCGTTGCAGGAGCGGGTTCTGGGAAAACGCGGGCCCTCACCTATCGCATTGCCAACCTCATTCTCGAACGCAAAGTCGATCCGGAAAATATCCTAGCGGTAACCTTTACGAACAAAGCGGCGCGGGAGATGAAAGAGCGGATCGAGAGTCTTTTCGCGCAAAAACTCGCCCAACAAAAGCACGGCCAGCGCCTTGAATTGTTGCCCCCGGAAGAACAAACCAAGTTGCGATCGCGAGTCTATCGCACCACCACGAAACCCCTGTGGATCGGAACCTTTCACAGTCTTTGTTCTCGCATTCTTCGCTACGACATCAACAAATATCAAGACGAACGAGGGCGAACTTGGCAGCGCAATTTTTCCATTTTCGACGAATCGGATGCTCAAAGTCTCGTTAAAAATATTGTCACCAAACAGCTCAATTTAGACGAGAAAAAATTCAATCCGCGCTCCGTCCGTTATACCATTAGTAACGCGAAAAACTTGGGCTTGAGTCCTAACATGTATGCCCAAGAAGAAGTGAACTATAAGGGTCGCGTTATTGCCGAAGTGTATGGCGAATATCAAGCTCAATTGGCTGTAAACAATGCCTTGGATTTTGATGATTTAATCTTAGTTCCGGTTCGCCTCTTCGAGCAGAATGAATCGGTTTTAGGCTATTGGCACAAAAAATTCTCGCACATCCTCGTTGATGAATATCAAGATACCAATCGTATTCAATATGATTTAATTCGATTGCTGGCCACCAATGGAGAAAGCGATCGCGCTGGGTGGAATTGGCAGGGACGCTCTGTTTTTGTGGTAGGCGATGCCGATCAATCGATTTACTCCTTTCGCATGGCCGATTACACTATTCTCCTCGAATTTCAAGAAGATTTTGGCGATCGCTTGTCAGACGAAGAGACCGAAACAATGGTCAAATTGGAAGAGAATTATCGCTCTCGCGAAAATATCCTACAAGCCGCCAACCACCTGATTGAAAATAATACCCAGCGCATTGATAAAGTGTTGCGGCCGACACGAGGCGTTGGCGAGCAAATTTATTGCTATAAAGCCGATGACGAACAAGCCGAAGCAAAATTTGTTCTCAATCAAATCCTAAATCTCTCGAAACAAAATCCCGAACTTGATTGGGGAAGCTTTGCCATTCTCTACCGCACCAACGTTCAGTCACGAGCTTTTGAAGATGTGCTGCGCGGAAAAGTTCCTTATATTATTGTCGGCGGTTTAAAGTTCTACGATCGCAAAGAAATTAAAGATGCACTGGCTTATTTGCGCGCGATCGCGAACCCAGCCGATAGCGTCAGTTTGCTGCGAGTGATTAATACGCCACGACGGGGAATTGGCCAAACCACGATCGAAAACTTGTTAAATGCGTCTCAAGAGTTAGGCGTTCCTCTCTGGGAAATTCTCAGCGATGAAACCTCTGTCAATACTTTAGCCGGACGAGCCTCAAAATCGGCTAATCGCTTTGCTCGGATGATTCAAACCTATCAAGAACAACTCGAAGATCTCGAAGCCGTTGAAATTTTGCAGGGCGTGATGAAAGAGTCCGGCTATATTGAAGACTTGAAAAAGAAGGGAACGGATGAAGCAGAAAATCGCCTAGAAAATGTTTTTGAACTCTACAACGCGATCGCGCAATTCCAAGAAGAAAACGAAGATACAAGTTTAGAAGGATTCCTCGCGAACGCCTCCCTCGCCTCCGATTTAGATAACTTACAAGACGGACAGCAAGCGGTCTCTTTAATGACACTTCACTCCGCCAAAGGCTTAGAATTTCCCGTCGTTTTCCTCGTCGGTTTAGAGCAAGGATTGTTCCCAAATATTCGCTCTCTCCAAGACCCATTAACCTTAGAAGAGGAGCGCCGACTCTGCTATGTTGGGATTACCCGCGCCCAAGAACAATTGTTTCTCAGCTATGCGAGAGAACGTCGCCTTTGGGGAGCGAGAGAACCGGCAATTCCCTCTCAATTTCTACACGAGTTGCCGGAAGAACTAATCTCGACAAATCTTGCTGCTGCTGCTGCCTACCGCCGTCGCCGCCAAACAAAAGTTGCCAAACCCGAACCTGAAACAGTGGCAACTCAAACTTGGAATATCGGCGATCGCGTCCTCCACAATATTTTTGGGGAAGGAGAGGTCACTCACATTTTTGGTTCGGGGAAAAAAACCAATCTAGCCATTAAATTTCCCGATTTAGGGCAAAAAATTATCGATCCTAGAATTGCCCCCATGAAGTTGGTGAAGAAGTGACATTGCCTCCTCGACCTCGAAAACGATTTGCTCAGCATTGGCTGCGTAGCGAAGCGACACTCGATCGCATTGTGGCAGCCGCAGAACTCGATCGGCGCGATCGCGTCCTGGAAATCGGGCCGGGAACGGGAGTTCTCACCCGCCGCCTCATCTCTCAGGCGCAAGCAGTGGTTTCAGTGGAAATCGATCGAGATCTTTGCGAGCGTTTGACTAAAAGTTTAGGACAACAAGACAATTTTCTCCTGCTGCAAGGCGATATTTTGTCCCTCGATTTAGCCGCTCATTTGCATCAATTCCCACAATTCCAAACTCCGAATAAGGTTGTTGCCAATATTCCCTACAACATCACCGGGCCAATCTTAGAGAAGTTGCTGGGAACCATTCCTTGTCCGTTGGAAGCAGGGTACAGCTCAATTGTTCTCTTAGTTCAGAAGGAAATCGCCGATCGCCTCTGCGCCAAACCGGGAACCAAAGCCTATGGCGCGCTGTCGGTACGAGTCCAATATCTTGCTCGGTGTGAGTTGATTTGCGATGTCCCGGCGAAAGCGTTTTATCCTCCACCGAAAGTGGATTCTGCTGTCGTGCGACTGCGTCCGCACCGTTTAGAAGTACCCGCACAAAACCCTCAATATTTAGAGCGGTTATTAAAATTAGGGTTTGCCCAACGACGCAAGATGTTACGCAATAATTTGAGGGTTGAAATCGAGCGAGATCGCCTCGCGGTCTTGCTCGAACAACTCAAAATTAACCCCCAAGCTCGTGCTGAAGACTTAAGCTTGGGGGATTGGATTGCATTGAGCAATATTTTGGCGAGTCAGAATTGACCTCGAACTAACACCAGCCGATTATTAGAGTTTTGTCCTATTTCTCGATCGGAATTCTTATTTCTTTCGTAAAGTAAGTTCCCGTCTTCAGTCGATCCTTGAACAAACCACAAATAGTCGCTGTCTAGCGATCGCGGTTCGAGGGTGTGTCCATTGAGCAGATCGGCTTTTCCATCGGTACTGTAAAAGATACCGGGTTGCGAGATAGTATTTGACGCGATCGCGCCTTCCAGGACAGGACGAGGTGTATTGACAGTGGAGCCTAGGACTACAGCGCCACCAAGAGAAATCAAAACTGTCAGCAAGTGTTTCATCTGAGTCGCTCTAGCTTGTTTTCTGGGTAGGTATGTCTGAGGGTTCAGTTATGCATTAATTGATATGGTAGTAAATACTGATGGCCATTTCAGAGAAGCTTTACATCTCTTATCCGGAAAAGTATCGGCAGTCGCCATCTAGCAATTATCGCCACCAGCGCCCCTTATCTAAGGATACTGCTGTTAGCTCTCATTTCAGCATCAGTCGGCAACTAAATCACAACAATTTTCAGAAGAGAACGGCTTAACTCAACCTGCCAAATCGTGCCACAATCGGACAGCACTGGCCGCAGTATAGATAATGAACCTAGGAATTCTCGCCGCGATCGCCTATGGACTTCTCGCTCTGTTAGGAGGGGTGATGGGCTACGTTCGCGCCCAAAGTCAAGCGTCCCTCGCTTCCGGGATCGTCAGTGGCGTTTTGCTGCTACTGGCAGGATTTTTACAGGCCTGGGGATACAGCTGGGGTCTAATCCTTGCAACCGTAGTTACCGCAGTTTTAGTTCTTGTGTTTGTCTTTAGACTCGTGAAAACGCGGAAAGCAATGCCCGCAGGATTAATGATTGCTACGGGAATTCCCGTACTTATCCTGCTAATCGCCCAACTGCTTTAACCGGGAAGTTGCCCCCAATCTCGCGCTCTCTACAGTTCCCTACTGGCACAATTCATGCACGCTTATTCTCTCATTGCCCCCGCAAAAATCAATCTCCACTTAGAAATTATCGGCGATCGTGCCGACGGCTATCACGAACTGGTGATGTTGCTTCAGAGCATTAACCTCCCCGATCGCATCGACATCAAAAGCCACAAGTCGCGCGAAATTACCCTTCGCTGCGATCGCCCTCAAATGCCCCCTCCAGAGCAAAATCTGGCGTACAAAGCCGCTCAACTCATGTGCGAGCAGTTTCCCAAAGCTTTTGCCGATCGCGGTGGAGTAGACATTATCCTCGACAAGCAAATTCCCATCGCTGCAGGTTTGGCCGGCGGATCGGCCGATGCGGCGGCTGTTTTGACGGGCATCAATATGCTCTGGGAATTGGGGTTAACCCAACCCGAACTCCAAAATTTAGCCGCCTTACTCGGATCGGACATCCCCTTTTGTTTGGCCGGCGGAACCGCGATCGCTACAGGGAGAGGCGAACAACTCGATCCCATCGACTCTCCCGACAACCTTTGGGTCGTCATCGCCAAATACCGCAGTTTAGCCGTCTCCACCGCTTGGGCCTACAACGCCTATCGCCAGCAATTCGGCGAGACTTATGCCAGCGACCTCGAAGACCTGCAAGCTCGCGCGGCGCACATTCATTCGGGCCCCTTAGTCAAAGCCATTATTAAACGCGACGGTGCGCAAATTGGCCGCTTACTGTACAACGATCTCGAAAAAGTCGTTTTGCCCCAATACCCTCAAGTCGCTCATCTGCGATCGCTTTTTGAGGAGCAAGAAATCTTGGGAACGATGATGTCGGGGAGTGGGCCATCGGTCTTTGCACTGTGCAAGACGCAGGCCGAGGCCGAAAGCGCAAAACAAGCAGTTGAGAACGCGATCGCCGATCCCGATCTGGGACTGTGGATCGCGCAACTTCTCAGTCACGGAATTCAAGTAGCTGAGCGATAGAAAACCGGGTTCGGAGTTCAAAAGTAGGAATAAGTTACTCTAGAATGAGTTGATATTTTGTTAATTCTGCTCAACCTCTATCCCTGATATTACCTTCTCGCCTAGGATTTCAGACGTTTGCACGCAAGTATGATTAGTTCGATTGTTTCAACTCCCGTGTCGCTTTCCCTTGGAGCTTTCTTGCCCCCCGTCGATGCCCTCTTCTCAACTCAAGGCATCATGGTCATGCTGCTCGCTGCCTATGCTGGAGCTATGTGGATGTTTCTCACCAGCGCTCCTAAGGTTTACACGATTATGGTGTCCGATCTTGAAATTGCGCGGCAATTTTACGAGGGTTTGCTCAACCTACCTGTTGCAGACATCCCTCTACATTACTACTACAACTACGAGCAAACAATTGGAGCGGCTGGAATTGACCCGCTATATATGTCCGCTCCTTCCCCCAGCAAAAGTGCTGCAACGCTCAAAGGTTCGGAAGGCCTGTGGTATCAATTGAAAAAAAACGCCCAGCTTCATATTATTTCCGGTGCGAGCTATGGCTACAAGAGCCGACAGCGACACGTTTGCTTCGATCGCGATTGCCTGCAAGAAGTTCTCATGCGAATTCAGTCGCGACGCTTGCGGTACAAAGTCCGTCGTGATAAACCGCTCAATTTTTTGGTGAAGGATATTGAAGAGCGCACGATTGAAATGGCAGAAGTAGCGAATTGAGTCGATCGCTTTCCCCTAGAGTAGTGAAAAATAATGATTGATTTTTTACTCAAGTTTTTTGTCCATATACCAACCTTCCCGATAATTCTAATATGGATGCCTTTTCCAATAAGTTGTCTGTTTGCTCAAAGGTGGATGCGGCAAAATATTTATGAGAGAGAAAGTGCTTTGGAAAGCAGGTTGGCCGTCATTGGATTTCTGGCAAGCCAAGGAATTGTCTGTTCTCTCTTTGCCCTCTACTTATGGTTCTCAGAGCTGTTTGATATATCTTGTAGTAACTTATTCTATGTCACGATTTTTCTAGGTTTAATTGTCTGGTCAATAATTTATATCTTTTGCCTTCTAATCTATTCTCCAAATTATCTTGATTAAATAAGGTCGTTCTGTTCTCGATTTCTTTGAGAAAGCTCTCAAAGCTGTATTCGGCAATTTTCCTGAGCCTCCTTCTTTGATTTCTCTTTTTAACATCTGAATCCTTACCTTTACAAGTAAAAAGTAAACATGGAACAAGCCATTGTTTTAAACATAAAAAGCAGAGCTGAAATGTTAATTAACGCTCTACTTTACAAGCGAATATATAGCATCAAAGATATATTTGTCAAACCAATTTATCAAAATTATTTCAAATTTTTAGACAAGTTAGGGAAATCAAAAATCCAGAAATATGGCCACCCTTTAAATGTTTATTTTGTATCTATACAGGTAATGGAAGATGATGATGATGATTTTTTTTATTATTTTTGTGAATATCATATCAAGTTTCAAAAACATGACTTTAAATGCTTGATTTATCTAAAGCGTGACTACTCTATAGAGAGAATCGATATTTGTTAACAGAGACATGATTTACGCACTTCAGTATTGCAACCTTTGATTTTCTGTTGCAAGCTAATCACTGATATGGAATCACGAAAAGAATGCTACAAATGAAAACCTCGTTTCCTGATGATTTGGGATTTATGTTTATGACGAGAGTGTGAGTTGTTAGAATTGAGAGAGGTCGATCTACTGTAAAGGAAAGCGAACCCTTGATTGAGCGTCCTTTTTCACAAGGGGATAATTGCTCTCTAGTCTAGCCAGGACTTACGCACCCAGAGGTCGGAAGTCGGAAATGTCCGGAATTGAATGCGAAGTTCCACCGATGGCCGCACGCTTCGCTACGGGAAAAGGGGGAAGGGTCTCTCTTCACATCGGAGAGTGAGACTGCGGTTTCTGTCCTTCCTCCCGTTTTCGACACCTGAATTCCTTAAGATTGGAAAAATCTTTTTCCAGAGTTTAATTTTCTATTTTAGGAATCGTTGTTGTGAAAATGTTCCCCTTTTGGAGCCAGCTAATGGCAGCTTTTCGAGTGCGTCTCAATCCCAGTCAAACATCTTTCGTTACGTTCCTCCTGCTTCTGCTGAGAGGGACTTTGCCAAGCAACGTGACGGCCCAAATGCTTCCAGAGAGAGAAGTTGAGGTTTTCTTGACTCCTGACTCTCCCACCCTCAATTTAGAGATCCCTCCCCTGGCGGACCCTGGCAAGTATTTACCCGAAGTTCCAAAAAGTTCCCCCACTCTAGTCGATATTCCCGCTCAATTTCGGGGACAAACGATCTATCGTGCGACTCTTCCCAATAACGAGAAGGTCATTGCGCTGACCTTCGATGATGGCCCCTGGCCCGACAGCATCCGGATTCTCGATATTTTGCGCGAGAATGATGTTAAGGCTACCTTCTTCTGGTTGGGGCAAAATGTCCCTCGGTACCCAGAGATTGTACGGCGAACGATCGCAGAAGGTCACGCGATCGGCAACCATACCTGGAACCACCGCTATCCCAACATGGATGCAGCGACAGCAGCGGCGGAGGTAGACAATACAGCCGCAAAAATTTTCCAAGAGACGGGAGTCAGAACGGTTTTATTTCGTCCCCCTGGCGGCTATCTCAACAATGGCGTTGCGGCCTATGCCAAGCGTAAAAATTACGCAGTGGTGATGTGGTCTATTGATACCAAAGACTATTTACAACCAGCAGCAAAAACGCTGGCAGATCGCGTTATTCGACAGGCCCATCCCGGCGCGATCGTCCTGATGCACGATGGTGGCGGGAGTCGCCGTCGTACAGTTGAAGCGTTACCGATGATTATTCAGCGACTCAGGCAACAGGGATATCGCTTTGCGACCGTGCAAGAGTTGCTGGCAATTCAAGCGGGAACTCTGCGATAAAATTGGCGGTCATCTGGAGAGCAAAAGTGCTGACTTTAGTTTGTGTTTTCTGTCACTCCTGACTTGTGTTTGCGATCGCGCCACCCGTTGATAGAGTTCACAGGGGAAAGAGGAGAGCGATCGCTCCGACTCTCAGAGAAATGAGGGATATTAGGACTATCGAGGACGAATTCCCAAAAGACTCTAACTTCCCTCCGCACTCCGTCCTTGTTTCAACAGACATACAACATTCGCTAGAAGTTGTGCGGAATCTAAGATTCTACGATTGAAGTAAGAGCTTACGCGAATAACAGACAGCACGACTACATCCCACTTTTAAAAAACTGAATGAACTCAACGACAACTCATGAAACCCTCACTCATCACCCCATTCACCCACTTTTTACAAGAAGAATTAGCGATTCCCGCTGAATCCATTGCGATCGCGCTCCGCAAGTGCGAGAAAAATATACACATTAGCCATTTACCCATGATTCTTTGGCAGTATGGGTTAGTGACGCTCAAACAGCTCGATCTGATTTTCGACTGGCTGGAGACCGCCTAATCTCTCTCTCCCCAACATTTTCGGGGCTGCTCTGCGGGCACTGGTGTTTGCTTGGCCGCTTCACCGCAAGCCGACACAGTGCCGCGATCGCCTAAATTTTTCCCACCGCCAACAACCGTGCAAGGCGATCCTAGCGATCGCCTTCAACTTTTGGGATTTTACTCAAGTCGTTAGGTTGGTCTGCTGTCTCCTCTCGCTGCGGCAGTTCCTTTATCCAACACATCTTTGAGCCACGCCTCCTCAACCCAGGTTTTACTAACTACTGTTAGCGGGAGTGCCAAAATTAAGCCGAGGGGCCCGAGGAACGTGGCAAAAAAAAGCTGAGCAATTAAGGTCGCAGCCGGCAGTAGCGAAACTTGCCGCTGCATCATCATCGGACTCAACCAGTAACTTTCGAGGTTTTGGATAATCAGATAGAGAATAATGACAGCCAACACCTTACTCGGAGAGTCAAGCAGCGCAACTGTAATGGGAAAAACTAAACTTAACGTCGGGCCGATATTGGGGATGAAGTTAAACACCCCAGCAAGAACCGCATGAGCAAAGGCAAACTGCACCCCCAACAGGAGCAAGCCAGCAAAGCTGAAGATCGCCACAAAGATGGACGTGATGAGAATCCCTCCCAACCAAGACAGCAAAGCCGCTTCACACTTTGAGAGAATTTCGCCAGCACGCCGTCGATAGTCAGACGGAAAGAGACGCACGAGCAACTGTCGATAGGCGGTCGGATCGGCAAGCATCATCACCGTCAAAATAACGATGAGCAGAAGTTGTAGCAATACAGCCGCCGTGTTGGAGAAAAACGTGAAAAAACCGCCAAAGGCTCGCGTACTGAGGTTCCCCAACTGTTGAATCAGCGTAGAAACATTGGGAAGTAGTTGCAGGTCTGGGTTCGGCGGCAACCACGGTGGCGGATTCTCAACAAAATCATTGACCCCATCCACAAGTTGCTGAAACCCAACGGGAATCAGCTTGAGGATATCTTGGAACTGTTGGATAAAGGGAGGTAAGACGAGGCCGAGAATCAGCAATCCTCCCACAAACACTAACCCTAAAGCGAGCAACACGGCCCGACCCCTCGGTAGGTTGAACTGCCGCACTAAGTAGCGAACTAAACCATTGAGAGCAACCGTTATCACCACAGCAGTGAAAACCAACAGGAGAATCTGACGAAACTGCCAGAGAATAATGAGGCTAAGAATGAGACACAGAAAACCAACCCAGTCTTTTAATTTCACAATTCTCCCCTCGTTGGAACTCGTGCTTGCAAGCGAATAATCTAGATGTTAACCGCAATGTCACGGGTATCCAACTGCATCAACAGAGGAATTTAGAGTTCAGTCGTCAGTTTGTGAATTATCTGCTTCTCTAATCCTTTTGGCTTTCTGTTGTAATTCTTTGAGATAAATGAGTTCGATGCCGCTACCCGTCGTGCGGACTCTTTTCGTTTGCTTGATTTCGGTTTGGAGTTCGTTGAGGCGATCGGTGAGGTTAATGCGATCGGTGCTAATCACAGTTGCCATATTTTGAAAGACCTGGGCGAGTTCTCCAATTTCATCCTGGCGGCGAACCACATCGCCGAGGAGATCGGGTTTGAATTCATCTGCTTCAATTGCCTTTGCCGCGAGGTTTAAGCACTGAATGGGGCGAATGATGCTGCGGGCGACGATTAAGCCGAGGATAATGGCAACAATGGCGACTGCCGACCCTACAATCACCGTGGACTGAGTGTTAGCGTAGATAATTTCTTTGAAATCGGCAGCGGGGATTGAAACAACAATCAACCAGTCAATTCCTCGTTCATCTTGGACGGGGGTAATGCCAACATAGGTGCGACTACCGTTGACATCGAGTGCGAGCTGTTGTTTGTCATCAATCTCAGCGAAGGAATCATGTCGCCCTAACAATTCTTGGGCTACATCTCGAATTAAACGGTTTTGACTGTCGGTGGCGGCTAAGCGTTCTTGTTCTCCCTCTTTTTCCACAAAAGGCGACTCGCCGGTGGAACTTGCAATAATCTCTCCCGATCGCTCGATGATAAAGGCTTCTCCTGAGGGACTAATTTCTAACGTTTCCAGAAAATCGCCAATATTTTTGAGGGTGAGATCGATGCCTAAAACGCCGACTAAGGAGTTATCGGCGCGGTAGATGGGAGAGGCAGCGGTAATCCCGAGGACGGCATCGCTCGCGAAGGGATACACTGGACTCCAGGTGGGTTGGCGCGTCTCGGTCGCTTGCTTGTACCAAGGTCGCTCTCGCGGATCGTATTCAATTGTCTCTTCCGGACGAGGTTTTTTGTCTCCCTCTTCTATGAGATAGGTGTTGCGTTGGGGGGCCGTGGCGCGATCGCGAACTTGCAGCAGAAATTGATTGTCAGAGAGAGTGCGAACGCCAATAAAGTCTCCTTGCTCGTTGCCATAGAAGATGTAGTCTAAAACGCGGGCCGCACGAGTGAGATTGCGGAAAGAGTCTTCGAGATCGGAGAAACTGTCGAGGTTGAGATCGTTGCTCGATATCGCCGCTTGATTCACTTGCAAAATATCGTGGGGACGCTCTAAAAAATTAGCGACGTGTTGTTCGATCGACTGGGTTGTTTTTGTGTTGATTTTGATGGCGAGTTCGTCGATGGCCCGCTGCCCGTTGCGATAGGTGAGCCAACCACTGAGGACAACAGTGGCCGCGATCGGGGCGACAATTAAAATTGGGAGAGTCCAGCGAATGGAAAAAGAAGGCATAGTTTTCCAATTTTCGCGATAACAAATCTTGGTTCTGACAACGCCGGGATGGGAAGAGAGCGCGAGACAGAGAGATTGAACGATCCGAAGAATGAGTGCTTCGCCGACCGCGATTGCCTCAGGCATATAGACAACACCTTAACCGCAAACCACTGGCATTGGTCTCTTTGCTTTTGGAAGCGGGTAACGCGATTCGAACGCGCGACATTCACCTTGGCAAGGTGACGCTCTACCACTGAGCTATACCCGCATTAAACACCATGTTGTACTAGGATGGCAAAATTTCCTATCAATGTCAACCCCAAGGCGATCGGCGAGCAAAAAAAATAGCACCAGAGAAAAACTCTGATGCTACATCCGAACTTTCTAACAAAGTTGTGTGAGGAAAATCTGTGCAACGATCCCGATGTTCAATTACGGAGCGAGTGCATTTCCTCGCAGCAGACTTCCAATCGTTTTCGCCGTAATCTTCATTTGAACCAGAGGGTTAGCGGGAACAACGGTTTTGTAGAGATAGCTGTCAAAGGTCATTTTTTGCACGTCTTTATCCGCGCACATTTCAACAAATGCTTCGCGAGTTGCGTCGGTGCGGTAGAAGACTCTTTGCAGAATATCGAGGACTTTGTAGGTCATGCCATACTTCTTATCCCAACGCTTGAGATAGAGCATGAGATCGGCTTCGGAGGGAATTTTCTGACCGTTATTGCTGGTTTCGACAATCGTTTCGGCACACATCCGGGCAGATTTTGCTGCAAAGTAGATTCCTTCTCCCGAAGACTTGGTAACGGTTCCGGCTGCATCGCCAACGAGAGCAACGCGGCCTCGAACGCGGCGAGGGCGGGGGTGTTCGGGGATGGGATGCGCTTCCACTTTAATAATCTCGCCCCCGGCCAACTTGCGAGCAGCGCGAGCGCGAATTCCAGCTTGCAGGTCTTTGATAATCGCCTTATTCACCTTCATCGTCCCCGTTCCCACGGCAACGTGATCGTATTTGGGGAAGACCCAGGCATAAAAGTCAGGAGAGACATCTTTGCCCACGTACATTTCAGCAAGGTCTTCGTAGTAGACCATCTTGTCTTCCGGGAGGCGAATGCGCTCTTGGAAGGCGATCGCGTAGTTGTAGTCTCCTGCCTCTATCGCTTTTGCCACACGGGAGTTAGCCCCATCTGCCCCGATCACCACATCAACCTTTAAATTCTTCATCTCGCCTTTGCCGCCCCCCTTGGAGTGGTCGGCGTAGTGAAGCGTATAAGGGTCTGTATTATTGGTGGGAATATCGAGTTGGTAAACGGTTCCGTTAATTAAATTTGCGCCCAAACGAGCGGCGCGATCGCGCATGAAACCGTCGAGAACTTCTCGGCGGCACATCCCAATATATTCGTCTTTGTTGGTTAGATTAATATCAACTTCGACATTGGAGGGAGAAATCATCTTCATGTTTCTCACCCGCCGGTCGATAATTTCTGGGGGCAGATCGAACTCGTCGACCATGCACAGGGGAATTGCACCGCCACAGGGTTTGGCGTTGTCAAGCTTGCGCTCGAACAAATAGGTTTCAATTCCCGCTTTAGCTAAAGTCTCGGCCGCAGAAGATCCTGCCGGCCCCGACCCAACAACAGCAACCCTTAGTACCAAGACTTTTCTCCTCTATATCTGTCAATTTTAACGATTGCATCGTATCACGGAGTTCTGGAACTTGAGAGCGGCCGGGGCAAGTTGGACAAAAGTTGCAATAGAGCTTAACAACATTCGCAATCAAACGTAACAATAGGGAGAGCGAACAGTGCAATTTGACTGACAAGAAGCGCGCCAAAATTGAGAAGCGAGCATTGGCAGAAGTCTCAATTGGCGCTATTATTTACCAACTCAAGTTACGCCCAATCGACAAACCTAACCCAACGAATCGCGTCGGATTGTTACAATCGCTCTCAAACTGACTGGCCAGCTCCGAATTTTCAGTTTTGCTCCAAACTCTTGTGAAATTCGCTCGCCCTTGCTCACGCCAGAGGTCTGACGGTAACGCCAATATTTTGCTGCTTTGAATGTCTCTACATCTGATGTGATGACTGCTGCACCTCTCCCCCGCCACCAACGATCTGAAAGCTTCAATGATGCCAACTCAGATCTAGAAACAACTCCTATTTCAACCCTTAAAGAACTGGTTGCTCGCTTGCACCGCGAACAGAATAAAATCCAAAACTTGTTAAGTTCGCTGGGGTTTGCCTTGCGGAGTTTTAATAATCTCAATCAATTCTTGGAGTTGGTTCCGCTGATGGCTGCGCGGGTAACGGATGCGGATGGTGGAGCGCTGATCGTTTTTCGGCCCAACGGCCAGCTTCGTTTGGAGCAATTGCATTGTCAAGAAGGGTATGCCTGTCAAGATATTCGGCGAGCTTTGGAACAGGCCATTCAGAATTTGGGAACGAGAGGGGCGATGGGGGAAGGAAACCGCAAGCTTTCTCAAGGCTCTCGCGGACGCGATGGCTTCGCCGACCGGACGGTACGCGCCTCTCTCGATGAATATGTGAAGAACGTGCTAGGAGAAGGGGTACAACTGTTTGGTACGCCGATTCTGGTCAAGAGTCGAGAGCGGGGACGAATTTACGTCTTCAGTCATACCTCCGACTATACCTGGACCAATACGCGGCAAAAGCTCGTTCAGTTGGTGGCGGATCAAACAGCGGTCGCGATCGCGAACCACGAGCTAACCAACGAACTGCGTAAAAAAGAACGGCTCGATCGCGAGTTAGAAATTGCCTCAGAGATTCAGGTTCACCTACTCCCCAATCAATGTCCCGAAATTGAAGGGGTTGAGCTGGCAGCAAGCTGCAAAACGGCCAATCGGATTGGAGGAGATTATTATGATTTCATCCCCACCAATTACGACCGTGCCAACCCAATTGCCGATCGCCCCCCCCCCAAGATCGCAACGACCGTTCCCTGGAGTATTGTCATTGGCGATGTGATGGGCAAAGGCGTTCCTGCTGGTTTGATCATGACAATGACGCGGGGAATGCTCAGGGCCGAAGTTCTCAACCGTCACTCTCCAGCCAAAATTCTGCAACATCTAAACCGGGTAATGTACGAGGATTTAGAGAATTCTCATCGCTTTGTAACCCTTTTTTATTCTGAATACGATCCCAGCACGAAGATTCTCTCTTACACGAATGCCGCCCACAACCCGCCTTTACTCTGGAGAGCGGGAACGGGAGCGATTCAGCGGCTCGATACTTGGGGAATGTTAATCGGCCTGGAAGCAGATTCTCAGTATGAAGATGCCCAAGTTCAGCTTGAAGAGGGCGATACTGTGTTGTACTACACTGATGGCTTTACCGATGCGATTGACAAGGATGGAGAGCGCTTTGACGAAGATAATCTTCTCAAGTCGTTCCAATGGTCGTGCCAGCAGAGTTACAATCCTCGCCAAATTCTCAAGTATCTTTTCAATCAAGTACAGCAGTTCATTGGTTCGGGCAATCGCTATGGAGATGATATGACCTTGGTCGTCCTGCAGGTAAAATCTTCAGTAGTTTAACGATTGAGATAAAGAAAATGGATGCAATTCAGATAGGGTTCGAGCATTTGACTCAAACTCACGATGTTTTATTAGGCGCGTACCATCAGGTCGGTGCAGCCATCGCGGTTCCTCACCTCGATTGGATTGTGTTCGCACAAGAGGTTCGAGATCCAGATGTCCTCGGCCAAATGCAAAAAGCGTTACAGACTTTTATCGAATCGGGTCAGGTGTGGGCCTTAATCATTGGTTTGGTTCTCGGTTTTGGCTTTCGCAGTATGCTGCCTTAGTGCAGAGTTTTCAAAGGATGAAGGATGAAGGCAGAAGGATGAATTAAGAGTTATGCGTCTCCCTAATTCCCCAAGTCCCTATTTCCCGAATTCCCCAACGGATGACTGAACCCTATTGCCTGTTTCCTTGCCCCAGCAAGAGTTTCAGGTCATTCACATGAGACGTAATTTTGAGAATTGCTGTGGCCGAACAGAAAACCTGGAGCGATCGCTTTGAGTCTGCGTTGCACCCCGCGATCGCGCGTTTTAATGCCAGTATTGGCTTTGATATTGAACTGATTGAGTACGATCTCACCGGGTCGGCGGCCCACGCCCGAATGCTGGCCCGAACGGGGATTATTTCCCCCGAAGAAGGAGAGCAAATTGTCCGAGGCCTGGAACAAATTCGCCAGGAGTACCGGGAGGGAAACTTTAACCCCGATGTGGATGCGGAGGACATTCACTTTGCTGTGGAACGGCGCTTGATTGCGTTGATTGGCGACGCGGGGAAAAAGTTGCATACGGCGCGATCGCGCAACGACCAAGTGGGAACCGATCTCCGTCTTTACCTGCGCGATCGCCTCCAAGGGATTCGCGGCCAATTGCGAGAGTTCCAAACCGTCCTCCTCGACCTCGCATCCCAGCACATTGAAACCCCGATCCCTGGCTACACGCACCTCCAACGGGCCCAACCCGTCAGCTTAGCTCACCACCTGTTAGCCTACTTTCACATGGCTCAGCGGGACTGGGAGCGCTTAGGAGAGGTGGAAAAACGGGTGAATATCTCTCCTTTAGGCTGCGGAGCCTTGGCCGGAACGACATTTCCGATCGATCGACACTATACCGCGCAGGAACTGGGATTTGGGGACATCTATGCCAACAGTTTGGATGGGGTGAGCGATCGCGACTTTGCCATCGAATTTCTCAGCGCTGCCAGCCTAATTATGGTTCACCTGAGCCGCTTGAGCGAGGAGACGATTCTCTGGGCCTCGCAGGAGTTCCACTTCATCACCCTCAAAGATAGCTGCGCTACAGGTTCGAGCATTATGCCTCAAAAGAAAAATCCTGACGTTCCCGAACTCGTCCGCGGCAAAACCGGGCGCGTCTTTGGTCACCTGCAAGGTTTGTTAGTTTTGATGAAAGGATTGCCTTTAGCCTATAACAAAGACTTACAAGAAGATAAAGAGGCCGTTTTTGATGGGGTCAACACCGTTCGAGCTTGTTTGGAAGCAATGACAATCTTGCTGCGCGACGGAATTGAGTTTCAGCGCGATCGCCTCTCCCAAGCAGTCGCCGAAGACTTCTCCAACGCGACCGATGTCGCCGACTACCTGGCCGCACGGGGCGTTCCCTTCCGGGAAGCGTATAATCTAGTAGGACAAGTTGTTAAAACCAGCCTCGCAGCCGGCAAACTTCTCAAGGATTTAACCCTAGACGAGTGGCAACAAATTCACCCAGCCTTCGGAGAGGATATTTACGAGGCGATCGCGCCCCAGCAAGTTATCGCCGCCCGAAATAGCTATGGCGGTACCGGTTTTGAGCAAGTGCGCCGAGCGCTAGCCGAAGCCCAACAACTCTTGGAGCGGTAAAGAAGTGTCAAACGTCTGCTAACAACAACCTAAACCCACTACTCACACTGTTGACCATGCGTCGAATTTGGCATTTTGTATTCGCCGTTCTCGGAATTATCTTCCGCCATCCGGTGACAGGAACAACCATTGTTCCTCTCTTACCCGACGGTCAAATAGTCTTAATTCGCCGTCGGGATACGGGTAAGTGGGGATTGCCTGGTGGAATGGTGGATTGGGGAGAAGACATTCCCACAACCGTGCGACGAGAACTTGCAGAGGAAACAGGGCTGAAAGTCATCAAAATGGGTCGATTGGCAGGGGTGTATTCCGCCCCCGATCGCGATCCTAGGCTGCACTCCATTAGCGTTCTCGTGGAAGCCTACGTCGAAGGAACCCCAGATGTTCGAGATACCAACGAAATTGCTGAAGCTCAAGCGTTTAGCCGCCAGGATCTCCCCCTCAACGACCTCAGTCATGACAACGGCCGCCAACTGCAAGATTATTTAGACGGTTTGACCACCCTTGCTTGACATTGAACATTTAATATTGAGCATTGAACATTTATCAATTCTGTCGCTTGATAAATAGCGATAACAGTACTCCGAACCCATAACTCTGAAAAGAGTGGGGAAACCCAGCCCCTACTCTGAACTTTGAACTCTGAACTCTGAACTCTGAAACCAGGATGCCTCGCCGTTTTAGTAATTCCCGAATTCAACTCTCTCAAGGACAACTTTTCTGGCGCGAAATCGGTCAGGGGGAAACCCTGATTTTCTTACACGGGACTAACCACGATAGCAGTCAGTGGTTGCCACTACTCGAACGGCTGAGTCAAAACTATCACTGTTTGGCTCCAGACCTATTAGGCTTTGGCGACTCAGAGCGCCCAAAAATTCATTACTCGATTCAACTGCAAGTGGAATGTCTCGCCGAATATATTGAAGCGTTACACCTAGAACGAGTCGTGCTGGTGGGTCACTCTTTGGGAGGGTGGGTCGCTGCCAGTTATGCTTTGCAGCACAAGCAACAAGCCAACCGTTTAATTCTCTTTTCCCCTCTGGGGGTAGAAACAGAAAAAACGCAAAACCGCTGGAATTGGGAGCCTTGGTTAATTGGTACTTTTCCGATCGCCTTTTGGCTGTTGCGATCGCTCCGTCCCTTCGCCAAGATTTTCGGCCTCAAAAATAAGATCGATCGCTGGCTAGAGTATCGAAAACAACTTTTACAGTCCCCGGTCGCTTGCCAGCTTCTCTTCCAACGCCGTCGCTCTGAAATAGCAGCCGAATTACTGAATAATCGTCTCGAATTTCTCCAAATCCCAACCCTCATTCTGCAAAACAGTCGAGATGTCGCCGCTAATTTAGACGCAAGTCAAGCCTATGCAGATTTGATTCCCGACGCAAAACTGCGTCTCATTAGCTCCAAAGAGCGTAATTTGCCAGCCGGTTCCCTCGATCGGGTTATCGAAGAGATGGAGACTTTTTTCACCTTGTCTGTTTAGATTAACGGCTCCCCGCCTGTTGAAAGCGGAGATTCCTCGTTCAATGAAAGGTCTCCGTGTCCGTCGAACATTTTTGACTCGCGATCGAGTGCCGATCGCGACTGGCCTTGCCGAACTCTGAGATCGCACGGATGCTGCGCTCCTGGATTTTTGTTAAAGTGGATAGAAATTAATATTTTTTAAAGATTTTTTTGAACCTTTTTTCGATCCGCGCCACATTGCTTTCGGATTAGTCCTTCGCGGAGGCTTAATCGCAAAAAATTCGATCGCGGCAGTTATCTGGTAGTTAACATGATGCAAGCGACGACTCCTTACCAACTCGCAGCTCAAGATACTTTCCGTCTCAAGCGAGTCTGGTCTAATCTTCAGGCGGATAGCTGCCCTCGGAGCTATAACTTTCATCTGCACACCACTTGTTCCGATGGGCAACTTCACCCGCAAGCACTCATTCAACAAGCCACCGATCTGGGATTGCGAGGTTTGGCGATTACCGATCATCACACAGTTGAAGGGTACAAAATTGCGCGCACTTGGTTGGAAGCAGAGCAAGTGAAGTCTGAGTTCCCTCTCCCCCACTTGTGGACGGGTGTCGAGATTACAGCTAGCCTGCTTGATACCGAGGTTCACATCCTCGGTTACGCTTTTGACCCGGAAGGCAGCAGCATTCGCTCTTACCTGCGAGGGACTGCACCAGAGGGCGATCGCGCTTTGGCCCGGAGAGCGATCTCCGCCATTCAGCAAGCAGGAGGGGTCGCCGTTCTCGCCCATCCCGAACGCTATCGTTTGCCAGCCAGCCAACTCGTCCCCGCTGCCGTTCGATGTGGAATTGACGGGATAGAAGCCTATTACGCTTACCGCAGAACAAATCCTTGGCAGCCCACGCCGCGACAAACCCAACAGGTGGAAAAACTGAGTCAAAAATATGACTTGTTCAAGACCTGTGGGACGGATACTCACGGCCTGAATATCCTATTGCGCTGTTAACAAAGCGGATCGCTTTTCTCATTAAAAAAGATGGCTTTGCCAACTCATCATCGCAATGACAGCCAAACTCATGAGGACGAGGACGACTGCCATACCAATTGATTGGCCCAAGTGGCGAGACTCTAAATTTTTCATGATTAATTCTGAGACTTGAGTAATGTTTTGTTAATTATGTTTTGACGATAACAAAGCTCTCTTAAAAATTTTGAACGAGCGTAATTTTTATTGATGTAAGTTAACTTAAGTCAATAATTTAGAGAGCAATACAAGCGATCTGCTTCCACGATCGATTGAACTCCGCCGCCGAACCGCCGATCGACCCGATCGCAGAAATTAGGAATTTTGCTTTCAGGAGAGTTCCGTAAGAATTTATAGTGGAGTGTGACGATCCTAAAGAAAAGATAAAACCCGTGAAAGCAATCTCCATCCTCGGCTCAACTGGTTCCATCGGCACGCAAACTCTCGATATTGTTAGCCAGCACCCAGAACAGTTCCGGGTGGTAGGTTTGGCCTCTGGTCGCAATGCAACATTGTTGGCAGAACAGATTCGTCAGTTTCAGCCTCAAATTGTGGCAATTTGCGACGAGAATAAGTTACCAGAACTGAGAGAAGCGATCGCCTCCTTAGAACATCCCCCCAAACTTCTTGTTGGGGAAGAAGGGATTGTCGAGGTGGCCCGCTACGGAGATGCAGAAAGCGTGGTGACAGGAATTGTTGGCTGTGCGGGACTCTTACCCACCCTCGCCGCGATCGAGGCAGGGAAAGATATTGCGCTGGCGAATAAGGAAACTTTAATTGCCGGGGGGCCGGTGGTACTCCCTCTGGTGGAAAAGCATGGGGTCAAGTTACTCCCGGCTGACTCCGAACATTCCGCCATTTTCCAGTGCCTCCAAGGGGTTCCCGATCGCGGGTTACGGCGCATTATTCTCACGGCCTCTGGCGGTGCATTTCGGGACTGGCCCGTTGAGAAACTGGCGATGGTGAAGGTGGAAGATGCCCTCAAACATCCTAACTGGTCGATGGGACGCAAGATCACGGTAGACTCTGCAACCCTCATGAATAAGGGATTGGAGGTGATTGAGGCCCATTACCTCTTCGGCATGGACTATGACAACATTGACATTGTGATTCACCCCCAAAGCATCATTCACTCTTTGATCGAACTGCAAGACACATCCGTGCTGGCGCAGTTGGGGTGGCCGGATATGCGCTTGCCACTTCTCTATGCTTTGTCCTGGCCCGATCGCATCTATACAGACTGGGAACCGCTCGATCTGGTCAAAGCAGGGGATTTAACCTTCCGGGAACCCAACCATCAGAAGTATCCCTGTATGGAACTGGCCTACGCTGTCGGCCGCGAAGGGGGGGCAATGCCAGCAGTTCTCAACGCTGCGAACGAACAGGCTGTAGCCCTCTTTTTAGACGAGAAGATTGACTTCTTAGACATTCCTCGCTGCATTGAATACGCCTGCGATCGCTTCCGCAACCAAAATACTCAAACTCCCACCTTAGAAGACATCCTCGCTGCCGATCGCTGGGCGAGGGAATCAGTGAAGAGTCAACAGTTATCAGCTATCAGTTAACAATTTCCATGAGCGATCGCCCTTCTCAAACTCAGTGGCGCGAAGAAATTGCTGCCTTACCCGCGTGGTTGCGCCGTCCCATTGGCAAAGCAAGCGAACTTTCGACCGTCCAGCGCATTATCAAACAGCGGCAAATTCACACCATTTGCGAGGAAGGTCGCTGTCCCAACCGAGGGGAATGTTATGCCAACAAAACCGCTACCTTTCTGCTGATGGGGCCGACCTGTACTCGTGCTTGCGCCTTTTGCCAAGTGGATAAGGGCCATGCACCAATGCCATTAGATCCGGAAGAACCGCGCAAAATTGCCGAGTCGGTGCAGTTGTTGGGATTGCGCTACGTCGTCCTCACCTCTGTGGCCCGGGACGATCTCGCCGATGGCGGTGCGGAGTGGTTTGCGAAAACCATGGCCGAGATTCGCCGCCTGAACCCAGAAACAGAAATTGAAGTGCTAACCCCCGATTTTTGGGGAGGGAAGAACGCACAGGAGCAACAAAGACAGCGCATTGCAACGGTTGTCTCTGCGAAACCGGCTTGTTACAACCACAATATTGAGACGGTGCGACGACTGCAAGATCCCGTGCGTCGCGGGGCAAAATACGAGCGATCGCTCGCCGTGTTGGAAATCTCTAAAGCGTTAAACCCCAACATTCCCACCAAATCGGGGTTAATGTTGGGTCATGGGGAAACCGAAGCTGAGATTGTCGCAACGATGGAAGATTTGCGCGTAGTTGGATGCGATCGCCTTACCCTCGGTCAATATCTGCGCCCCTCCCTGGCCCATCTCCCCGTTCGCAAGTACTGGACTCCCGAAGAATTCGATCGCTTGGGAGAAATTGCGCGATCGCTGAAGTTTGAAAACGTGCGATCGGGGCCCTTAGTTCGCAGTTCCTACCATGCGGGAGAGCATTGACATCCTCATCCAACCCACCTAACGGTACGCCCTTGTTGCCCGATCGAGCCTCAAGAAACACAACGTTTTGTTCGGTCTGGGTGCAGAAGTCCTGTCACAATAACTCTTAAATCAGATCTGTTTAGTAACTCTTTAATGCTTTATGTCTTTACGTGATTGGTTTGCCAACCGCCAAAAATCAGAATCGCAAGTTCAACAAAGCCAAGAACGAGAAATCGCCGATGGATTGTGGACAAAATGCCCGGTTTGCGGGGTTTTAGCCTATACCAAAGACTTACAAGCCAACCAGATGGTTTGTCTGGAGTGCAAACACCACATGCGCGTGGACAGCGACGAACGCATTCGCCAGCTAATTGACGAGCAGACTTGGAAACCGCTCAGCGAAGAGTTGCAGCCCATTGATGCGCTCAACTTTAACGATCGCAAACCCTACCAAGATCGCCTACGCGAATATCAGGAAAAAACGGGGTTGATCGATGCGGTGGAAACGGGAACGGGTTTGCTTGACGGCCTGCCCGTCGCCTTGGGCGTGATGGACTTCCGCTTTATGGGGGGAAGTATGGGGTCGGTGGTGGGTGAAAAACTCTGCCGCCTGATTGAATATGGAACGGAAGAGGGACTGCCGGTTTTAATTGTCTGTGCCTCTGGCGGTGCGAGGATGCAGGAAGGGATGTTGAGCTTGATGCAGATGGCCAAAGTCTCCGGCGCGCTCGAACGCCACCGCGAGTCCCACCTGCTCTACATTCCCATTCTCACTCACCCGACGATGGGAGGGGTTACCGCGAGTTTTGCCATGTTGGGGGATGTGATTTTGGCTGAGGCAAAAGCCACCATTGGTTTTGCCGGACGCAGGGTGATCGAGCAAACGCTGCGAGAAAAGCTGCCCGATGGGTTCCAAACGGCGGAATATTTGCTGCAACACGGTTTTGTCGATTCTATTGTTTCTCGAACGCAGTTGAAGAAGATTCTGGCCCAACTGATCCGCTTGCACCAATCGCCTGAGACGATTTTGTCCCCGATCGATAGCGATCGCAACAGCCATTTTGAAGCCAAACCCGTGCTAGGAGAAACGGATGGATGAAATCTACGATCGCGCTTTTAACCGCAGGTTGGGTTGGTTTTGGCGGCTGGGGAGGGAGGGCGATCGCACAGCCGTTACCCGCGCTTCCAGAGTTACCGCCTCTGCCTAACACTGTAACGCTGCCTTGTTTAACCCGTCCTTATTCGATCGTGCCTCCCCCTACGTTCGTCGGGGTTCCCTTTTCTCCCACGATCGCCGACCGGCCGTTGAGCAACATTGCCGTTCAATATGCGGCTCTGGGACAAGCCGATCGCGCGGTTGAAGTTTGGGACCAAATACAGGACGAGCGCGTCAAGGGATATATTCTCTTCAACATTGCCAATGCTGTTTTGGCAGGGGGCGATCGCGATCGCGCAGTTGAGTTACTAGAGCGCGCCGTCCAACTGGCCGAAACCCTCGACTCCCAACCGGTCTTGCTCGGTCAAATTGCGACGAGTTTCGCCGCCGCCGGAGAGGTGGAACGAGCCATGCAACTCGCTCGCAGACAAACAGAACCTTGGCGGCGAGATCGGGCGATCGCCAACATCATCGTCAAGTTAGCTGAAAGTGGGAAGCTCTCCGAAGCCATAGAGCTGGCCCGAAGGACTCCAGAAGCCAACAACTCTGCTTGGCAAGGAATTGTTAGAAAGGCGATCGCGATCGGGGAATATCGCCAAGGTATTGCGATCGCCGAAAGTCTTGACGATCGATGCGATCGCGCCGAAGCCCTTCAACAAGCGACAACGGCTTTACTCCTCGCCGAACAGGTGGGTTTAGCGATAGAAGTTGCCCAAGGCATTGAAGAGGCTAAGGTGAGAGTCAAAGCCTTGACCGCGATCGCCGCTCAACTCCTCAGAGACGAACGCCCAGAAGACGCAGTTGAGATTCTCGATCTGGCCCTCGCAGCCACCCCAACCTTATCGCCCCGCCAGCAAGCCGACACCCTGACGGAAATTGCCAGCTACCTGATTCAAGCCGGACAAACAGAGGAAGCAGAATTGCTGTTAGCTCGCGCGCTCGAACTCGCTCAATCCCCGTCCAACACCTACATCAGTCCCGTACCGTCCCCTCCTTAAGGTTTAGGTCTACGCCTAAAAATCAAGATTTCAGGTTACGAGTTGCCAAGCAGCGCGATCGCCCAGCTCGCCCCATCAATGAGGTAGTATCCTCCCAGGACAATTAAGATGATGCTGCTAATGCGCGCGATCGCTGGCGAATGTTGCAATAACCCGCGCGTTTGTTTGACAATCCCGGCAAATAAACTGGCGAGAAAAATTACCATAGAGTAGCCCAAAGCGTAACTCACCATTGTCAGCGTGCTGTAAAGTGGGGAACCTTGTTCTGCGGCCATGGCTAAGACGGCAAACATGACGGGACTGCTACACGGCGAACTGACCAAGGCAAAGGTTAAGCCAACACCATACGGGCCCGCAGCGGGAAGGGTCAGGTCGAACTGGGGGAGGGGAAGGCGAATGAAATCGAGCAATGCTAGCCCCATAACAATTACCACTGCACCAACGGCGAGCTGAATATATCCTCGATAGTCCACCATCACCCAAGCGGCGAAAGAGGAGAACAGTCCGAGCAAGCTGTAGGTCGTGATAACGCCGAGAACAAATGCACTAGCTTTGAGTAGGGCATCCCAGCGGGAGGTAATATCGCGAGTGCCAATATAGCTGAGGTTAATGGGCAGCAAGCCGAGGACGCAAGGAGAAATGCTGGCCATGAGTCCCCCACCAAAGGCGAGGAGAAGGAGGAGCAGGGGCGAACCGCCAGCGCGATCGCCCATCCACGCATAGTAGCGTTCGTCTAGGGCATAAACGAACTGGTTGAGCGGTTCAAACAGCGCTTCCCAATTAATCCAAGCGATTGCGATCGCGACCGCCACTGTCCCAACAAACAAGAGTCCCAAACGAAATCCTCGAGACTGCCAGATTTTCGGGGAGCGATCGCGTTGAGTCGAACGGGCCATAAGCGTTGAGGTGAAAGGGGTTGGGCGAAATTAGCGCTAGAAGTTGCGATCGCCCCTGTAGTTCGAGATTTGAGCGAGAGTTTCTAGCGTTTGACTGCCTCGGTAGAGCCGGCCGTTAATTTCCCAGGTTGGATAAGCTCGCACCCCAGCTTGTTTGCACAGAGAGGGTTTTGGGTTTTTGCCGCGCGGATCGCACTCAATTTCTTGAAGGTATTGCCGTGCCTTGGTTCCAAACAACTTTTTTTGATGTTTGCAAGCACCGCACCAATAGGTTCCATAGACCTTTGCACCGATCTTCTTGAGATGTCGGGCCAGAGAGACTTTTGGAGAGTCTGAGGTTGCGCTTGCAGATTTCTTGGCAGCAGGGGATGTCCCCACAGACATTGTTGATGCTTGAGTTGTTTTGACTGCGGCTGGTTGGGTAGAAGATTGCGTCTGAGAGCTTCCTTTTGTCCCCTTCTTCTTGGCACTTGAGAGATTGCGTTGGTACTGAACGATCTTTTCCTTCGCTACAGCCTTGTTGGGATTGGAGTCTGGCATGGATGCGAGAATGTTAATGGCTCGCTGCCATTGAGCAGCAACGATGTTCCAGTCGTCCGCAGACACCGCTGACTGCGTGAGAGAGATCGCGCCTTTGGCCGCATCATTTGCCTTCGATAAATAATTAATTTGAGGGGAAGGCGAAGCTTTTGGTTTGGGAGCGGCCGGAACTTTTTGAGGTGCAGCTTGCGCGATGGTTTCTGTTTCAGCGGCTGTTTCCGGTTCCTCTGCCGTTTCTGTCGAGCATCCCGCTACGAAGTTGAGCAGAACGAGAGCGAGGAGGGGAAACAACTGTTGATGGGGGAGTGGGTTGCGGTTGTTCGGCGATCGCAGTGTCATCTTGTTCATAGAGGAGGCAGCAGCAAGTAAGTTTTACGGGTGAGTTGTCACTTACTAATGTTAGGTTGCCCAAAAACTTCTATAAAGTCTCTACAAGTTAGAGTTGGAAATTACCGAATGGCGTTGAATTAGCAACCCGTAGATCTTGTTTAATGCTCAATGGAGAGAGTTGCGCGATCGCAGCGCTTCAATAATCTTGCTATTCGCTTTCGGAAATGGGTACTGGTCAATATCGGCTAGCTCAACCCAGCGGACTTCTTGAGATTCAAGTGGTTGGGGTTCACCGCTCAGATGCTGGCAATAGTAGACATTCAGCGTCACTTTGAAGTGGGTGTAAGCGTGGTCGAGCGTCAGCAAATGCTCTCCGACCGCAATTTCAATGCCTAACTCTTCTCGAATTTCGCGCTTAATGCAATCTTCAACCGTTTCATCCGGCTCGATTTTTCCACCGGGAAACTCCCACAAACCTCCCAATAATCCTTTTTCCAAGCGGCGATCGATGAGAATTTGTCCTTGTTCGTTGCGAATTACAGCAACGCCAATCTTTTTGTGGGGGAGAGGGGAAGAGGGTTGTTTCATGGGGAGTTGAGATTGAATTCCTTGGGTGAAGGCCCGACAGAGATCGCGCCAAGGACACAAGAGACAAGTCGGATTTCGGGGAGTGCAAGCGATCGCGCCCAAATCCATAATGGCCTGATTGAAGTCCCTCGGATGCTCCGGATCGATTAGTCTATCCGATAACTGCCACAATTGCTGTAGCGCTTTTGCGGGAGGGACGGGAAGGGCCGCGAGTCTGGCCAGCACTCGCTTGACATTGCCATCTAAAATCGAAACGGGTTGGTTAAACGCCGCGCTGAGAATTCCCCCTGCTGTGGTGCGGCCAATTCCCGGTAGTGCTAGCACGCCTTCCAAATTTGCGGGAAACTGTCCGTCCTGCTGCTCCACCACCTGTTGCGCCGCCTTGTGCAAATTGCGTCCCCGCGCGTAATACCCCAATCCTTCCCAAGCTTTCAGAACTTGCTGAAGATCCGCGCTTGCCAGAGTTTCAACGGTCGGAAATTGCGTTAACCAGCGCTGATAGTAGGGGATAACGGTTTTAACCTGAGTTTGCTGGAGCATAATCTCTGAAACCCAGATTTTGTAAGGATCGACCTCATTGCGCCAGGGCAACGTTCGGCCTCGCTGTTCGTACCAACTCAAGAGCGATCGCCTCAACGCTGCGATATCTGAGTCCGAAAAGTTGGCATTCCAATGGGTCAGTTTCACTCGTTCTTAACGGAGTGGGGAAGGGTACTCTGTCGGGGTTTATTCAGCCTCAGAGGCCTGACTGTCAACGCTTTGTAAAGACTGCTCAAAATTCATGCGCTGTTCGGCATTGCGGAGAAAATAACCGCTCATAATTGCCGAAGCAAGCAGCCGTCCGAGATGTTCCCGACTGGTATTAATTTGAACGTCGAAATGCTCTGAGGGTAGCGATCCCAACAAGCCGATAATATTGCGTTCCATCACATTAAAAACTTCCGGAGATTGAGGCTTAGACAGTTGAGCAACTGTTTCCGGACTTAAGTTCTGAACGTATTTCCAGAGGGTGTTTCCCATCTCAGTATCGCCCCATAGGTCGTGACTTTGATTGGTTTCGCGATCCACCATGAACCTCCTACAATTTCCTGACTGTTCTTAGGCGTATTGCCTGCCGGCAGTTACCCAACCAGTCTTTCTTTGATTATGCTAACTAATGTAACAAGTTTAGCGTTTGATGAGGGGTCGTAGAACCGAACTTGGGCGATCGGGTTCTCCACATCGTCCGCCCGATCTGTAACTGAATGTGAAGGAACAATAAAACTTTTATCAAGTCTTGAGAAAGAGATTCGCAGTTTATTTTTCTTTTTTCGTAGATAAATTATTTATATAAATAAACCCTATCGCCCTCACCTCAATGTCCGATCGCTCCCTTAGTCTCAACGTCATCCTCGCTCCAACGCAAGTTTTGAGTCAGTTGCATACCGGCCAGTTGTTGAAGGTGAGCGGGACTAAAGGGAGTGCTTTGATTGTCTGTCACCGCCACCACGCCGAAATTGCCGGTCCTGGCTCAGCCGTAGGGGGTTTGCTCGATATTGACTGCCGCCGAGCCATTCCCGTCGGGAAAATTGCTCTCGCCGCTCCCCAATCTCACAGCGAAAAGCGGAGCGCGTTTTTGACTCGGCAAAAATGGATTGGTAGTACTCAGAGGGTTGCGAACGATCCTGTCCCCTTGCGACGTGCGGCGATTATCTTGAGGATGTTGGAGCGCTACTGCGGAGCCAAAGCAACGGCTCAGCTACCGGAAGATGTGGTGGGTCAGTTAGTGGGAGTTTTGCCGGGAACCGTCTTGATGGCACGTCAAATCGCCCGTCAAAAAGGGGCAAAGACAAAACCTGCAGCGGGGGAGAGCGAGACTCCCAGTGCAAACTTTGCCCCCATGAAATGTTAAATGAGTTTAATCGCCCGGAAGCCGAAGTAGAGCGCGAGAGCGATCGCGGTATAAGCGCCTAAAATTCCTAAATAAGCAATAGCGGCTGACATTTAGATTTCTCCCTAAAATGTTTTAAAGTCAAGGTCGTGTAACTTTAGTTATTGTACTGCGAAGGCCCCCCACGCAAGCGACCGACCTTCCTTATTTTGAACTTAGTCAGCAATGCAATCTTTGATTCCCGTCCGGCTTCCCCACACCCCCTACAACATTGAAATTGCCCCCGGTCTGCTCTCCCAACTCGGCGATCGCCTGCAAAAACTCAACATTGGCAAAAAAGTTCTGCTTGTCTCCAACCCCGTTATTTTCAAGCACTACGGACAGCAAGCGATTGATTCCTTGAAAGCTGCGGGGTTTGACACTTGCTATCGCATCCTGCCGGCCGGAGAACGCTACAAAACCCTCACCTCCATCCAGAAACTCTACGATACAGCTCTCGAAAACCGCCTAGAACGCTCTTCAACCTTCGTAGCGCTAGGTGGCGGGGTAATTGGGGATATGACGGGGTTTGCGGCTGCTAGTTGGCTCAGGGGGACAAATGTGGTGCAAGTTCCCACCTCCCTCTTGGCCATGGTTGATGCCGCGATCGGCGGCAAAACCGGCGTGAATCATCCCCAAGGCAAAAACCTGATCGGCGCGTTTCACCAACCCAAGTTTGTCCTTATCGACCCTCAAGTGCTAAAAACCCTTCCCGCACGTGAATTTCGCGCGGGGATGGCAGAAGTTATCAAGTACGGAATCATTTGGGATCGCGAACTCTTCAAGCAACTAGAGCAAGCCAAACGCCTCGACAGCTTGCGCTACCTGAATGACGAGCTGTTGCAAAGCATTTTGACTCGTTCTTGCCAAGCGAAAGCGGAGGTGGTGAGTCAGGACGAAAAGGAAGCGGGGTTGCGCGCCATTCTCAACTACGGCCACACCATCGGCCACGCAGTCGAGAGTTTAACCGGATACCGCTTGGTGAACCACGGCGAGGCAGTTGGAATTGGCATGGTTGCAGCGGGGGAGATTGCGCTCAAACTCCAGATGTGGACGGAAGAAGAGGCGCAGCGGCAGAATAGTTTAATCGAGAAAACGGGGTTGCCCACCGAAATTCCAGCGCAGTTGGAGAACGATGCAATTTTGGAGAGCTTGCAAACCGATAAGAAAGTTAAAGCGGGTAAAGTGCGGTTTGTGCTGCCAACGGGAATTGGCGAGGTGGAGGTGAGCGATCGCGTTTCCCCAGAAATCGCGCGTCTCGTTCTCGACGCGAGAAAAGCAACTCGCTAAACAACCAGATGCCTCTCATATATCCCGATAGAGCAGTTCCCAATGATTTTGCGATCTATCAAAACAGATTATGGCGTTGCATAATTGAGAGAAAGCTGATGAGTAGATTCAAAGTGAATTGAGCTTATGCAGCAGCAGCCCCGCGCTCACCCTTCGGGTAGAGCGTCGGGAAGAATGCGCGTCAGTCGATGGGGTTCAATACCCCGGAGACTGACAGTTTTCTTAGCAACTCGCGAATAACATCAGTCTGCGTTCTTCCCGTCAACTTGCAATATTCTTGCAGGTGTTCAATCTCTCGCTCTGGCAGCCTAATGCTGATTTGTGGCATGGTAGCAATATGATAGCAATATGCTACAATACTATCATGCGAACAGCCTACCAGTACCGATTACGATTGACAAAGATGCAGCAAGCCACGATAGACGAGTGGCTTGAACTCGCGCGTCGTCAATACAACTATCGGTTAGCAGAGCGGTTCAACTGGTACGAGCAGTGCGATTCGTTCTTAGGGGAAAATGCCTAGCATATAGCCTAAGCAGGGTTTAAAGCGACCAAGCTTAAACACCCTGAACTCTTGCCCAGATGTGGGTTAAAGTCCCACTCATCAGGGGTGATGTAACTCCCAACCTGCCCACAGTGAGATGACTCGGAATTCATCAGGCTGAAGCTGGGAACAGGGCACAATCAGAACCAAAGCAGATAGGCGCACTGGTGCTAATGGGGAGACGACACGGGTAAAACAGGGTCTTAAAAAGTGCCTTAACCAGAAGCCTCAATCTGAACAAATATGAGGACTTTACTACCGCTTATACTCGCTGAGTCATATGCTCGGATATCAGCAACCCTGAGTAGGTAGTAGGCAAATTGAACCGCCCTAAATCGTCAGACAATCAGGCAAGGGAACGAATAAAAACGAATTACAGGTCTGGGGGACTAGTCGAAACCCCGGTAGACCAGACGAGTGGATTAACCCCTGTAATTCGGGTAGGACAGCGAGTAATTTCGCTGAGGCAATCAGAACAGATAACGTCACGTAAAGCACGATTAGACACATGAAACTTAAACTTCATAGTGAATCCTGGAAACAGATACCTTGGAAGAAATTCCGCCGAAACCTGTTCCGCTTACAACACCGAATCTGGAAAGCTGTTCGAGTTGGCGACATGGCAAAAGCCCGGTCACTCCAAAAGCTGATACTGAGAAGCCGCACAGCTAGATTTTTGGCAATCCGTCAGGTTACACAACTCAATCAGGGTAAGAAAACTGCTGGAGTTGACGGCGTTAAATCTCTGAGTTTCTACGAGCGATTCCTGCTCGAAGAAACCCTCAAACAACACGTCAACAATTGGAAGTCCGACAAGCTTCGGAAAATCCCCATCCCCAAAAAGGACGGGACAACTCGAATGCTTAAGGTTCCCACCATCAAAGATAGAGCATGGCAATGTCTTGTGAAATACGCGATGGAACCAGCACACGAAGCAACTTTCCATGCCAGAAGCTACGGGTTCAGACCGGGACGATCCGCACATGATGCCCAGAAAGTCCTATTTCTCAACCTCAAGAGCAATAGTAACGGAAAGGACAAAACAATTCTCGAACTTGATATAGAGAAGTGCTTCGACCGCATAGAACAACGAGACTTGATGAAACGGGTAATCGCACCTCAAACAATCAAGAAAGGATTATGGCGCTGCCTCCAAGCTGGGGTAAATCCTGAGTTCCCAGAACAAGGAACCCCGCAAGGTGGTGTCATCTCACCCCTACTCGCCAACATAAGCCTGAACGGAATTGAGGACTTACAAAAGTCCGGGGAATGCCAAACCAGACTAACATCTGACTGTATCCGATATGCAGACGATATGGTGTTCATCCTCAAGCCAGAAGTTGCCCCAACCAAAGTCTTAGACAAAGTAAAGGAATTTCTAGCAATACGCGGACTCAACGTAAAGGCGGCAAAGACCAGGGTTACAGCCTCGACAAATGGATTTGACTTCCTAGGGTGGCATTTCAAAGTGCAATCCAACGGCAAGTTCATAAGCACTCCCTCAGAGGATAACTACAGAACATTCAAAGCCAAAGTCAAACACATCGTCAACAACTCGAACTATGGAGCAAAGGTTAAGGCGGAAAAACTAGCCCCCATCATTCGTGGGTGGCGGAATTATCACCGCCACTGCAAGATGGACGGGTCAAGATTCTCACTGTGGCGTATCAGCCACAGAGCATGGAAGGTTTTCAATAAGGAAGCCAAGCAAAATCGGTACACCGTAACCGAATTAATCAAAAAGGCATTTCCCGCCGTTCCATACTCAGAGAACAAACACGTCAACGTCAAAGGTGATAAATCCCCGTTCGATGGGAACCTCACCTACTGGAGTAAACGTAATAGCAAACGCTATGACAATGCGACAGCCAAGACCCTACGCAAACAAAACCATACCTGTGGATACTGTGGCTACCCCTTCATTGGGGAAGAACGGGTTCACCTCCATCACATCGACGGAAACCACGACAACTGGAAACCGAAAAATCTGATGGCAGTACATGAATCGTGCCACGATTACATCCACATGAGCAAGGGTCACTGACCTAAGATTGTCGGGAGCCGGATGCTGGGAAACCCGCACGTCCGGATCTAACTGAGAGGGGCGGGGCGCAATAGCCCCCCTCGACTCAACCAAATCGTTGTGACATCAACGCTTGTCCGTTAATCTGCTATCTACCGGAATTGAAAGAGCATCCTAATTTCTATTCGCAGAAAAGGGATCTGGTCAACTCGAAAAAGCTTTTTCCTGAATACAAAAATCTCCCTTCTCATATTAAATCCGGTTAGACAGCCTCACTATAATCTGCCTCTCTGGGCCACCAATGATAAAAGGTTAATCCTCTGATGTTTTCTTGTTGCTCGCACAGCCGTTGACATCGACCACAGACCACCTCTTCGAGGGCCTGAATGTTCTCAA
>Ga0207422_1000849_pt1 | contig 79427 bp, 66 predicted proteins | sample MarCyaLeptolynsp_FD_187757 | JGI IMG/M metagenome (GOLD analysis project Ga0207422, IMG submission 187757) | Marine cyanobacterial communities from Panama - species 1 Leptolyngbya sp. (SPAdes) | ecosystem: Environmental > Aquatic > Marine > Unclassified | place: Panama: Panama City | collected...
CAGTGAAAGCCGCCCTGGATGATTTAAATATCCACCACAAATTTGTCTCCAGAGAACCAGTAGAAGGTCAACTTTCTTATGAAAGTATTGCCTCTTCACCGAATCATGTCCTCACCTCGTTGCTGATTATCAACACTACTCCTCTAGGAATGTCTCCGAATACAGATACACTTCCTAAACTTCCATATGAGCACCTAACACCCAATCATATGCTATATGACCTGGTTTATAATCCCTTAAAAACAGCGTTTATGCAAAAAGGAATTGAAGCTAAATGCTGGGTGAAAAATGGATTGGAAATGCTACACGGTCAGGCAGAAAAATCTTGGGAGATTTGGAACAGATGAGTAGGAAAACAATCAGGTAATCTTTCCGTACTAACATGTTCCTATTAGCTTTAAATCATGGAATTCAAACTCACTTCAGAATTTGAGCCAACAGGTGATCAACCCAAGGCCATAGAAGGATTAGTAAAAGGCGTTGAGGCTGGCGAAGAAGCCCAGGTATTGCTCGGGGCAACAGGATCCGGAAAGACTTTTAGCATAGCCAATGTGATTCAACAAACACAAAGACCTGCCCTAATCTTAAGTCATAATAAGACATTGGCAGCCCAGCTTTATGGTGAGTTTAAACAGTTCTTCCCCGAAAATGCAGTCGAGTATTTTATCTCCTATTACGATTACTATCAACCTGAAGCCTTCATTCCTAATAGTAATCTATACATAGAAAAGGACTTATCTATCAATGAAGAAATTGAAAAGTTAAGGCTTAGTGCTACTTCATCACTGCTTACCGGAAGACGAGATGTGGTAGTGGTAGCCTCAGTTTCCTGCATCTATGGTATTGGCAACCCTGATGAGTTTGGAAAGAACGTGGTTCGCCTTCAGGTAGGTGACACCGTACCTAGAAACCAGCTTCTTTTTGCACTGGTGGATATACTGTACAGCCGATCAGAAGTTGAGTTTAAAAGAGGCAACTTCAGAGTTAAAGGCGATACTGTAGACATTTATATTGCCTATGGAGATTTTGCCTATCGCATATACTTCTGGGGAGATGAGATCGAATCGATCCAAATGATAGACCCCTCCACGGGTAAAAAGATTTCTGAAGAAAAAATAATCACAATATTCCCTGCCAACCTCTTCGTTACGGGGAAGGATGTATTACAGCAAGCCATTTCAGAAATTCAGGATGATCTGGTTGACAGAATAGATCAATACGAGCAAGAGAGGAGGTTTTTGGAGGCTAAACGTCTCAAAGAACGTACTGAATTTGACCTGGAGATGATGCGAGAGCTCGGCTACTGCTCAGGAGTTGAAAATTATTCCAGATATTTTGATCGCAGACAAAAAGGGCAACGTCCTTTCTGTCTCTTGGACTACTTCCCCGATGACTACTTACTCATTATCGATGAAAGTCACGTGACTGTTCCTCAGGTAAGAGCCATGTGGGGAGGAGATAGATCGAGAAAAGAAAATTTAGTAGAATACGGCTTTCGCTTACCATCGGCTCTGGATAACAGACCACTTAAGTTTGATGAGTTTGAGGGCCTTACTAATCAGGTAATCTATGTGAGCGCTACTCCTGCGGACTACGAATTGACAAAAACTGAAGGTGAGGTCGTAGAACAAATTATCAGGCCAACAGGTCTTCTGGATCCTATTATTGACGTCAGACCTTCACTGAATCAAATTGACGACTTGTTGGAAGAGATTGATCTTCGGGTAAGGAAAGAAGAGCGTGTTCTGGTAACCACTTTAACCAAACGAATGGCCGAAGAGTTGACCAAGTATCTTGAGCGAGCTGGTGTTAGGGTAAGATACATCCACTCAGAGGTGAGCTCTTTGGATCGGGTGGAAATTTTAAGAGAACTCAGGTTGGGTATTTTCGATGTCCTAGTTGGTGTCAACCTGCTTCGTGAGGGTTTAGACCTTCCAGAAGTTTCATTAGTAGCCATCCTAGATGCGGATAAGGAAGGCTTCCTGAGAAACCAGAGATCACTCATCCAGACCATAGGAAGGGCAGCACGTAATGAGAATGGTCGAGTAATCATGTATGCCGATGTCACAACTGATTCCATGAGGGAAGCTATTGATGAGACTAATCGAAGAAGAAGTATACAGATAGCCTATAATGAAGCGCATGGAATTGTACCGACTACGGTAAAAAAATCGAAAGAGGCTATTATGGGACAAACCAGTGTAGCAGACTCCAAGAAAGGTCATAAATCTTATTATGTGGAAAGCGAAGAACACTCCATTGCCGCTGATCCCGTAGTCGCATATATGGACAAAAATGCACTTGAGAAAATGATTCTGAAGACTCAAAAATCAATGGAGAAAGCTGCAAGAGAGCTTGACTTTATTGAAGCAGCTAAGATGAGGGACGAACTCAATGAGTTGAAGGAGTTATTAAAAAGCAAGTCATAGACTCTTATACTCATTTCAATCGATTTCACAGAATTAACGTTCTCATGGTTATTTTTTGATCCAATATTTCTCTATTTTATGTAATCAATCAGTTTTTGGGTAAAATTTTTACTCAATTCATATCGAATTACAAAAAATGAGAAAACAATGGATTCCAGGGTTTACGCTTTTGATCATCGTTGCCCTTGTCAGCCTCCTAGATATGCCTTCAGGGGAGGAGTTTTTAGCTGACCCAAACATCAGTGGAGCAGACACCGCCTGGATGCTTGCCGCCACGGCTCTTGTCCTATTGATGACACCAGGCCTTTCATTCTTCTATGGGGGAATGGTGAGCCGTAAAAGTGTCATTTCTACTATGCTTCAAAGCTTCATATGTATGGGTGTGATCACCCTGGTATGGGTTGTTGGAGGCTTCAGTTTTGCTTTTGGAGATTCCATCGGGGGATTTATCGGAGACCCGAGAACTTTCGCTTTTTTCAAGGGAGTTGGCAGTGCCACTCAAGCAGATCTGGCACCCACTATTCCGTTTATTCTTTTTGCATTATTTCAAATGAAATTTGCGATTATCACTCCAGCACTGATAACCGGAAGTTTTGCTGAACGGGTGAGGTTTTCCAGCTTTATTCTATTCATCATTCTATTCAGTATTGTGGTTTATAGCCCGCTGGCGCATATGACCTGGCACCCTGATGGATTCCTGAGAAAATGGGGTGTTCTTGATTTCGCTGGTGGCACAGTAGTTCATATGTCAGCTGGTTTTGCAGCTATTGCCGCGGCAATCATTTTAGGAAAAAGAAAGAACCATGGAGCTATACACAAACCAGCTAATGTTCCATTTGTACTTCTGGGAACAGGCCTATTGTGGTTTGGTTGGTTTGGATTTAATGCCGGTTCTGCTTTGGGTGCTAACGGTGATGCAGCCATGGCATTTGCCACCACCACAGTTGCCTCAGCTGCCGCCATGCTCGCCTGGGTTTTTTATGATGCCTTAATGGGCCGAAAAATTTCCGGACTTGGTGCTTCGATTGGAGCTGTCGTGGGATTGGTAGCCATTACGCCTGCGGCTGGTTTTGTCACTATTGGTCAAAGTGTCTTTATTGGTGTAGCCGGTGCCATTGTCTCTAATATTGTGGTCTACTATAAGAACAAGACTGGAATTGACGATACGTTAGATGTTTTTCCATGCCATGGTGTAGGAGGCATAACGGGTATGATACTAACAGGTGTTTTTGCAAAGGATGTTGGATTGATATATGGCGACCCAACAACTTTTCTGAGACATATCGCTGCCATATTCTTGGTCGGAGGATTCACTTTCGGTGCATCTTACCTTCTTTTCAAAATCACCAATTTCATCATCCCTATGAGGGTCAATGAAGTTTCGGAAGAAGTAGGTCTAGATATTAGCCAGCATGGTGAAAGTCTTTCGAAGAGTAGATCACCGGAAGAAATAGCCGAAATGATGAAGAAAGCATCATGATTATTTTTTCCTACGATCAAAAAAGCCACCCCGACAAGTCGAGGTGGCTTTTTTTCTTGCGAAGAGGAACTAATTATTTTCCTTCCGCATATCTTCGGCTTACTTCTTCCCAATTGATCACATTAAAGAAAGCATTGATATAGTCAGGTCTTCTGTTTTGATAATTGAGGTAATACGCATGCTCCCAAACGTCTAGTCCTAAGATTGGAGTTCCTCCACAGCCGATATTAGGCATAAGCGAGTTATCCTGGTTTGCAGTTGAACAAACTTCAACCTTTCCTCCAGCATGGACACAAAGCCATGCCCAGCCAGAACCGAAACGAGTGGCAGCCGCTTTGGCGAAAGCATCTTTGAAAGCTTCAAAAGAGCCGAAAGCTTCATTGATGGCATTGGCCAAATCACCTGAAGGTTCTCCGCCACCATTTGGCGACATAATAGACCAGAAAAGACTGTGATTGTAAAATCCGCCACCATTATTTCTAACTGCACCATTATCCGTATGGTTGGCTAAAAGATCTTCAATGCTCTTGCCTTCCATTTCTGTCCCGGCAATAGCGTTGTTTAAATTATTAGTATAACCCGCATGGTGTTTACCATGATGGATTTCCATTGTTCTTGCGTCAATATGTGGTTCCAGTGCATCGTGTGCATATGGAAGTTGAGGTAGTTCGAATGCCATAATTGAATTGATTTAATATTTATACAAAAATTGTGATTCTATCTAAGCTTAGCAAAAAACTGCTTCATGAGCTTTTCACTTTCCTCTTTTAACAAACCAGAGGTCAATTCTGTTCTTGGGTGCAATAAGTTTTTCTCATTTAGACTGTATCCCCGTTTCAAATCGGTAGCGCCATAAACTAACTTGCCTAATTGTGCCCAATATAAAGCACCTGCACACATTACACAGGGCTCCAGGGTTACATAAAGCGTACATTCGTTTAAGTATTTTGAACCGATCGCATTGAATGCTGCGGTTATGGCTAACATTTCTGCATGCGCAGTAACATCAGTTAGTTGCTCCGTCTGATTATGTGCTCTGGCGATGATGCGCTTTTCAGCAACAACCACTGCGCCAACTGGCACCTCACCTGCCTCGTATGCAAGTTCGGCCTGCCTCAGGGCCTGTTCCATGAAATACTCATCTTTGTGAACACTAAGCTCCATTTGCTATTGGGTTTTCATTGTAATATTAAACCCAATTGCTAAAACAATTACTAAATTTGCCACTCATTTTTAAAAGGTGCAGCAATGCTAAGATCACATACTTGCGGAGAGTTAAGAATTGAACATGTCGGAACAGAAGTGACCCTCTCTGGGTGGGTACAACGTGTCCGAGATAAAGGTGGCCTGATGTGGATCGATTTACGTGATCGCTATGGGGTAACGCAACTCACTTTCGAAGAAGGAAGAAGCAAGGCTGACGTTATCGAGCAAGCCCGAGAATTGGGAAGAGAATTTGTGATTCAGGTCCAGGGGACTGTCGTAGAACGCTATTCTAAGAATGACAAAATTCCGACCGGCCAAATTGAGATTGACACTACTGAAATCAAGGTACTTAATGCATCGCAAGTACCTCCTTTCATCATAGAAGATGACACTGATGGAGGTGAAGATTTGAGAATGAAGTATCGATACCTGGACCTTAGAAGAAATGAGGTGAGAGAAAAGCTGGCACTGAGAAGCAAGCTAGCAATTGCCGTTAGAAATTATTTGGCCGAAATCGACTTTCTAGAAGTTGAAACACCTGTTTTGATTAAATCCACTCCTGAAGGAGCACGCGATTTCGTTGTTCCTTCTCGAATTAATCCAGGCGAATTCTATGCCCTACCCCAATCTCCGCAAACCTTTAAGCAGCTCTTAATGGTTTCTGGTTTTGATCGGTACTTTCAGATTGTGAAATGCTTTAGGGATGAAGACCTCAGAGCAGATCGTCAACCAGAGTTCACCCAAATAGACTGCGAAATGTCATTTGTCACAAGGGATGACGTACTCGAAGTATTTGAAGGAATGACTAGGCATCTCTTCCAGTCTATTAAAAAAGTTGAATTGAACCAATTTCCTCATATGACCTATGCCAATGCCATGGAAAAGTATGGCAGTGACAAGCCAGACATTCGGTTTGGAATGGAATTCGTCAATTTGAATGAGGTGAGCCAAAACAAAGGATTTAATGTCTTCGATCAGGCAGAACTTGTCGTTGGAATCTGTGCTAAAGGCTGTGCAGAGTATACCCGAAAGCAGTTGGACGCATTGACTGATTTTGTGAGACGACCACAGGTGGGTGCCAAAGGACTTGTATATGTAAAGTGTAATGCTGACGGCTCATTTAAATCGTCTGTCGACAAGTTCTATAGTCAGGGAGATCTTAAGGCCTGGGCTGAAGAGGCAGGTGCCGAAGCGGGAGACCTGATTCTTGTCCTATCGGGAGCAACAAATGTAGTTCGCAAGCAGATGAATGAGCTGCGTTTACACTTGGGTAATGAACTGGGGCTTAGAAAAAGCGATGAGTACAAACCTCTATGGGTAGTTGACTTTCCATTATTAGAGTGGGATGAGGAAACAGAACGTTATCATGCCATGCATCATCCCTTCACATCACCATTAAAAGAAGATTTGGCCAAGCTTGAAACTGCACCAGGAGAAGTTAGAGCAAATGCCTATGATTTAGTAATCAACGGAGTTGAAATTGGAGGTGGATCGATCAGAATTCACGATCGTGAAATGCAGAAGACGATGTTTAAGCATTTAGGGTTTACGGATGAAGAAGCAAAAGCTCAGTTCGGTTTCTTGATGGATGCTTTCGAATTTGGAGCTCCTCCTCACGGGGGTATTGCCTTCGGCTTCGACAGGCTATGTGCTATGTTCGGTGGAACAGAAACAATCAGAGATTATATCGCATTCCCAAAAAACACCTCTGGTCGCGATGTCATGATTGATTCCCCATCGCCAGTGGCAAATGATCAGTTAAAGGAGCTTGGAATAAAGCTCTCATAAACAATGATATTATGAAACTCTTCGTTTCATAGCATCAACCAATACCTTATTTTGTAGTTTCGGAACAGTTTATGCCTTTGAAAGTCCAGTTCACACCGAAATTCTACATACGTGCGAGCGTAACCATGGCCATAATTATATGGGTCATTGCTACGTCAATACGTATACTCGAGATTCTGGCAGTCAAAAGTGGGCTTGATCTTGAGATATCGAGATACCTCCCGATACTCTTACAGGACTTATTCTATGTATTCATTTTAATCTATTACAGATTTAAAATAAGAGCCGTTGAAAGCGGAAACTTTGTAGACCTACTTTGGAAGGTGTTTGCTACGGGTCTGGTCACTACTGTAATTTCATTATCCATCAGGCTATTCTATGACTCTATTGCTGGCACCATGTTGGCCGAAAATGAGTTTTTAGATACATTCCTTTACAGCCTTAATAGGGCACTTATTTCTGTATTTCTGATTTCTACACTCACAGTGTGGAAAAAACTTATTCTTTATCAGAAATCAAGAAAACTTGTCGTCTACTGGAATGTATTTGAAATAGCCTTAGTCGCCTCAATCTTCTTTAACCTCACAGGTTTTACCCTACAAGAACATTTAATATTTGAGATCCTTTTCGCGGTACTAGCCATTATGGCTATCATCCTGTCTGGCAATCTCAAGTGGGTCGCCTATTTGAATTTTAAGCAGAAGTGGAAGAGTGTACTCATTATCGTTCTCATTACCATATATATATTCTATTTCTTTACTTATCTCTATGTTGCTCCAGAGGAAGCCATTACGAATTTTAATGCCATAGATGACTTATTTGTCATTGTAGTTTTCACCTTCTTGCTATTCTACAGCATTTTCTCTTTACTGGTCATTCTTTTCAACTTGCCCACGTCATCCGTTTTTGAGAAGAAAATGGAAGAAGCGATTAACTTCCAAAGGCTTAGTCAATCTATACAACAAGGCGAAAATGAGGATCAAATTTTCGATGTTTTACTCAACTCATCAATGAATGCTGTCTATGCTGATGCCGGTTGGATAGAAGTCAATCTGGACCAAAATGAGACTAAGATACGCTCAAAGCACATCAGTAGAGAGAACATCAACTTGGTGAAAGAGCACATTATGACCAGCAAAAATCGGTCGGTCATTAAGAATCCTCTCGCAGTGGATACAGACTCAGATAGAGTTCTGGTAGGACTCAAAAAATCCAATTATCGCTCTGCCTTTGTGGTACCCCTTACCATACAAAACCGAGTAAAAGGATTTATGTACCTCCTCAATGAGGTATCTGACAGTTTCAATAAGGAGATGATCAGTATCATCAATACATTTGCTAGTCAAGCCAGTGTGTCCATTGAGAATTTCAGACTAATGGGCGAAGCACTTCTAAACGAGCGTTATAAAGAAGAGTTGAACATTGCCAAAAGTGTCCAAAGAGCACTTTTACCAAAGGAATTGGATCACAATTCTTCCTTTTCAATTCATGCATTTACAGAAGCTGCAGCAGAAGTTGGAGGTGACTACTATGATACTTTTCAGCTTAGTGAAGATCGATTTGCGATTGTTGTTGGTGATGTATCAGGAAAAGGTACCTCGGCAGCTTTCCACATGTCTCAAATGAAGGGAATTTTTCAAAGCCTTGTTCAATTAGACTTATCTGCTGAGGAGTTTTTAATTAACGCCAATACAGCTCTCAGTAAATGCCTTGAGAGAACCTCATTTATTACCCTGACATACTTCATCATAGATACTAAAGAAAAAACCCTTGAATTCTCGCGAGCAGGCCATTGTCCAACCCTCTTTTACAATAAGAGGAAAAAGGAAGCCAGATATTTTCAAGACAAAGGTTTGGGCTTGGGTATAATCAGAAATTCTACTTACAAGAACTTCATTCAGGTGAATAAAATGTCTTTTGATAAGGATGATATTTTGGTCTTATACACTGATGGTATTTCGGAAGCCTCCAATGCAGAACATGATGAATTTGGATATGAAAGAATGAAAAATCTTCTGCAACAAAATGCGCATTATGACCCGATGATGATTCAAAAAGTCTTTATCAGCAAGCTATATGAGTTTTGTGGTGGTAAAGACCTTGATGATGATTATACAATGTTGGTGATCAAGTTTAATTAGTTGCCGTTAGATAAAGAGTAGCATATGATAGAAATAAATAAAGCAATCGAGAACAATTATCTGAACATTGCCGTAAATGGAGAAGCCGATGCAAGTTCTTCCATTCACTTGGACAAAGCGATTAAGGAAGCCATGGAGGAAGGTCATCAGCACATTCTTATTGACTGTACCAATCTCAACTATATTTCTTCTGCAGGACTGGGAGTTTTCATGTCTTACATAGAAGAAATCTCCGAAAAATCCATTGACTTCATCCTCTTTGGTTTGTCCGAAAAGGTTCTAAAGGTCTTTGGCATTCTCGGTTTGGACCAATTATTGACTATTAAAGAAAATAAAGAAGCAGCAATAGCAGCACTCAGTGAAATATAGTTTTGACATACCGAGTAGCAAAAACAAGCTACGATTGATGCGCAAGTTCGTTACTGACGTACTAAAGGAGCATAATGTCTCGGACATAGAGATTAACATGATGGTATTGGCCGTGGACGAAGTCTGTGCAAACATCATTATTCATGGTCACCCATCAGATGACATGAGCGAGGTAAAACTCGGAATCCATTTCAAAAATGACGGTGTTTGGTTCGAAATTATCGATCGAGGAAACGCCTTTGACATTGTTAGCTATCAGGAGCCGGTCATTGAAGACTTAGTTAGAAACAAAAACAAAGGTGGAATTGGTATCATGCTAGTCAAAAAGATAATGGATGATATCCAGTTCAAGTCTACTCCTTCAAAGAATACCCTTACTCTTTATAAAAAGGTAGAGTACACCAAATAGCATCTGATATGAAAAGTGTCTGCACTTTGCTGATTGGATTGTTCTTTTCACATACCATATACGGCTTTCAATCCGACCCGATTATCATCGCAAAGGTGAATAACTATGAAATCACTGCTTCAGAGCTACTATATGCCTTCCAAAAAAACCGCAGTCAAAATGATGAGCTGCACCTTGACTCCTTAAAAAAGTACCTGGACAATTATATTGATTTTAAGCTCAAAGTTCAGGCCGCTCGAACCCTAGGATACGATACGCTCCAAAATTATAAAACGGAATTAGAAGGTTATATAAGTCAAATCAGAAAACCCTATTTGGAGAATCCGGAGGCGGAAGAGAAACTCATCAATGAAATTCATAGGAGAAAGCAAGTGGAGATTAATGCGTCACACTTGCTTATAAAGCTTATACCGAATGCTAGTCCGAAGGACTCATTAAAAGCGTATAAATTTGTCGATAGTTTACGCCTCAGTGTTAAGAGTAAAGAACAATTTGAATCCTTAGCCAGAAGGTTTTCTCAAGATGGAGCAGGTCAAAATGGAGGCAAGCTCGGTTGGTTCAGCGCTATGGACATGGTTGGTCCTTTTGAAAATGCGGCTTACAAGACCAAAACCAATCAAGTGTCTCAAGTGGTTAGAACTCAGTTTGGATACCATATTCTCTTTGTGAATCAAAAAAGACCTTCGAGGGGAAGCCTAAAAACATCACACATCTTTTTTAGTAGTCGCGGGCGCAGTGAAGACGCGGTTCGACAGTTGGCAGAATCTGTTTATGATTCTTTAAAAAATGGAGCAGATTGGAATACTATGGCCAGAAAGTATTCTGATGACAATCGCACCAAAATGAATGGTGGCCAATTGCCCTGGGCCAGGATAAAACAACTGCCTGATGACTTTTATGACATAGCCTATGGCATCAAGAGTGTTAATGGAATCTCAAAGCCCTCAAAAACAAGTTTCGGTTGGCACATTGTTAAGTTAAACGACCAAAGGCCCATTGGAGACCTTTCCGAAGAACGGATAGTCATAGAACAGCAATTAAAGCGATCTGGAAGAAACACTTTAAATGATGATCAACTGATTAAAAAACTTAAGAGGGAAAACGGTTTTCAACAGGATGCACAATCCTTGAATACATCATTGCTGGCTATAGAAAAGAGTAGTTTAAATGATGAAATCAATCAACAAGTGCTTTTCGTTTTGGGTGAAAAGGTTTTTAGAGTCAACGACTTGGTGAACAGCCTCCCCTCCCAAAAGATTACCCTGAATAGCACCATAGTTAGGTCTATTTACTCCCAATTTGAAAGGAAAAGTATCATTGCTTATGAAGATTCCATTGCACCGATAAAATACCCTGATTATGGTTATCTAGTGAAAGAATATGAGGAGGGCCTTTTACTTTTCGAGATTATGCAGCAAGAGGTTTGGAATAAGGCCCTGGAGGATTCTCTCGGTGCCAGACGATATTACCAAAATCATCTTGAGCAGTATAAAACCGAAGCGCGCGTTTCGGTAAGCGTTGTGACTGGCGAGGATATAACTCTGATAGAAAGGCTTAAGAAATCCACTATTGAAGAAGGATCCATTGAGAAGGTAGTCCAATCAAATTTTACCAAACAAGAACGCATGCTGTTAAAAATTGTAAAAAGAACAGTTAAGGCATCTGAAATCCATAGATTTGGCTCAACAGAATTAAAATCAGGCAGTTGGATCGAAAACCCTGATGTGTCCGAATACTACTTTTTGGAAGAAATTATTCCCCGAGGGTATTTTGCTTACGATGAGATCAAAGGACGAGTTCTGTCTGATTATCAAGACCATCTGGAAGCGCAATGGATAAAGGAATTACGTATGCAGAGCCTATTAGAGATTGATACTAGGGCACTGGAAAGGATTATTGAAAATTGAAACTTAGATATCTGTTTATATTATCAATACTAATTAGCTCACTTTCTTGTGAGTACTTTACATCTTCTGAGCAAGGGAGTGTTGACAACAGCAAAGAATTGGTCGCAAGTGTGGGCAATTCATTCCTGTTTGAATCAGACATCGCAAATTTAATCTCACCCCAAACCAATAGAGAAGACAGTATCCTCATTGTAGAGCAATTTGTGAGGAATTGGATTAAAAAAGAATTGCTAGTAAAAGAGGCTAATAATAGTGTAAAGATTAACCAGTCAGAGATAGAAAAAAAGGTGTCGGACTATCGTTATGCGCTCCTTTCATATGAATATCAAAGACAGATAATTCAGCAGTCACTTGATACAGCGGTGAGCTTAGAGGAAATCGAAAATTACTATGAAGAGAACCTTGAAAACTTCGCTCTACGCCAAAATATATTTAGAGGTCGATACCTAAAAATTTCTAATGACGCCCCCAAAAAGAATGATATCAGACGTTGGATAAAATCTAGTCGTCCACAAGATTTAGAATCGCTTAAATCCTATGCGTTTCAATTCGCAGACAATTACTCGCTAGAAGATTCAACATGGATTAAGTTTGACGATATAATCAAGAATTCTCCACTTTCCACCGTTTCAAACAAAGTCCAATTTCTTCGTAGAAACAGGTATGTGGAAGAAGCGGATTCTGTCTATCTTTACCTGCTCAAAATTCAGGAATACAAAATTTCAGAGGAAGCTTCACCGTTAGAGTTTGTGCAAGAGGAGATTCGAAACATAATTCTTAACAAAAGAAAAGTAGCATTGGCAAAGGGTTTGGAGAATGATATTTATGAACGTGCGAAGGAAAATGAAGACTACAAGATTTATTATTAAAGCCATTCTCGTTTTGGCCATTTTTATCCCCACCACTTCTTTTGCTCAAGAAGGACAAGTAGTGGACAAGATCATTGCCAAGGTTGATGACAAAATTATCCTGAAGAGCGAATTAGAATCGGCATATATTCAATTTCTTACCAGCCCACAAGCACAGAGCTTTCAAGGAGATGCCAAATGCGTATTGCTTCAAAGTTTTGTAGAGAGCAAAGTGATGTTGATTATGTCTGAAATAGATTCTGTGGTAGTAGAAGAATCCAGACTTGACTATGAAATAAGAAGTAGAAGTCAGCAGATAATCCAGCGCTTTGGTTCAGAAGATGCTATTCAGCAAGCCTATGGCAAAACACTAGACCAAATCATGGATGAGTTAAAACCTTCCATTGAAGAGCAAATCAGGGTTGAGCAACAAGAGAATAATATTCTTTCTGATGTTAAGGTCACTCCAAAAGAGGTTAGAAAGTTCTATAATCGATTTCCAACAGACAGCTTACCGCTCTATTCCATGGAGTACGAGATTGGTGTTATTGTAAAAGAACCGGATGTTAGTGATGTGGAAAAAGAACGAGTAAGAGAAAAGCTTATGGGTATAAGAGAAAGAGCACTTAATGGAGAGAGTTTTGAAATACTCGCGACTTTCAATTCAGAAGGTCCTTCCGCTCGCGATGGAGGAAATCTAGGTTTTGCCTCAAGGGGTACGATGGACCCTGCTTATGAGGCTGGCGCTTTGGGCTTAAAGCCAGGTGAGATTTCCATGCCTGTCGAATCCGCTTTTGGTTTCCATTTGATCCAGTTGGTAGAAAAAAGGGGAAACGAATATTCTACTCGCCATATCCTTATGACCCCAAAACCAAATGAGGACGACTTAAACAAGGCGTCAGATATTCTAATAGACCTTCGAAACAAAATTTTAACCGACAGCATAAGTTTTGAGCAAGCAGCGCAACTTGTATCAGATGATGAGAGTACAAAAGTAAATGGTGGCTTTTATGCAGATCAGTTTGGTTCACTTCGTATTCCTGCGAGTTCGCTTGAACCCGAGTTGTTCTTTGAAATTGACAAAATGAAGGAAGGCGATATCTCTGAACCGCAGGTTATCCAGGTAGGTTCAGATACCCAGGTAGTTCGAATTATTTATTACAAGAAGAAATTACCTCCCCATAGAGCCAACTTAACTGATGACTATGAGAAGCTAAAAGCCGCTACTACACAAATGAAGAAGTCTCTAAAACGTGCCGAATACCTAGAGGAGAAAATGCAAGAAGTATACCTTGAGATAGATCCGGTTTTTAATCGTTGCGGCATTATCAAGAACCAATAAGTATGAGTGAAAATACGTCTGATGTCGCATTAGCCGACAAATTCTTTGAAGATTTTAAGCGTCTCAAAGCAGAAATTTCAAAAGTAATCATTGGCCAGGACGAAGTAGTGAACCTACTACTGACATCTATATTTTGTAAAGGCCACAGTTTACTTGTAGGAGTCCCCGGACTAGCAAAGACGCTTCTGATCCAGACTATTTCTTCTGCCTTAGATTTAAGTTTTAAGAGAATTCAGTTCACACCAGACCTAATGCCTTCAGACATACTTGGTGCGGAGACAATAGACAAAGACAGAAACTTTAAGTTTATCAAGGGACCAATCTTTGCAAACATCATCTTAGCGGATGAAATTAACCGAACCCCCCCTAAGACACAGGCAGCATTGCTTGAGTCTATGCAGGAGTACTCAGTTACTGTGGCCGGTCAGCACTTTGATTTAGATAAACCATTCTTTGTTCTTGCCACTCAAAACCCTATAGAGCAGGAAGGCACTTACCCGCTTCCTGAAGCACAACTAGATAGGTTCTTGTTCAACATAACATTGGAATACCCGTCATTTCAATCTGAGGTGGATATTGTTAAAAATACTACCTCAGATATCGAGAATGTGGTTAACCATATATTAGATGGAGAAGCAGTAATGAATTATCAGCACCTGGTAAGAAGAGTGCCTATTGCTGATAATGTAGTTGAGTATGCCGTTGGCTTGGTTCATAAAACACGAATAGCAAGCGAAATGGCACCATCCGCCACTCAGGAATATATTGAATGGGGTGCAGGACCTAGAGCTTCTCAAAACTTGGTAATCGCAGCGAAATGCAATGCGCTTGTTAATGGAAAGTATTCACCTGATATTGAAGATGTCCAAGCAGTAGCTAAGCCTATTCTAAGGCATAGAATTATAAGAAACTTCAAGGCTGAAGCTGAAGGAATTACAATCGACAAGTTGATTGAAGACCTCCTTTAATTAATCATAGTTATAGAAACCTCTGCCTGATTTCCTTCCATGGTATCCTGCATCGACTTTCTGTTGTTGTATACGTGATGGCCTAAACTTAGCATCTTGGTGAAAGGCATTAAACATGGATTCTGTCACAGAATAGTTGGTGTCTACCCCTATTAAATCCATTAACCTGAAAGGGCCCATACGAAAACCAGAAGTTTCAACTAATCGATCAATACCCTTAACATCACTCACTCCTTCTTCTAAAACCTTTAAGCCTTCAACATAAAAATGTCTGGCCACACGGTTCACAATAAAGCCAGGTGCATCTGCTGCCATCACTGGAGTTTTTCCTAGTTTTCTTGCGAGTTCAGCTGTAGTATTTGCGATTTCCTCTGTCGTGGCAACACCAGATATTACCTCGACAAGTTTCATGATATGTGCTGGATTAAAGAAATGCATACCAACAAAACGTTCTGGGAATCTCAGACCAGCAGCAATCCTGGTCATAGGTATTGACGAAGTATTTGAAGCCAAAATGGTCTTCTCGCTATTCAAATTTTCTAAAGTTTCAAATAACTCTTTCTTTACATCAAGCTTCTCGACTATGGCTTCAATGATAAAATCAGCAACTAAAAGGTCTTTGTTGGCCGAAAAGGTGATTCGCTTTAACGCATTTTCCTTTTCTTCTAAAGTTAGTTTACCTCTCTCAATTCCTTTATCCAAATTCTTTGAGATGTTCTGCTCAGCAAGCTCCAAAATCTCTGCATTTAGATCGTAGAGAACTACCTCATAGCCTGCCAAACCAGAAATTTGAGCAATGCCCTGCCCCATTGTTCCAGCCCCAGCTACAGCAATTCTTGATATGTCTTCAAACTTCATTAAAGAGAATTAAACTGTTTTAAAAACCTCACGTCATTTTCAGTAAATAGCCTAAGGTCTTTTATTCCATACCGTAGCATAGTTATTCTTTCAATACCCATTCCAAAGGCAAAACCAGAGTATTCTTCAGGATCAATACCACAATTTTTGAGAACGTTAGGATCCACCATTCCAGAACCACCAATTTCTACCCAACCAGTATACTTACAGATATTACAGCCATCGCCATGACAAATTTGACATGAAATATCAATTTCAGCACTCGGTTCGGTAAATGGAAAATAGGATGGCCTAAAGCGTATTTTGGTATCCTTGGTAAACATCTCCTTTACGAAGTGGTATAGCGTCTGCTTCAAATCAGCAAAAGATACATTCTTATCTATATACAAACCTTCCATTTGATGGAAGACACAATGTGCTCTGGCTGAAATAGCTTCATTTCTAAAGACTCGGCCCGGTGATAGTGTTCTTATTGGAGGCTTTTCGTTCTCCATAACACGAATCTGAACACTTGAAGTGTGAGTTCTTAATGCTATATCTGGGTTCTTCTCAATAAAGAAAGTATCCTGCATTTCTCGTGCAGGATGATTCTCAGGGAAATTCAAGGCAGTAAAATTGTGCCAATCATCCTCTATCTCCGGGCCTGAAGAAACATTGAAGCCGATCCTCTCAAAAATTTGAATAAATCGTTGTCGTGTTGCTGTTAGAGGGTGAATCGACCCGAACTCAGTATTCACTGAAGGTAATGTCAGGTCAGCATGATCCTCAACTTCCGTCCCCCCAGAATTTAAATGACTGATTAATTCCTGGAATTTCTCTTGTGCCAGGTTTTTTAATTGATTAACCGATTGTCCGAAAGCCTTTTTTTGATCATTCGGAACATCTCTCATTTGGGCAAAGAGGTCTCCAATAACATTCTTTCTCCCTATAAATTTTAATCGATATTGTTCTAGCTCCTCGGCATTTGAGGCGACAAAACTGTTAATCTCTTCAGCTATTTCCTTAAATCTATCGGACATGAAGCATTGGTTATCATTAAAGATGACAAAAATAACAGTACTTAACGATTAAATGATTCCATAAGCCTATTTTTGAGACAATTATGAAGGATATTTTGGTCACTGGGGGAGCCGGCTACATAGGCTCACATGTAGTTGTTCGCTTGCACGAAGAAGGTTACAACCCCATTATTCTTGATGACTTTTCAAACTCAGATAAATCTGTCCTAGATGGACTTGCTAGGATTACAGGGAAAAGATTCTCCCTCTACGAAGGTGATGTATTAGATAAATTAGTCTTTGAAAATATTTTCACAGAAAATCGCATAAAAGGTGTAATTCATTTTGCAGCCAAAAAGGCAGTTAGCGAGTCTGTTGAAAACCCTCTGCTCTACTATAAAAATAACGTTTCCGGCTTGGTGACACTACTAGAAGCGATGGCCAATTATAAGGTTGCCAACCTGGTATTCTCATCATCCTGCACGGTTTATGGTCAACCAGACATACTTCCTGTAACCGAGGCATCCCCTGCCAAACCAGCCAATTCCCCCTATGGAAATACAAAACAAGTAGGAGAAGAGATCATCAGAGATGTTGTGAATGCGCATATTGGATTGAAATCAATAGCCTTAAGATACTTCAACCCTATAGGAGCTCATCCATCCAGTGAAATTGGAGAATTACCATTAGGGGTACCCAATAATTTAGTCCCATTCATTACCCAAACTGCCGCTGGTCTGAGAGATGCACTCACTGTTTACGGCAATGATTATAATACACCTGATGGCACATGTATAAGAGATTATATTCATGTGATGGACCTGGCAGATGCTCATGTTGAATGTCTTAAATATATTAACTCCGTTTCAAAGAGGGATCATTTTGACTTTGTAAATGTTGGAACGGGAAAAGGAAGTAGCGTCATGGAGGTGATAGAGTCATTTCAAAAAGTTTCTGGCCTTAGTCTCAAATACACAATCGGCAGTAGGCGTCCAGGTGATGTTGAGAAGATTTATGCCCAAGTTGTAAAATCTACTTCCCTTCTCAAATGGAAAACTAAGCACTCACTTGATGACGCCATGAGAGATTCTTGGAATTGGCAAAAAAAGTTATCTACTAATTAGCCGTCATATTCTGTCAGTTGACGAATCAATATTACCTTTGGTCGATTATTGAAATGAGAGAAACAACTTCACTATACTTTTGAGACATACACTGCAAAGATGAAAATTACAATAGTAGGAACTGGATATGTAGGGCTTGTTACAGGAACATGCTTCTCAGAGGTGGGAATAGATGTTACTTGTGTAGACATAGATCAGAAAAAGATCGAAGGCCTTAGACAAGGCATCATGCCCATTTATGAACCTGGACTAGAGTCCATGGTAATGAAAAATGTAGAGAAAGGGCGACTTAACTTTTCTACAAGTCTCAAGGATAGCATTAAAGGGTCCGAGGCGGTATTTATAGCGGTTGGTACACCACCCGGTGAGGATGGTAGCGCTGACTTGAAATATGTACTGGCTGTCGCCAAAGAAGTAGGTCAGCACATGGATGACTACCTCGTGGTAGTTACCAAAAGTACTGTCCCTGTCGGAACCGCTGAAAAAGTGAAGACAACCGTATCAAAAGCACTGGAGGAAAGAAACGCTGACCTAGTATTTGACATCGCCTCTAACCCAGAATTTTTGAAAGAGGGTGCCGCTATTCAAGACTTTCTAAAGCCAGACCGCATTGTTGTAGGTATTGAGACGGAAAGAGCTCAAAAGATCATGGAAAAGCTCTACAAGCCATTCCTCCTTAATGGTCACCCCACCATATTTATGGATGTACCATCGGCAGAAATGACCAAGTATGCGGCTAACTCCATGCTAGCTACCAAGATTAGCTTTATGAATGATATTGCCAATTTATGCGAAATTATGGGAGCAGACGTCAACATGGTTCGGAAGGGTATCGGCAGTGATACTCGAATAGGAACAAAATTCATTTATCCAGGTGTTGGATATGGTGGTTCATGTTTTCCTAAGGATGTAAAAGCTTTGATTAAGACTGCGGAGGAGAATGGTTATCAAATGCGAGTTCTCAAATCTGTCGAGGACGTCAATAATGATCAAAAGTCTGTTCTTGTTAATAAGGTAAAGAGTCACTTCGGTGATGATTTAAAAGGAATGACTTTCGCGGTTTGGGGTCTTTCATTCAAACCTAAGACTGATGACATGAGAGAAGCGCCATCAATTGTGATTATCAACCAACTACTAGAACTAGGAGCTCAAATCAAAGCGTTTGACCCAGTTGCAATGGAAGAGGCCCATAGAGATTTAGGAGATACGATAACCTATACTAAAGATGAATATGAAGCACTTGTAGATGCGGATGCCCTTTTGTTAGTAACCGAATGGCCAGAATTCAGAGTTCCTAATTTCAACGTAGTAAGTAAGCTTCTCAAGCAAAAAGTGATTTTTGACGGCCGTAATGTCTATGATCAAGAAGAACTGAGAGATCTTGGTTATACATATTTCGGTATAGGACTTAACTAACATTATGAAAGAAAGAGTTCTCATCACCGGAGCAGCAGGTTTCTTAGGTTCTCACCTATGCGATCGATTCATCAAAGAGGGTTTTGATGTGATAGGAATGGACAACCTTATAACGGGTAGTCTGGATAACATTACCCATTTAATGCCCCATGAAAACTTTGAATTTCACCATCATGATGTATCGAACTTTGTCCATGTATCTGGTCATCTTGATTACATATTGCATTTTGCGTCTCCTGCCAGTCCAATCGACTATCTGAAAATACCCATTCAGACATTAAAAGTTGGTTCTTTAGGAACTCATAATCTGTTAGGTTTGGCGAGAGCCAAAAACGCAAGAATGCTTATAGCTTCTACCTCTGAGGTATACGGTGATCCTTTGGTACACCCCCAGGTTGAAGAATACTATGGCAATGTGAACCCAGTGGGTCCGAGAGGTGTTTATGACGAAGCAAAAAGATTCCAAGAGGCCATCACAATGGCATATCATACCTATCATAAGATAGAGACCCGAATTGTCAGAATCTTTAATACCTATGGACCAAGGATGCGATTAAATGATGGTAGAGTTCTTCCGGCTTTCATAGGCCAAGCGTTGCGAGGAGAAAACCTAACGGTGTTCGGAGATGGTAGTCAAACCAGATCATTCTGTTATGTAGACGATCAAGTGGACGGAATCTTCAGGCTATTAATGTCAGATTATGCACAACCTGTCAATATTGGCAATCCAGATGAGATTACCATCAGTCAATTTGCCGAAGAAATAATAAAGCTTACCGGTACTGATCAAAAAGTAATTTATAAACCATTGCCGAAGGATGATCCCATGCAGCGACAGCCTGATATAACTAAGGCAAAAGAAATCCTTGGTTGGGCGGCAAGAGTTGGTAGAAAGGAAGGCTTGAAAATCACTTATGATTACTTTAAGTCACTACCAAAAGAGAAGCTTCACAAAACGGAACACAAAAATTTTTCTTCCTTTATTAAGTAGCTTTACAACCTTAAATCCGTTTTTGTAGTCTAATGATTATGATCAGGATTAGGCTTATTTTTTTATTTTTTATTACATATTCAACACTTTACAGTCAAGAATTTGTCAATGATAGTATACAATCTGTATCACATACGCTAAAAGTGGAAGGTGGGGCGTTAATCAGTGCTAAAGATGAACTGCCTTTTTGGATAAAATCGAACAATTCCAATCGATTTACGGCTGAATCCGCCAACTCACTCTATCAAATCTTAGACTACAGTGGACATTACTCCATCATTGAAGGTTTGAAATTAAGTTGGGAACTTGAATCAATCCTGAACATACGTGAGCGGATAAATGGCAGATTCATTCAGGCAAATGTTGGGTTCGAAACAAATTTTCTCCAGTTTAAAACGGGCTATGACGAAGAATTCTTCGGATTAAATGATAGCACCTTGAGCATTGGCAATCTTGTTTATGGCAATAACGCCAGACCAATCCCCAAGATAAGGATTTCGACCAATGGCTGGAAAGCAAGCCCAATACTGGGTAAGCATTTGTCATTTCAGGCGTATTTAGCGCACGGTTGGTTTGAGCAAAACCGCTTCCAAAGTGGTGCCATGTTGCACCAAAAGTACTTTTATATAAGAACCAAGCTATTTCAAAACAGGTTATCAATTATTGGAGGGCTGAATCACAATGCTCAATGGGGCGGAAGTAACTCACAGAATGAAAGTAGCCAACCTACTGGCATTAAGAATTACACAAGAATATTTTTGGGATCTTCAGGCGGAGGGGATGCACTATTGACTGACCAACAAAATGCACTCGGTAATCACTTGGGGAGCTATGATTTGAGAGGATCTTTTGAATTCAAGAATTTCGTGCTAACCAATTACTGGCAATTCTTATGGGAAGATAAATCGGGTTTAACACCCTTTAATTGGAGAGATGGTCTTATGGGAGCATCTATTGGTTTCAAGAATGGCAAGCTAGTGGACAAGGTAGTCTTGGAAATAGCACGGACAAATGACCAAAACGCTCAAAAGGTTACTGATGATGGCACACCCTTTTTAGAGCCTGACAATTTTTTCAATAATGGTGTTTATAGAACCGGCTGGTCATACCACAATCAAGTTATTGGTAGCCCAATATTCCTAATTTTAAATAAAAGTTCCTCTTCATCGGCTCGCATAAAAAACAGCATCAATGCTTTCAATCTGGGAGTTAGCGGCCAATTCGGTAGAGTAAGATATAAGCTGAACTACATTGAACTTAGGAACAAAGGAACTAAAGTAGAAGTAATTGAACCTGCTTTAAAGGTCAATTCACTAAATATTGAGCTAGCCTACAAGATGGACAAATACTCCGTATTGAGTTCAAGGGTCAACTATCAAAATGCAAACTTCGAAACACAAAGAAATTTAGGGGTTCAAATTGCCTATCTAAGGAACTTAAAATTCTAGGGGAGTTAGTAGGCCTTATCCTGACCTTTAATTATACCCAATACCGTCAGGAAGATAATCTTGATATCCAATAAAAATGACCAATTCTGTAAATAAAACCGATCTAGCTTAACCCTCGAGTTCATCTGATAAAACTCGTTAATCTCCCCTCTGTAACCCATTGCTTGAGCCAAGCCTGTAACACCCGGTCTGGATTCATGCCTTTTTGCAAACTTCTCGACTCTCGTTTTATAAGTCTCATTCAAAGACAAAGGGTGAGGTCTTGGTCCCACAATAGACATTTGTCCAATAATCACATTTAAAAACTGGGGAAACTCGTCCAATGAAGTTCTCCTCAAGAAAGAACCAAACTTAGTAGTTCTGGGGTCGTTCCTAGCCGCCCAATGTGTATCTGCTTGCTCATTTTTGACCATGGTTCTAAATTTTAAACAAAGAAATCTGGAACCGTCTTTGCCTTCTCTATACTGCTTAAAAAACACAGGCCCTCTGCTCTCCAATTTTATGACTAAGCCAAAAAGCGGCCACATCCAGGACAAAATAAAGACCGTAACCATTAACGAAAAGACAAGATCAAATGATCTCTTCACCACTCTGTTGACCAATCCATCCAGGGGCAAATTGTTAATGTCAATTACCGGAACTGATTCATACCTTCTTAGCACAAAAGTCTTAAGCAAATCAGTCTTGAACTCAGGTAACAGTTTTACTCTTTTTGCGTAACCGTCAGCAAACTGGATCAATTTATCTTTTGCTTTTTTGTCAAGCCTATCACTTACGTAAATGGAATCCAGTTCACTAACATCTAGATTGTAAAAGTCTTCCAAAATACCAGTTAAGGGGTAGTTGCTTTTGATGCTACTATTTGCGTTAGCCGAAAAGATTCCTTTGCACCTTATTCCATAATGTGGTTTTCTCTTGAGAAGGTCATAGAGTTTAAACCCAAGTTCATCATAGCCTATTATGACAGTATTTCTGATGTTTCCACCAAAAGTCCTGTACCTATCCAGTATCAGATGTACAGAAACGCGATAAATGGTTAACCAAACAAACAATAAGAGAATAAGAGAGGTAATAAAGTGTCTGTCGATAGCGTCTTCTGCAAGAAAGAGCCAGAGTAATGAAATAATCGACACAAAAATAAATACACTTGTAAAAGCCCTTTTAAAGGTATTATAGTAACTGACAGCTCTGCCAATCTTAAAATCGCGGCTGATGGAAGACAATACTGGCCATATACCTGAATAAGCCAAGAAAGCAGTGATATAGGGCTGCTCAAGCTTAAAAGAACCAAAAGCAATGTACAGAGAGATAAAGAACAGTGTAGTGACTATTATCAGCTCCCCTGCTATAAAAAGTGGTGGGAAATATTTATTAAAACGCTTTCTCAACTCTGCACTAAAAAAACTTCAGACTGAAAATAGAAATTGAATAAATGATATTCTCAAAAATACGAAACATAGACTTTTATACATACTATACTCAGTTTATCATTTAGTTAAATGATATACAACTGAGAATTCAGTTCCGAAAGCGTTATACAAGTCACCAAAATCGTAGGTCAGCCTCAGATTTAAATGAACAGGTAAATTGTTAAATGCATTTTTGTATGCAAGTTTAACCTGAGAGTAAAACTGGCCTCTTACGGGTCTAAAGACATAATCAAAATTGGCGTCATTGGTGATACCATCCCAGGCAAAACGACCATCATACAATCCAGCGTATGTTCCGAAATTTTGAGTATATGTAAACAATCCTTCGTAATCTAGTTTTTGAGAGAGCTCACCTCTGAGCCCCAAATGGACAGCCCGTATTCTGTTACTTGCAATGGAAACGTTATAATTTGGGAAAGGAGCAAAAAAGTTTTGAGTGCGTTCATGAGTTAAAAAAAGAGGGTTACCGATTACTTGCCCCTTGTAAGTCCAGCCCGACCTATAGAGCCAGTTATTATATATATCGTCACGTCCTCCAAAGGAGTAACCAAAATTCTCTGCTACAGTAAGTACACCAGCAGTAGGGTCAGGTAAACCAGGGCCACCTTGCCATTTTGTTTGAAGGTACTCCAAATATACAGTATTGATTAAGGCGTTCTTCTTGGGTAGAGACCATTCCAGTCCAAAGAGATAATCTGTCAGACTCACATACTGTAACCCCCCTCTATCCTCGAAAGGCTTTTGATAGTTGATCGTCAGCTTATGCTTACCAATTCTTTGGGTCACGGTGGTCTCAATTATGCCTAAATGATTTCCAACACCATTGCTCTCCCCTTCAGTTGTTCCATCCGGATTAGGTATTCCAGAGCCAGCGAACACCCGTAGGAAGTCAGAAACAGAACTGGGCTGACTATCTCCTTGAGGAGATGTACCTCCATACTGAGCAAAATGAACCACTCCTGAAGCTGCTGTCCAACCGATTTCGTCTTCCAGATCAAGCATCAGGTAAAATGACTTGGAATGCAACAAAGCGTTAGAGATATACCTATCTTCTTCCAACCAACCATGTGCCAAATGCCCCTTGGTCTTAAAATAACCTTTGGTAAAAGGGACTTCTATATATTCTGGGATATCGAGCTGGATTGAAGGAATCGGTCGGGCATTCTCGCTCATTCCCAGAGAGCCACTCGAAAGCGATTTTTCCAACCCTCCGATACTATTTTTGAACCTGCCGATGCTTAACCTCAAGAAGTCATAATTCAGAGAGACAAAGTGGCTCGACAACACCTCGTTTCTAAATGAAAACCCGGTTGAGAGCAAAAAGTCTTCTTCAAAAGCATATTCGTAGGAAAGTTGACCGCTAACAAAGGTAGTTTGATCATCGCTCACTTCTCCCCATTGATTGCTAATCAAATAAAAGGGCATAAAATCTTCAGAAGAGCTTATAAAACCTATACTGACAGAGCCGGATAGACTGTCTAAACGAATTGAATCAGTTTGACTAAACAGACCATTCTTAACAATGACTAAGAGAAGAAGGTAAGTAAGAACTCTGTTCATTCGTAAATAAATCAAATCTCAGCAATTATATGGTTTTCGCTTAAAATTATCTAAAATCAGAAGTACTTAAACCCTTTAAGGTTGTATTTTCGGACACTTAATGATTTACAGTAAAAACATCAGTGTACTATCTATTATGATAGTGGGGCTGCTCACATACAACTGTGCACGACAAACCGCAGACGAAATAGTAGTCTATGAGAATGACTTTGAAAGAGATCTCATTGATGCGTATCAGAGGGTTGATTCCGTGAATACTTCCTTCGATCAAATCTCTGAAAATTATTTTCACTTCAATGGTTCAAGAAACCTGGGACGGTTTGATACAGGGGGGATTATCTTGGATCTCGAGGGTTTGCCAGAACATCAATGGCTTAGAATAAGCTTCGATTTTTATGTGCACGACAATTGGGAAGGAAATGGGTTAAGGGGCAATGGTGAGGACGTGGTAATCTTCAATGTAGATCAACTCAACCTTCACTTCTCTTCAATTGTTAACACAGGCTGCATAGGACAAGATTGTGATGCTGTTCAGAGTTTCCCAAATAGAATTGGTGAAGGGCAAAATCCAGAGAATGCCGGAGTTATAAATGATGAATTACCTGGAGTCTGTCATTTTGAAGGGCAAGTGGGGGGCACAAAGCTCATCAAGTTTGCAAACCGCGTCCCACACGGTTCAACTACAGTAAGAGTAAACATTGCCGCGGGTATCAAAGATGCAGGGACAGACCTTTGTCTAAAAAGCTGGTCCATTGACAACCTCAAAATATCTACCATAAGTCTTCCCGAAAATCAATAAATGAAAAGCTACAAATTTCATTTTTTTGTCCTAATCATTGCTTTGACATCTCTTGAAGGTTTCAGTCAGGGACAACTAGTTGTCGGCAGTGTTTTTGAAGACTTCTATAGAAGAGAGCAATTGCTGGGAAAACTTGATAGCTCAGTATCTTTTTTAATCAGGCCAATTCACCGTAAGAATTTAGCGGACCATTCTTTAAAGAACTCCTCTTTAAAACTTAATAAAGATAAGTCCAAAATTAGATTGCTTCCATTAACCTCCAGGTCCAGATATTTGCAGAAACATCCATATGGCTGGAATGATGGCTCCTTATTACCCTTGAGCGGTTATCAACAACTGGTTAGTGCTGGCTTCGCTGGAAAAATTGGAATTCTAAACTTTCAAATTCAACCCGAATTCCACTTTGCACAGAATCTGGATTTTCAGGGAATACCTCTTGATATGCCTGAAATATTATGGAGAAGATATTACCAAAGTCAAATAAATGTCATTGATACTCCGGAGTCTTTTGGAGAAGGTAAAATTGAAAAATTCTATTTAGGACAAAGCTCGATAGGACTTGAGATTGGTCCTATTTCACTTGGCTGGTCGAATCAGAATTTGTGGTGGGGACCCGGAATGAGAAATTCTCTGGTCATGTCGAATAATTCAAGAGGCTTTCAGCACTTGACCTTGAACACTAACAAACCTGTAAACACTCCTTTAGGCTCATTTGAATTTCAAATCATAGGAGCCAAACTTGAAAACTCAGGTTTCGACCCGCCAAGACCTAACCTGGTTTCAACTGATGGTAACTTTTTGTTTAGAGAAAGAGATGAAGACTGGAGATATCTTTCTGGAATTACAGCAGCTTATCAACCCAAATGGATTAAGGGACTTTCATTGGGTTTTAGTAGAGTAGTTCAGCAGTATAGTCAAATAGCAAAAGATAATAACGATTACCTATCATCATTTTCTAATTTTTTTAGAAACAATGATGCTTTAGATGACATATTCAGAGATCAACTCGCCTCTATCTTCATGAGATACTTTTCTACAAAAACCCAGAGTGAAATCTATTTTGAGTTTGCAAGGAATGACGCTGCTTTTGATTTTAGGGACTTCTTTCTAGAGCCGAATCATGCTGCGGGGTATCTCTTTGGATTTAGAAAATTATTTCCAGCCTTTCAAAGTAAGAGTCAATTCTTCGAAGGTGGTTTTGAATGGACAATTCTCTCACAAAGCTCAAGCAGAATAATTCGCAACGGAGGCACATTTTATGTCCACAGTCAGGTACGCCATGGCTATACGCATAGAGGCGAAATACTAGGAGCCGGAATAGGTCCAAGTAGTAATTCACAAACACTCAATATCAATTGGGTTTCTGGATTGAACAAAATCGGCCTGACACTTGAGCGGGTAACACGCAATGAAGACCTGTACATTGACCTTTTCAGGGACATCCAAGACTTTCTAAGGCCCTGGGTTGATGTCAGTGCCTTTCTAAATGCTTCTTGGCAATTTGATAATCTGATCTTAGAAGGACATTTCGGGTTTATCAAATCTTTGAATTATCAGTATCAAATTCATCGAACGGCTGGTTTTCTGCCTGGTTTTGTGGATGTTCCAAATTTCTCTGCAGGATTGAATATGTATTTAATACTATAATTGGGGAGCCTTAAAAACCGTCAAACTAATTCTAATACTCAGGACTTTGAATTTTCCATTTCGGTTCCGATGACTTACTTACAGTAACCAGCGCCTCTAAATCAGTAGAAAAAAAGTAAGTGGCGTTTCCAATTTTTTGAACAATGGACCAAAAGAGGTTTGGTAATGTGGAGCTATCGAACGGTTGATAACCGTAAAATCTAACAATCGTGCTAAAATCATCACTCAGTGTCTTATGGTATTTCTTGAGCTCTCGATAAGAGTACTCTTTCCAATGATGACCATAAGTAACTTTACTGAAAATCATTTCCAGGCCATTGCCAATTCCTGAAAAGGTGACTAGATTTTTTAGAGCGCGTAAAAAGCCCTGAGCCGAAAGAGAATTTGGTGTCGATATATAAATGAGCCCATCATCTTTTAGCAGCTTGTGAACTTCTTTCCAAAAATTCACCGGATTGAATGTTATATGCTCTAAAATCTCGGTAAAAAGAATCACATCGTACCGATTGTCACCTAATTCAGTAGCCGATAGGTGTTGCAGATCGTCCTGAATAATGGGCACGATTTCAAACTTGCTCCCTCTATCACTTACAAACTCAAGATCCCAAAACTCACTTACATCCATACCCTCCACCACATGGCCCATTTTTCTGAGAATAAGGCTCGAATGAAGATAATGACTTCCGATATCTAAAATTCTAGCACCTTCATCTAAATGCTCGAATAAAGTAGAAGCCATCCTACTATAACGATTACGATGGTAATTGAAATACTCTAAATCTCCTGGAATGCCCTGGTCAATCACCAGCTCTTTGACTTCTTCTATGGCAGCCTCCACACTAATATTCATGCTCAAAACTAATCAACAGAATCGAGATGATAGCATGTCTTTAAAAAAAGCATTATTAAGTCTAAGTTTGCATGACACGAGTAGCTCGATAATTGTCAGTTAAAAAGAATTACTTCTATAACACTATGCTGATGGGAACTAACCTTTTGTTCCCAGTAGTCACATTCCCTTATGTCGCCAGAGTTCTTGGCCCAGAAGGTATAGGCAACGCCCAGTTTGCCTTTACCTATGCTCAGTACTTTTCCCTTTTGGCTGCTGTAGGCATACCCTACTATGGAATCAAGGAAATTGCCATGGCAAGGGGTAATCAGCTCAAACTGAACAAAACATTTTCTGAACTTTTCATCATTTCGACTGCGGCCACGGTTTTCACCATCGTCATTTATGCTTTTAGTATAATCGCAATTCCTGAATTTCGCAGTCAAGCTTCGCTATACATTATAAGTGGTTTGATACTAGCATTTAGTTTTCTAAACCTAGATTGGCTATTTAATGGGTTAGAAAACTTCAAACTCGTTAGTCTAAGGTCTCTTTTAATCAAACTCATTGCACTCATAGGGCTCTTCATCCTTGTTCAGGATTCTGATGACATAGAAATGTACTTGATCATTCTCACTTTTTCTTACATCGGAAACTTCTTATTAAACCTCTTCTATTTGAAGAAGTATGTCAAACTGGTCTTTAAGGGCTTACGTTTTAAACACCACATTTCCTCACTTCTCTTTATTCTTTCAGCAAGTTTTGCTACTACTATTTACTCTACCCTTGATTCCGTAACCTTGGGACTGATTACAGATAAAGTCCAGGTTGGACTCTATACCGCATCCATTAAATTGGCTAAAGTCGGGGTTCCGTTAATTACCAGCCTCAGTGCTGTTTTGGTGCCAAGAATTGCTAATGCCATCGAACGCAAATCCATTCAAGAGGAAGAAATGATTTTAAAAAAATCATTCGCCTTTATCGCTTTCATTGCAGTGCCTATAACATTCGGCATTTTTATTTATTCCGAAAACCTTATCATTCTGTTTTCTGGGATTGAATTCATAGAAGCTGCCATCAGTCTGAAGTATCTAGCTGGCCTACCCATTTTTATTGGACTAGGATACCTTTTCGGTTTTCAAATACTTATTCCCAGAGGCCGGAATAACTACTTGTTCTATTCTACAATGAGTGGCCTTCTATTATTCCTTGGACTCAATTTTATTTTAACACCGGGCCTGGGCTCCAAAGGCACCGCCATAGCCATTCTCTGTACAGAATTTCTTGTCACCACATTTTATATCTCATTTACCCCAAAACCCTTAAAAAGGAGGTTGCCCTGGATTGAATTTCTGAAGGCTGGAGGGATATGCCTTGTTTTCTTTGCTTTTAAATTAATACTTTCAAGAATAGGGGTTGATACTAATCTCGAATTAGTCCTTGGAATCATAATTAGTGGTATTTTCTATTTCCTGGTTCAGGGGTTGTTATTCTCCAATCAATTCGTCAGAGCTGCCCTGGAAGCAGTAAGAATTAAAATCAATTAAGAAAACTAACATTAAAGCGGTTGAATACTATAAACCAAGATGATAACTGTCAGGTAAGAGTAGCCATGATCACCTATAATGGTCATCAGCATTTTGGAGAGCAGTTAGAGAGTATTTTAGGGCAATCGCATCCCATTAGACTCGATATTTTTGATGACTGCTCGAATCATTATTTTATTGAGCAGCTAGATAGGGTTTCTAAAAATTATCCAGATGTGAAAATTCATCATGCCGAAGAAAATCAGGGAGTAATTGGTAATGTAAAAAGAGCGCTCAGTGATTTCAGTGAACCCTATATTGCCCTTTCTGATCAAGACGATGTTTGGCTACCCAATAAAATTCAATTGACTACTGATACTCTTCGGGAAATTGAAGAACCTGGCATGCCGGCCTTGGTACACCATGATATGAGCATCATAGATGAAAATGGAAGTTTGAAACCCTCGTCATTTTGGGAGGTTATGAGGCAACACAACTTCAAACATAACTTCGAAGCTAATGTGATAATTAACCTTGTGACAGGTTGCGCATCGTTGATGAACAAGGAACTGGCAAATTTTGCGAGAGACATTCCTGAAGATCTTAATATCTATCATGATGCATGGCTTGGCATGGTTGCATATACTATGGGCAAAACCGAATCCATTTATGAAGTTTTGAGCCAACACAGGCAACACAACGACAGTCTGACTTTTAGCAGGAAAACAAAACTCTCCATTTTTTCAAGGATCAAACTAAATGCTCTCCAACTCTTGGGCATAGAGAACACATTTGAGTCTCAATATGCATTTATTGACAGGTTTTTAGACACCTATTATTCTCAACTAGACAGTTATCACAAAGCATACTTCAAATCATTTCTCTCATTAAAAAATAAAAGCCATTGGGCTCAAAAGAAGTTTATTTGGAAGGCATTCTCAAAAGACCAATAGCAGATATATCTGATTTATACCAGTCAATTTTTTAGAAAAAAAGGAAAAAGAAGACGCGCTGTAGGCTTAAGACAAAAACTGACATGTGCGTAGAAGTAATGTGAGATATATTCACTAGCATTGGGAATTATCAAATTACCATAAAGACTAACAGTTACAGTATGGGTGGCATCTTATTCGGGTATTCTTACGACAAGGGAAGTATTGGAGACCAGTTTAGAGCTAAAAGATTCAAACATTTTGAGTCCTTTCTGAATAGTCTTCAAAAGCCGATCAGGATTTTAGATGTGGGAGGAACTGAATATTTTTGGGTCCACCGGGATTTTCACAAATCTACCGACATTAAAGTGACATTGCTAAATCTGGAAAAGGTGGAAGTAGAGCACGATATGTTTGAGTCGGTCAGCGGAGATGCTTCAGATTTAAGTCAGTATAAAGACAACGAGTTTGATATTGTTTTTTCCAATTCAGTGATCGAACACCTTTATACATGGGAAAAACAGGTGAAAATGGCCAATGAATGTATGCGCGTAGGTCGATTTCACTACATACAAACCCCAAACAAGTACTTTTTCATTGAACCACATTTCAGGCTTCCTTTCTTTGATTTACTACCAAAAAAACTGGCATTTTGGCTTTTGGTAAACACTCCTCTGTCGCATGGACACAGATGGAAACACGAAATGGCCAGTACTTGGCTGGAAGAAATTAAGTTGTTGACCTTAAGGCAAATGAAAGAATTATTTTCAACTTCCAGCGTACACAGAGAAAAGTTCCTCGGAATGACGAAGTCCTTTACCGCTCATAACTTCATTGAATGACCTCAGGAGCCAGGGTGAGGACGATACTCACCATATACCCTTAAGACTCCTCCTTTGCCAAACATCAATGCCAAAACCTCCAAGAGGGTAGCCAAGGGAAGAGTAATCACCAGCCTCAGCAAAAGACTCTTTGAGCGGTTAAACTTCAGATCTTCAATTAACTTTCCGCGATAGCCCATACGATACATCAATGCCTGACACATACCGAGTATACCAAGAGGTAAGGACATATATGAAACTCTCTTTTCGGAAATGAATAAATTACTGAGAGAGCTCTTAAGAACTCTTTCTGAGAAATGAGAAAAATGGATAGGTGGATCGAGATGAATCCAACCTCTACCTGCTATACGGGATTGCCAACTTTGAATGTTAGGGACTTCAATGACCAAAAGTCCACCGGGCTTCAAGTTATACTTAAGAAGAGAATCTAATAATGTCCAAGGGCGCGTAAGGTGTTCTAATACATGGAACAAAACCAATACATCGACATTGTCTTCTTTAATTCTTCCTGATTTGTAAGTCTGACTACTTATCTCCAATCCGTAGACTTTTTTGGCAAACTTTGCCCGAGGTTCTGAAGTTTCAACACCAAAGACATTCCAACCGTCATCCTGAGCCAACTTTATGAATTGACCTTTACCGCAGCCGAAATCCAACAAACTACCTGGTCTGTTGAATCGCGCTATTCCCTTTAGTATGATCTTGTTGTTAAGCCGGATGATTTTATCAAAAAAGGAATCTCTATTATCCTGAAGAACATACTTTCCTTCTGAATAGAATTTGTTATAGTCTATATCTTCCTCTATTCTCGAGTAAATGTGACCACATTTTTGGCAGGTTACCAACGACACTCCATAACCTATTTGATTGAAATTAGGCATGAGTTGATATTGATCTGAACTACAATTATTACACTTAGTATTCATCAGAATTTGAACTTATCCAACTAACTGTTTAAAAACTGAAATGTATTCGTCCGTCACAAAATCCCAATTATATTTTTCAATTAATCCGCTTCTCGCTGCAGATCTTAGCTTTTCCAGGTACTGGCTGTCTGCTTCAGCGGATTCAACTGCTTCTGCAATAGACTGAAGATTCTTCTTGAAAAAAACACCATGTTTTCCGTCTTGAAGCATTTCTCGATTGAAGGGAGTATCTAATGCCAGAATGGCGCAGCCATAAGCCATGGCCTTTAACATAGTTGGGTTGGTTCCACCAAACTCATGACCGTGAATGTAGGCATATGCATTATGATATAGCTCAGCCAGCTCCTCTTGATCCTTGACATAACCTGTAAAAAGTAAACGATCATCTTCCAGAGATTTTAGTCTTTCGGCATAGGCATCTTTGTATGGCACATCGCCTACAACCACCAGTTTCTTAGTAGACGAAGAATTCAAAAAGCCAGCAATAATTATGTCCGCATTATTATCTGGAATGAGCCTTCCCACGACCAGATAATACTCTTCTTTCAATAAGCCCCACTTTTGAATCAGTTCTGGTCTTTCAGAAAAACGAACGTTTGCCCCATAGGCGATTACTTTTGAGTCTTTTCTAAAAAGATTCAAATACACCTTTCTCATCTCATCAGAGTCGTTTATGATTTGATCATAAAAAAGTGTAGCCTGTCTGGAGGACCACTTGAAATACCTTGCGCCTAAGCCTTTCCATTTGGGTCTAAGCCATTCCAAACCATCTACATTTATAGCCGTGGGTTTCCTAAACATTCTGGATATCAAACCAAATGGCCCATTCGCTGAATTGACCACCAAGATGACGTCTGCTTTGCTAAAACAGGCATGCATCATTGAAAAGAATGAGTGTATCAATTGACTCAAAGACTTCTTTTCAATAGTTGGCATATAGATTAGGTCTATTCCATTGACTTGCTTGGGCCGATCTTTGAAAAGGTTTTTGTGGCAGTAAACTGTCACCTTCACACCCCTATCTACCAACCTTTCAGACAGTTCCTTTACCAGAGTCTCATAACCGCTATAAACGTAAGGATACCCTCTAGAGCCAATTATAGCTAACCTCATAATCCTGCCTTTTCTTGATACCACATAAGGTCGACTTTGCTAGAATCTTGCTAGCTTATTAAATAGATCGTTGATGTTTTGATCAAAGCTTCTTCTTGAAAAATGTTTCTCTTGTCTAATCTGACCTGACTTACCTATTCGTTTTCTTAATTCGGAATCTTTGATTAGTGAAGATATTCTATCTGCCGCTTTACTTGCATTGCCCGTTTTTATTAGTAAGCCCGTTTCACCATCCACAATCATTTCCGGAGCCCCACCCAGGTCAGTAGCTACTACGGGAACGGCCATTGACATTGCTTCCAAAATAACCGTTGGAAAAGAGTCATGCCCGGTGGAGGGAAGAATAAACATATCCATCTCCTCTAGAATATCCGGTATATCTGTTCTGTATCCCAAATAATGAATGCTGTCATCTAACTTCTTAGCTTTAATCTGATTAGACATTTCATAATATAAATATTCGTATCCAGGAAAAGCATCACCAACAATTATGAATTTCAGTTGGTTAAAATCTCGTTTCAAATGTTCAGCAATTTCAATGAAATAATCAATGCCTTTTATCGGGTGAATTCTACCTATCGTACCCAAGAGCAGGTCATCAGAATGAAGTCCTAAATCTTTTTTAATACTTCCATTGTCAGTGGTCTCCTGTCGGCTAATACCATTATAAATGCGATCAAGCTTAGTTGGAGATACGAAGGGCTTCCAATACTCATAAACTGAGTTAGAAACCACTATTACCCTATCCGAGCACCTGTTTACCAAAGTAGCTATAACCCGGAATAGTACACGGGGCTTGGTAATGACTTCATGGATATGCCAAACATGTGTTATTCCAGTACTCTTTGCCAGAAAAGCACCTATTAGCACCGCTGTTGTATTGGAGTAGATTATCCTAGGGTTTCTGTCTCGTACTACTCGTTTCAATTGTTTCAAGGATCTATACCAAATTGAAATCCGGCTTGCTATTCCCTTCAGGTTGAAATACTTGCGCCTCAGAATCCCAAGAGGCATAACCAAAACCTCCACCCCTCTCTTGTCTAATTCGGTCACCAGTGGGCCCTCTTCAGGAAGAATTACCGTAAATTGAAACTCTTCAGATAGGGCGTCAATACTATAGAGAAGAATTTTGCCAGAGCCATACAAGTCAGCTACAGCATGTAATGCTAGTATATGTGGCTTTTCCTTTATCTCATCCATTCCTCTATAAACCTAAAATGCCTTTTTGAACTACTAAGTATTTTTAATAACAATTCAGCTCTTCGATTCCAAAACAGCATCAATTATTTCCTCAAACTGTTCGTAGAAGAAATCGCGATTGAACTGGGCTGCCCTTTTACTCCCTTTATCACGGAGCTTAACTCTTAAATCTTTAGACGAATAGAGTTTGTACATTTTATGATAAAGATCTTCAGGAGTATCCAGTTCAAATTTGAGTACAGCATCTCCTCCAATTTCTGAAAGCGAGCCAGCATCGGATATAATCACGGGAATATTATGCATCATTGCCTCCAAAACTGGGATACCAAAACCCTCGTCTTTTGACGGAAATACATAAAACAACGCTTTCGTATAAAGTGCTTTTAATTCTTCATTAGATACGTAACCTGGCAAAACTATCTCATCCTGAAGTTCCAGCTTCTTGATTATTTCGACCACATTGTCATAATCATCCAAGGTGCTACTCGAGGCCCTCTTACCCACCAAAACCAGCTTCAATCTTTCGCCACCAGCGGTCGATTTCAATTTTTTGAATGAGTCTATGAGCAATGGGAGATTCTTTCGTTTATCAAAATAACCCACATGGAGAATGTAATCAGCATTATTAAGCTTGTATTGATCTAAAACACCCAAGTCAGCGTCTTCGGCAAGTGATTTAGCACATTGGTAGACTACCTTAAAAGGCACTTCAGGGAGATATAAGGCTAGTTTCTCTTTAGAATAATTAGATGTGGTTATACCTACAGCTTTTTTCCTTAAACCTTGTTCCACCATCCAGGTGTAATAAGCCCTCCATTTAGAGTTATAGTGGGTCTTATGTTCCCAAAAAAAAACGTCATGCAAAACTGCGAGCTTCAAGGCATTGAACCCGATAATTGGAGCCACATAATCGGGACATATTAAGACATCTATTCTTTTGACTAAAACTATCAATGGAAGCACCAGTTGCTTCCATAGAAAATAATAAGGATGGTAAATCATCCTTTTCCACCATCTGGGTCTTTTCTGAAAAAAGGTTAATTGACGAGTTTCTAAATTATTGAATGGGTAAAAAAATACAATTTCGTTTGCTTTAACCTGCGACTTATAGGCCTTACATAACTCCAAGGTATAGGTTTGGATCCCTGTAATGGCGTTGTTCAAATAGAACGTATCTATAAGTATCCTATTTTGCCTTTCCCTCATTAGAAGTGTCAATAGTTTAAAATCCCGCCCCCAGAGAATTTGTCATTCCTATTAGAAAGCCGGATTCGGTTTTTCGAATACCTCAGGTTATGATTTTGCAATGATACAGCAAAGCCAACTGCCCACCATGAAAAAAAAGCAGGGAAAAGATAAATTTCAGCATTGGATGTCATTAAGGGTAGTATAAATGCAAACTTGAAAGTCGCTGCTACAAATGGAATAATGGTATGCACATGATCAAATGACCCTTTAAAAGCCTTTATCGAACTTCTAATGACACTCACCAAAAGGGCCATATATATGACCATATAGAGAACACCCATCTGCACACCAAAAATTAGGAATTGGTTCTCCCCTCCAACCTGTAAATCCGATTCTACACCGCCTGAATTTCCACTTGTACCCAAACCAATACCAAGCGGGTTTTCAACAATGGATTCTAGTGCCTTTACCCACTCGATAACATGACCAGCACTACTACTTTCTGTGAAAGTAAGCGTGTCGATAATGAAGTATTGCAGGTCTTGTCCTCCAAAGAAAAAGAGCCCCACAAAAAAGAACACCACAATGGTAGCAGTAGCAACAAGAATACGCCAATATCCCAACAAGTATGCAGCAAAGAACATGAGCAATATAAAACCTACAAAAGATGCTCTTGAAAACGAGATTAGAAGTGTGAGCACCGTACAACCGAAAGCCACTCCATAAATATACCTTCTCACTTTATTCTTCTCACATAACCAAAGGTATAGAGCCAATGCACCACTTAGCATCATCACACTTGCCATTTCCAATGGGTTGGAGAAAAAGGCTGCAAAGCGCTTGTCTCCACTGGCTGCCTCGAAGGTCCAGGTTAACCCATAATTACCAGTGGGATCTGACTTATTCACTTGAATTTGATAAGCTTCATAGGGAATAAGTGATTGAAAATGCGTGTTCGATAGCTTTTCGATAATTGTCACACAAAAGGCACTAACAGCAATGATCAAGACGGAGTTAAGCAAGATTGTAATTTGATGTTTATCTAAAACCATCACACGGCCCAGAAAATACATTAGTCCTAACATCAGAATACCCTTGAAATAGACGGCCTTGTTGACAAAAGATGATGGGCCAATTGGTAGGATGACGAATACAAAAGGCACCAATAAAAACAATAACATCAAATAATCTGATTGCCTCCAGCGAGGTCGAATACCAAAAAAGTCCTTTCGGGAAAAAACCCATAAAAGGACTAATAAGATCACGAGCGATTCTTTAAAAAGTTTGTTGACGGTTAGGACGATGCTATTCCCAAAGAGGTCAAAAAGAAGTATTTGAAAGGTCTGGTAAATAGCCAGATAAACCAGGAGAAAAAGAAGAAACCACAACATTTGGCCTTTTTTGACCAGTGCTATAACCCCAAAAGACAAAAGCAAAAGAAGTATTGATGACAGTATCAGTAAAAGGACTACGGATATCACCTCGACCTATATCTAAGAAAGCGGTTCAAACATTCCATGTAAAGCACCTCTCCATGAAGCACTCAACTTACGAAACCTTTTCTTGAATAGAAAATAGAGGGTATAGCCCCCCAGTTTATAGATTTGATAAAGGTAACTAGTCATTAAACTGATGCCCTTAGTATACTTTCTAATGATGAAGATGTGGTTTCTTATAGTTACATAATGAGAAAACGGTGATAAATTACCCTCACCGAAAGAATCTCGATTGTCGTTAGATTTACCGACTTCATGATAAATCTTTGAGTCAGGGCTATACCATAGATCGTAACCCGCCTTTGCTATTCTAAAGGACCAATCGGTATCCTCGTAATAGATAAAAAACCGATCGTCCAAAATTCCCACTTCTCTGACCACGTCCGATCTTACTAAAAAGCAACATCCGGTTACCCAAGGAATCTTTCCTTCTTTATCGAATTGTCCCAAATCTTTTTCTCCGATTCCCTTGGTCTTAGTCAAAGACCATAATTTAGAGTACTCACTTCCAGCATTCCAGATAATATCACGTTCTTGATTGAACATGATTTTAGGTTGTATTGCTCCAATGCCTGAATCTGTCCGCAGCGTGTCAATCAGAGGGTCCATAAAACCCGGGGTAACAATTGTATCATTATTCAAGAGCATAATCAGCTCCTTCTGAGATTCCAAGGCATATTCAATCCCTCGATTATTTCCTCCTGTAAAACCTAGGTTTTCAGAATTCTTTAATAATGTTACTTCAGGATAATCTTGTTTCAGTTGATCCCCCGATCGGTCATTTGAGCCGTTATCAACCACAATAACCTCAAAGCTTGAATAAGTGCAGTCTCTTAAAGAAGTCAAGCAGGCGCTTGTTACCTCGTAACTGTTCCAATTGACAATAATAATACCAACAGAAGGGTTCATTTTAAACTACTTGACTTCAGTGACCGAGGGCTGTTTCCAGAAGTCATAGATTCCCTTATCTATCTCATAATTTTCCCACATAAACCTAGGTCGACTAGGTTGGACCTTAGCCCATTCCCACATTTGACCGAGTCCCTCTTCTAGTGAAGTCTTATCTTCATAATCCAGGATACTTACAGATTTTTCCCAAGTGGGGTGCGCGTTCTTAACTTCGTGCCTCTGTTCCTTGTATACCTTTTTTCCTCCACCCATTATTCGGCATAGGGTATCACAGGCTTCATTGATAGAATATTCTTTTCCAGAGCCCAAATTAACAATCTGCTTTGAAGCTCTATCATCGATACCAGCCTTCCAGAGGGGTTCTAGCATATCACCGATATAACTAAAGGCTCTTTTCTGAGAACCGTCTCCAAAAATTGTCAGCTCTGCACCCATTAAATTTTGGTACATCCAAATGCCCAGTACATTGCGATAGGTATCCCAAATGTTTTGTTTTTCACCATAGACATTGTGAGGACGAATAATACACCAGTCCAAGCCATGCTGTTCTCCGGCAATTTGAATATCCATTTCGCAGGCATATTTCGCTACCCCATAAGGATCAATCGGAGATGGTTGGTCTTGTTCATCGAATGGAGGGTTTCCTATTCCGTAAACAGCCATTGAACTAGTAAAGACGAGTCGATCTACTGAGTGTTTGATACACTCATTAATGATATTGGCAGTGGCCAAGAGGTTATTATCATAGTTGAATTTTCTAATGAAAGGCGATAAACCTTCAGCTGCATAGGCAGCAAAATGATAAACAACATCAGGTTTAAATCTCTCGAACACATTTGAAATTTGCTCTGATTGACAGTCTATTTGAACAAAATCGACTTTGCTATTCACATGCTCTCGATAGCCCCCACTAAGATTGTCAATACCTAAAACCTTACAGTCCGGTCTATTGGAGATAATCCAATCGGCTAACCTACTTCCTAAAAGCCCTGCCGCACCTGTTATTAATACTCTTTGCATTATATTCTTATCAAAAGATGAATATCCGATAAATGTCAGTCTACCATGGCTTTACTGTAGATATAGATCATTGTAAAATAGAAAACAACAAATATACCGCCCAGCAACGCGCCTAGTACTCCAATTTTGAAATAGCTCCAAGTATTATCTTCTAATGGAAGAATTGGATAATCTATAATTTGAATTAATGGAGTGGTGTTTCTCAAACTTGTCTTGGCTATCTCCAGGTTCTTAACCATTTCAGCATACACAACCCCGCTGGTCTGAACATCAATGTTCAACTTTTGAATTGGTACCTTAGTAGTGACCAGAAGTTTATTTGCATTAGGTATTCTTTCTGTCTCTTTCGCTAATTCCAACAGTGCTGCATCTAATACCTTTTTTACACTATCAGTCTGATGTTGCAATAATGATAGGCTCTCACGCGCTTTCTTTGTGTTGGTCCTAATGTAGAAGTCGTTCACGGTCTCAACAAGGTTTTCATTAAAGTCTTTGGCAAGCGCCTCGTCTTTATGACTAAAAGATACAGCCAGTACACTAAGTTTTCTACTTGGCTTAGAAACCATTAAATGATTCTCTTGAATCATCTCTGTTAACACCATTAAGACACTGTCCTGAGTTCTTGAAAACTGTTCTCTTGGTTTCGCGAAATTGAGGTCGTCATTGGACATTCTATCAACCCAGCGATCTTTTAAATCTGAAACCTCAGCAAAAAAATCAATCAACAGTGGAAAGCCGGATTGATTAGATGGTTTCAACAACGTTTCTTCTATCATTCTTCGAGAACGATATAGCTCTTGAATATTATCTATCTGAAATAGAACACTTCCTTCACTCAATCCATTAAGGCTTACGCCTGCTAAGGAAGCCAGAGATGAAAACTGCCCAAGTCCTCCCATACTACTGCTGTTTTCCAGTACAAAAGTGGTTCTTGCTGTATAGGATGGCCTCTTAACTACATTGTATAATGTCAATATCACGGTAAATACGACAGCTCCGAGAATTATCTTCCATTTCTTGCTCCAGATATGAAGAAAATACGATGTCAATCGACTTATCAGCTCTCTAAAGGTCAACTGTCGGTCCGTATCGTTCCTTTCAGCATTCATGATTTGACTCAATTATTATTATTGTTGTTTGAGATTTGATTAATCACTAATGCCAGGGTAGCAATTCCACTGGTAATGGCAACAACATCTTGAATTCTAACAGGAATCTTCAAGGGTTTGGTAGGAACAATAATCTCCGCACCCCTGGCCGCCTTCGGATAGAATTTGAACCAAAGAAATCTCTTTGTTCTAGCAACTTCTCCATTAGCGTAAACGACATAAGTTCCATTTTTCTTCGCTCGAGTATCGAATCCACCTGCGCTATTGATATAATACTTTAATGACCGGCCTTCTTCATACCTGACAGTAGTTGGGTATAGTAGTTTTCCCCTGAGTCGAACCATTTCTGTCTTTTTGGGGATGATCAGTACATCTCCCTCCTGAACCAAAAGATCTGAGGACGACCCAGGATTGCTTAGTATTTCATTGAGCTTAATTCCAATTGCCTCTGCTTGTTTGAAAGCTTTATCTCCAAGAAGAGAGTTTCTTTCCAATATTTCCTTAAGCCTCTCTCGTTTGGCGAAGCTTGAAAGTGTCTGGTTGCTTTCGCTTTGAGCTTCAAGCCTGGCAAGATTTTCCTCGATTCGTTCAAGCAATAAAACTTGTGATTCTGTCAAGGTTCCAGGTTCTGATTGAACCCTTTCCTGAAGTTCCAGTAGGTCATCAATCCTTTTCTCGACATCAGAACCATTCTCAAAGAACTCTGTCTTCCTAATTAGAGTAGCACCTTCAACAAAAGCATAATCGTCTAAACCACCGGCTCTATTTAGAATATCAGAAATCCGCTCACCTTCATTCTTAATTGCATATTGACCCGGATATAACACTTGGCCCTCAACACTTGCAAATCTCTGTATATGGAAGTTGGGATTTCTTCTCACCACAACGTGATCAAAAGGACTGAGAAGAGTTGGAGCACTCACATTAGCATTCAAAAAATCGAGATCTTCATCTTTGACTATTATCTCAGAGAGATCATAATTTCGTTCTGACTCATCGGTTACCCTTCTGGTTATTTCTATTCCCTTGCCTGTGGCAGACTCGTTGAAACCACCTGCAATTAAGATCAGGTCCTGTAGGGTCATCCCCTGAGAAAATGCATAAACCCCGGGGCTATTCACTTCTCCAGACACTTCCACATAGCGTTCAGATTCCAGATCATTTTTTGAAAGGATATTCAAGACATCCTCCTTTTGTAGTTTTATATCCGCAGATTCACCACTAATGATCTTTCCCAAATCAAACGATAAGGTTTCAGTACTGAAATCTTCATTTGTTCTTATAATAAATGCCCTATTGGTAAAAGCATCCGGTCTCAAGCCATCAATTTGATCGACCAGACTTTTAACCGTGCTCTCACTGGTTATTGCAAAATTACCAGGTCTAAAAACAGCCCCCTTGACAATTACTCTATTGACATATCTATCAAGGACCTCACTAATCTCAAAAATGTCACCAGGCATTGGTACAAAAATTTCATACTGATCCTGTCTTACATCAGCTACCACTCTTTCACCACCTACGATTCGTGTGACTTTAATGCTGTTCTGAAATGCATTTTCTGAAAAACCACCAGAATAAGACAGTAAGGTTTTCAATGATTCTGACCCATTCAATTCAAAACGACCAGGTGTCTTGACTGCACCCTTAAGGGTTACACGATTTGTATATGGGCCAATAATGATGACATCGTCATTTTTCAGCAGAATGTTCTTCTGAGAATTTCCATTAATAATGAAGTCATAGACATCAACAACGGTCACTAGCTTACTTTTTCTAAATACCTTGATTTCTCTAAGTGTCCCATTTTCTCTTATGCCCCCCGCAGTGTATAGTGCATTAAAGACCGTACTCATAGAACTCATATTATAAGTACCTGGTATTTGAACTGAGCCGACAATACTCACCTTTATGGTCCTTAATTGCCCCAAAGAAAAGGAAAGGTATGTATCTGGATCAGCTCCAGCCAGACCCTTATAGGTCTTTGACATTCTTTCTCTGACCCGTTGTTTGGCCTGACTTACAGTAAGGCCTGAAATACTTACCGGACCGATATTCTCCAGTAGAATATTTCCATCGGGATTGACCTCAGCCTCATAATAACTTTCGGACTGACCATATATATCGATAAATACCTGATCTCCTGGCCCTAATTGATAGTCTTCAGGTGTTGGAATATTAAGGTTGTTTTGAAAAGTAAGAAAAGAGCTCTTACGGAACACATCTAAACCAAAGACATCCGAATCAATAGATGTTGTCTTAGCCAATGAATCTATGTAGGGTTTTCTTAAGCGACTATCATCAACTGGAGATAGCGATAGGTTGGCAAGCCTTTTACTCTTAAACGCTGCGATTCGAGTGTTCAACTTGGCAATATCTGATGCCGACAAGCCCTGAGCACTCGCCAGTTGAATCAACTCTTCTTGAGAGTATCCGGCAGCTTCAATCCTCTGAATCAACGACTCGACTTGCGAATCTGAAAGTTCAGAAATATTAATCGTAGAAAAGTCTGGAAGAGTCTGTCCTATCGCAACGAAGGCTAAGAAAAAAAGGACCGTCAAGAAAGTCCATTTAATTTTATTTTTTGGCATAATGCAACCGTATACTAATCCAATGCAAGATAAGAGATAATTGGAGAAAAGAAGGTTTGGAGTGAATGAATACAGTTAACCTGCATTCTTAGAGATAGAAACGACTTTCGTTTCGTTTCTTTGTGCACGATTACGCTCTTTAAGTTCTTCCTTTCGCTTGTCTATCGCTGACTTAAAGATAAGCTCAAGAATGGTTCCAAGAGCAAAAACAGTAACCAAGATTGCAGGGATCACGATGGCATCCGAAAAGTTCTTCAGAACTAGAGCCAACAAAACGAAGACAATGTTAACAGTCAAAAGAATTCCAGTAGACTGTGCATGATTACAGCCAAGCCTTAAAAGTATATGATGAAAATGAGTTCTATCAGGATGCATGGGAGATTTACCCTTTGCAACCCTCTTGACAAAGACACGCGCTGTATCTGCCAGTGGGAGTATCAGAACAGCGATGGCAGTACCAATTGACCCTCCAAAAGCAAATTCAGATGATGTCAAATTCGAATTAGAATCAATGAATTGAATTGTAACGATAGAAAGAAAGAAACCAATCAACAGAGACCCTGTGTCTCCCATAAAGATTTTTGAAGGTGCCCAGTTGAAATTCAAGAAGGCCAACAACCCTCCAGCAAAAGCAAAAGAAATTAGAGCAAAGGGGCTAAAACCATTAAAGTAAAACCATATTCCAAAGAATATTGAAGCAATAACTCCCACTGAACCTGCTAAACCATCAATACCGTCAATTAGGTTGTAAGCATTGGTAATGACTATAATTGTAAACACCGACAGGATATAACTCAGCCAAAGAGGAACTTCCCCAAAACCAAATAAACCGTAAAGGGAAAGTAATCTTATATCACAAACTGATACAATAATAAGCCCTGCGGCAATTTGACCAAACAGTTTCTGAAAGGCTCTAAGGTTAATCAGGTCATCCCTAAAGCCAATGATAAACATTATTGACAAAGCGCTTAGTACATATTTGGTCTCTTTCAACACCTCAAAGGGTGCCCAAATAAGAATGGCAATACAAAAACCTATGAAAATTGGAAGGCCACCCATAGCAGGGGTCTTGGCTGTATGAATCTTTCTGCCTCCCGGATCATCTAGAAAATTTCTTCTTTTGAAGAACTTAATGAAAACTGGAAACATTAAAAATGTAACCAAGAAAGAAGTACCTCCGATTAAAAATATCTGTTCCATTCGGTCAATTCCAATTCGAAGATAGCATTTAAAATTTAGGCTTAGGTGGAAGTGACTTTAACAACCTGTAAGGCAAATCCGAATTAGGAAATAAAATTACCCATGCTGTGAGATATATTATTTGAATATCCAACCAGAATGAAGCATGAGACTGATACCACATTTCCAATGCTCCTTTATACGGAGCAATTACATTTTGGTAGTATTCATGGGGGTCGCCTTTGGCTGCTGACAACAAGGCCTCTTCATCTCTAAAGACAATAGAACCTATACCCGTGAGCCCTGGCTTAACTTCGTAGATCAATTCCTGCACTTTTGATGGATAGGCATTGAAGGTTTTGTCCACCAAAGGTCTGGGCCCAACCAGACTAATGTCGCCCAGTATAATATTAAAAATTTGGGGAAGTTCGTTGATTTTAGTCTTTCTAAGAAAGCCGCCCATAGGGGTAATCCTGGGATCATTTCTCAGTGTAATTATCCCAGTACCCATGTTGGGGCTATCCTTGAGCATGGTTGCAAACTTGAGAATGTCAAAGTACTTTTTCTTATAACCGATTCTCTTTTGCTTGTAGAAAATATACCCCTCACCCGTCAGCTTTAGGCCGATCATCACAGGAATGAAAAGCGGTAACAAAATGATAGCCACCAAGGTGGCTACAATTAAATCCAAAAGTCTTTTTAAAATTCTGTAAATCATGTTTTACATACTTTCGTCCAGGTTTCTACCTTTTTCAATATGATCAAAATTCTGTAAATAATCCTTCAGAACGGTAACAATATTGGATTTCGAGGCTTCTGTTGAAGAAAATGCATGATCAAGATTGGAGAATATATTGCCCAATTCAGTCGTAGATTTTCTCTTCGTATTTTTGACAACCCCCAAACCTGAAAACAACTCCATATCAAGTTCTTCATCTTGAGTATAAAACTCTTCAAATGATTTTTCTCCGGAGGTATTAGATTCAAAGAAGTAAACTGGATACTTAGTTGAATCATCAGTTAACTGACTTGCCTTTTGTCTAGCTTCATGCTCTGTCGAACAGCGTTCTACTTCAAAGCCAAGTTCCTTGAGCAAATCTTCTGCAATTGAAGAAAAGGTCTTCATATTTTTGTTGTAGTCCAACTTTGGAAAAAATATCTGGCCAGATTCACCTAGTAAACAAGCCAGGAGACATATCTGACCTGACTCTTCGGGTGAGACAAAGTAGCGTTTGATATGCAACGGGCTTGAAAAAGGTTGTCTTTTAGATAGTCTTTCGAGAAAACCAAAAGGAAGACTACCATTCGAAAAAGCAACATTCGCAAACCTAGCTGTTGTTATAGGTAACTTATCTGAATAGTTCATTATTAAGTCTTCCATCAATTTTTTGCTTGCACCCATTACGTTTACCGGGTTCGCAGCCTTGTCAGTAGAAACGCAGAAGAAGTGCTTGGGAGGGTTTTGAACCAACAAATCGAGCAGCCCTTTAGCCTTAAGAACATTATTCTGAATCATTGCCTCAATGGAAAAATGATCCTTTTCACTGCGCACATGTTTGTGGGCCGCAAAATTCGCCACAATGTCAAATGGACCTGAGGCCAGGAACATTTTCTTAAAGACGGGATCGGCAAAGTTCATTGGATAGGTCTTGATTTCTTCGGGCACATTAATATCGACAGCACTTCTGATATCCCTTACCAACTCGGTCAAGCCATTTTCGTTGATATCAACAACGTAAAGAGATTTGATTTTATACTTGAGTAGGGCCATGATAAATGAGGATCCAATAGTTCCAGCCCCCCCTATGACAAGTGCAGATCTTCCCAAGGTAACTTTTTGAAGTTGTTCATCAAAGTTGTTCAAATCTCTCAGAAAAAGGCTTTCACTTCTTTCTGTTACATGGGTAGATATAAATTTCTTTAGATTCAGTAGTCTTTTCATTTATTCAAAAACTATATCAAAATTCTTTATAACACTTCTAGGTTGCCAACCTAAGTTTTTTACCGCTCTTGAGGAATCGAAGGTCAAATCCGAAGTCATCTTTGTGACCATGTCTGTATTCACTGGGAAAAAATCAAGAACGTCTCCCGTCCAGCCCAGGAGTCTTGCCACAAACATAGGTATGTTCAGTGGTTCTCGCAATCCCAACTTTTGGCTAACAAAACCAGATATTTCTTTGAAACTTGGGTCACGAAGGTCAGTCAAGTTGAAAATACCGCTGTGTCCTTCTATCCTTCCTATTAATTCGGCAACGTCTTTGGCCAACACCATACTTTTTCTGGCTTCACCACCACCAATATTCAGGTATTTTCTGGATTTAATCCCTGCGATCAACTTAGCCAAATTACCAACTGGTTTGCTACCTATGATTAGAGGTAACCTTAAAATAATCAGATTACATCGGTGCTGGTCAGTCCAATCCTTCAAAAATGTTTCTGCCAAAATCTTACTTTTGGCATAGGGAGTATCGCCCAATAACTCAGCATCTTCTGAGATTTGCACTCCTTGATCCAGCCCATAGACGCTCACCGAACTGATGAATACAAAAGTTTGAATTCCAGATTTTACGTTAGCTTTTTCCAGGGCCCTACAAAGGTTGACCGTTCCTTGATAATTAACATCCAAAAAACTTTGCTTCTCTTCTGCCGTTTTTGGGATCATGTGGGCCAAGCCGGCTGCATGAACCACCACATCACTCTCGGGCAAGGGAGGAATTTCTTCAGCTACGTTGGCAACAATGTCATTGTCCGACTCCAGACCCAACGTTTTCACCTCAGTCAGTGTTTCCAAATGAGAGACAATGGAGGCGCCCAGGAAACCTCCAGCCCCGGTAACCAAGTAGGTCAATTTATCATCCACCATGAGTCAACACTTTGAGAGATGCCAAGTACTTCTCAGCCAAAATCTTTTGATCGAAATTTTTTATCGCTACTTCCCTGGCCCTGGCTCTCATATGATCACCATCTTGCTCATCAAGTTTTATTAGCATATCGGCCAAATTCCCAGGCACGTTTGGGTCAATTGTGTATCCCACATCGTGCTGATCCAGGAATTCCTTCATCCAGCCTTTGGTATTTTGAATAATGGGTACTCCGGCCGCCAGGGACTCGAAAAATTTATTTGGTGATGAAGTGTCCAAAATGGGCAATCCCTTCAAAGGAACTAATGAAACCTGGGCATTCAGCACGTATTGTACCAATTGAGTTTTGGGCATCAGCTCTTTAAACACGAGATTGGTCACCTGGTTCTGCGCGGCCAACTTTTTCAATTCGTCCTTCTGCTGTCCATCACCAATAATGAGTATGATAATGTCTTCTCGGTCTTTTCCCTTCAATACCTTGGCAGCCTCGTACAACCAGTAGGAATTGTTTACCTCACCGATATTTCCGGTGTAGATTGCATAGGTGCGCGGGGGCAAATCTATCAAGTCGGGATTGGCTTTTGAAGGATCAAAGAGATCCAAATTAGCAGCATTTGTAACTGATATTACGTTTTTGTGTTCGTGATTTCGAATGATATGGTCTCGCATTCCAGGCGAAAGCGCTACAATAAGCGAAGATGAGCGATAACAGAATTTCTCAAGGAAACGAGAAATTTTAATGATGAACGGGTTTTTAATTACTCCTAGCTCAATAGCTCCCTCAGGCCATAGATCACGTGTTTCAAAAACCAGTTTCTTTCCCCTGATCCAACGAGCAATCAAGCCCGGAAGGCCGACAGTGATGGGTCCAGAAGAAGCCACCACCAAATCTGCTCTAGTTTTTAGGGCATAATAAGTAGCAATGGCAGAATAAAGTAAAAAACCCAATATCCTCTTTGGGATACTATGCTTGTTGTTGATAGATACATTTATGACCTTTACCTTGATTCCATCAAAAAATTGAGTCTCAACAAGCTTTTCCGCCTTTAAGTCTGATTTTGCATAGATGCCAGTAACCACGGTCACTTCATGTCCCTGTTCTACCCATTCTTTAGCAAATTCATATACTCGAGTACCCCAGGCTCCTTTGGGAGTAGAAAAGTACTGATAGAAGTAAAGTATCTTCATTAATCTCGATTGATCCTACTCAGAACCTCAACAATTCTTCTTGAAGTATTGCCGTCCCATAGTTCTGGTATTCTTCCCTTCTTCCATTGGCCTTTTAGTACCTTATTGAGTGCTGGTGCGATCGCTTCTGGTTTGGTTCCAATCAGTTCGTTTGTGCCGATTTCACATGTTTCAGGACGCTCCGTGTTATCCCTCAGCGTCATACACGGAATCCCCATAACCGTAGCCTCTTCAGTGATACCTCCAGAATCGGTAATCACAACTTTGGACTTTTCAACCAAATAATTGAATTGCAGATAAGGAAGAGGCTCAACTAGTAACAGCCTTTCATGAGTGATGCCCAGCCTTTCAAATACATTTGCTGTTCTTGGATGAATTGGAAATACTATAGGTAAGTTTTCAGAAGATTCTACAATGGCGGACATAAAGTCTCTCAACTTATGCTCTTCATCAACATTAGCAGGCCTGTGCATAGTCATCACTACATACTCACCCTCCTTCAACCCTGCTTCATTCCAGATTTGAGGCTCTTCAAACCTGGCACGATTCCTCATGAGAGTATCGATCATAGTATTTCCAACGAAGAATATATTCTTTTCAGGTACGCCCTCCTGGCGTAAGTTTCTATTGGCAGTAACAGATGTTGTGAAAAAATAATCCGTTATAGAATCTGTGACCATTCGATTTATCTCTTCTGGCATTGATAGATCAAATGACCTGATACCCGCCTCCACGTGAGCCACTTGTATATTTAGTTTTTTGGCCGCAATAGAACAAGCCATGGTGGAAGTAACATCTCCAACAACCAGTGTCAGGTCGCATGGTGTGTCTAGAAGAAGCTTTTCATATCGGGTCATGATCCTGGACGTTTGCTCAGCCTGAGTACCTGAGCCTGATTCCAGGTTTACATCGGGTTCTGGGATATTGAGCTGATCGAAAAAGTCTCCTGACATCTTCTTGTCGTAGTGTTGACCTGTATGAATCAACCTATATTGAAGGTTGTCGTTTTGCTCTTGGTATTTTTGTATTTCATGAATGATGGGGGCAATCTTCATGAAATTCGGTCTTGCACCTGCTATTATATCAACCAGCATTTTTTATTGTTATCTGCGTTTCTTTATTAGGAATCAGAGCTATTCGATACGCTGACCTTAAGTCATTGAACCCGGCTGCAAACTTATAGGTTTCTACCTTAGCTTCCTTAAATCCATTCAATGAAATGATCAGCCTGTCTAAATTAATTTCTGTCCCTCGAATTTCAGGAGAAATACCGGGGTAAAAGTGTAAAAACCACCTAATCAGCTCATCATTTTTTGGTTTTCCGTGGAATGAGTCCTTCAGCTCGAAGCCGCCATCAATCTTTCTGAAGTTTCTCTTTACGACAATTCCATATTTCTGAAATCCGTCATGTTCTGCCTCAACTTCATCTTTCCTGTCTTTTGTTACCTTCACTTTAGCTCTGTTGGCAACCCGGAAACCTCCCCACACCTCAGAAGAATCTCGACCTCCAAGACTTAAACTATTGTGGGCCTCAGTAGATCGCTCCTTTTGCCGCCTTTTTCCGATTGCATAAGTAGATGTGCCGGTTTCAACAATCACCGGATGACTATTCGCATATAGATAGAAATTAAGTTCATCGGCATGGGCATGACCTGGTTGATATGATGGACCTATAGAACCGATATCGGCCACTAGTTCTAAACCGGTTGATTCTAGAAAACGATAACCCGAATCGTTCAATCGGGATGAGAATTCGGCATTTAGGCCCAGATCTGACGCAAAGTTGAACAGAGTTTCGCTAGAAGGGGCAATTCTCGGTGCTGCATCTTTCATATAGGGCACATCCCCATTGGAGAATGTGACAGCTTTAAGCCAACTCAACATATGTTCGGCTTTTGCCTTTATCTGTTCTCTGAGCTCATCGTCTTTCCAGGGATTGGAAACAACCAGGTCGTAACACTCCAGCAGTCTGTATAAAACGATCTGATGATACATAGGTGATCGCTCAAAATGACCACCGTCAACAAGTATCTGCTCTTTTAGCTGAGCAAGTAGTATTTTCTTTGCCTTACTGTAGAATGTCTCGTTTCTAAAGTAATAGGCTCCAAAAAGCAAGGAGAAGGCATTCTCAAGAAGGTGGTTGGCGAGTAGATGAAATTCAAGATTTGCTAACAGAACCTTATATTGCCTGAACAGAAACTCATCGAACTTCTGGTTGTTCAGATGGTTTAGTGAAAAAAACTTTATCCAGTTAATACATCTAATTGACACAGGATAAGGTTCCAGACCATCTTTCAACCGGTCAAAACCTTCACAATATTGCTGAATCAGGCTGGTCTTTAACCGCTGATTGAAATCGGGCAGAAAAAGAAAGTCAAAATAGTTGAGATTATAGTTCCAAAGTTTACCATGTCCGAGAAAGTTCCAGTCTATTTGACTCGTTTCAAGTTCTTTTGTGAGGTTAATGAAAGTAAACCTTAAATGGTCTTCTTCCAAGGCAACCACTGAGGTTGCCTCAGGAACCACATTCGGACTGTGTAAATCCAACAGCCGGAATCCAGACGCATATCCTTTTAAATTTGCGTAGCGTGATCTTCTGATGAGCCTACCTCTGATCTTATAGTACACCTGGTAGTATACCTGAATGAACTTGAGATAAGAGATGGTTTTGAATATGAGTCTGAGCTTACTCAACATCTATCCAAATCCCTTGCTTCAGGCTTTCAACTGCTAATACACTCGCTTTGCTGACATTCATGATCTGATCGAAGGAGATTATTGGTGCACCCCCATTGGTTGCAAAGTTAATGAGCTTCCCAAACTGATTGGCATGGCCTTTGTCTTGCTTTGTCTTCAGTTTTCCAAATCCTTTTGCACCATATGCCCGTGTTATACGGAAATTATCACAAATGAAGGTTCGCTCTTGAGAAAAGACCTCTATGCGCTCTTTGGAATACGATTTTGAGCCATTGGCGAAATAGTTAATCACTCCATTAGATCCGTTTTCAAAACGAAGTAAAATCGAAGCATTGTCAGTGTTTTCTTCTGGATTTGTGCCCATAGCATTCATGCAAATAGCAGACACTCTGCTTCCAGTGAGGAAAACCAGTAGATCAATATAGTGACAAGCTTCCCCTATGATTCGGCCTCCTCCAACTTCCATGTCATGAACCCAGAAATCGCTAGGTATAAAACCGGCATTCATAGTGGCACTTATATTTATCGGGCTATTTTGGTCTCCCAGAGCCTCCTTTATCTTGATCATGTGTGGAGAAAATCTGCGGTTGAAGCCTACAACTACTGACCTTTCATTTTTGGTGACCGCATCTTCTATAGTCTTCAAGTCATCCAGGTTCAGAGCTAACGGTTTTTCAACAAAAACGTGCTTACCGGCTTCTAAACTTTCCAACACCATAGGTGCGTGAAGGTTATGACGAGTAGTGATCAACATCATTTGAACTGCCTCATCGGAAAGCAGTTCTTTATAGTCGCTTGTGGCTTGAGATATTCCATATTTCTTAGCAAGTGTTTTCGCACTCAATCCACCTGAACTCGCTATATACTTGACGTTGGCATTGGCTTTTTTAAGGGCTGGCATGACCACGGCATTGGTAAAATTACCAGCACCAACAATTCCCATTGCACCCGGCTGCGAGTTCACCGGGCTGACCTCAACTTTCCTTGAAGGAAGGTCGGATTGATCTTTATAGCTGAGAATCGAAGCAATGGCTCTCGACTTACCAATATCGCCATATACCTTTTGATAATCATCCAACTCGATCTGTTCAGTTATTAGAGGCTGCACCTGCAATTTGCCGGTACTAATAGCATTTAAAACGGTTTCAAAATTCCTTTTTTCTGTCCATCGGACAAATGGCAATGGGTAGTCATTTCCTTTTTGCTCGTATTCATCATCATACCTTCCTGGGCCGTAAGAACAGGAAACCTGAAAAGTCAATTCCTTTTCATAAAAATCGGCTCTGGATATATCAAGCCCAATAACACCGACCAGAACAATACGCCCCCTCTTACGGCTCATTTTAGCCGAATTGGAAATGATGTCATTGCTTTTATTTGAAGCAGTAATAACTACACCATCCGCTCCTACATTGTTGGTGTATTCATTGACAATTTTGACCTGATCACCACCAGAAGCAAGATTGATCGCATAAACACCTTTCGATTTGGCCAAGTCTACCTTTTCCTGATCAAAATCGAAACCTATAACCCTGCACCCATTGGCAAGCAGCAACTCAGCTGTAATCAGTCCAATTAGGCCCAGACCTATAACGACCACCGTCTCTCCCATGGTTGGATTCAAAAGGCGTATCCCTTGAAGGCCGATGGAACCTATGACAGTAAAGGCTGCCTCTTCGTAGGTAACATTATCAGGAATCCGCGCCACGAGATTCTGCGGAACAGAAACATATTCTGCGTGATTTCCATTTGATGCGACCCGATCTCCCACTTTGAATTCCTTAACCCCTTTTCCTACAGCAACTACTTCCCCAGCATTGCAATAGCCTAGTGGTAAGGGTTGATTCAACTTGTTGAATACCGCCTCAAGTGTAGGCATCAAACCATCGGTCTTTATTTTGTCCAAAACCATTTTCACCTTATCGGGCTGTTGTCTGGCTTTGGAGATTAAGTTGGCCTTTCCAAACTCAACGAGCATTCTCTCTGTTCCAAGTGAAACGAGGCTCTTCTTTGTTTTAATTAGAACTGCGCCAGATTTGACCAAAGGGGCAGGTACTTCTTCAAGTATAGTTTCTCCGGACTTAAGGTCCTGTATGATTTGCTTCATTAAACTGATTGATTGTAAAGCGAATATTTATCCTTTTTGTTGGGGTAGTTGATTAACACAGCCCTGTATTTGCCCTTAAATACAAATAAGCTACCGGCAGCAGCTCCCACAGGACTAAATGAATCTATGAGCTCACGAATGTCTTCCAGACTGCCTGCCCCACCCAGAAAAGTAATAGGCAGATCCAGCAATTCTCTCATTCTAGTATTCAATTTCATATCATAGCCGTTCATGGTACCATCATTGTCAATTGAGTTGACTATGATCTCTCCTACTCCTATTGACTGGAGTTCCTGAGCCAGGCTGAATGGATCTGTTTTCTCTTCTTTTTTCCCATTCAGGGTGAACAGTTTGTATTTTTTGCTCCATCCAGACTTTTTAATGTCAAGGACAGCCACTACACTTTGTTGACCCACAGCATCAGAAAACTCCTTGGCAAGTGCAGGTTCCTTAATCAACGTGCTACTAATAGCTACTTTTTCTACTCCAAGATTCACGAGTTTCAGCGCTTGCTCGGGCGTCTTTATTCCTCCGCCATAACAGAGAGGCATTCGGCATTCAAGAGCTAGTTTTTCTATGAGATTAAAGTCTGGTGTCAATCCTTGAGACGATCGATCGATGTCAACAACCATAAGCTCATCAACTTCTTTTTCATTAAAGATTCTGACAGCATTCAGTGGGTCACCAACATATTTTGGGTCCTTGAATTTAACCGTCTTTACCAAGCCGTTGTTGTGGACAAGAAGTACTGGGGTTATTCGAGATCTTAACATTTAGAGGCTTGCAAAATTTTTGAATACCTCCACCCCGTTTTGATGACTCTTTTCAGGGTGAAATTGAATTCCGACAATGTTATTTTTTTTTACTACACAGGTAAGCTCTGAACCGTAATTAACCGTAGCGAGTACATCTTCACCGTGCTCTGGCTTAACGAAATAAGAATGAAGAAAGTAAAAGCCCTTATTAAGATTTGTATTGGCCAGAATCCCGTTATCACGGGTAATTGTCACATTGTTCCAACCCATGTGTGGCAATTTGGGCTTTCTCTCGAGTTGTACTTCATTGATTCTTCTGACGTTTCCCTGAATCCATCCGAGTCCCATTTCTTTTCCTTCTTCACTGGACTGTGCCATGATCTGCATACCCACACAAATGCCAATTATCGGAACCTTTTTTTCCAAAACAAGCTCGTCCAGCTTTTCTCTTAATCCGGACTCATTGAGCAAGTTCATAGTCTGATCAAAGGCACCAACACCCGGTAGCACCAGATGACTGGCTTTCTCTAAAGCATTTGGTTCATTGGTCACAAAGTATTCCATGTTCAGGCGCTTGTAAATATTAGCTATTGCCTTCACATTTCCCGAACCGTAGTCAATAATTCCGATCATCGCTTACCTCCTCTTACCAGGCCGAGTTTACGCATTACCTTAGCGCCCACGTTATAAATTGACTCCTGGTTTTTATAATCCTTATAAGTCTTGTTCTCTCCATCTAAACACGCCTGTAATTCCGCAACAGACATGTCCAATTTGTTGGCTACAAACTCAAAGTCATGATGCACATTTTCAGGGTCATAGGGTTTAGTTTTTAGCCTTTCAAGGGCTTCATCTCGAGTCATTTGACCAGTAAGTATGAGGCTTGCATATTGCACCTTACGCACATCATAACCAAACTTTTCGGGCAACCAATAGCTTTCGTAAAACCTGGTAAACCTGGATTCAAAATGTTTTTGAGGGTACTCTTGCCATCCAAACCTGGTCTTTAGTAATTCTACAGCCTCTTCTTTGATATAGGGCATGTAATTCAGGGGAGTGACCACCTTAATGTTCTTGAAGTAAGGCAGGTAGACCTTGTGCCAGAGGATGTTCGTCAATGGAAAGTTCTTGATAGACCTTTCTCCAAATTGCTTATGAATGTCTTTGATCTGAATTGAATCTGACTGAAAATACATCCATTCCTTTGGGTTTCTAATACATTCAGTGGAGTAATTGGCCCCTGTCAATATGTGTTTGACCTTGTACTTGTTGGCAAACTTGTACATAGTGGCAAAAAAAGCATGATCCTGAGGAGTATCTATATGAGATACACCAGATCTAAAAAAGGCCCTCTGCAGGTCTTTCATTTCTTCCCAATCGATGACTTCAGTAAAAAGATCAAGATTGAGCTTGTCTACCATTACCTCAATGTTATTAACCGCTTGTTGAGAGTTCCAACCCGCATCTACATGAAACACCAGAGGCCTTAACCCTAGTTTTTCAACCGCCAGGTATAATAAATATGAACTATCTATGCCACCACTCATTCCCATGATGCAGTCAAAATCTTTCTTCTTACCCTCAGCTTTGATTTTATCAACGATTACTTGTAACTCACGCCAACCTTGCTCATCGGTCTTCCAATTAGGCAATATGTCCGTGTTGAAAGTATTGCAATGATCACAGACTCCATTGTCATCAAAGACTATTGCTGAATCTGTAGTATCCATCACACATTGTGTGCATTGTTGATATTCTCTTTCACTCATTTTTAGTTGAATCTAGCAATTCTTCTCTATCCAAATTTGTTGACAAAGAACTGCAAATAGTATATATGAATTGTCTTTTTTTCCTTCGAGTTGAGTCTTGTATAAACTACTTATCTCGTGGGGATTGAAAATACCTTGTTTTTCAATTCTCTTATAATCGAAATAATAGTCAAATATTGGATTTCTTTCTCTAAACCAAGAGCGAATCGGCAACGCAAATCCCGCCTTTGATCTATATATTACTTCTTTGGGTAGTCGCCCCTCCATTGCTTTTTTCAGGATGTACTTTTGCGTCCTACCATTCAATTTCATGTCTTCAGGTAGTGAATTCATAAATTGAACTAATTCGAAGTCAAGGAATGGCACCCGCAACTCGAGACCAACAGCCATACTCATTTTATCACTATAAGCCAGGTTTAGCGACAAGAGATCGAATTGCTGATCTGCTTTCAATAGCGAGTTGAGCGAACTATTTGATAATATCAAATTTTTAAAAGAATCCTTAAGATTCTCACCCGGACTAACCGATTCTGGATTCATAAAAAGTCGACTTATAGAATCAGGGGCGGTCCACATAAAATAACTACTCAATCGATCAACCCTGTCCTCTTTTGCAGCTCTCGCAACTCGTTTCAGTCTTCTAATGGCTGGGCTTGATTTACCGAATCTATCTGGGAACATTGACCCAGTTGTCGCTATAAACCCTTTAAGTAAAGGGTTCATTGATTCTAGATATGATTCAGCCAGGTATCTTCTATAACCACATAAGTACTCATCTGCTCCTTGACCAGATAGCATTACTTTTATCCCTTCTTCTCTGGCACTTTTGCTAATTAAGTAGGTATTTATGGCCGCTGGGTCAGAAATGCCATCTTCCATAAAATCAATTAGGTCAGGAAGCAAATCCATGAAGTTTGAATTCGCCTCTATAACCCTCAAATCCAGCCCGAGCTTCTTGGCCACTTTTTCTGCGTATAACAGATCTGGGCTTTGCCCGTCAAGCTTCTGATCTTTCTTAGAATATGATATAGTGTATGCTGAATGCACCTTGGCGCCACTATGAACTACTTCATAAGCTACTGCCGAAGAGTCTAAACCTCCACTTAGGAACAGTGAAACCGGTACATCCGAAACTAGCTGTCGCTTTACTGATTGTGAAAAAAGGGTTCCAAACTGGCTGATGGCTTCCGACTCACTCCCTATAACCGTTTTTTTATGTAAAAATTTAAATATTTTGTTCTCAGAAATTAGCCTTCCTTCTTTGTATATGCTGTGTGTACCAGGTTCTACTTTTTTGAATTCTTCAAACAAAGTGAACGGTTCAGGTACATACATAAATGCTAATTGATCTGCTAAAGACTGTCTGCGCAGAGTCTTTTTCACTCCTTTCAACTTTAACAATCCTTTTAACTCAGAACAGAACATTATCGCTCCGTTTTGTTCTGTTACATATAGTGGTTTAACACCAATAGGATCTCGGACAACATGTAGTTCTCCTTTAAGGGAATCAAATACTAAAATGGAAAAAATACCATTAAGTCTCTCAAAGAAGGAGCTCCCCTCTCTGGCAAAACCTTCTAATATCACTTCACTATCGGATGAAGAATTCCAGTTTATACGGCCATGCCTATTTTCGATTTCACTCCTGAGAGCTTCATAATTGTATACCTCTCCATTGTATACCATAGTAAACCGACCTGCCCCATCTGTCATGGGTTGATGACCAGCATCAGAAACATCGATGATAGACAGCCTAACATGCCCTAAACAGACTCTTGAATCATCTGAATAGTACAATCCGGAATCATCCGGACCTCTATGAGAGATTTCATCCAGCATTTCTGGAGCAAAATCCCAAGAAGATCCTTGATCTCTACTAATCCCTAATACTCCGCACATAAGAATCTAACTATTTTATTCAAACTCAATACCAGTAAAAGTTTGTCATTTACCAAGACCTAATGCTCCTGACTAATCTCATTGAGATACTTCCATGTAGCCTCAGCTGTCTTTGCCCAGGAATAATTTTCTGACAACGTTTTGGCTCTCTTTGACAAGGAGACACGTAAGTTTTTGTTTTCAATTATTTCTTGAAGAGCCTCAGCCAGAGTTCCTGGTTTTTCCGGGTCAAAATACAAACCTCCGTCTTCTAAAACTTCTGGCATTGGTCCCCTATTTGAACACACAATAGGCATACCAACGGCCATCCCTTCTATTAGTGTATTAGGCATATTTTCACAGCTGGAGGCAAAAATGAAAATATCAGAATTAGCGATCAGGCCTGGAATTTCTTCATGCCTTACAAAATCCATTTGTTCGATGAACTCTCCATTCGGGTCATTCCTCTCCCTGGCTGCATTTAACAAATTAAGTGCCTTTTCAACAATTCCGCCTCCAACCAATAAAAGCTCTACGGCTATTCCTTTTTTCCTCAACGAAGCAACCCCTTCAATTACATGCCATTGATGTTTGTACATATCTGCATTTGATACGTAAATACACTTTATTACATCCTTTTTAGAGAAATCCCAATCGCTTTGCTTATTAAATCCTCTGAAATTGTCTCCAATACCATGAGGTATTACTCTGGTTATTTTTATTCGGCCACTAAATTTTTGTATAACAGAAGATGCATATTTGGTAAGAAAAAGAGCGCCAGTTGCTCTTTTTAAGGACACAGCTTGAACATATTTAAGTAGAATCAGCCTTATTCGAAGCATCGACCATCCAAAACGTCTCATCTCCCCTTTTTCGTACGAAAGCATATCTCTGCTCATAACAATTGAAGGCCTAAACTGTGATAAACCTCCTGCATCTGTGTTCAACATCACATGACACCCAACCTTTTCGGCTTCTCCCTTTAGTTTGAAGTATTGCCAGAATACCTGCTTTGGCAGACCTTTCTCGAGAGCCGGGGGGTTGTGCTTCACTAACCAAGGGTTATCTGGAATAGACTCTAAAAGAGATTTGTATGACCATAAGTGAATCGTTTTAATACCATGCTCTCTTGGGTCTGATTCTTCCAAAATTCCCTTCAGATGTACTTTAGCACCTCCCGATCTATTTCTGGAAGCATCGATCCCAATTACAGTTTCGGCCCTCACCTTGTCTTTTTTACGCACTTTCAGCTTTTTCAAGTCGAATTCTGATTGCTAATAATTACAATTTTTGAAGTCTTAGCTCGGCTTTACTTTTGAATTGAATTCATCAAAACCATACTATTCTCGTGAGCAATATCTCAGGATGTTTGTAAAGACGAGGCTGAGTTTTTTTCGAGTTTCAACCTTTTATTCTTGAGTGCATCGACAATACTGAATAATGCAAAAATGAAAATCATGTAAGTAAATATTCTCAACATGGCAGTAGAGTCTGTTCTAAAATAAATAACAAATGTAGGCCATGTAGAATAATAAAGTACTTTGTAGAAATCACTTTTATTCCTTCTCTTATAGAGATAGTTGACGATTAGACCAAGACCTATAAAACTCAAGAAAGCAAAATTCGGCCCGAAATTTAATATTGCTTCAGCGGTAAAGGTAAAATCCCATCCCTGATTAGTAACATTCGGATAAGCAACCGATTTAAAATGATATGCTGCTTGCCATCCAGCAATTTCACTTCCCTGAAAAGGCCGTAATACCACTGTATTGAGAATAGCCTGAAAGTAGGATTTCCCATTTAGCATGGTAATTTGGTTATTCTCTACTAGCTGATATGTCCAATTCTGTACACCTTCGGAATTGGTAAGATTTAGCATCTCAAAAATAATGAAGTCTTTTATCTCTCCCATAAGCGAAAGACTAGCCTGAATCTTTTCTAATGTACCCATTGAGGTACCTGTGAACGATCTGTAAAAAGGAACAAAAGTGACAAAAAACACTCCCGGAACTATAATATATACCTTCTTTAAAAAGCTCCTTAAATTGATCTTTAGGTGATAAATGGAAGGAATAAGAAAACTGAAGAGGATAAAAATCAGTTCTTTCCTTTCTCCCAACAAAAAGGAAATGACCATTTCAATGAATAAAATCATGAGTATCTTCTTCTTTCGATCCTCTGATAAAATCAGATATATCGCACAAAAAGCTACTCGAAAGAAAATAAGGGCTCCTAAAGGGTCAAATGCCGAAACAGAATCTAATGCCTGGCCTGCTCCATAAACAAAATTACTGCCTACCATTCTTATCACTTTAATAAAATAGACTGCAGTAATCAAATAGTACCATTTCAGGAAGACATTAACATTCTTAACAGAAGTGTATTTCTTATAGGTTTTATTCCTTGCAAAAATGACTACCAAGAAGAATGCCCATGATCCAACTATGTTTACGAGCAAGACATCGTCAATTGTATCGTACGAAACGGCAGGGTCTGCATTCCAGGTCATATACTCCTGATAGTTTCTGGAAAATGAAAAGGAACAATTATGAAAAAAGTGAATGACCGTAAACAAGGAAATAGGATTCACCCTATTTTTGAACTTGGAATAGGCCACTAAGTTTTGAATAATGAAGCCTATGAATAAATACCAAAGAAGACTACTCATTTATGCTCAACTCTGTCCTAGACCTATATCCATAAACTGCTACTCCAACAATTGCAATTACTATTACAAGGATTGAGAACAACTCAGGTACTTTTAAATATGAGAGCCCAAAAATGATAGTCACCAATAAAGTTCCAAGGGCAACTCCCCACCAATTAAGATGAGTATTCAGATTTCTTCTTGCGAAAAGCACAATCACGATCAAACTAATAGCCGTTAATGAAAAAAAGCCGATGTATATCCCATCCTCTCCCAACAAACTGATAAAAGCAAGTGTGGACAATAGCCCAAGTATACTGGAAATGATGGTAAGCTTCATCAACTGTTTTCCTTTTGATCTTGCATAGATATGGATCCTACAATGCCATATGGGAGTGTATATCACAAAAGAAGTAAGCACCAAAAACAATTCAAAGCGCATGTGCTCATAGGCAACCGTATTGCCACCAATTACGCTAATTATCGTTGGATACAAGAGTACCATCACACTTGCTGCCAAACCCAGTGAAAAAGCCAGAATTCCGTAAAACTTATGGTTCGATTTCTCAAGTTCCTCAAAAGCAGTATGGTTGTAGCTATTATAGAATCTAGGAGCCCAAACCTGATTGAGTGCGTTGGAAATCACAAGCATGACACCGCTAAAAGTATAAATGAATGTAAATGCCGCTATTTCCGGTTTATCAAAGAAGAAGTTAATGATAAAGTTATTTCCATAGCCATTTATCCATCCTAGCACCGCAATCAAGAAATATGGAAAAAGACCCCAGATTATCTTTTTTGCGTACTCACCATTTCTTATTGGTATCCTTATTTTTCTGATCAGTGACAAGACGGTCACCAGACAAGCCAGAATGGCAATGGATGAACCCACAAAGAAATACTGACCAATCTCAAAATAATATACAGCCACGGACCCGCCCAGAAATATGAACAGGGCAGGTACTGATAAAAATATCAAGGAACCGACATGATCTTCTCTAAGTCTGTTAAGTTGAGATTGCAAAGTTGAAAAGGCCAGCATTAAGCCACTTAAAACGGTGAGTACAAAACAACTTAATAGTAAGTTTGGGTTGCTGCTTTTTAAACTGGCAAAATAGAATATCAGGAGAACAAAGAAGACTATGATCGATGATGGAAGAATCGCATAATTCGCATTCGACAATAGTCGATTTCTTTCATCATCGGATTTATTTTTTGCCAGAAATCCTACTGTTGATTCATTAATGCCAGCTATTGAAAACACTACTATTCCCTGATGCAATGCGTACAAAAACCCAAAATCACCATAATCTTCAACACTCAAAAAACTCGCCAACCAAAGGACAAGTAAGAACGAAACTCCTTTAACTAGTATTGAGCTCGCTGTATAAAAAGCGGAGGTAAGAAATAGGGACTTCAAGTGAAGGGTCTAGAGAATGTCAACGTGATTGTAATCCCAGGATTCGTCTATGAATTTAATGGATGTTTCACTCTTGTTGCTTTCGGCATAAAAAGACCATTGCTCTTTAGGAATTTTCCAACCCTCTCCATAAATATATGCCAGCAATTCGGTTCTCTCTACAGGAACTGTCGCCTTTCCACCGTAGAAATCTATTTCCGAAAAATCCTTGAAAAAACTCGAGGCAATCCCTGTCTTCATGAATTTACCTCCAGACCTCTTCGATCGGTTCATTAACCTAGAGTAAAGCTTCACTCTGGTTTTTTTAGCAAAAATCCCAAAGAACCTGACAAGTATAATTTTTATGAATTCTCTTTTGCCTGCCTTCCTGAACCTGTTAAAGGAAACCGAAGGAATATAGATTGCAGTGGTCATAGCAAGCCAGTACCAATAAAATGCTGCCTTTGGCCCTCTGCCCAATGTAGAGGGTTCCTCATGAGGCCTTACCGCCATTCCATCTTCTTCCCAATAGCAATTGACGTTGATATCAACACCCTTTTTCTTGATATTGATGGTTCCGATCGGAGCATAATAACAAGTAATATACCCCATTGATTGGAGTTCGTCAATGGTCCTTTTTAACTTCCCTCGTATTTCAGATTCGTGCCAGCAGCACAGTTCTGCATCATTGTTCCAGGGCAGCAGCCTTCCTTCTCTAACCATGCCTAACAATGCCCCATAGTTCAACCAACATAATACTCCATGCTTCTTAGCTACATTGAGTACATCGATTATTGAAACCGCCAAGGCCTCTGTGTCTGACCTTACTTCAAAATTTTCTACTGAAACTGATTCCATATTTATCAGAAAATTAACGTTTAAGGGGAAATGCCATATATTCTAAACAGGTAATCGATTAGCGTGTCAGCTGCTAGTTTAACCAGCCTACCATATTTTACTAACAACGGCTGTCAGATCACTTGACGACAGCTTAATAGGATTGTTTGAAAGCCTCTCCAGATTAATACCCTCTACAATGTAACTAATGTCAGCTCGTGAACTGGCTCCGAGTTCAGAGAGTTTCATTTTCATTCCTGCACTTTGGGCAAACTGAGACAATCGGGTTTTCACCTCCTCCAGATTTTGACAGCCCATGCTTTCCACTAGTTTTTTCTGAACCATGCTCAAATGATCTCGAGTAATGCCTTTATTAAATACAGCATCCTGGGAATGGTTTAAGTTTAACTCCATAAACTCACTCAGGCTTAGAGCAACCGCATGTCCATGTGGTATGCCATAAAGCTGTGTAAACGCATAAGACATGGCATGAGCTGCAGTAGTTTTTGCAATGTTTATGGCCCTACCTGCTAGGTATGAACCCTTGTGCATCAACTTACGGCTTTCTACTGATGGCGATTGAACAGTTTTTTCGAAATTTTCAGAAATCAAGGAAATTGCCTGAACAGAAAAGTGCTGACTTTCTTTAGTTGCGTTCACACTCCACAAAGATTCAATCGCCTGAGAAAGTGCATCAAAACCCACACAAGCCGTAAGATATTGGGGCTGATTTAATGTAAGCTCATGGTTCAGAATGGCGGTATCAGGCAGAATTGAGCGGTGGGCCAGTGAATACTTCTTTTTATTCACGTAGATCACGCTGAAATGTGTTGCTTCGCTTCCTGTGCCAGATGTGGTCGGTATGGCAATAAGTGGTGTTTCTGACCCTTGAATGTTGTTATTCTGAATTCTCTCCTCTAGTTCTTCAGAAGGGTAAGGAGCCAAGGCCCTGATAGACTTGGCAATGTCAATTGTGCTACCGCCACCAATCGCTACAACAGCATCGCAGTCGCTTTTTCTATAAAGGTTGATGCCTTCTCTCACGTCTTCAAGTTTTGGATTTACCGAAAAGTCGCTAAATCGCACAACTTTTAACCCATCTGAAGATGCATCTATGAAAGACTCCGCCCCTGAAGTTTTATAGGAGTTTTTCCCTGTGACCACAAACAAATTGGATACCTGCCTTTTCGTTAAAAAAGCATTGAATTCCTTACCTGAAAGCTCTTCAAAAAGCGTCTGTATCATTGATCTAAAAATTGCATGAATGCAATTTTATTCTCTAAAGGAGATCGTGTGGGTCTTCCCAGGTCGGCTCTCGCTCCTTTATTCACTCTGATTTCAAGTAAAGCCCGGCCTTCGTGCTCACTCACCTGCTTCAAGAGCTCAATTATTTCGTCTTTCTCTGAAGCCCTTTTTGTAAAGGTATAACCAGAGGCCTTCGCAATCGACACAAAGTCTATGTCAAAGGCAACAGTAGGTTGACCACCAACCGAATCATGGGCACCATTGTTAATTACAATATGCTTAAAATTTGATACCCCGTCTGCTTGACCGTTGATTGGCAGAGAGCCCATGTGCATCAGCACTGATCCATCTCCGTCAAGGCAATATACTTTTCTATCAGGTTTACTGAGTGAAATACCCATGGCAATAGAGGAAGTATGCCCCATTGCACCTACAGTGAGGAAATCCTTCTCATGACCTTGATCAATCTCTTCCCTGTATTCGAACACTTCTCTGGAGGTTTTGCCGGTTGTGGAAACAACAATGTCATCTGAGCCCAGGCTATCAATGATTAGCTTTACAACATCTTCCCTATTTAAGGATAAATCTGGTTGGGCTTCACCAGCGAATTTATAGGTAGCGAAGGTGCCTTTTCTTACCAGTAGGGCATGAGGTTTGGAAGAAGCCCGGCTAGACTGCACAGCTTCTTTGATAATAGATTTAAAATCAGAACTCTTGTCAACGACAGTATAAGGAATCGTCATCGATTTAAGCATGTCCTCATTTACCTCTCCCTGTCTTACGTGTTGGGGCTCATCCTTTACGTCAGGCTCTCCCCTCCAACCTATCAAAAGGAGCATTGGAATACCATATACTTTATCATCTGCAATGGACAATAGTGGATTGACTGTATTGCCCAATCCTGAGTTTTGCAAATAGACCAATGGCACTTTGCCGGTTGCCAAATGATGGCCAACGGCCAATCCCACGGCTCCTCCCTCATTGGCTGCAATCACGTGGTTATTGGCATCTCCTTTGTCGGCTATATAGCCGCAGATATCTTTTAAAAGCGAATCTGGAACGCCAGTAAAAAATTCAATGCCCTGACCAACCAGCTCATTGTAAAAGTTAGCAGTTTCAATCATTTTTCTGAAAGATTACTTTGTACCTGGAATCAGTTCAAGTATTTCTTTTATAGAAATACAGTTGTCCCTTGATTCATAAGACCTCTTATGAGTAAGTATGGATTTGGCCGTATCCAGCATTGCAGGGTATGCGCTTCTTAACAACTGATTGGCATAGATCACAACATTTACTCCTGCATCGGCCAATTCATCTTCATAAATGGTATTGTAACTCGATGGTACAGCAACTACCGGAGTGACCGAATTCCATGCTCTGAATTTTGAACAAAACTCTAGTATCTCGTCTGGGGTCTTTTCTTTGGAATGGATCATAATGGCATCTACACCACTTTCTACATAAGCCTTGGCTCTTGCAAGGGCATCATCCATACCGGCCTTAAGAATCAGACTCTCGATTCTGGCGATAACCATAAAGTCTTCAGTTACCCTGGCATTACGACCCGCCTTAATTTTTTCGCAAAAGTTTTCTATCGAATCTTGTTGCTGAGGTACATCGGTACCAAAAAGAGAATTCTTCTTAAGCCCAATTTTGTCTTCAATGATAATGGCAGAAACACCCAGTCTCTCGAGTGTTCGCACTGTAAATACAAAATGCTCTGTCTTCCCTCCTGTATCTCCATCAAAAATTATTGGCTTTGTGGTCACCTCCACAATATTGTTGATATTATTAACCCTTGAGGTAATATCAACTGCTTCAATGTCAGGTTTGCCCATAGAAGTAGAATCAGTAAGACTGCTGGCCCACATGGCATCAAATTCTCTCTCTTCTCCATCAATATTGACCTTGGTATTCTCGATTATGACACCTGTAAGACCGTTATGTGCTTCAATCACTCTGACAATTCTTTTTGAGTTGATCAAACGTCTGAGCCTCGCTCTACGGATATCAGGTGTGGTACCGATCTCTTTAATGGCTGAATTGAGCTTTGTTGACGAAATTCCTTTGGTGTATGGAATCTCCACCAATTTTCCTCCCCACTCATTCAAGGTGTCTATTACTCGTTGACGAGTTTGCCGCTGTACGCCTTCTTTCCAATCATCTCCATGAACAACTATATCTGGCTTTAATTCTTTCAAGTTATTTGTATAATCCAGGGTTAGTTGAGGAACGACCTTACTTACGCCTTTGATATTTTCAACTACTTGTTTTCTCTGTTCATATTCCAGATACGGTAGTCTTTTATAACTGGCTATTGCCTCATCCGTTAGCAAACCAACGATTACTTCACCAAGTTTGGAAGCTTCATTAATTATATTCAAATGGCCAGGGTGCACCAGATCAGCACTCATACCGACATAAACAATTTTTTTCATAAATAATTAGTGTTAAATTTTCCCTAGGAAACAAGTTATCCGTTCCAACCAATCTTAATATGAGAGAGCCAGTCTCTCAAATAGACAAAGACAGCACCCAATAAAAGCCCGAAAAATATACTGACCAAAATCGTCATGGCTTTTCGAGGTTTGACGGGTTCATTAGGCAAAAGAACCGGTTGTATGATTGAGAATGACGGAGTGTCTTCCTTGATTTTGATTTTCGCACTTTCCAGTTGCTTGGCAATTTCAGTGTAGACGTCAAGTGTTAGATTGAATTCGGATTCCAGCTTGTCCAACTCATTTCTGCCTGAGTACGTGTTAATATTTTGGTTAGCATCTCTATATCTACTGAGTTCAGTTTGAGCCGTTTCAAACTCGACTTTCTTCTCTTCATAAAGAGCCCTGGTAAAATCCAACTCTTCCTGTGCTTTCAGTATTTTGAATTCTGTTACTTTTCTCTGAAGTACGAACAATGCCCTCTGGGCCATTATCGCTGCCACATGGGCGTCTGGCATGTTTACCTGTAAAGTAATAATACCATTTCTCTCATCTACAGAAACCTGAATTTGATCTTTAAGGTTTTCAATGACCTCCTCTTGATCCTCCGTTAGGGAGATAAAATCATAGTCTTTCTCTATTTCTCCATCAGTTCCTCGGATAAGTCCGATGAGTTTTGAAGGAAGGCCTAAGCTAAAATCACGCATGGTTCTTAAAGCGTTTTTCGAATTTTTTAGCAACTGATATTCTTGATAAGAAATTGCATTCGAACTATCATAATCAAGAAAAATCTTAGTCTCTAAAAGATCCAACTGAAAAGGCAGTGAGTTAACTATCTGAGGATATAGTTTAGGCGGAATTTCATTTCCTTGTGTACTTACTCCTCCAAGATTAATACCTGCCAATGATGCAAGCCCGCCCAAGTTGCCACCGACTCCCGCTGACTGACCAGTGGTTGGTACCATAATGGTTTTGACACCAAAAGACTTTTGAGAAATAAAGGCAAATATCAATCCAATGAGAGTTGTTAAAATAACAATTCTAGCTACAACTACTCTCTGCAACCAAATGAGTGTAATGACCTTTATCAAGTCAAAGCCTTCTTCTACTTCAGGAGCAGGTTTCTGAGAAGATTTCTCTGTTAAACTCATAAAAACTACTTAATGTAATGACTGGTCACTGTTGGTTGTTGCTCAGCCTATCAATTACCAAAGCCAAAGTTGCTACGGAACCAGCTGCGGCTATGATAGCTTGAAAATTTAATGACTGCCTCTCAGGCTTCCGGCTAACAAAAATCGTAGATCCAGGTTCAATTCTAGGGTATTTCCTAAACCATAAAAAATGCCTAACCCCTTTTCGTTCTCCATTAGGATATTGTACGTAACTACGTCCCCGCTTTGCTGTTTGTAAAAATCCACCTGACCTATAAATATAGTCTTTGAAAGAGTAGGATTCATCAAATCTCACATTTAAAGGAGAAGTAACCTCACCAGCAACTCTAACTGTCTCCAATTCACCTGGTATCGATATTACGTCACCAGATTTCACTATCAAATCGTATTTTGAGCCCGGAGCCTGAAGAATCTTATCAAGGTCTATAGCTACGGGTTCTTCCTCTTGAATTTCAATATCTTTAATTAGTGAATCTTGTTCGGTTATATCCTCAATCAATTCTTTCTTGAATTGACTCCCAACCTGGTCATTATCAGTATTGATACTAACTCTATTACCAATCTTATTAAGCCTTTCGATAAGTCTAACTTGACTTATATTCTTGAGTTCAGTTTCATCACTCAGTACTTTTTGTCTTAATTCTTGAAGATACTCCTGACTAATTTCGTCATTCGACTTGCTATCGGAAAATTCCGTCTTTCTAATCAGAATAGCACCTTTTGGGTAAGCATATTGAGTCAATCCTTCAGCTCTTCTAAGAACATCTGAAATCCTTTCATCTTTTCTACTTATAGTGTAAAGCCCAGGAGCAACCACTTCACCCTCAATTGTTACTTGCTGTTGTACAGTGTAGCCAGGAGACTTCCTAATATAGACCTGATCAAAAGGTTGTAAAACAGTCTCTTCACCGTCTCCATTTAGTGAAAGAGTTTCATCGATTGAGAGTCGAATAATCTCTGCAGTGGTATTAGTACTGCTATTTTTATTCCTTCGAGATATTTCCACAAGCGCTCCTGAAGCGGACTCTCTTAGACCTTTGGCTAAAACAATCAGGTCTTTTACTGTCATTTGTTTAAAGAAAGGCCAGACCCCTTCTTCCTGTACCTCACCGGAAATGGAGACAATAAACTCCTCTCGTAAATCATAAATAGAAGTAATTCTAACCACATCCTCTCTTAAAAGTGGGATATCAGGCTGTGAGCCACTCATTAAAGCCCCTAAATCAAAAGGTAAGGTAAATTGAGAGAAATCTTCTCCTGTTCTATAAATTGTGGCCCTAGTTCTGTAAGCATCTCCTCTTAAGCCATCTGCTTTTTCGATTAGCTGTTTGACTGTCAATCCATCAGTTAGTTGGTATTCTCCTTCTCTCAAGACTGCCCCATTAACTATAACGCGATTGGAAAATCTATCCAATATTCCACTAACTTCAAAAAGGTCTCCATCATTAGGAGTAAATTTTTTAAATTCTTCCGATTCAACATCAATTATCTCTCTCTCTCTTTCTCCGCTTCTCTTGACTGTAACCCTCGACTTAAATGCGGTATTATTGAATCCTCCTGCATAATCTAAAAGGTCCTCAAATTTTTCATTCTCCTTAAGTTCAAACAAACCAGGTCTTCTTACCTCTCCTTCAAGTTCTACTTGAGTCCTTAAAGGACGAACTATGATGACATCACCGTTTTTCAAAGTCATATCACCTGACCTTATGCCGTCTGTCAGAAATGGGTAAACGTCTACTGAACTAATCAACTTATTATTCCTTACCAACCTGATATCACGAAAAGTCCCTATCTCAGTCGGACCACCTGCAGCATGAAGAGCTGTGTAAACAGTTGCGAGAGAAGGAAGAGCATAAAGACTAGGTCTCGATACCTCCCCCACTACATTAACATTGATTGTGCGAATATTACCTAGGCTCACTTGAGAAAATATAGTTGGAGGTTCTCCATTCAATGACTTCAGCCCGCTATTTATTTCGCTAAGGCGAGCTATAATCTTCTCAGAAGCCTTCTCAATTGTAAGGCCATTAACATAAATGGGGTTTAAGTTATTAGGTCTAATCGTTCCTTCAGGAGACACCTCCAATTCCAAATACTGTTGAGTAGCTCCCCAGAGATCTACAATAAGTACATCTTGAGGACCTAAAACATAATCCTTAGGCGTAGGTAAATTCAAGTTTGGCGCGAAGGTTAAACTTTGCTTTTGGAACAGGTCATATCCAAAAATTCTCTTTTGCTCTACTGTCAAATCTGTAGGTTCTTCTCCTGCAAGAGATCCAAAAACACCCTCTTGAGTAACTAATTGAGTAGTTCTGCCAGATTTACGACTATTACCTGAAACTTCAGGGTTAGCTGGACCTATTCCTCGAAGACTCTCTACTCTTCTTCTTAATTTAGAAATTTCGGATTCAGAAACTCCCTGTTGCCTTGCCAATGCTTCAAGTTGTAATTGTGTTAAACCCCTCTCTTCAGCTTGTCTAATGTATCCCAGTATTTGTTCATCAGTTAAGTCATCTACTCGCACCGTCTTCAAATCAAGACCACTCAGACCTTGGGCTTGAATCGACAAGCTCTCCATGGAGACTAAAAAAAAGCCAATGAGTGCAAGGGTTCTTAGCAAAAAATAGAAACTAATAGGTCGTTGGAATTCTCTCATATTAAACTCGAGCTGACATCATATTCAATAAACTGGGCAAATATAGGTGTTTAAAGTATTTAACCGAACAGTTGATTAGCCAACCTTTTTTAAATGGCTAAGACCAATCTCAGCTTGCACCTGAATACCAAGACTTACCATTACTAAATATGCCTTGTTACCTTGCACATGCCTGATTAAACCATCTTGCCCCGACAACGGACCTGCCGAAACTTCGACCCTGTTTCCCGCTTTAAAGTTTCCATACTGGGCTTCTGCCATTGGAAAATCATCAAGAAAAGATCGAATTACCATGATTTCTTGATCTCTTATCACCGCTGGTTTTCCAAGCCAGAAGACATTAGAGACAATGCCCTGATCGTTCAAAACTTCATTCCTCGATTGCTCATTAACTTTAGCAAAGATGTAAGAAGTGAAGACTGGCTCAGCTACCTTCTTTTTCCTATCTGACCACTGCTTGATAACAGTACGTGTAGGACAGAATATTTCGTGGCCCTTTTCAATAAGGCGCTTCGCGGTTTTTTTCTCACTTCTTGGCTTGGTGTAAAAAGCCGTCCAATATGAGCTTGAATTACTATTCATTCCAAAGTAAAAGTGTTTTTTCGTTCTCGAGATTCAACGACTTGGCTTCATCTTTAGAGTAAATCAAATATTGTAACTTCTTCGGTATTAATTCTTCTACTTTATTAATCAACTGCAAAAGATAATTTCTGTCAGGGTTTCCAACCAAAATTAAACTTACAATATCCGAATTTCGACCCATTGCCAGTTCTCCCGTGAGATACACCTGGTTAATATCACCTAACTTCTCAATTACTTCATCAATCACATCCTGAAGACCTGTATACTTCAGCAATATTTTTCGTATTTCTCCAAACAATGGATAATCGCCATTGGCCTTGAAGAACTTCTTGTTTCCCACGTTTTCTGAAGATAGCATTCCCGCATCTTCGAAACGATTAAGTTCTATCCTGACAGCATTTGTACTTTCTCCAAACTCATCTGCCAAACCTCTCAGATAAGCTTTTGAACCTGGGTTGAGAAACAGTCTCAACAAAAGTTTAATACGGGTTTTTGACGAAATTAGCGTTTCTAACATCTCTTCAATAAAGAGGTATTTGACCCCGAACATAGCTTCGCCCGGTCAGTCACAAATCATGACCTAGCAAAACGAGTAACAAAATTACTCGTTATTAGTTAATTACAAATCAATAATGGAAAAAGTTTACTTTGAGTACGTGCACAATCACGTACTAAAGGGGGCGCCCAAAGCGATCATCATTCTGAGGTTAAGAAATAAATTCCAGGACAGAGTCAATGATTAATTGCTGCTGCTCAGTTTCCATCTCAGTATGAATTGGAAATGAGATTACTCTTGAACACAAATCTTCAGTCACGGGAAAATCTCCTTCAGAATATCCATAGTAGCGATAAGCCTTCTGCAGATGATTAGGGACAGGATAATAAATCATTGAGGGGATACCTTTTCCCTTCAAATATTCATTTAAACCATCTCTATCCATGCTATCCGCAAGCTTTATTGTATATTGATGAAAGACATGGTTGGAGAATATAGATCTATGCGGTACAGTTATCATGTCTGACTTGCTGAAAGCTTCATCGTAATTATCTGCTACGGCTTTGCGGGCAGCATTGTATTTATCAAGGTATTTTAATTTCACCTTCAGCACTGCAGCTTGGAGAGAGTCAAGTCTAGAATTGACTCCTATTGAATCGTGATAGTATCTTTTGCTTTGACCATGATTCACAATCATTCTTATGTTATCTGCCAACACATCTTCGTCTGTGAAGATAGCACCTCCATCCCCATAGCAACCCAAGTTTTTTGAAGGAAAGAAAGATGTCGCTCCGGCATTACCTATAGTTCCTGCCTTTACCTTCTTGCCATTTGAAAAAGTATAGTCCGCTCCGATTGCCTGAGCAGTATCTTCAAAAACTTTAAGGTCGTGTGCTTTAGCCACTTGCATTAACCTCTCCATATCTGCACATTGCCCATAAAGATGAACTGGCACGATGGCTACCGAATTCTTTGTGATCTTCGATTCTAGGTCCTCTATATCAATATTAAATGAATCTGGATAGACTTCCACAAAAACAGGTTTAAAACCTAAAAGTGCGATAACTTCTACAGTGGCAACGTAGGTGTATGATGGGACAAGAACCTCTGCCCCCTTTGGGAAGTCATAAGCCATCATGATTACCTGCAAGGCATCCGTACCATTGGCACATGGAATGACGTGTTTAACACTTAAGTATGCTTCCAAATCGGACTGAAACTCATGAACCACCGGTCCATTAATAAAAGCTGCTGAATCCAATACTCGATCAAACTCTAGGCGAATTTCATCCTCAATACCTTTGTACTGGCTGATCAAATCAACCATTTGAATCTTTTTCATAGCTTTTAGTTCTTGAGAATTGTGTTTGTCGGAAGTACAGACATGACTAAACTTGGTAGAACTCTCTGTACCAATTTATAAAGTTACTAACTCCTGTTTCCAAAGGTGTATTCGGCTTATACCCTAGATTATCTATCAAGCTTTGTACATCCGCATAAGTGGCACTCACATCTCCTGCTTGCATTGGCATAAAATTCTTTTTGGCGGTCTTACCCAAACATTTCTCGATTATAGATACAAAATCCATTAGTTTCACTGGAGCATTGTTACCAATGTTATAGACCGTATATGGTGCAATTGAAGTTGACGGGTCCGGGTGCTCACCCGTCCAATTTTCATTGCTTTTAGGTGGGTTATCATTAACCCTTGTTATGCCTTCCACAATGTCATCAATGTAAGTGAAGTCACGAGACATATTTCCATTATTAAAAATGTTAATAGGTTCGTCATCAAGAATTGCCTTGGTAAAAAGAAATAGGGCCATGTCTGGCCTTCCCCATGGTCCATAAACCGTAAAAAAACGAAGACCGGTGGTTGGCAATCCAAAAAGATGACTGTAAGTGTGCGCCATCAACTCGTTGCTCTTCTTACTTGCGGCATAAAGGCTAATAGGATGGTCAACGTTGTGCTGCACTGAGAAAGGGCGTGTTTCGTTCAAACCATAAACTGATGAACTACTGGCATAAGAGAGGTGCCCTACTCCGTAATGCCTACAGGCCTCTAATATGTTTACAAAGCCAATGATATTACTATCAATGTATGCCTTTGGATTCTCTAGACTGTACCTAACTCCGGCTTGTGCAGCCAGATTGATAACTGAATCAAATTGCTCGTTTTTGAAGAGAGTATTGAGTTTATCAGCATCTTCCAATTGGAGTTGAATAAACCTATATTCTGGATACTTGTGACTTCTTATTAGAGTGTTATATTTAATCTCAGCCTTCTCGATTCCTGTTTCCTCAAGACGACCATATTTCACTCTTAGATCATAATAATCATTGATGCTGTCCAGACCTACTACCTGGTCTCCTCTCTCTAAGAGTTTCTTTGCCAGGTGATACCCAATAAATCCTGCTGTTCCTGTGATTAAAACCCTAGCCATTATAATCTTGCCGTTACATTTTCTTTCGGAAAAAATGATTTAACATCGAATATCACGGTGCCCTGATTTAAATTATCAAGTACTCCTTGACCAAACTCGTCATGAGCAACCGCTAAGACCACACCATCATAATCCGTAAAGTCTGGAGTCGACATTAATTCAATACCGTATTCTGCTTGAACTTCTTCAGAGTTGGCCCAAGGATCATGAACATCCACATTGACCTCAAACTCCTCTAGTTCTCGTATTATATCAATGACTCTAGAATTTCTTATGTCTGGACAATTCTCTTTAAAAGTTATTCCTAAAACCAGAACTTTAGACTGGTTGATAACCTTACCAGATTTCATCAAGAGTTTTACGACCTGACTACCTACATACGGCCCAATAGCATTGTTCAGCCTTCTTCCTGCTAATAGGATTTGTGGATAATAACCTACTTTTTTGGCTTTCTGTGCCAAATAGTAAGGATCCACCCCAATACAGTGTCCTCCAACTAGCCCCGGTCGAAAGGGTAGAAAATTCCATTTTGTACCAGCAGCCTCAAGAACATCAACAGTATCAATACCCATTTTATTAAAGATCATTGCTAATTCATTAACAAAAGCAATATTAATATCTCTCTGAGAGTTTTCGATGACTTTGGCGGCCTCTGCTACCCTAATATTGGCAGCCTTGTAGGTCCCTGCTGTAATAACACTCTTGTAAAGTTGATCTACTCTTTCAGCAATTTCTGAAGTCGAACCTGAGGTAACTTTTAGGATCTTGGTTACTGTATGCTCTTTATCTCCAGGATTAATTCTTTCTGGTGAATAACCACAATAAAAATCAAGGTTGAATTTGAGACCTGATATTTCCTCCAAAACAGGGACACAATCATCTTCCGTAGCTCCTGGATACACAGTAGATTCATAAATCACTATATCTCCGGCTTTTAATACTTTTCCCACAGTTTGAGAAGCCCTAATCAATGGTGTGAGATCGGGGTTGTGATCTTCATCTATAGGAGTAGGAACCGTGATGATGTAAATATTGCAATCGCTAATATCACTAAGTGCATTGGAGTTGAAAAGACCTATTGCCGCATCTTTCCCCTTAAGGACAGACTTCAATAATTCATCTTCAACCTCTAAGGTATGATCGTGTCCATCATTGAGCTCCTTAATTCTTGACTCATTGATATCAAAGCCAACAACCTTAAACTTTTCTGCAAAGGCAACGGCCAATGGCAATCCCACATAGCCCAAGCCGATAATTGCTATCTTATCAGAATTCATTTCTTTCTAAAAATTTCCGCTAAAGTAATAGAATGGAATTTGGCTAAAAACTTTCTCAGCCTGAATGTTAACTTTGAATCCGAAAATGAATTCAAGTGTAGTCACATTAATCAAAAAAGAATTTCTTTCGGAATGGCGTCAGCGCTATGCCCTAAACGGTATAATTCTTTATTTGGCCTCGACTATCTTTGTGGTTTATATGAGTTTTAAGCTCAAATCCGGAATAATTGATGAACCTACATGGAACGCCTTATTTTGGATTATTATCTTGTTTACTGCAACTAATGCGGTTGCCAAGAGCTTTATTCAAGAATCGCATGGTCGACTCCTCTATTATTATTCATTGGCCAAAGCGGAAGCCTTTATCATCTCCAAGACAATTTATTATTCTCTGTTGATGATCGCAATGGCGATGATTGGACTATTCTTTTATACCCTTTTTATGGGAAGCCAGGTAAATGATCTTTTGATGTTTCTATTAGTCATCTGCCTAGGGTCAATGGGACTTGCTTCAGCACTGACAATGATATCAGGAATAGCCTCCAAGGCCCCAAACAGCAGTTCATTAATGGCTATTTTGAGCTTTCCAGTACTAATTCCTCTCCTACTAATCATTATTAAAACTTCTAAATCTGCCATGGATGGGTTGGATAGAGGTGTATACCTAGATGATATGCTGATACTCCTAGCCATTAATGCCATCATCATGGCTGTTTCTTATTTGCTATTCCCTTATCTTTGGCGCAGCTAAATCCCAATGGGTTGGGTATTGTTTACTAAAACTCGTTGTTCAATAGAACGGACCATAAAATCCAAGTATGAAAAAAGTCTGGTGGAAAGTACTAGCCGTAATTCTGATATTATATACAATTGTCAGCGGATTGTTATTTGATGTTCCAAGATTGGCCATTCTGAATGAAACTATTCGCAATCTCCATTTCCATGTACCCATGTGGTTTGGAATGATCATCATGCTCACAGGATCTGTTGTCTATGCTATTAAATACCTGAAAACAGGCAAGCTTGATTTCGATATGAAGTCGGTAGAATTGGCCAAAACTGGCATCCTTTTTTGCATTCTGGGTTTATTAACTGGGATGTTATGGGCCAAATTCACATGGACTGAATGGTGGAGTGGTGACCCCAAGCAAAACGCTGCAGCCATATGCTTGCTTATCTATTTGGCCTATTTAGTCTTGAGAAACTCTCTTCAAGATGAACAGCAGCGTGCCAGAATTAGTAGTGTTTACAGCATTTTCGCCTATGCCGCCATGATCCCTTTGCTCTTTATCCTTCCAAGAATGGCGGAAAGCTCACTACATCCTGGAAATGGTGGAAATCCTGCACTCAACTTCTTCGATTCTGATGACAAATTGAAGATGGTCCTTTATCCTGCAGTAATAGGGTGGACATTGATGGGCGTTTGGTTGGCAGAATTAATGGTTAGATCCAAAAGAATTGAAAAAGCACTAGAAGAAAAGTAAGATGAAGAAAATTGTATTTGTCCTAATGTTGATACTGGGTGCACCTGTTTTCTCACAAGTGGACCTAGAAAAAGTCAAGGCCGGTGAGAAACACGAAATCACTGAAAATGACTACGCAAATAAGAATGTCGACATGGCCGATATGATGCGTGAGAATGGTAAAATCTATGTGGTTGTTGGGGTGATTATTATCATCTTTTTGGGCATTACATACTATGCGGTCAGAATAGACCGAAAACTGTCTAAAATGGAGAATGAGGTTTTTGGGGAAAAGGTTAATTCTTAGTCATTTGTGTCTTACTTTTGGCCTTGAAAACTAAATGAGGAGATTATGAAAAAGTCGAGTCTAATTGGTATTGTTGTCATTGCTATAGCCGTAGCTGTTATTATCTCCACATCCAGCAGTGCAAGCTCCTATGTAACCTTTGATGAAGCTTATTCCATGTCTGAGAATGGCCAATCAGCATCCATACATGTAGTGGGTGAGTTAAAAAAGAATAGTGCAGGTCAAATTGTAGGTGTTGAGCCTAGTTCTGACCGATTGTCAGTGGAATTTGTACTTGTTGATGAGAATAACAAGGAACAAAAGGTATTCTTAAACAGCCCCATGCCTTCGGATCTACTTAAGTCTGAAAAAGTTGTTGTTATTGGGGGGTATAAGAATGATCGGTTTATGGCTGATAAAGTACTTCTGAAGTGCCCGTCAAAATACGAGGAGAACACGCTCTAATACAGCCTTTAAGATTACCATCCTAACCAAAATCCAGAAAGATTGGAGACCCAAAGTATCAACCTCGGCATAGGCAACGCAGGACACATATTTGTCATTATATCCTTTGTCGCATCATTATTGGCTACTTTCGCTTATGGCAAGGCCGCACTTAATAATGAAATTGGGAATGACAGCTGGGTAAGTTTTGGCCGAAAAGTCTTTATTGCGCATGGTGTTGCCGTCATTGCCACAGCCACAACGCTCTTTCTGATCATCTACAACCATAATTTCGAGTATCACTACGCTTACAGTCACTCTTCGGTAAATTTGGCGGTCCATTATATGATTGCTTGTTTTTGGGAAGGGCAAGAAGGAAGCTTTTTGATCTGGACACTCTGGAATGCGCTACTCGGTTTCGTGCTAATAGGAACCAATAAGAAGTGGGAGGCACCAGTAATGACCGTTTTTGCGCTGGTTCAGGTATTTCTTACCTCAATGATCCTAGGTATTGTCATTGGTGATTTCAAGTTAGGTAGTTCCCCGTTCATTCTTTTAAGAGATGTATTCAGTAGTGACCCCAGGTTCCTGATTAATCCAAACTTTGTTTTTGAAGATGGTACTGGCTTAAACCCTCTTCTTCAGAACTACTGGATGGTTATACACCCCCCAATGACTTTTCTGGGTTTTGCCCTGACCCTGGTGCCTTTCTCTTTCTGCATTGCCGGTTTATGGAGAAAAGAATATACAGACTGGATTAGAGCTGCCCTACCGTGGACAATTTTTGGAGGAGTAATCTTAGGCACCGCTATTATTATGGGAGGTTACTGGGCCTACGAAACCTTGAATTTTGGAGGTTATTGGAACTGGGACCCAGTCGAGAATGCAGTTTATGTACCATGGTTAGTACTCATTGCGAGTATGCATACTATGATTGTATTCAAGAAAAGTGAAACCGCTTTGAAAACATCCATTGTACTAGTCATTTCTACCTTCTTGCTAATTCTCTATGCTACTTTCCTAACCCGAAGTGGCATCTTAGGAAATGCATCAGTGCATTCTTTCACAGACTTGGGGCTTTCAGGACAGCTGCTGGTCTACCTCTTCGTTTTTATGATAGGGGCTATCGTGTTGGCAGTAATCCGCTGGAAACATATTCCGACTTCAGAAAAAGAGGCTTCAACATATTCGAGAGAATTCTGGATTTTCATAGGAGCATTGACACTCTGCCTAATGGCTTTTCAGGTGATTGTACCCACTTCCTTTCCTGTTTTCAACGCAATCATTGAAGCGTTTGGAGGTGTCTCATCACTAGCTCAGCCTGCAAACCAAGTTGAGTTTTATTCTCAATGGCAGCTTTGGTTTGCCATTGGCATTGCCGTATTATCAGGCACCGGTCAGTTTTTCTTTTGGCAAAAGATGGATAAAGACAAGCTAAAATCAGCTTTGGCACTTCCGGTCATAATATCCCTGATTCTTTCCGCGATAATATTCACTTCTGCCAAGATCTATGATCCGGTATATATTGTCATACTGGTGGCGGGTGTCTACTCTATTGTTTCTAACACCAAGATTTTCTTGAATCTTATTAAGTCACGCAGTTACAAATTAACTGGAGGATCTGTGGCACACATTGGTATTGCCATGATGCTCATAGGCATTATGTTTTCCGAAGGGTATTCAAGGGTTTTGTCAAAAAATTTGACTAGAAGGATTAGCAACGATCTCACGGAAGAGCAGAACAACAATATGGTCATCCTGTTTCTGAATGACCCTAAGCCAGTAGGTGGTTATCAATTACATTATAAAAGTGAGGGGCTCAATGCCACAGGAGTACCTGGTTATATCAAAAAGTCCTTGCTTGAGGCGACAAGTGACCCTCATTATAAAATTGCCATTCAACCTATTATTCAAGAGGGTATCCAGTATGCGGCCGTTGGGGATACCCTTTATTTTAGGACTCCACAAAACACTTACCATGAAGTAGAATATACTTCTCTAAGTTCTGGCAAAAAGTTCACACTCTATCCAAGGGTTCAGAAGAATGAGAACATGGGTCAGGGAATAGTTGTCTCACCGGATATTAAGAAGCAATGGAACCGAGATATCTATACCTATGTGGCATTGAGCAATGATTTTGAAGATGAGTTCACTGAATGGAGCGAGAAAGAAATCGTCAAAGTAGATTCTATTGGCCAGAGATTCTTTATTAATGATTATGTGGCCATCTACGATGGCTTTGAGAGGATACCAAGTGTGCCCTTTGCAGATTTAGGCCCTAATGATGTAGCCGTTAGGGCAAACATCATAGTCTTTGCCGAGGATGGGAACAACTATAAGCTCCAACCGTTATATGTAATCCAAAATAGCTTTCTGAGAAGACCCACACTTATGAATCAGGAAGTCGCATCCAGGGTAACCTTTGAGAGCATCAATCCTCAGGACGGTTCGGTAGAGTTCAGTATACAGACAGCTCAAAAAGACTACATCATTATCCAATCTTTAGAAAAACCACAGATCAATATTCTTTGGATTGGAACCGTTGTTATGATCATTGGCTTTATCATAGCGACAAGAAGGCGTTATGTAGAATTTGTCAAAATGCGCGACAAAGGCTTTGCATAAAACCCATTTCTGTTCTCTCCTAATTTGACTAATTTGAGTCGAAGCCAATTCGACTCTAATGAATAATCGTAGATCTTTTATCCGAAAGACATTTCTAACAGCAGGAACACTTTCTATCGGCTCTCTCTTTCAGAAATCTATAG
>Ga0207422_1000853_pt1 | contig 79203 bp, 75 predicted proteins | sample MarCyaLeptolynsp_FD_187757 | JGI IMG/M metagenome (GOLD analysis project Ga0207422, IMG submission 187757) | Marine cyanobacterial communities from Panama - species 1 Leptolyngbya sp. (SPAdes) | ecosystem: Environmental > Aquatic > Marine > Unclassified | place: Panama: Panama City | collected...
CCGTTTGAATCTTGACGTGGAATCAGATGGTCTTAGTTCTTTATTGGCAGGTGCAGAGTCGTCCTTGCTCTGGGAGTTAAAAGGTTTACGCCACGAGAAGAATAAGAAAAATGAGATTACCACTTCCGAGATGATGTATCGGATGACGGAGGATCTCGATGTAGAGAGCTTTAATACTACAAGTGAAGACGAGGAATCGGCCGAAGGAAAATGGGACTGGGTAGCCTATCGTCAGCAGTTCTTTACCACGATTTTGCATTCACGAGGCGAGCCTTTCGCCGATGCTAATTTTAGAGTGGCAAGTTTAGATGAAGAAGGCTTCACTAAATACTATGCGGCCAATATCCAATATCCGAAGGCTAGTAATGGCGATTTGGATTTACCATTAAGCATTTACCTCGGGCCCAATAAGTTTGAAATCCTTGATGCTTACGAAGAAGGCTATGAGGAATTAATCCCACTCGGATGGGGGATTTTAGGTTGGATTAACCGCGGTATTGTACTGAATGTGTTCATGTTCCTTGAAGATTATGGCCTTAACTATGGTTTAGTGATTCTCATTATCGCTCTTTTAATCAAGATGATTTTGTTCCCTTTAACTTACTCTTCCTACCGCTCCATGGCGAAGATGAGAGTGTTAAAGCCAGAGATTGACGCTTTAGGGGAAAAGTATGATGACCCAATGAAGAAGCAGCAGGCGACCCTGGAATTGTACAACAAGGCAGGGGTGAGCCCCTTGGGAGGATGTTTACCCATGTTACTCCAATTCCCAATTCTCATTGCTCTGTTCCGTTTCTTCCCGGCTTCAATCGAATTACGTCAGCAATCCTTCCTCTGGGCGGATGATCTTTCAACCTATGACTCGATTTACAATCTTCCTTTTGATATTCCATTTTATGGGGACCACGTCAGTCTATTTACTTTACTGATGACCGTTTCTACGCTGATTTATACTTATATGAACCAGCAGCTTACTGGTTCTGCTCAGAATCAGCAATTCCCTCAAATGAAGTACATCATTTATTTGATGCCTATCATGTTCTTGGGAGTGTTTAACTCATATGCTTCTGGATTGAGCTATTATTACTTTGTGGCCAATATGATCACCTTTGGTCAGCAATTTGCCATTCGCTCATTTATTGATGAGGATAAGATTAAAGAGAAGATTGCCAAGCGTAAAGAAGGCCCTCAAAAGGAGAATCGCTTTATGAGGCGTATGAGGGAGATGCAAGAGCAACAAGAAGCACAAGGAAATCGTCAGCAACGTCGTAAAAAATAGGAAATGCTAAAACGCTGGCTATTTCTAGGAGCTTCACTCGGTTTACTTTGGGCCTGTAGTCCCAACTACGCTAAGATTATGTCCAAGGATAAAGGACTGGATATGCATTTTTCCTGGGAGGCTAACCCTTGTTTAGGAAGTTGTGCCGTTTATAAGGCCAGTCTTAATGGCGACAGCTTGCATTTCGAAGGAACTCGCAACACAGGTTTCCTGGGCGATACCACCATTAGTATGGGTAATTTCACCTTTAGCGATAGCGTACGAGCTAAACTTATTCGAATTAAATTCTTTGAGCTGGATAGCTTATATAGCTTAGGTGCAGCCACTTATGATGGGCCTAGCCATTTCTATCAAGCAGACTTTGTTAAGCCAAGTCGCAATAAAATTTGGTGTAAAAAAGTAAAGACCATTGGGAATGCTCCCGCTGGTCTTCACGAATTTCAAAAATGGTTAGATCAGCAATTAGCTGATATGCGATTGCTCTAAGTTACTAGCGCTGCAACTTTAAACTGCGCTGGTTTCCTTTTTCATCACGGATACTTAACCAATACAAACCAGGCTTTAAATCCAAGGATATCGCGGCTTGATTGCCATCTAAGGAAGCTGTTTGGATTAAGCGTCCTTGCATATCTCGTATTTCGTAAGACTGAAGATGATTTTCTCCTTCAAGGATAAGCGCTTCACCCTTCAAAAAGCCCAAAGTATTGAATACTTGAATGCTTTGCGGCTGGCTTAAATCCTCGAGGCTAAAATCTGCCGGCAGCACATTCCGACGCACGAAGGCAGCCTTAATCACCTGAAAGTTAGCTCCAGAATTTAAAACGTTATCCGCCTGGATAATCATCCGAGCGAAATCAGCATAAGTGCTATTACTTTGCAGGGTAAAAAGGGCCTGAAGGATTACGGCATCTGCAGTTTGTCGACTGGTGTTATCTCTAATTTCCAGAAGACAGGAGGCCATGAGGTCGGTATGAGCATAGATATTACTGGTGAAGCTTAGAGTCTGATAATCCTTAGTGCTACTCGCCATCCGACCAGGCCAAAATGCATTGTGCCCATCCCAGTTAAAAACTCGATCTCTTTGATTCGGACTAAAGACTAGCGACCAGCTTACCGCGAAATAATCACAAATGGCTTCCTCCATTCCGGAACGTTCACTAATGCGATTGGTATTAGCCGCTGCGCCATAAACTAAGCTGTGGCCATACTCATGAATGATTACATCGGCATCTTCCGCATCATCAACGCCACCTTCTCCCATAAATATGCGCTTCTCAGCGGGGCTGTAATAGCTTTGGTCAGAATTAAATAGAGCATGCACATCAATAAATATTTGTGCACCGGGGATTGCGGTAAAACCTAGACTATCAATATACTTCTTGAATTCACTCAGGTGAAAAAAGGCATTGACGTCTTCAAATTCATCTTGATCGCGGGTAAAGTTGAACACTGGGGAAGTACTGGTGGCTGGCATGACCACCGGATCGCTAAATTCATCAATCTTTATATCGGCATTCTCCAGTTTAAAAACTCCATTATCGAAGGTGGCAGTAAAATTTCTGAGGAAGCGCTCAGAATTAAGCGCACTATTGGTATTGTCATTATTATCCGAATAATTCCCACCATAATTCACATTGGCGGTGCTCAAGGGATCCGGTAAAAAGATATAGCCTTGAACCGTGGAATCACTGGCATAACGGCGATTATCAGCCAAGCCAAAAATTTCATCACCAGCAACAAAAGCTTGGTAGTGAGCTCCTTCCGCGCCGTAGAAGTCAAGATCAAAACCTGGAATAAGAATACCATCAACCGTAAGGTATGCATCCACGCTCACCATCCGATTACAGGCTAATTCCTGTTTCAGAGCGGTAGTGTCTACCCCCAGCGGTTCTAAGGCCCCAAACTGATTTGGTAGATCCGGATACTGGATATATAAGCTTCCGTTCTTGTATTGATGGATACTTAAACCTTGGAAACTCAATTGGCGATTTTGATGAATGAGAACATAATGATCATGTTGACCTCCTGGGCTGGTGATGGACTTATCAAGTACCGCTTGCCACTCCTGAGAATTAATCAGCCCCATGGCTAAACCTAAGGCATCCCCACCTTGCCAATTTGTTTGGTGATATTCTAGGGTAGGGGCTCCCTCAACGTGACTAGTTAAAGGACTGCTGTTTTTACCATGGGCCCAGATTAGGGCAGGAGATAGGAGGATAAAAAATAAGATCTGTCGTTTATTCATCGTTTTGTACTTCTTTAATCGAGATCTGATATAAATCTTTAAGCTGATCTAAGGCAGTATCCTTAAGAGAACGTCGCACTCTTAAGTTGTAGCCGGCATCTTCAGCCATGCTTTCATTAACTATTTCAAAGTCGCTTTTCGGTAAAACGCGCATTACTTCATCCATAGCGGAATAGGGAAAGCGCATTTCATATTCCTGGTATAAATATACATCCAATGTTGGAGCTTCTTTCAAGGCCATCTCCGCCGCGGTGCGATAAGCGTTTATTAAGCCACCTACTCCTAATTTAGTACCACCAAAATAGCGTACTACAATTACCGCCACATCCCATAGGTTTTGCGATTGTATAGCATGTAAAATTGGAGTACCTGCTGAATGTGCGGGTTCGCCATCATCATTAAAACGCCACTGGACCTGAAGAGGTTGGCATCGGAAAGCATAACAGTGATGCCTAGCATCATAATACTTCTTCTTTACTGAATCTTGAATGGCCGCAAAGTCACTTTCATCCTTCATAGGAAAAGCCAAACCAATGAATTTGGAGCCGCGATCCTTAAAGAGGGATTCCCCAGCTTGGGAGAGGGTTTGATAATGGTCGCCTTCTAGGGGAGCTTGCATCATAAAGCTAAAGCTATCAAAACGATGGAAATAATAGCCAAGGAAATACCAGCGAGGTTCAGTTTGCTGAGTCTCTCTTGGAAAAAGAAATATCCTAAAATGGCGCTTAGGAAAACTACTCCTACATTATTGAGGGCAAAAATACTGGAGCTGTCTAGGGAATCAATCCCGAGAGCACGCAGCAAAAAGTAAATACTACCATAATTAGGGATTCCGAGGACAATCCCTCCAATAACGGATTTAAGACCAAAGCTTTTTTTCTGGAAGATGATTTGATGTAGAACCAATATCAATCCAAAAATCCCGGCCATTCCAAATATGCTTGAGGCAAACCAAGCTTGATCGGCCGGCGCCACCATCTCTGACTCATTGTATTTCAGAAAGGCATCTAAAAACCCGGATCCAAGAAAAAGAATGATGGGAAACCAAATTGCAGAGGCATTTTTCTTTTGGGTACGGGGCTGCCACGTGGTGAGATAAACTGCTACCAGAGCCATAATAATACCAAGCAGCTTCAGTCCGCCTAAGGACTCACCATAATAGATCACCCCAAAACTAACCGGCACGATAACGGCCATTTTAACCGCAACGGAAACTGTTGCCATGCCATAATTCTGACTTACCCATGCCATCAATCGGAAAAGGGATATAAATAACATACCCAGTATGAGAACCGAGGAGAACCATTCCTGTTGCGGAAGATTAAAGGGATTTTGATGCCCTTCACTTTGCAATTGACCAATACTAAATGCGATGAAGTAATTGATCAAAATGGCTTGTAGATTATCGACTTCAAAGCGTTTAAATTGCTTGAAGACTACAAAAATCAATACCGAGCAAACAATGCTGAGAACTAACCAAATCATTGATTCCTAATCTGAATTAAACGATCCCTTCCTAAGGATTGGATTCTTCCGGGTTTTTGGATTTTGGGTGCAGGTAGGCCTTTCTCAATTTTGTTCTCCGATTTGATAATATAGGCCTCGTCCCAAAGTCCCAGTTTCAGAAATTCCTTCTGGGTATAAGCGCCCCCTTCCACCAATACAGATTGAATACCCTCCTCGTGCAGGACATGCACTAATTTCTCCAGGGTATCAAACTTTCGATCTTGTGAGAGGCTAGGCCGATTGGTAAAGCGCAAAAAGTTGTGGTCTCGGAATACTTTCGATTCTTTGTCGAGAGAATCCTTAGGGTCGATAATGATTCGTTTGGGATTAGCACCTTTAAAGGCGCGGGTATCTAGACTTGGGTTATCTACATAAACCGTTTTCCGTCCAACCAAGATAGCGTCGTGGGAGGCGCGAAGTTTGTGACTAAAAACCTGGCTTTCAGGATGACTAATCCATATTTGACCCACTTGATTCTCCGCCCTTAAGGGATCACTGAAGCCATCCGACGATTGGGCCCATTTAAGGCTGATATAAGGACGTTTCTTACCGTGGGAGGTGAAGAACATCCGGTTTAGTTCACGAGCTTCTTCCGACAGCACATCTTCGATTACTTCAATACCCCGGGCACGCATCTTAGCAATCCCTTTACCATTCACTTGAGCGTTTATATCCCTAGTTGCTACTACGACTTTAGGTATTTGACTTTCAATAATTAAATCCGAACAGGGTGGGGTTCTGCCGAAGTGAGCGCAGGGCTCTAGGCTCACGTATAGGCTAGCTTCTTTTAGTAGCTCCGGGTCTGATACCTTGTTGATGGCTTCGACCTCCGCATGTGGACCTCCGGCATGGTGGTGATAGCCTTCGGCGATGATTTTATCCTCCACTACAATCACACATCCTACCATGGGATTAGGCCGAGCGGTATAACGACCTAAAGTCGCCAATTCCAAACAACGCCCCATATAGCTTTCGTGACTCATCATGGCGGCAAAAGTAAGCTTCCACAACTTGTGAAGCGTGCATCAATTTTTAAATTAGCTCTATGAGCCAAGATATCAGCCTTAACGAGTACCAATTACGTCCTAGATATAAGTTTAGTAATGAGCGCAGCCCTTCCGACTTGAGAAGTTCCTTGAAAGCGGCTCTTAATGAAGAAACCGCTCAGTGGCCCTTGAAGTTCAAGGACACCCACGGGCATTTAATATTCTCCTATAAGAAACCAGAAAAGCATGCTTGGTCGCCGGAAATGGATTTGAACCTGGAGAGTCGAGAGGAGGGAGGAACCACAATTCGGGTCTTAATTGGTCCTGCGGCAGGAATCTGGACTTTTTTCATGTTTCTATACACCATTTGTTTCCTACTTCTAATTGGCAGTTTCATTTTAAGTTATTCCCAATACGTTTTAGAAAAAGACATTTGGGGCTTTTGGCTACTTCCCATTGCCGTTTTAGGAGCCATTGCGGTATACCTCGCCGGCCTTTATGGTAAGAGTAGAGCTATTCCTCAGATGATATTCCTGAAAAAATTCTTCGATGCTGCCTTACCGAAGAGTGAATTAATTGAAGGAGATCTTAAAAAGGTGTAACCTCCCCATCTAGGTTTTAAGAAAGTTTAGGGGCAGACGGTCCTTAATTAGAGAAAGCAGGTCCTGGAATATTTGTGCCTAGATAGCGTCAAACCAAGTTAAGCTTTAAACAAGATTGGTTGAAACAAAAAAAGACTCTGATTATCAGAGTCTTTTTTCTTCTTGTAGCGAGGACGGGAGTTGAACCCGTGACCTCCGGGTTATGAATCCGACGCTCTAACCAACTGAGCTACCTCGCCGTTTTCGGGCGGCAAATATACTGACTATTCTATAATCGCAAAGATTAAGAGCAAGGTTTTTCACTCGTACTTTTTTATATATTGGCGATGTCAAACTTCAGAAACCAACATGTCCGATAAAATTAAATTTGAATTAGAATTCCCGGTGAAGGCTTCACCAGCAATGTTATTTCCATATCTCTCAACTCCAAGTGGTTTGTCTGAGTGGTTTTCAGATGACGTTAATTCTCGAGGTGAAAAATTCACCTTCATTTGGGATAGTGAGGAGCGCGATGCCTTCCGGATCGCTCGTAAAAAAGATCAGTTTATTCGCTTCCGTTGGGAAGAAGATGAAGAAGAGGGCAACAAATTTTATTTTGAGTTTCGCATAGAGGTTGATGAGCTTACCAATGATACTTCCTTAATTATTGTCGATCACAGTGAGGAAGATGAAGTAGAAGAGGATAAATTACTTTGGGATAGCCAAATTCATCAGTTACTTCACACTATCGGATCTTAACAATGCGCATCAACCAGATTATTCGGTCCATACCCTGGTATGTCGTACCGAGCCTGGTTTTCGGCCTGATTAGCCTATTCCTTACACTAAGGTTTGGATTGGCAGATACCCAGATATGGTTTAATGAGCGTTATACCAATGGTCTGGACGCTATTATGCCCTGGTATACGCATTTGGGTGATGGCCTGATTTTTCTAGGCATGATAATTCCCTTATTGTTTTTTAAGCGTCAGGCTTTACTCAGTCTCTTTCTCGCAGGATTTTTAACCTTAGTCCTAAGTTCGGCTCTGAAGGCTTATTTTGATGAGCCTCGTCCTCTGGCGTACTTTGAGCAAGTGGATTATGACTTAAGACAGGTAGAAGGTGTGAAACCGCATTACCGGCATTCCTTTCCCAGTGGTCATACTACCGCTGCTTTTGCCGCTTGGGGAATCTTAGCCTTTTATGTTCGTAAAAGACCTTGGCAGTTCGTTTTCTTTATGATTGCCACAGGCGTCGCCTACTCAAGAATCTACTTATCCATGCATTTTTTAAGAGATGTGGGTGCCGGGGCTATTTTAGGATTATTTGTATGTATTTCAGCCGTATTTTTAGCATCGAAAGTGAAAAAGCCATGGACGGAAAAGTTCTGGTTTAAGCAAAGCTGATGAAGTACTTCGATAAGAATACCTGGTTTTGGATCCTCGTTGGTTCGGTTTTCTTTCTTCCCTTTTTAGGAGGTGTACATCTTTTTGATTGGGATGAAATCAATTTTGCTGAATTGGCTAGGGAGATGGTTGAACGAGGCAATTGGCTTCAGATGACCATTAATTTCGAGACTTTCACCGAAAAACCACCCCTTTTCTTTTGGATTCAAGCGGCCTCCATGTCTGTTTTTGGGGTTGGTGAATATGCGGCCCGTTTTCCCAATGCTCTTTTAGGGATAATAGTCTTGCCCTTTTTATACATCTCAGGTAAATTTATGGTTGACCGAAAATTCGGCTTCTTTTGGGCCTTGAGTTGGTTTGGCGCCACATTACCTTTCCTCTATTTTAAGTCTGGCATTATAGACCCCTATTTTAATTTTTTCATTTTCAATGGTCTATTCTTCCTGATTCACTTTTTATGGAAACGCCGAGGAGTCAGCTTTGTCTTTTTGTCAAAGTCAGCGCGTTTTTATCTGGTGATTGGAGGCGTTTTTATTGGTCTAGCTATTTTAACCAAAGGGCCGGTTGCCTACCTCATTCTATTTCTAAGTTTATTGTCTTACGCGATTAGCCGCTCCTTCAAATTTGGCATGCGTTTCTCGGATTTCCTCATTTATTCCTTCACTGCATTAGGGGTCTTTCTTCTTTGGTTTGCCCTAGAATATGCGGTAAATGGACCCGAGTTCATTGTGGATTTTACCATCAGGCAGTGGGAACTCTTGACCACTAATGACGCAGGCCACGGAGGTTTTCCAGGCTATCATTTCGTCGTTTTACTTTTTGGATGTTTTCCCGCCAGTATCTTTGCTATTAGGGGCCTTGGAAAGATTGAAGGCCTACATAGCCATGTGGCTGATTTCCAGCGATGGATGATTATTCTTTTACTTGTCGTACTGATACTATTTAGTCTGGTTGGCACCAAGATTATCCATTACAGCTCCATGGCCTATTACCCCTTGAGCTTCTTGTCCGCTTTAAGTTTGTGGCAGATTTCTGAATTTCCCCGCAAGCATAAATTGTGGATAAGTATCAGTCTTAGTTTCATCGCCCTAGTAGCTATTATAGTATCCTTGGCCCTTCCCTGGATAGGTCTCAATCTTGATGATTATATGTTCCTTTTTGAAAAGGATCAATTTGCCCAAGCCAATATGCAAGCCCAAGTACCATGGTCTTATTGGGATTTTATTCCGGCAGTCATATTGGTATTATCCCTTGTTTTCTATTGGTGGTACCGGAAGAAGAATGCCGAGTATTCCTTTCGATCTTTGTTTTTTGGCAATGCTATCTGGGTGATGGTAGCCTTGATTTTCTTTATCGGAAAAGTAGAACGTATATCCCAGCGGGCAGCGGTAGAGTTTTTTGAGACTCATGCCGAGGAGGATGTTTACCTCTTAAACTACGGCTATAAGAGTTATGTGCCTTGGTTTTATGGGAAAGTGGAGCCTTATGTTGACCCCAAGGCCTATAAACGTGAGTGGCTTTACCATGGTCAGGTTGACCGTGATGTATTAATCGCGACGAAGATTAATAAGACTACACAGCTAGAACAAGAAATTCCCGATGCCGAACTGCTTTATCACAAGAACGGCTTCTATTTCTATCGGCGTAAAGCCTATGATAGGTAAGAAGGTTTGATTAAACCCCACTTTGCCAGTCGGTATTGAACGGAAACCCAAAGTACCCCCATACCATATATTGCCGAGCGCTTGAAGTTTATGGAGGAGGCCTCTTCAAAGTACTTCGTGGGACAGGTGATTTCGGCAATCTCAAAGCCTTTGTAGAAGATCTGCGCTAGCATTTGATTATCAAAAACAAAATCATCGGAATTCACCTGATAGGGTGCAGCTTCTAAAACTTCCTTAGAAAAAGCCCGATACCCCGTGTGGTACTCCGAAAGTTTTTGATTCATTAAGATGTTCTGGGTAAGGGTGAGAATGCGATTAGCAACATATTTATACCACGGCATACCCCCCTTAAGCGCTCCTTTACCTAAGATTCGTGAACCTAAAACTACCGGATAAACATCATTGGCAATGAGATAGGCCATTGATTCAATCAGTTTTGGGGTATACTGATAATCTGGATGAACCATGATCACAATATCGCCGCCTAATTCCAGGGCCTTGTTATAACATGACTTCTGATTACCACCGTAACCTTTATTATTCTCATGAGGGATGATATGCTTGATGCCAAGACGTTTTCCCACCTCAACCGTATTATCGGTTGAATTGTCGTCCACAAGTACCACCTCATCAACAATATCCATGGGAATTTCGTTGTAGGTACGTTCCAAGGTTTCAGCAGCATTATATGCCGGAAAAACCACTACGATTTTCTTCTTGTCAATCATGGGCAGCAAAATTAGAATTTTCCAAGGCTCCTGAAAGCATGACATTGCAAAGAATTAATTAGTTTGCTAGACCATAATAACATTAAAGAACAGTGCGGTACTTTTTAACGGGGATAATAGTCCTATTTTGGACTCAGCTTATTGTTGCTCAAGAAATTAGCGGTCAAGTATTAGATGATAAAACGGGTGAAGCTGTTATCACGGCCAATGTGGTAATCAAGGGCACCTCCCAGGGTACAACGACTGATTTCGACGGAAATTTCACTTTGAAAGTGGGAAATAACAGCTTTCCCATCACCTTGGTAGTCACATTTATTGGCTATCAAGACCAAGAAATTGTGGTAAATAATGAATCGCAAAAAATTGTGGTTCGGTTAAAAGAAGACAGCGAGTTACTTCAGGCAGTTGACGTAATTGAGCAACGTTTGAGCAAAAAACAAAGAGAGTCGGCCTTAACGGTGGAAGCCCTGGATAATTTGGCGATTAAAGAAACTCCCGCGGCAAATTTCTATGAAGCCCTCGGAAATTTAAAAGGGGTCGATCTTACTTCTGCCAGTATTGGATTCAAGATTATTAATACCCGAGGCTTTAACTCGACCTCACCTGTAAGAAGCTTGCAATTGATTGACGGCGTGGATAATCAGGCCCCCGGATTAAACTTTTCCCTGGGAAATTTTCTCGGAGCAAATGAATTAGATATTACCACGGTAGATATCGTCGCTGGAGCCTCTACCGCATTTTATGGCCCTGGAGCCTTTAATGGCGTAATATCTATGACCACTAAGGATCCCTTTTTATTCCAAGGTTTATCCTTTTCCCAAAAAGTAGGGGAGCGGGCCTTATCTGAAACTGCGGTTCGTTATGCAGAATCCTTCAAGCTTTTTAGTGAGACCCGTGATGATTTTGCCTTTAAAATAAACCTCTTCTACCTGCGGGCGGATGACTGGGAGGCTGATAATTACGATCCTGTAGATGGATCCGAAGTGGGACGTGATAATCCGGGTCGTTATGATGCGGTAAATGTTTATGGCGACGAGAGCTTAGCCTCCAACAACGAGAGAAATTCCTTTGAGGATGTGAAATTTAATAATCGTCCAGGTCTGGGAATCTTTTACCGTCCTGGTTACCAGGAAATAGATCTGGTGGACTACGACACCCGCAACTTTAAGGGAAACATCAATTTAGCCTATCGCACCGACAAGGATCTTCGCTTCGACTACACTTTGAATTATGGCACCGGTACTACGGTTTACCAAGGGGAGAATCGCTTTAGTTTGCGGGGTATCCAGTTCATGCAGAATATCTTCGAGGTATCTAAAAATGACAAGTTCTTTGTTAGGGCCTACGCTACGGTAGAAGATGCGGGCGATAGCTACGATGCTGTTTTAACCGCCTTTAAAATGAATGATATAATTCTCGGTGACGAGGCTACTTGGAATCAAACTTATAGTTCGGCTTGGTCCGGTGCTCCCTTTAGATTTGCCAATGCCTTCCAAAACGAGGCGGGCTTTAATGTGGGCTTACCCAGCTTTGATTCAGCCTTTTTCGCCAATGATTATCAGGACCTATTAAGAGAGTATAATGATTTGTTAGCTGGGTATCATGATTCACTTTTGCAAATCATCTCCGGTGGAAGACCAGTCCCCGGCTCTGCCTTATATGATTCTATTTTTAATGATGTAACCTCCAGAACCTTTACCGATGGAGGTTCCAGGTTCTTTGATCGTTCTGCTCTGTACCACATCATGGGCGAATACCAGTTTGATCCGATCTCAGGTTACAAGATGCGCTTAGGAGGGAACTACCGTATGTATCGTCCTAATTCGCGAGGAAACATCTTTGATGAAGTAATTCCCAGCTCTATCGTAACCGATAGCGTGGGTAATATTGTATCCCAAGAGTACCGCCGTATTACCAATCAGGAATTCGGATTTTATTACGGGGTGGAAAAGTATTATTTCGGTGAAGTCTTGAAGGCCAGCTTTACCTTGAGAATGGATAAAAACCAAAATTTTGACTACCTATTCTCACCAGCTGCTTCATTGGTTTATACCATAGACGCAAATAACACTCTAAGAGGTTCATTAGGCCGAGCCATTCGAAACCCGACCTTGCAAGATCAATATTTGCGATATGATGTAGGAAGAGCAGTACTACTTGGAAATCTTAATGGTTATGATTCCCTAATCACGATTGAATCTTTTGACTTTTATCGTTCGCAGTCGAATTTAGATCGCGATAATTTAGATTTCTTTAATGTAGCACCCATTGAACCAGAGCGTGTAACCACGGCAGAAATTGGCTACCGGGGTACTTGGTTTAAAAGAGTATTTGTAGACTTAAATTACTTTCATTCCTGGTACACAAGTTTTATCGGTTTCCAGTTCGGCTTAGATCCTCGTTTCGATCCTGTGTTCACGGATCGCATCCGGACCTTAAGTGCCTATCGGGTTGCGGCCAATGCCCGAGGACTAGTAACTACGCAGGGCTTAAACGTCGGAGTAAATTATTATTTGGATGATCATTTAAGTCTAAACGGTAATTATAGTTATAATGCCATCGATCTTACTCCAAGCCCTAACTTCATTACCGAGACCTTTTACGAGGAGGAGTTACAGCTATCACGGGAAGAAGACCCCATCGTGCCGGCCTTCAACACTCCAGAACACAAATTTAATTTGGGATTAACCGGTCGGGATTATCGTCCCTTCAAAGCTAAGGATCACACTTTGGGCTTTGCCGTGACCTACAAGTGGATCGAGGGATTCATCTTTGAAGGTTCTCCTCAATTCACCGGATTTATAGACACTTATGATCTTTTAGATGCCCAAGTGAGTTATAAGGTAAAGCCTTGGGATATGATTTTTAAACTTGGGGCATCTAATGTTTTAAACAATAAAGTATTTCAAGTTTATGGAGGTCCTAGGGTAGGCCGATTGGCTTACTTTTCAGTATTAGTAGAGCTAGACTGAGATAAACGTTGAATTTTTCTTAATTTTCGAACTACAAATAATAAGCAGATGAAAAAAACATTACTTCTTCTTTTAGCATTCAGTAGCATGGCAGTAGCCCAGCGTTACACTACTGAAGTGTTTTCTCAGGTTTCGGTTACTCCGAACCTACCTTATGCCACCAATATCGACTTCCTTACCTCTGACTTAAGCGATCCAGTGGCCGTAGTTACCGACGTAACTGCCATTAAAACTGCTTTAGCTACCGGAATGTCTATTCCACCTGCATACTTCAATCCATTCGATACCACTACTAGTGTTAAGGTTACCACTTTGGCTATGGATCTTTATCAGCCAATGGGTGATACCGCAAGTAATCGTCCATTAGCCATCTACATTCATACAGGTAACTTCTTACCTCCTGGCTTGAATGGAGGTATTAACGGTACCAAGAATGATAGTTCTGCCATTGTGATGTGCGAGAAATTGGCCAAGCGCGGCTTTGTAGCAGTTGCGGCTAACTACCGTTGGGGCTGGAACCCACTTGATCCCAACCAATTCGTACGTCGTGCGCAGCTTTTAAATGCAGTATATCGCGCTATTCACGATATGAAGGAATTAGTAAGAGTATTAAAGGCTGATGCTGCTAATTTAGGTATCGACCCTAATCGTATTGTTCTTTTCGGAGAAGGTTCGGGTGGATATGTTGCTTTAGCTTACGTTACCTTGGATAAGTGGGCTGAAGTTGAAATTGCCAAGTTTATCAATCCTGCTACTCAAACTTCTTTCGTGGATTCGAATCTAGTAGGTAACATTGAAGGTCTTAATGGAAACTTAAACCTTTATGTTGATAATGGACAGTCAACCGATGTATCTATGTGTGTGAACATGGGTGGAGCACTTGCTGATATCTCATGGCTAGAAGCGGGAGACGCTTCAATGATTTCTTTCCAAACTGTACGTGATCCATTTGCACCATTCGGAAATGGTACCGTAGTAGTGCCTACTACTCAGGATGATGTAGTTGACGTTTCTGGAGCTAATATTTTCCAAATTAAGGCCAATACCCTTGGAAACAATAACTCATGGATTAACAATACTTATAACGACCCGATTACCCTTGCGGCTCGTGCTCGTTATGGTCAAACAGTTCCATACATCTTCCCAGCTCCATTTGATACTATTACCATCTCAAATGCGGAAGGTATGTTCCCAGTATTAATTCCTTTAGCCACTACAGGTTTGTTTAACAACACCGGTGCTCCATGGCAATGGTGGGATCCAAATGGCCCAATTGCTTCTGATACTTTATTAGCAGGTCCTCCGGTAATCACATACCACATGGCTGGATTAGCAAGTAACCCTAATATGTCGCCTACTTACGGGCGTACCTATCAGGACACCATCTTAGGTTATGTGACGCCTCGTTTAATTTATGAGATGAATTTAATCGGTACCGAAGAATTGGATTTCAATAATTCTATTTCTATGTATCCAAACCCTGCCAAGGATGTGCTTAGCATTGAATTGACTAATGAGGATCTTGAATTGAATGGTTTCCAAATCATGGATAACACTGGTAAAACAGTTTTAGCCGGTGATTTAACTGAAGTAAACAACAACATTAATGTAGCGGCTCTGAGCCCTGGTGTTTACTTAATTCAAATCAATACCGATAAGGGAATAGCGAATAGCCGCTTTATTAAGCAGTAAGCTAGAAGCTTAAAATTATTAAGAATCCCGACCTCATCGAGCGTCGGGATTTTTTTTATAATTCAAATCAAAGTCCAATAGAGTATAAGCAATTAATTTCCTCCAGTTCCAGCCTTTTTGCTTCATAACTTTGCCGCCCAATTTTTTTTGGAGATGAATTACAATTTGAATGGATATATGATCCGCAATAAGCATTTGGGGATCACTTTAAATAACCGGGGTTTGAATTATGGCGATGGACTTTTCGAGACCATCAAGTTTAGCCGGAATCGAATTCATTTTTGGGAGGACCATTATTTTCGATTAATGTCGGCTATGCGTATTGTTCGCATGGAAATACCCATGAGTTTCTCCCCGGAGTATTTAGAAGAACAAATTCGAAAGACCATTATCTCCAATGAATTAGAAGGAGGAGCGGTAAGGGTAAAGCTATTAGTAGTCAGGAAGGCTGGAGGTTATTATACTCCCGAAAACAATGAGCCCGATTTCTTAATTACCACTGAAAATTGGCCTGAGCAGGAATATATGCTCAATAATGTAGGATTCAATATCGACCTTTACAAAGACCACTACAAGCTAAGCGGCCTACTGGGCAATATAAAATCTACCTCTGCTCAATTATATACCATGGCTGGGGTTTATGCTCAGGAAAACAATTGGGATGAGGTGCTTTTACTTAATGAGAAGAAGGAAGTCTTGGAAGGGACTAAGTCTAATGTGTTCATTATTAGAGGCAAAGACTTGATAACGCCACCCTTAGAAAGCGGCTGTCTGAAAGGAGTGATGCGTAAGCAAATCTTAGAATTGGCGCCCCAATTGGATTTAGAGGTGAAGGAAGAAAGCTTTTCTCCTTTTGCCTTACAAAAGGCTGATGAGTTGTGGCTGAGTAATAGCCTTAGTGGAATAAGATGGGTAGCTAAATACCGCAAGAAAACCTATGGGAAGGAATTTGCCGAACTGATGGTAAAGCGCCTAAATATTAAGGTTGCGCTTAGTTTAGACTAGGGTCCATGGGAGCATTGTGCCAAAGCGCATATTCGCCTCCCAATTGTTTCATGATGGTTGACCAAAGGCCATCTACTTCTGTTTCAAAAACTAATTCAGCGTCCGATTCAGCCACTAACCAGGCTTTCTGTTCAAGCTCATTATGTAGTTGGCCTGCAGACCAGCCGCTATAACCTAGGAAAAATCGAATATCAGAGGGGAGCACCATCTCGAGAGCAATCATTTCCTTGAGGACATCTAAATCACCTCCCCAGAAAACACCATCCATTATTTCTTCCGAGCCAGGAATTAAATCACCCTTGCGGTGCAGGTAAAAGAGATTATCACCTTGTACGGGGCCTCCTTCAAAGATATCTGCATCGAAGGCAGGGAAATCAAGGACGAGATCATCAAAAAGAATATCCACCGGACGATTAAGCACAAAACCCACCGTTCCCTCTTCATTATGGTCGGCAAGTAAAACCACCGTCCGATCAAAGTTTGGATCGCCCAACAATGGTTCTGCAATTAGGATTTTTCCTTTTTCCAGTAGGGTATAATTTAGACTCATGGTAAACCGAAGATAGTAGCTTATAGGTAACTTTGCAAAGGTGACTTATTAAGATAACGTTGATAAATAGATTTAAGGATATGAAAACTGAACTTCAAAACCAACGTATTGATTATCAGTTAGGTGAATTGGATATTGACCAGCTTAGTGCCGATCCGATTGAGCAATTCTCCCTGTGGTATAAGGCTTATGAGTCGACCGAACCCAAGGATCCAAATGCATTTGTGCTCGCCACGGTAGACGAGAATGGATATCCTAAATCAAGAGTCTTGCTACTTAAGGGGGTAGATCAGGGAGGATTTGAGTTCTACACGAATTACCAAAGTGCAAAAGGGCAGCAATTAGCGATGAACCCCAAAGCCAGCATGTGTTTCTTTTGGTCAGAATTGGAGCGCCAAGTTAGGGTAGAGGGAAAGGTGGTAAAGCTAAGCCCTGAAGAATCTAGCGCTTATTTCCATAGCCGTCCTCATGGCTCCCAGGTTGGCGCATGGGTTTCTCCCCAAAGCTCGCCTATAGATTCTCGTAAGGTTTTGGAGGAGCGCGCGCAGCATTATATGGAAAAATATAAGGAAACCGTGCCACGTCCGGATCATTGGGGAGGTTATCGCTTAATGCCGGAACGAATTGAATTCTGGCAAGGAAGATCCAGTCGCTTGCACGATCGCATCCTTTATGAACTTAAAGTAGGCGAGGGGTGGCAGATTCTCCGCTTAGCGCCATAAAAATGCTTTCACATGCTTAGTAATCACTTATAAGTGATTCATAACTAAGCCTCTACTACATTGGCTGCATAATTGATTCTTAGATTTATGTGGTCGAGCCGAATTATTCTGATACTTCTTTTTTTGGTGATTTCAATCTTTGGTCAAGCCCAAATTGTGCTATATAATGAGGACTTCCAAAGCCAAAACTCACAAGGAGCAATTGGTAATAGTGGCGGTCAGGCTATTGTGAATGTGTCGGCAGTAGATTGGTCACTGGATATAAGCCAGTGCAATCTTACTGCTAACACTGACTGGTTCCAGGTGCGAAATGATCTTTTGGAGGCCCGGGACCTTGATGGAGAAGCATTCTGGCTTTCACCTCCGATCAATATCCAAGGACACCTTCAATGTGCGTTAAAGCTCAAAGTATCGGAACAGGGAGTATTGGAGTCCAGCGACTACCTGATAACCGAATATCGAATTGATGGAGGCCCTTGGCTGCAGGCGCAAAGAAATGGCGCTCTGTATAATGATTTCGGTAGCCTCTGGGTGGAACACTTTGGGATAGCCGGAAATCAATTGGAAATAAGGGTGCGATTGAAGAATAATGCGGATTCCGAATATTTGAAATTAGACAGCATTTCTGTTATCGGCTATCAGGAGTTAGTATATAGTGGCGGTTCATGGAATTATATCCCTGATGAATATACGAGTGGAATTGGCGCCAGGATATCCGGAGGAGAATCCTTAAGTATTAGTCAAGCGGCCCATCTTAAAAGCCTAAATGTTGAAAATACAGCCAATCTTGCGCTTCTGGCAGGTGCCAAGCTAACGATCACGGAAGATATATTGAACGATGGCTTAATAGAGCTAAATTCAGGGGCTTCCCTGGTGCAGACCAGCTCTTCTAATGGTAACCAGGGTACCGGGACCTACAAGGTGTATCAGGATTATCTCGCTCAGGATCATCAACGCTTCAATTTATGGTCGTCTCCGGTTCAGGGCGCGGATATACAAACGGTTTTCGCCTCCAGTAATAGTAATGATCGATATCGATTTGAGGCCAATAGCCAAAGCTATCAAAGCTATTCCAATGGGACCATGATACCGGGTCGCGGTTACGCCTGTACTCCCACTATCCAGACCAGCAACCTTCAAACTGCATTTCAAGATCAGCGAGTTTTTCAGGGTTCTATAAACAATGGAAGCCTTAGCCTTCAAATATTAGGCATCAAAGCCGGAGATTGGTTGTTATTGGGAAATCCATATCCTAGTACTATGGATTTTCAGGCATTTAGTGCTGGTAACCCTGATTTAGAGACCACCCTCTATTTGTGGGACGCCAGTCCCATTAGTAGTCTCGCCTCTGGATTTGCCTTATGGAACGCTACCGGTGCTGTGCCTTTACCACTCTCGCAAAAAGCTAGTCCGAGCGATAAAGTAGCGCCTATGCAGGCTTTTATGGTTCAAATCAAATCTAGTTTTAATGATACCCTGATAGACATTAGCTTCAACAATGCTATGCGTTCCGCTAGTAATGCCGGAACTACTTTCTATAAATCCAAGGAAAGTTCCCGGGATAGATTTTGGTTTAGCCTTGCCGACAGTCTAAGTGCCAGAGCCATATTGGTATCATTAGGTGATGACTGTCCAAAGCAAAATAGGGCGCGTCTACTTCCTTCGGGATTAGGAATGGAATTTTTCAGTTTAGATCAAGACTCTAAGCCTTGCCAAATTCAACAGTTTTATAAGAGTAAATCTCCACTTTGCATTCCGATAGGTGTTGATGCTAGCCACGAAGGGACACATACTATTGCTCTTGATTCCATCAATTCTATTACCATACATCAGGTTCTCCTTCAGGATTTGGAAAATGATTCTACGGTTGATTTATTGGAACGGGCATATACTTTCAAAGCTCAGACGGGAGAGGATCTTAGACGATTTCAAATAATCATAGGTGATTATCGAAATCATTTGAATCGGCAAGCACCTTTAGCGTCCTCTTTTAACTTTGGAAAGGAGGGGGAATATTGGAGTTTGAACTTTCAGGATGGACTTAAAAGCTGGGGCTTACGGAATTCCAGCGGCGGTCTTATTGAGGAAGAAAAAAACGTGAACCAAGGAGATCAGAAGCAATACTGGCACCAGGAAGGCTTACCGACTGGGCTGTTAATTCTTCAACTACATTTTTGGGATGGGGGTTCTGAAGCGGTCAAATTCATTAACTCTTATTAGCTCAATGAAAACTGGTCTCCGAAAATTTTTGTTCAGTGGTTTAATCCTAATTTACGGCTTCAGTATGAATGCTCAGCCCAATCCACCTGGCTCCGATAATCCAGCCCCCATACCAGGTTCGATTTGGCTGATTGGTGCAGCAATTGCCTTGGGTTTAAAGTCTCGTCGTAAAACCCAATAGCAAAAAAGGGTAAAATTTAATTACATCTTTAGCTTTTGGCCCGCTGTTTGTTTTGTTGCAGGAAACTAAAAACAAAAATGAGAAAGCAAACATTACTCGGACTATTCCTTTTGGCAACGGGTTTACTAAATGCTCAAACTGAAACGCTTTTTGGCGGAACCAATCGAATCGGTGGTTTTGGTGGACCAAATTTTCAATTTGCCACCTTTAACAGTGATTTCGCCTATTATTCAGGCGGAGGTGGAGGGATAATCGTAAATGGTCAATTCTTTATCGGTGGTTTTGGGATGAGTCTGCAGAGTGATCACCTAGTGACCATTGATCAAGAAGATTATACCGTTGACTTTGGCTATGGCGGCTTATGGTTAGGTTATGTGCATAATGCAAATAAGCTTGTGCATTATACCATATCACTACCCATTGGGGGAGGAGGTATCGGTTTTGAGCAAGTAGATTCTGATGAGTTCATTCCGGATGACGATGTACTAGTCATGAACCCTAATCTCGGAATTGAACTGAATTTAACCTCTTGGATGAAACTGAATGCCAGTGCCGGTTACCAATTTGTAAGGGGGCAAAATACCACTTACATAAGCAGTGAAGCATTAAACACTCCTACGATTAATATAGGATTGAAATTCGGCTACTTCGCTGAATAATAAGGGTTAACCATCTGAAAAGGGTCATCGATTTTAAAGGCGATGGCCCTTTTTTAATAATAACCCCTCCGTAATCTGTTTATGATACTGCCCAATTTTAAATCTAGGACGAATCTAAGATTGGATAGGTAATTAGGTTCCTGGAAGAAAACTCGATCCTGATTTTGCAAGGGAAGATAGACCTCCACAAAATCGGTTAAGAAAGCCAAACGAATTCCATAATCCCAATAAAGGCTTCCATCGGCAGTGGCAATATCCCCAAAGGCACCTAAGGGTCCTATAAAGGGTAAGCTTAAATTTCCGCTGAGCATAAACTGGTTGGCATACACTCCCGTTTCCGACTTAAAACCGCCATCGGTGGTGAAGAATTGTCGACTCCATATTCCACTTTGATCAGAACGACCAATTAAGTAATAGTCAAATAGGTAATCGGGTGTGCCACTTAGTCCAAAACCATATAGGTCGTTTAAACCTTGCGAATCATCAATCGAATTATAGAGAAATGCTCCAGCAAAGCCCCTGGCTATTAACCACTTCTTATTAGGTAGCATCCAACGTTGGTCATACTCCGTGAACAACTTGCCGAAATTCTGGGAAATCTCAAGGTGGGTCCGGAAAATAGTGGGTTTTAATAAGGAGGTATGTTCTTGCCTATAGTTTATGTTTAAAACAGAATAACTAGCCTGTTCTCTTATATCCAATTCACTGTTTCCCAAGGCGTCCTGCTCTCGGTTAAGGATGACACCTCTAATACGGAAAGTTCGGATATACGGGCTTCGGGGATATTTCTTACGGAGAAAGAAGCTTATAGATGGAGAAACTCGATAATAGGCTAAATCCCGATCATAGTGATTATAACGGGTATATAGGCCAAGCTTAATTTGCCGAAAATAATTCTGCTTTGGTAGGATGAAATTATAGGCAATAGAGGCTGTTCCAGTAAGTTTCCCTGTGCCTGTGCTATACTCGGGAACTGCAAGCCATTCAAAGGGTTTTTGCACCAGAATGGAGCGATTAGAAAGATTTAGGCCAATGAGAAATCTGTCGTAGGCGTTGTAATACAAGCTAGGAACGTAGAAGATCTGCGTGGCTTCAGCTGCCTCAAAACTATTGTACAATTGGAATTGTAAAGGTTCTGCACGGGGAAATAAGAAGCGGTTGTAGACTGTATTATTCTTTTGGCGATACTCGGCGTGTCGAAGGTGCGCATTAAGAACCACTTTATCATAGTCCGCATGATACATCTGAACCGTTCTGTCTTTGGCATGTCCATCGAACCATTCGGTTATAACTGGTTCTCCATCCACGAAGCCTGTTAGTGAAAATGGAAGCGCTAACTGGCCGGAATTGCTAACTGTGGCGGTACTTACCGTCGGACAATAATCGATGTCCTGCAATTGATAATCATAGGTGTTTGCCGAGCGCAAAGCGGAATCAAAAAACCAATCAACATCCTGATTGCTGTAATAAGAAAGTGCATAGCTAAAATCCTTAGGCTCCAGTTTACCTCCCGTATTTTCGGTCATTCGCAAAATCGAGCGCTTAAAATCTTTAGCTCCCACATAGGCCCGGAGGTGGCTAAGCATTAAGTAGGTTTTGGCCTTAATGGCGGCCTCATAATTTAGTCGAGATAAAGAGTCTACCGGACTTCCAGCCGCCTGATCAAGACCCTGCCTTTGTAGGAAGAGAAACAAAAAGCGATTCTTATAGCCGTAATCGTAATCGTCAAATCCAAATAAGCCATTGAGGATTGGACTTTGGAAAGGAACCCACCTTTTTTGGGGATAGCGGCTTTCTATAAAATTATACTTGTAAAAATAGGGTAGGCCTCGAGCCAACCATGGGTCTTGCCAGCCATTGGTTAATAATTCATACCGGAAAAATGACTCTGCTTGCGCTAAAATAAGCTCAAATCGAAGGTCCTCCCATGATTTGGGTCGTGCTAAACTGATTAACTGGGCACTTTGGAATTCCCCTTTCTTATAATCAGTCACAATATACTGCTTGTCTTGACCGAGATCACGATTGATTTCGCCTTTAAAATATTGTGCGCATTCATCTAAAGCCAACTCGAAATTGAGCTTGAAGCTTTCATCGGGCTCCGGGATAATTAGCGTATGTCCTCCTTTGAGGGTGTAGCGATGCCATTGAGGAGCCAGCCACAGCTGAAATTGCTCCGCTTTACCATTGAAGCGAAGCCAGGACGAGCTGTCGGGAGCCGATGGTAAATTAGAAACCGCTTTTAATCCTGAAGGTGGCAGTACCGAAACTTCAAATTCCTCGAGGCATGGATTAATATCGTAGAAATAGCTTACCGGATGCGCCTCTGACCAATTTCGGAAAACCCGTGGTAATAGATTGATGAATTGAATTTGCTCATCTGAGCGACCATTGCCGGTAAAGGAAGCCACTGGCATTCTAAATGAATAATACATTTTCAAACTAGCCGCATCCCGGACGTTTAGCTCATGGAATTCAGATGACAATTCCCAGGAGATTTGCTGGCCATTTAATAAGAGGCTATCAATCTTGAAAAAAGCCAACTCATCCTCCTTAGCGAAGTGCAAATCAGGATCTTGGAATTCACGTAGTTGAGCATTTAAAAAACTTCCTTTGTCTATATAGGCTTGTAAAGGGAAATGAATCACAAAACTCTGCTGATTGGAATCTAAGACTAATTCTTGATGCCAAAATCCTCGATGAACATCCTGACTAAAGTCAAGCTGATGCCTAGAACTTTGCGCATAGGATTTAATCGTCCATAGAAACAATAGACTTCCAAGTAAAAAATGGCGCAGAGCTAGCATGTGGCAAATATATCGGGTCTCATTGATAGTATCCCCAATTCTATTAAATATATAAAAATGCTGTCAACCCCCATTTGAAAAGGGGGGTGGTGCTTGTATTTTATGGAATTTATAGCGTTTACCCCCGTTTATGTCAGGGTGTAAATAAAAAATGTTTGTGTAATTAATACACTAAGACTATTTTCGTTTTTAAATTAATGATGATGGGAAAGAAATTCAATTTTATCGTTTTATCGATTTTGGTCTTGCTGAGTTTAGTCTTTAGCGTAGACTATGATTTCTCAGGAGCTGAGGGTATAGATAGTGGAGATACAGCTTGGATGCTGGTTGCATCGGCTTTCGTGCTTCTTATGACTCCGGGTTTGGCCTTTTTCTATGGAGGAATGGTGAGCCGGAAGAATGTGATTTCTACGATGTTGCAGTCCTACGTTGCCTTAGGGGTGGTGAGTATTCTGTGGGTCTTATTTGGATTTAGCCTGTGTTTTGGTGAAAGCTGGAACGGTATTATTGGCAATCCCTTAACCTATTTTAATTTTAAAGGGGTGGGTCTAGCACCTAATCCTGATTTTGCTGAAACCATTCCATTTTTACTGTTTGCGCTTTTCCAGTTGAAATTTGCCATTATTACGCCTGCTTTAATCACCGGAAGTTTTGCCGAACGTATTCGATTTAGGGCCTATATACTCTTCATTGTATTCTTCACTTTGATTATATATGCGCCATTAGCCCATATGACCTGGCATCCCGAAGGCTTATTTCGAAATTGGGGAGTCCTGGATTTTGCCGGGGGCACGGTAGTACATATGTCTGCTGGTTTTGCGGCCCTGGCAGGAGCTTTGTATTTGGGCAAAAGGAAGAATAAAGTTCACGAGCCAGCAAATATTCCATTTATCATTTTGGGCACTGGTCTACTTTGGTTTGGTTGGTTCGGCTTTAACGCGGGATCTTCTCTTGGAGCAAATGCTGATGCGGTAGCGGCCTTTGCGAATACAAATTTGGCTTCTGCCGCGGGCATGATCGCCTGGATTTTCTACGACCGATTCCAGAATCGCAAAATGTCAGCTTTGGGGGCTAGTATCGGCGCGATTGTAGGACTCGTTGCCATTACACCTGCTGCAGGCTTTGTTACCATGGGCGAATCAATTTTTATTGGATTCATTGCTTCATTGACCAGCAATTTCGCGATCCGGTATAAAAATGCCAGAGAACTGGATGACACCTTGGATGTATTCCCGAGTCATGGAATTGGCGGAATTGTAGGAATGGTACTCACCGCGGTTTTTGCCCGGGAAGTAGGTCTTACCAGCGGAGTTTATGAAACTTTCTTGTATCATCTATTGGCTCTAGTGATCACGGCAATATTCACTTTTGGTGGATCTTACCTCATATACCTGATAGTGGATAAAATGATTCCCCTAAGAGTTACTCCAGATCAAGAAATAAAAGGGCTGGATGCTAGTCAGCATGGAGAAGTGATCAACTCCTAAGTCGGTTACCAATCCGGATAGGATCTATCCTTAGAAGCTTACATAAATGCCGGTATAGATCCGGCATTTTTGCTTCAAACTCCTCCGGACGTTCGATGAAGTTTTCGCAGCACACCGCAAAAAACTCGTGGATATTAGTCTTGCCGTATTTCCTTAGGAAGTCATTAGTGCTATGGGGTTTGGCCGCAAATTCTTTATAAAAGTTTAAGAATTGACGATAGTCAGGCTTACTAATGAAGCGGTAATTTCGATTCACGATCTTATTCTCCAATTTGATGGCATGGGCCAATTCATGAACTCCTAGGTTTATTCCATCTTCCCGATCGGCATTGCCCTCTTCAAAGGCGGCCCATGATAGAACAACGAAACCTTTGATATTTACTTCTCCGCGATGGTACTGTTTGGTGATCTTGGAGTAGTAATCATTTTCATAAATCAGTATTCGATCAAAATGTGCAAAGTCAAAGCGTTTGAATCCAAAAGTTAGTTCTATCGCCGTGCCAGCAATTAAGGCCTTCTTGCGAGGACTAATTTTCAAGTTATCGGATCGGCTAATAAACTTCTTTTGTGCAATGAAGCGCTGCACTTTCCTTTCAAAATCCCGCTTTTGTGATTCGTTTAGGCGATGGTAAAGAGGAATCTCCTCTAAATAAGGCTTGTATTTGTTTTGTAAGTAGGGGGGATAATTCACCCATATTCCTTTCCATAAAGTAAGCAGGGGTAAGGCTATCAAAAGGAGAAAGGCCAAGCCAAGCATAAATAGCTCTAATCCTAATGGTATTCCTTCGGTTTCATTATCTTGATAATTGGTGGCCACTTGTAATATTAAGGTGGCCATTGCAGATAGCATCATGGCTCTAAAGTACTGTATGAAGTTCTCGAGGCCAAACCCATTTTTAAAATGATTTATGAATCTTAGTCGTTTATACCAGCAAGCTCAAGAAAGTAAATACCATCGATTTTTATTAGAACAGGGCTTATCACGCTTTGTGCCCTTTAACCGATCTCACCGTTTCAAGGTAGCGGCGATTGAAAAGTATAAGTTACACATTGTGGCACCATATCGCCGGAGTAATCTCAATCATCTTAAAGGGGTTCATGCCTGCGCCATGGCCACCATTGCTGAAATTAGTTCAGGTTTATTGCTGATCGGTAATTTGGATCCAAAACGGTTTCGCATCATTCTACAAAACCTAAACCTGGAATATCACTATCAGGCTAAATCGGCAACCACTGCACGCTTTGAAATTGACGAAAACTGGATGAATAAGAAGGTAATGCAGGGCTTATCGAATTCAGATAAGGTTTTTGTGGACTGTAATATTGAGCTGTACGACTCAGAGGAGAATAAGGTTGCGACCGCTATAGCGCGTTGGCAAATCAAAGATTGGAAGAGCGTAAAAACCAAGGTTTAGTTGAAACCATATTTGGGATTACATATTTCGGTAGCTCTTTTTGGTTTGGCGGGATTGTTCGGACGATGGCTGCCCTTTGACCCAATACTAATAGTTTGGGCTAGAGTTTTCTTCGCCTGTTTAGCCTTTATCCCTTTTATTTTGGTTGCTAGGCCTCCTTGGACCATGTCGCTTGACAGAAAATTTGTCTATTCTTCCTTTTTATTGGGACTCGTTTTAGCCTTGCATTGGTATTCTTTCTTTCGATCCATACAGGAAACCTCCGTTGCTTTGGCTTTGTTAAGCTTTGCCAGCTTTCCCTTCTTCACCCTTGTTTTAGAATTAGCATTGAAAGCAGTCCAATTTCGATCAAGGGATTTGGGCTTGGTATTGCTTTCATTGTTAGGGACTTCACTAATTGTTCCCTGGGATAGTCAGTCCCCTGATTTAAATGGAGTACTATGGGGTTTGTTCTCTGGCTTTAGTTTTGCTCTCTTAGCGATTCTGAACAAAAGATTGGTAAGCAAGTATCACTCTATCCAAATAAGCTTCTTTCAGGATTTATGGGCTTGCCTCATTTTATTGCCCTTTTCATTCGAAATGCTAGGTCTTCCAAATCTCGAAGACTGGGCCTTGTTATTTCTCTTAGGGTCCCTATTTACCGCTTTATCCCATGCCTTATTTATAGAATCGCTGAAGACCATCCCAGCTCGGACTGCGGCTTTGATTGCCGCACTAGAGCCCGTTTACGGTATTTTGGCGGCGTATTTCTTGTTTGCGGAAGCCCCTAGTTTAGTAACCCTCTTGGGGGGGAGCTTAATTTTAGGGGCAGGCCTAATGGCTCAAAGGGGAGAAGTTTAAACTATTTGGAGATATCGGTCTACTAGATCCCGTATACATCCTTCACCTCCTTTTTTGGGTAAAATCTGAACTCCTGGCAGTAAGAGTACCTCTTCGACCGCATCGGCTGGGGCAAAGGCTGCTCCTACCGCCTCTAAAATTGGAATGTCATTAATATCATCTCCTATATAAGCGGTTTCTTCCGGTCTTATGCCATGCTTCTCCCACCATTCCTGAATCACGTCCAGCTTAGGAGTCTTGCCTACATAAACTAAAGGAATGGCCAATTGCTTAGCTCGGGATTCTACCACACCGGTAGAATGGCCATGGGAGATTATTCCCGTTAAGATATCATTGGCTTGCGCAACTTTGATACCCATGCCATCCTTTACGTTGAAGATTTTGGTATGTTCTCCATCGGTGCTAACAATCATTTCACCCTTCGTGAGTACCCCATCACAGTCCATCACCAGCATTTTAACTTTCTTCGGTGCCTGATCGATCCTTTTTTTAAATAACACTTCGGCAGGATAACCCGTTTCCTCTGCAATTCGAAATAAATCAAATACTTCCAAAGCCGCACCTCGCGAAAAACGCTCTATTGTGGCATAGAGGCGATGGGTAGGGGCAATGGTCCTTTGCAGATAGTGCAAATTTGCTCTTAGATTATCCCAGTGATCGGTCATTAGCTGATGGCTTCTCTGATTTTCATACACTTCTTAAGGATGGGCTCCAATTTGCTTAACTCTAGCATAGTATATGGATCCGATTGCGCCGTATGAGGACTAGGGTGGGTTTCAATAAAGAAACCATCAGCACCCGTTGCCATTGCACTTAGGGCAATTGTTTCAATTAAACGGGGATCACCACCAGTAACTCCTTCGGTACGATTGGGTTTTTGTACAGAGTGTGTGCAGTCCATAATCACTGGAACCGCTAAATCCTTCATTCTAGCAATACTAGTAGCGTCTACGATGAGATCGGAATAACCGAAACTCACTCCGCGCTCACAGGCCCATACATTTTCATTTCCGGTACTACGAACCTTCTCAATGGGCCATTTCATTGCTTCGGGGGAGAGGAATTGGCCTTTTTTCACATTTACTCCTTTACCAGTTTTGCCGGCAGCGAGGAGTAAATCAGTCTGACGACAAAGGAAGGCTGGAATTTGCAAATGATCCACGTATTGCGCGGCGCGCGCGGCCTCCTCGCTTTCGTGAATATCAGTGATGGTTTCAATCCCTAAATCTTGACCGATAGCCTGAAGAATTTCCAGGGCTTCTTGGTCCCCAATACCGGTAAAGGAATCCAGACGTGACCGATTAGCCTTGCGATAACTGCCTTTAAAAATGTATCGAATATCTAAATCCTCACAAATTCGCTTTACTTCCCTGGCTATTTCAAAAGAGAGTTCGCGATCTTCAATGGCACAAGGGCCTGCAATTAAGGTGAATCTCATTTTTTTCGTGCTTTATCACCAAGGTATCCCGAGTGGTGTCGCTTGGCATATTCTTCTTTAGTAAATCCTATTCGTTCCATTAGAAGGGTAACAAGTACATCGCCTACCACGGTCATTACCGTAGTAGAAGTAGTAGGAGTCAGGCCCAAAGGACCGATTTCCTTAGGGTTTCCCGTTAATAATACCACATCCGAGAATTGCGCTAGTGCTCCATCTGGGTGACCGGTGAGGCCGATGATTTTGATATTTGGGTAAAGGATTTTCACCAAATATTCTAATTCTATAATCTCACGCGTCTTTCCTGAATTGGAGATTAAAATCATCACATCATTTTCCTGCACTAAACCTAAATCCCCATGTTGTGATTCGCTAGGATGCAAAAATACTGCGGGTGTTCCAGTAGAACTAAGGGTGGTGGCAATATTCACTCCAATCTGCCCCGCTTTTCCCATGCCTGAAACCACCACTTTACCCTTCTTTACATGAACTTGCTCATATATCAAATCTAGGGCATTTTCAATCACTCCATCGACGGGGATATTGCGAATGGCCTCAATTTCCTTTTGGATCAGATTGTCAATCTTCTCTTTCAGCATAATGATATCTATGTCAATAGTTTACCGTCTGCCATTTCAATGAGACGGTCGGCTGTTTCAGCCAATTTTCGGTTATGGGTTATGATGACGAAACTGCTGCCAAATTCATCTCGAATTTTGCTAAAAAGCCGATGAATTTCATCAGCATTATGACTGTCCAAATTACCGGTGGGTTCATCAGCTAATACCAATTCAGGCTGATTCATCAGGGCCCTTGCAACCGCCACCCTTTGCTGTTCTCCACCGGATAGTTCAGAGGGTTTGTGCTTAATACGGTCTCCCAGTCCTATAAAATCAAGCAATTCTTCGGCCCGGCTCAAGCTCTCTTTTTTCGCCTTTCGGCTGATGAGTCCTGGGATCGCTACATTTTCCTGTGCCGTGAATTCAGGTAATAGATGGTGAAATTGGAAGATGAAGCCTAAGTGCTGATTTCGGTATTTATTAAGCTTAGTGCCATTGAGTTTGGTGAGTTCCTCGTCTTTGAAATATAAGGAACCTGAATCAGCCTTTTCCAGCGTACCAAGGATTTGGAGGAGGGTGGTTTTTCCCGCTCCACTGGCGCCCATGATTGATACAATTTCCCCAGCATTAACCTCAAGGTCCAATCCCTTTAGTACCTCTAATTGTCCGTAGGCTTTATGAATATTTACCGCACGTATCATTTTCTTCGGGCAAGTTGCTTGCGAGTTTGATGGTAATCCAAGAAATAGGCCAGTCGAATGGAAAGATTGTTTTGAACCGGACTATCAAATGCTCCATTTAGGTTTTGGAAATAATCCGAAATAATCTCGTTTCCGTTGTTCGCTAATGCCATTCGGTAAAGTACGACCATTTCACTCGCTGGTGCAAACCACCAAGAAAAGCGGAGGTCCAGGTTTACCGCGTTGAAGTATAAATCGAAATTGTCATTGGCATTGGAACGAGCACTTAAATAGCCATCCGCCTGAAGGTCGTAGTATTGGCTATACTCAACCCGGGACCAAAAATGACGTAACCTCAATCCCAAGGAGGAGTTGGGGTTAAAAGCGTATCGACCTTCAATCAAACCAGTAAAGTATTGCACATTTCGTTCACCAAATACCGGTTCTAGGGTACTAGCATCACGCCCGGCAAAACCACGGTCACGGTAGAATAAGTCCCAGGTGGCCTTGGGAATGATAAAGAAATGATCACCTAAGCGTATTCTCGGCTCCAACTCTAAGGTATAATGATCCCGTGACCAATCAGGCGTACGATCATAATTGAAGTCTAGGTCTAAGGCAAATGGCTTACGGTAGTCAGTAGAGATGAAATAAATAAAAGCATAATTGGCAGGCTTTCTAAAATAAGCTCCAGCCGTCCTGGGTTCGAAAAAGTCAAAAGACTCTTGTGGACGAAGACGAAGACGCACACCGGTTCCGGTGAAGTCGCGCAGGAGGAAAAAGCTGTTTAAGCCAATGTAGAACTCTTCGAACCGCTGACTGTCATACAACATGGCATGGACCGTAAACAGAGTGAAATTGGTTCGGTTAAAAAGACCTGAGGGTTTAAAGGTGCCGTACTCAATTTCGCTGTAGTTACGTATTAGGTTGGTACGAGGGAGGAAGCCTAGATCATTCGGGTTAAAATCATCGCTGATGATATCTTGCCGGATTCCCCAGCGCCAGTTTCCATCTACATCCCCAAAGCGCAAGTAATACTGCTCACCACTTTCTGTTTCCAATCCCTGACTAAAGCGATCACTTCGTTTAATTTGAGCATCAACACGATATTGACCACTTTTACTAAATACACTTGCGAGTACTGCGGCTACGTTGGCATCAGTGTACTGCCCGTCTCGCATAACGTTGGTGTTGATCAGGCTTACACTGGAATTCCGGTTGAAACGCTGATCCAGTACTATAACATTGTAATTGGTAAGTGGCTCTAATAGCTGACGGCTTTGGGTCCCGGCCGAATCAATGATAGAATAATTATTGTCGGTAATAGCATTTAAAAAGCCGATTCCTAAATTTCCGTTGGTTCTACCAGATATCTTGGTGGCATTGAGCAGTCGGGTAAACTCGGTGCGTACCTCGATATCTGCCGTATCATTTTCGCTTAAGTCGACATTGGTAATATTTCTAGGTGCCCCGCCAATTCTGCGTGAATAAAAGAGATCCCCTAAGCTGAATAGTTCGGTTCCTTCATTAAAGAACTGGCGGTTTTCCTGAAATTGTATTTCAAATGGACTTAGATTGAGCACCTGCTCATCAAAAGCAACCTGACCAAAGTCTGGTATTAAAGTGGCATCCAGGGTGAAACTTTCGTTAATGCCAAATTTTAAATCCATGCCAGCATTGAATTCTAGATTGGTCTCCCCAGCATAATTATCTACATAGGAAGAAGCATAGGGCATCAAGGATAAACGGATTGGGGGATCTATGTCTCGAATATTTTTTAGAATACCGGCTTGGTACTCCCAACTGTAACCCGAACGGCGATCAATAAAGTTCCAGGAATAATCTTCACGTGAGCGACGAATACTGCGAATAACATTAAAACCCCAATCCTTCTGCAGTTCAGAAGGAAAACGCAATGAGATATAGGGAATCTTCATTTCGCATACCCAGCCCTGATCAGTGATCCTTACCTCTGAATACCAAATGGAATTAAATGAATAATCTTCACCATTGGCAGTGGTCCGACTATCCCCTTGGGTGCCTGCAGAGGTTACGAAAAAAGTGAAATCGTTTTGTCCATCGTTAAATGGGTTTATGGCAACCGCAAGCCATTCATGATTCTGCCGAATGTCGTCTCTCACCGTCACTTGTTTTAAGATGGAATCGGGGGAGGGGTCGTTCATTATAAGGCCAAAATAGATGGCTTCATCGGTGTAAAATACTTTTACCCGCGTTTCGAAGCTCTTGGGAATTGCCTCTCCACTTCCGGGGGAGAGCATTACGAAGTCGGTGGCTTCCGGTGCATAGGCCCAGATAGAATCCGTTAGATATCCGTCAATCTCGGCAGTAGCCTCGGTTTTTAATGGTTCTAAACTCTTTTTTTGAGCCTGAATTGCTATACTAAAAAGCAGCAGCAGCGTTAGGGAACTTGCGCGCATGATTTTTATAAAAAATCGAGAGTGTTAGTAATAAGGCGGCAAAGGTAGATAAAAGGGCATCAAAATTTTTTAGCCTTGAAATTGGATGGTACTTTTGCGCTCATCAGCAAAAAAGCAAATCAATGAATTTACACGAATATCAAGGTAAAGATATCCTAGCATCATTCGGAGTTCGCGTGCAACGCGGTATTGTAGCCAGCACCCCTGAAGAGGCGGTTGAAGCGGCGAAAAAGCTTAACGAAGAAACTGGTACCTCATGGTGGGTGGTAAAAGCACAGATTCACGCCGGAGGCCGTGGTAAAGGCGGTGGGGTGAAATTGGCCAAATCCCTTGATGACGTTCGTCAGCTAGCTGATGATATCCTAGGTATGATGTTGGTTACTCCCCAGACTTCTGCCGAAGGTAAATTAGTTAACCAAGTTTTAATCGCCGAGGATGTTTATTATCCAGGTGAAAGTGAGACTTCTGAAATTTACATGTCTGTCCTCTTAAACCGTAATACTGGTCGCAATATGATTATGTATTCTACCGAAGGTGGTATGGATATTGAAGAAGTTGCCGATAAAACTCCGGAGCGAATTTTTACCGAGGAAATTGACCCCAAAGTTGGTTTACAAGGTTTTCAAGCGCGTAAAATAGCCTTCAACTTAGGCTTAAGCGGAGCGGCATTCAAGGAAATGGTGAAATTCGTTAGCAGTCTCTATGCGGCCTATGATGGAATTGATGCCAGCTTATTTGAGATCAACCCAGTATTGAAGACTTCAGACGATAAAATCTTAGCCGTTGATGCCAAAGTTACTTTGGATGACAATGGTTTATTCCGTCATAAGGATTATGCTGAATTACGCGATAAGCGCGAAGAGGATCCCATCGATGTGGAGGCAGGCGATGCCGGCTTAAACTTTGTGAATCTTGACGGAAACGTTGGCTGTATGGTTAACGGTGCTGGCTTAGCAATGGCCACTATGGATATTATCAAAATGGCTGGTGGTAACCCGGCGAACTTCCTAGATGTAGGAGGTACGGCTGATGCGGCTCGGGTTGAAAAAGCCTTTAGAATCATCTTGCGCGATGATAATGTGAAAGCCATTTTGGTGAATATTTTTGGAGGAATTGTGCGATGTGATCGCGTGGCTCAAGGTATCATTGATGCCTACAAAAACATTGAGGATATTAATATTCCAATCATTGTTCGTCTGCAGGGTACCAATGCAGAAATTGCCAAAGAAATGATTGATAATTCTGGATTAGAGGTGCATTCTGCCATTGCATTGGCTGAAGCTGCTAGCAAGGTCCAAGAATTAGTCAATTAAGAATATAGATTTTGAAAGTCTTAAGGAGCCGGCATTTATGCCGGCTTTTTATTTTTGTAAGCTATGAACAAGCAAGCAAAGACCTATTTAATATTTGCCGTGGTAGTAACAATATTGCTTGTACTATTCAGGCCTGTTCCTCCGGTGGAGGAGGATAACGCTCTGCAATATCAAGGGGTGCTTAAAGCTTTATACAAAGGGAATGACGGTGATTTGGTCTTTCAAATGGAGGACGGGATGAGTTTTTACATTGAAGATGGCTACCTTCTGTTTAATGCCGATTCCCTGGCCGAAATTCACCTTGGAAATAAGGTATTAATCAAGTATCCCGATTACAAGACCTTTTTAAATCCGGAAGACAGCCTAAAACACGCATCCTTCATTAGCTCCGGAGGGGAGCTAATCTACACCGAGTTTTGATTTATTGATTTCTCCTTCGAACACCGCGATTTGTATTACGGCCAAACTTTTCTGCCGGAATTCTAACCGTGGTTGTAGTAGGAGTGTAGACCCCAATGGTTAATGTTGAGACTATAATGTCCTGCGGAGTCATGCGGGTATATACCTGATAATTAATAGTGTCGCCCACCATGGTCTCTATTTTAGCCCTTTTAATCGGAACTAATCCTGCAATGAGGAAATGATTCTTTTGCGTGACTTCGGTAACCTGTTCCACCCTTAGGCCTTCACCGACATTATAACGATGACTAAAACAGGAACTTAGTAGAAGGCAGCTAAAAAAAACCACCACGAGATTACGATGCTTCATGAACAGAGCTTTGGCTCAAAGTTAAATCAGTACGAGGTAAGATTCAACTTCTAAGCCCTTAAGTAGCTCAGATTTATTTTCAGCATCACCGGCCCAGAAGCCATAAGCTTTTCCTCTGGCGGCATAGGTTCTTAATTCTTTCCGTGCCGCCTCAAGATAAGACTCCGATAAAGATTCGCTTTTAAGTAACTGATCTCCAATAAGTGTCATGTAAAACTCTAGAGTCAGATAGTTGTCAACCAAAGCCTTAGTAGCGGAAAATAGATCCGGCATTTCTTTAGCATTATGGCTGAAATTCGCATAAGTTGCGGCGCCATTTACCTTTTGAAGTTGATACTTGCCAGCTTGTACAAGTTCCGAAACCGGTGCCTGGGTTTCATTCCATACTAAATCGATAGCTTCTAAAAGAAGGAGCAGAGTTTTACCAGAGTCTTGCATCAACAAGCTCGGATAATCCCTTTCCACTTTTCGTCGGTAATCGAATACTCGACTCATGCTACTTGGAGCAAAGACCCGCTCCGATTCCTCCATGTAAGCATCAAAGAGAACACCTCGGGCCTCCTCTTCAAGACTTTCAGGATTAATGCGATGACTCTTTTCAATTAGTCGATCGCCAAGGGTTTGCATTTTAGCTTTTACAGCATCCTGACTAGAAATTTCCCTATTCTGCCCCAGAGTGTTTATAAATAGCATCCTTCCCTAATTTTTCGCCAAATTAACTAATAAAAATGAATATTATAAGTACTTACAAATTAATTAATTATGAAATATTAACTCCTAATTTTTAATAACTCTGGTTTGCACTTAGATTAAGGCTCCTTAGGCTAGTGTTTAAGCCAAAAACAAAAGAAGCCCCGCAATGCATGCGGGGCTAATTGATTGAAATGAAGGAGGGAAATCTTTATTCTTTTGGTTTGTCGAGGAAGATGGAGAAGCCAAGATGCGCTTGATAGTACCAGTCGTTTAGTCCGTCGGTAGATCGGAAGCTATTGGAGTTAGGGATTTCAAGCGGGCGCAAGGCTCTTGTGGCGTCGGTTGGGGAAAATTCACTACCTAGTTGGTGATTTTCAATTACCGCATTAGGATCACCGCCATACCAAAGGCCAGGGCCAAAATCGTCCAAATAATCTGTGGTAGTATAGGTGCTTCTAACTTCACCTTTGAGGGCAAAATCTTTAAATAGCCAAGTCATTGAAAAGCTTAATCCAGCATTCATTGCTAACTCAGAATAAGGTTGGGTACCGGGTAGAAAGTTTTGCCCCTCTGATCCTAATTGTCTAAGGTTCACTCTAGTTTCTTTTGCTCTTGATAGGTAGGAGAAATAACCTTCATCCTCTTCCCTGGGTAGATACTTTGTGCGATAGGGCGTAAAATGAAGGACTCCTAAAGAAATTCCTATAGAGGGTATTAACTTAGAGCTCTTACCTTGATTTAATTTGTAGGGTCGCAAGTGCCAGAGTCCTTCTATCTCTAAAGAATTCATATTTGTAATGAAGTTAACACGGTGTGAACTTGGGTTTAATTCTATCCTTTCATACTCGTTGTCATAACTCGTTAAAGGTCCAGTTCCAGAGAAAAACCCCGCTGCTGAAAAATCATGAATCGAAATGGTTGTGTTGTAATAGTTGAGTTTTGCGGCGAAGCGACTATTGAAATTGTATTGGGCGTATGCCCCGAAACTTAAATCAATGGTTGAAGGTATATACATCAGGTTATCTACTAAAGCGAATTTGGGTTTGATGTCGCCGGCGCCATATAGACCACCGCCACCCCAGGCTCCAAATTCCCAGCGATTAAGAGGAGTGGTGCCGCGGGTGAATAATTCATTCACTCCATTTCCTAAGTTGTCCAATAGGCTGGGCTCTTGACTGAGTTCTTCACTTTCCTCCTCCTCGTTGATGGCGTATATTTCTTCAGTTTCATTGGTGTCCAGTAAATCGCTTGCATCCACGTCGGGCAATACGATTTGATATCCATCCGCTAATTCTAGGAATTGAGCGGGGCCTTCGGAATAAAGCAACCAAGATTTATCCTGCTGACGTTTCATTTGATAGCTAAGCGCTGCACCATTCGCGTCAAGTAATCTGAAGTTGAGATTCTTTTGACCAATGTTCTTGATACGCATAATCAGGCTATCCTGTTGGTGGTCAATGATGTGATAGTCGGTCATTTCACTCGCGAAAAGATTGCGTTGATACTTAATCTCAAGCTGGGCAAGACGGTGATCGATACGGTGGTCAAGGATCCCGGGTGAACCCTCTTTGGCCAAGGTGTCAATATTCAAGCTTTGCTCAAAGTTGCCGCCTACAGATATCAGATAATCAGACTCTTCAAAGTGATTTCTGTCAAAAATAAGAGTCCCTATTGCTTGTGGGTTTCTTTCATCGGGATAGAGGTCGAAGTGAACTAAAGCCTGCTCAGGACCTTGGAATAAGTTGTCGCGAAAATGGATGTAATCCAAGTCATAATTAACCAGTGGGGAACCGTAGGCTTCCATAACCATACCTCCGCTGTTATTCACAAATAGAAGATCGTGAATAGTAAGATCGATACTGCGCCCCCAGCGACGATCGATATAAGGGTCGCCTACGTACAAAACTGGCTCCCCACTGGTACTCCCCTGAAATTTTAGTCCTTCGAGCATGATTTCCTTCCGGTACCAGAAGGGATCGAATCGAAGAGCTTGGGTAAGATTTTTAAAGTGAACATGTCTGATTTTTACCGAAGCATCGTGATTCTGAGCCTGAATCTGGATTCCCACCCCTGGGTTTTCGGGATCTCGGTTCACAATTTCTATCGGACGTTCGGCAGTTCCTTCAAGGCATAATGATCCCTCGATTACTAATAGAACACCTGGGCCGAGTTCAATAACACTACCCGCGTAAGCTTCGAGGCTATTGCCCTCATCAAAAAAAACGTTTTGGTCAAATCGCAAGGTGTCTTTGCCTTGCTGAGCAAGCATTGTGCTGCACATTGCCAGCATAAATAAAAGGGAGTAGAGTTTAGCTTTCATGGTTAGTCACATTAATGATTTGGCGGTCGCTGATGAGTATTTCGCCATCGGGACCATTCAGGGATACGGAGTTGATTTCTATATAGCTTAAGCCCTCAATGTCCTCGGGAGTTAGGGCTAGGCGACCTTCGGTTTCGATGCTTTTTACACCGAAATTTCCATAAAGTTGGGCATGGATAGTTTTAATGGAGAAAAGTTGATCAGGATCCTGACCAGGCAAAATGATTTTGAGGTCAAGCCCTTGCATCTGCTTTAACCTGCGCTGAGAAATTTTTTCTCCTGATACCCCTTGAACATAAAGCATAGGGGCGGGGAGGGCCTGGATGTAAATGGAATCCTGGAAGGCGAGGTTGCCAAATTCACTATCTATTCCTCTGATGTAACACCAACCTGCTCGAAGGGGGGTAATAAATAGTTTCTCTTCGTGGGAACGTAGCTTTTGACCAGGCATGCAGCTGCAGCTAAAATCCAAGTCCGCTTGGTTAGAGGTAATGGGTAAGGCCAATGGTATGCCCGAATAAAATGCTTCAGGTGCACGATATTCAAGATTCTTGAAATTGGCGGGTAATACATCAAATTCAAAGCTTCGGTTTTCTTTACCTAAGGTGAATTGCAGACTGTATTGTCCTGTATCAAGCGCCACAAAGACTAAGGTGTCCTTTTCCCATTCGTAGGATTGGGGTTTCTCCTGACCCACCGCTAGATCTAACTGGGGTCTCTTTTTGCCTTCGTATACGAAGAAGGCGGTGTCTCCAATATGCAGCCTATCAATATTGTAGGCCATAATGAGTTCAGGTCGATTAGCGTGACTTTGAGGGTCTATTTCAAAGTCCCCTTGCAGGAGGTTTAATTTTAGCATTAAGTCTGCCATCTGTAATCGAACAACGGTAGCGGGGACATGCGCAAATTTCCATTGCGACCAAACCTGTGGGGTGCGTGCCTCTAAACCATGCTCGAGGTCCATCGCGAAAAGATCTTTGAACTTAATCCGCGCCTTGTTGTCCTCTGGAAGACTTTGCATACTATCATTAAGACTTTGCAATTGCTCGAACAAGACTTCACCCTTCTTCATTTCCAGAAAGAACTGATCGGTCTGGGCGTAGTTTTCCGGGCTTAGAAGTTCTTCGGTTCGGGAATCCATACCCGCGAAGGCGAGGAACTCCCGGTCGAGAGCGGCTACTTCACCCTTTATTTTATGGATATTGTTTTTATCCTCAATTTTAGAATCCAGGCTAAGTAAAGAAAGGCGTAGATTCGGGTTTACCCTTAACCAGCCAATGGGTATTTGGATGATGGAAAGAGAGATAAATAGTAAATACAGAATACTAATCAGTCGAAACCGAAGATTCTTAGACTTTTTAATGCGGATATACTTGCCCATTACTTGAGTTTCAGAATTGAGCGACCGTTTCGGTAGGTGTAGCCGTTTTTACCTATTACCTTGATGTCTTCAAAGGCCATAATACTTCCATTGGGTGCTTGGCGAATGGCTTCCCGCAATTCACTGCGCAGGAACCGTGTGGCATTATGCAGGATCTGCTCCCGGCCATCAGGTAGACTTATGTGCAGCTGGAAATTCACCACCTGCCAAAAAGGATTGCTGGCTTCTAGGTAGGCCACCTGAGATATTTCATTCTCCTTACCGGCCAAGTCCATCAGGGATACGTCAACAATACTCACATCCTTGGCGTATAAATCGAGGGAGTCGATAATTTGATCTTGCCAAACCATATAAACCGCAAAGGCTCCGGGGTGGAATGGGGTGATGCCTAATTCACCAGCTTCGAATTTAATATCGGCGTGTTCCGACTTGAATTCTACATCCCCATCAGGTAAATACATGGGCTTTAATTTTAGCCGTTGAACTTCACCCACCTGACTTAGGTAATTGCTTCCATTCCGTTGAATGTGAATGCCAGGTTTTACTACCCGAAAATTGTGATAGTAATGTTGGTCATCAAAGAGCAGATCAATATTGTAGTTACCGGGTTCTTCGGGTAGGTAGCTATAGTGTTGATAAGCTGAATCAACCTGATTTGGGCTAATGTTATCGCCGTTAATCAAGACCTGGAATTGCTCGATACTATCGGGGATTCTCAATTTAAAGAGCATAGATTCCCCGCGAACTAGGGTCTTTTTAAAGTTCTGGATCATCTCGAGTTGCTCGGCTGGACGAGAGCTTTCATTCAGAATCTGGGCCTTTTCACCTTGAAGTAGCTCGATACTACGCAAAAGAATTACGGTTTGTAAGTGATTGATGATGGATTCGATTACGGCGTTGGGGGTTTCTTTGAAAAAGAAGTCTCTTGCCTCAAACTCTTGACCGCTGAAGTCATATAAATTCAGCAGCTCATCACTTAAATCGGCCCCACCCATTTTCATATAGGCAGCATTAAACTGATTTAGGGCAGATTGAAATTCCGATCCGCGACTAGTCTGAAGAATTTCATTAGTAGCGAACAAATTCTCTTTGAGTTTTTCGCCCGAAATATGATTTGCGGTGCGATATTGATGGTATGAGGATCTAATTTCTTCCAATCGGTTGAGGGTGGATTGCGTCTCATCTTTTAAAGCTTGTGCTCCATCTAGGGTATTGGGTAAGCTGATCATTTGGTGATTGAGTTCCTCAATGACCGCTTCTTGTCCAGGTTCCAGATTCTCATAATGGTCTAGAAATTTACCAGGGCTTGAAAGGAATAGGAAGAGGATAAACACCAAGTACAAAAAGCTTAGCTTTTTGAAGATTAAATTCTTCGCCTTCGATATTTTAATGGTATTGGCCACTTTCGAAGAGCTTTAAGGAGTATCTAGGGCTTGATCATACTTATCATTGATCACGCGAAGGTTGTCGTTATAGCGGTTCATTAAATCGATATAATCCGACATTTGATCGTGCATGTGTATCGAGCTATCGGCCGATGCCTCCATGCTCTCACGAATTTCTTGCATGCTATTAGCGAGGGCGCCAATTTCATGGGTCATGCCTTGCAGGGTTTGCTGAAATTGGTCCATTGCCTGAGCGTAACCTTGGCCGGATCCATTTAATGGATTGCCACTAGATCCCTGAAGCTGGGGAAATACATTTTCCCATTTGTATTCTACCTCTTCCTCTTTGCGTTCAAATGCGGAGATAAGGAATACGACTGCTTCAATACTTAGACCAACGATAAAGAGTTCGTTGGCAAAGGACCAGCCTAGGAATTTGAACATCGCACCAACTAGGACAATTGCCGCTCCAAATCCATAGATGAAGGTGATACTATCTAGCTTTCCTTTTTTGGGGCTAGTTTGAACTGAGGAATTTGGTGCTTGGAAGTTGGTGTTAATTTGTTGCTTGCGATTAGTCTTTGCTTGGCCATTGCGTTTTCCGGGATGACCATTTCGCTTGTTACCATTGCGCAGTACCGTTTTTTGATTTTGCATGACTAGTTGTTTTTTAGGAAGTAATCTTGAAATTGGTTCCAGCTAGCTTGACTGGTGGCCAAGCTTCGGCGAACACTATTTCGGTTCAGGAGAATAAAAAGCACGATTAATAAGGCAAAGGCCGAAACCATGATGATCAGTTGGTAGTTTACCTGGCCCTCTAACTGAGCCTCTAGTCTGGCAGCTACCAAGTTTTGCTGCTCAAATTTGTCCTGGAATTGGTCCAAGGCTAAGTTCAAAGCACGCTCCGTTTGCAATTGTTGAGCCTGGAATTGATCCATCATGGCGCGGTTGTCGGCAATTTGCTGACTTGCCGCTTGAGCGATGGAATCCCGATTTTGCTCAAGTTGCCTTAATTGGGTTTGCAGAAGCAGGGCTTCTGCATTGATGCGATTCTGACTTTGTTGCAGTTGCAACAGTCGCTGCTGAATAAAATTCAGATTGGTCTCCATCTGGTTTAGCCGCATTGAATCATTCTGGGCCCATATAAATGATGGAAATAAAAGGGCGATAAATAGAAGTTTGCTTCCTTTCATGGGGGGAGTTGATTGGTTAGCTTGCTTCCAAATGTAGAATTAACAATAGTTTGTTGATAAGTGATGAAATAAAAAAATGACATTCATTTACGTGTATTTAATTAAATCATAAATAATTGAAATACAATGATGTATTATATTTCTAGCGGTCATAGTATAAGTTTAGAAATAAAAATTGATACTCATTTTCAAGTCTGATTTTTCTTGAATGTAGAAAAAGTGATAGTCTGAAAGAGCTGTTGGTGCTTGACTTTTGGCTTACTTGATGGAAAAGCTCTGTTTTCCACTTTGTAGGCCTATTAAATATTGACAAGGCTTGTTGATAGATTTATACTTTCTGCTTAAAGTCTTAGAAAGGGGGCAAAAAAAAGCCAAGCACAAGGCTTGGCTTAACTCAAATAAATAGATCTTCTTAATCTACGAGGACCCGATAGGAACCAGCAAGATCCCCAACTAATTTAAAGATGTAAAGGCCCGGATCAAGGTTAAACTTTACCCTCATTGCATTTTCAGAAGCTAGGTCTTGGGTTTGAATAATTTTACCCCGCATATCGTAAATGATAAGCTTAGACTCCCAGGGCTCAGAAGCATTTGATTGGATGATGATGTGGTCCTTACTTGGATTCGGGTAAATATTGAAATCAATTTCTTGCGCGATAAACTTTGGTTCGGAAAGGCTTAAGGCGATGCCAAAGTTGGGAATGCCATAGCCCATGCTGTCGTTGGGACTGGAATACAGATGCGCCGATTGGCGAATGAAATTGGCTATTTCTTCACTGTGTCTAGCAGGATTAGCTTCAATCAAACAAGCTGCCAAGCCGGCGATTAGCGGTGCGGCGTAAGAGGTTCCGAATTCCACATTGGCAAGACTATTTTCTTGTAATACAATGGTAGGAGAGCCTTGAGCCATAACATCTGGTTTAACCCGGCCATCGGCACTTGGTCCACGACTTGAAAATAAGGCATAATCTGACTCCCAGGTAACGGCGCCAACGGTTAGAACCGAATCTGCATCTGCGGGAGCTCCGATATGGGGAAGAGGGCCATCTCCGGAGTTACCTGCGGCAATGACGACCAAAATACCTTTAGATGCCGCTATATCTGCGGCCTTAGTTATTACTGTTGTATTGCCATCCATTTGACTATAGGTGTAGTTATGAGATGGATTGTCAAAGGTTTTATAGCTTAAGGAACTATTAATAACATGGGCGCCAACACTATCTGCGAATTCAGCGGCCATTACCCAATGATCCATTTCTATCGGTCTCTCGTGATGAATATTCTCACTGCTTAACAGCCAATAATTAGCATGCGGTGCAGTGCCCACCATTAATAAGGTATCCATGGCAGCCATGGTAGATAGGACCTCCGTGCCATGCAATCCATTTCCGGTATAGACATTGGTGTCTCCATTGATAAAGTTATAAGTGCCTAGTAATCGACCCGAGTTCCTTAGGCTATCGAAAGCATTTAGGGTATTGGTGCGATAGAAGCCGGCATCAATTACCGCGATGGTGATACCACGGCCCGTATAACCGCTGCGATGGAGGGAATCTCCACTTAGCATAGCAATCTGACCCTGTCCCAAAGCATAGGAAAAAGTATCGCCACTCAAACCAGCCAAGGCACTGTGGTGGGCTTGTGGGAATTCGATGTGGTCAACAAAGGGGAGGCTAAGGAGGACATCGGGCTGATCATGTTCAACCAACAAATAATTTAACCATTTGGAGTGTGCTTTAATTTGCCCGCCTATTCCCTTTATTTCTTCTCGATACTCTGGAGCAATAGGTAGGTCGCTTAACTGTAAAGGGATGTCTTGTAAGGCTCTCCTTTTTAAAGCGTCAGGGCTAAGGACTTTCTCGGGATGAGCCAGCAATGTTTTACTGGAACCTTTGTCCTTTAAGAAAACCCGAATGGTATTTGAATTCTGAGCATGCAAGGAAAGTCCGGCCAAGACAAGGCTAGGGAGGAGTAGTCGTAATTTCATTAAAATGTTTCGTTTTCGTTTTCGCCTACGAAAGTGCGAAACTTTGGACTAGTCTGCCTTCGTAAATCTTGCCAAATGCTGGATACGACTGTTTTTTGAGGGAATTTTAACGAATTTGGAGCTCGGAGGCCTTTAGCCGAGATCGGCCATTAGGCTTTTAGCCGCTTCGCTTTCGTTCTTTAAAAGATTTCGCAAGGCATGTTTAATGATCCACCTTCGTTCTTTCCCCAAGTTTGGTCCCGTCCAGGACTTAATAAGGTCCAAGCCAAAGCCTGGCTGATCTTTGAGGATATCATTGATACAATTGGCCACCGATTTTTGCACATATTTGGAAGAATCATCCTTAAGATTTTCTAATACGGGTGCAATTAGATGGGGGTTTTGAATGAAGATTTCTAATTTCTTAGCCCAGGGTAATCGCGGTCTTAAGCCTTCGGAGGAAAGCCGTCGAACATGACTATTGAAGTTTTTCGACCATTCAAGCATCTGCTCCAGCGTTTTTTCAGGATACTTTTCTAGATAGGGTCGAATCGCGTATTCTCCGGTATTCCGTTTGGTAATTTCCTCGATTGCCTGCATGGAGGCTTCGAAATGGTTTAAGCCGTATTTTTCCACATACTTTGCCAGGGGCATCATCCAATAATACTCCTTAAACATTCCGGTTTCAGATTGATTTTCAGGCCCCAGAATTTTCAAAATATTTTCTAATCCCGTTTTATAATCAGAGTGGTGGACTTGAAAAAGTGCATCCGCAATTCTCTCCACGCGATCTTTTAGCTCTAGGGGTTCAAGGCTTCCTTTGAGCTTGGTTTTAAATTCTTCCGATTTAAAAGAAGGATCGATTGTGGTGATTTTTTGAGCCAGTAAGTTAGTGAGCTCTTCATCGAACCAAAATTTTAACTTCTTATAGGCCATAATTGAACATTCAATTGTTGATTGATTACGCCATTAAACCATAAGTCGTTGAAAGCGAATAAAATAAACATGAAAGTCTAATATTAACATTAATGTTTATTACCTAAAGCAATCTATTCCACCAGGATTTTCCCATCATCATAAACAACAGGATTCTTAAGAGATCTACGGCCTTCTTTTTTTTCTCATAAAACTGTCCAGGCCCAATTTAATCGTCTAGAACTTGATGACGTTGGATACTATACTGATTAACTAATTGTTCGAAATTAAGTGAGCCCGGCACAGTTAGGTAGGTCTTTTGGAATTGAAAGCCCAATCTTAATAGAGTTTTATTTGGGCCGGGGTTTTCAGCAAAAGGTTCACAGAATATTTCTTGCAAATTTAGTCTCCGGAAAAAATGGGGTAGGGCCAGGCTCACCATCTTGGAGCCCATGCCTTTCATTCTATGATGATGGTCCCAAATGTGCAAATGCATATGAGCTTGTTTGCCCAGCTGAATTTGGTTCACATTGCAATGTCCTGACGCTTGCCCATTAATTTCTGCAATAAAGGCCAGGGACTGTTTTTGATGATCAGGGAGGTTTATTTGATTATTTAAACCTTGTATAAGAGAAGCCCGATCTGGAAGTTTGGCCAAGTCTACTCCCATTCCTTGCAAATGCTCAGGAGAGGAGAGCAGCCAGTAATCGGCTATTTTATCTAGGTCCGAAGCTTCCATGTCCCTAATTGTTGGACTCATTTTCATTTTAGTTGAATAATGTGAGTTTCCTTCCATTCATGCTTAAAGGTGTTTTGGAGAATATCAGGATTTCCCTGGTAGAGCTTCAATTTCGTAAACGGACCTGCTGGCCCTTTTCGAGGAGATATTGATAAATAGACTGGGCGGGCTCATGGAAATCGTGTCTTCGGGCCTTTAACCAGACGGCGCCAGCTCCGACTAGCAGTCTTGTTTTGAATTCTGGAATGCCTGCTTCAATGATAATTCCACTTGGCTTTATAAACACATCGGCACCACTAAAGCGGTTTTTCCTGGCGATAAGGCAAGGCCCTGTTATTCTTTTCCCTAGACTAAATTGATATTGAGGAAAGGCTTCTTCTAATTGTGTTTTCAATTCTGATAAATCCATTGGATGCTCTTTAAATCAAATTTTTATCCAGACTAGCGCTGAAGTAGCTTTCGTTCGTACCGGTAAATTTAAGCTCATGTGAAGTAAGGCTTAGGTCTAAATGATGAATTTTTCCAGCCGTACAATATCCTTAATCTTTAGCTAGGAATTACCATCCCCATGCTCGGCAATAAATTTGAGATAAAATTAATCTCATTTTATTTTGGAACAAACGTTCTGATATTTATATGTTTGCATTCGGAACGAACGTTCCAAATAAATCTTAAATAAATAAAGAATGAAAGATCTAGAAGGTAAGGTAGCGGTTGTAACGGGTGGTAATAGTGGCATTGGTTATGCTTCGGCCAAGGAATTAAAGGCTTCGGGCGCTGAAGTAATTATTAGTGGTAGGAATGCAGAGAAAGTACAGACGGCTGCCCAAGAGCTAGGAGTTAAGGGTTTGGTTGCTGATGTTAGCGACCTACACGCACTGGATAACTTGGTTAAAAGCATAGGCGATGAATATGGTGGAGTAGATATTCTTTTTGTCAATGCGGGAATTTTCCAGCCGGCGCCTATTGGCCAAATCAGTGAAGAAATGTTTGATCACCAAATGGGAATCAATTTTAAAGGAGCGGTCTTTACCACGGAAAAGTTTCTCCCTATTCTAAATGAGGGAGCATCCATTATTAATTTGTCATCGGTAAATGCCTATACTGGAATGCCTAATACCGCGGTATATGCTGCTTCCAAGGCTGCTTTAAATTCTTATACTCGCACGGCTGCCACTGAACTCGCGCCGCGGAAGATTAGAATCAATTCGGTAAATCCAGGTCCAGTGTTTACTCCAATTTTTGGCAAGACGGGTATGCCGGAAGATCAGCTAAATGGATTTGCTGAAGCCATGCAAAACCGCGTACCATTAAAACGGTTTGGACAACCTGAGGATATCGCAAAATTGGTAGCCTTCCTGGCTTCGGATAATGCTTCCTTTATTACCGGTAGCGAATACAATATAGACGGTGGAATAAATGTGAATCCCCTGCTGGCCTAATTTTTTTGGACAATTTTGGAATGATAATTCCAAATAAATATCTTTGTGGGAGCGATTTTATCGCTTCCACATTTATCGTTTATGCCTAGACTAAAATCCTTTGATGAGCAACAAATCCTGGAGAAAGCCATGCAGCTTTTCTGGAAACAAGGCTTTTCTGCCACCTCTATTCAGGATTTGGTGAGCCACTTAGGCATTAATCGCGCCAGTCTATATGATACTTATGGCGATAAAGAAAAACTGTTTTTACGGGCTTTTGAATACTATCGCCAAACGAATACCAAACGGATTTCACAGTTTTTTTCGCGGCATTCACAGGTCAAAGAGGGCTTTCAGCGCCTATTTGAGTTGGCCATTGATGAATCTTTGAATGATCAGGATAAAAAGGGTTGCTTCGTGGTTAATACGACGACCGAGTTAATTCCCGGCGATGCGAGAATCCTTAAGCTCTTAGAAGAAAATCGAGAGCTTTTTGAAGCTATTTTCTTGGATTACCTCCAAGAAGGGGAAACCAAAGGACAATTTAAACCGGGAATGGATCTAAAGGCCGTAGCGGCTCTTTTGTTTACACATTATAATGGTCTTAAAGTGGTATCCAAAGTGAGTCCAAATCGCCAACAATTACAAAACTCCATTAAGGCGCTTTTGCGTTTGCTGGAGTAAGCAATTGGTTCACCTGATTAATTGCTGCAATACTTAGCTCTAAATTCCCCCGGGCTAATTCCTTCTTTCTTTTTAAATAACCGAGAGAAGTAAGGCGGGTATTCAAACCCCAGGGAATAAGCCACATCCGAAATATTGGTGTTTGGTTTTAGGAGCATATTCTTCGCCTTTTGGATTAAAAAGTTTTGCAGGTGCTCACTACTACTTTTACCCGTTTCTCTCTTTAAAGTATCACTTAAGTATCTCTTCGAAACTAATAGATTATCAGCAATTTGGTCGATCTTCGGAACTCCATTTTCAGTAATCTCATTACCGCTGTAATAAAGCTCTAAATATTGATTAAAGCGCTCTAATAAATCAGTTGAAACTGTTTGTCGGTTTTCAAATTGTCGATGGTAAAAGCGTTCGGCGTATTTCAATAAGGTGCTTAGGTGAGCTAAAATTATATCACGACTAAAGGAATCCGGATTGTTGTGATATTCCAGGTGCATATTTTCCACCAGAAGTTCTATTTGACTTTCTTCTTTGGGTGATAAGTGCAAAGCTTCATTAACAGAATAGGAGAAGAATCCATACTGCTTAATTTTTGTTGCTAGTTCTGTGCCGTTTAGGAAGTCCTCATGAAAATTAATTGAAAAACCTTTTTGCTCAAAAACGGCTGAATTGTCCCAGTGTAAAACCTGACGTGGTCCGATAAAAAAGAGGGCACCATGGTTGAAATCATACTTGGTGCGGCCATAGTTTAAATCACCCGAGACAAACTTTTTATAGCTGATCGAGTAGCAATCGTTACTAATCGGCTCAGAACTCGCCTTAGGACAGGGTAAGAAATCATCTCCTTGGGCGGTATATAAGCTGAACATGGGATGTTCCGCGGGCGGTAATTCCAAATACTCCAGAAAGGAAGAAAGGGAATTAAAGTGTCTATGGTTTGGCATGTACTTTCTCGTTTGCTAGTAGTAAGTCGGCGTGATAATTCTGAATTCTTGCATGAGCAAGTCCATCGATAATTAGAATAACCGATAGCATAGCAATTGTAGATATCATGCTGGCACGCCATAGGGGCGTGTTAATTAAAAATATAAGCACCGCACATGCCAAGATGATGATTGGAATTGCGGTAAACACAATGGTTTTATATTCTTTTAAGGTTGCGGTAGTTCGCTCTATTTCAGCAAGCACAAAGCCCTTAGCATCAGAAGCATAATCTTTCTGAAATTGCTCCAACCTTGACTTATTTGTAAAAAAAAGTCCAAATCCCGCGCTTAAAAGAAAAGATCCTGCCACCAGTATTGGAATAATGTATGATCTAGCCAAATCCGTTTTTCCAAATTGCCAAAATCCAAAGCTGGCCATGAGAAAGGCAAGTCCGATAGCAATAAAAAAAGTCGTGGAAACTAATTCGTCTTTCGCCCAGTCAGTCGCAATTTTTAAAATATCCATATCTCCGTTTAAAGGTTCTAATTTAAAAGTTCCATTTGATGCCGGTCTCAATTTCAGTTCTTTCCCAGAGTTTCTTAGCCAGATCAAGATCCTTTGCATGTGCTTCTAAACGGTGAGCACCTACTGGCCCCACCCAATTTCTTCGACCGGTAGGCCCGTAAAAGTCCTCTTGATCTAAATTTTCCTCTGTGGCGCACATGAGTTCTGGATAGGCTCCGTTTTTAGCATCTTGGGTAAGGGGGGATAGCTTCATTAAGTTAAAGATTATCCTCATAGTCATGCTCCCACTGGAATTAATCAGATTGGTTCGTGATGAGCCAGGATGGCAAGCGTATGCTTTTACTGTACTTACTCCAGCTGAGCGTAAACGTCGCTGCAACTCATATATGGACATGATCTGGGCAAGTTTACTTTGGCTATATGCCAGGTTTGGCCCGTAATCCTTCGTCCAATTTAGATCATCGAGTTTAATGGTTTTCAGTCCCATATCATAAGCCAAGCTACCCACGGCAACAATTCTGCCTTCTGAGGATTTGATCAAGGGATATAAAAGAGCCTGCAAGGTGTAATGCCCGAAATAATTGACCGCCATTTGACTTTCCCAGCCTTCTGCATTAAGAGAAAGCTCCGGGACCTGGGCAATCGCGCCATTACAAATCAAAGCATCAATTCGCGGGGTATTCACTAAGATTTCATTAGCCGCTCTCTTGACCGAATCTTGATTTCCAAGATCCATTACAATATTCTTGAGATCAATATTCAGCCCGAAATCCTTCTTGAAGTCCTCTATGATTTTTGCGGCCTTTTGGGGATTGCGATTGAGCATTATAAGCTTGGCTCCCTTGGAAATAAGGATTCTACTGGCCTCCAAACCGGTGCCACTGGTGGTTCCAGTAATTATATATGTTTTACCGGCTTGATCAGGCATTCGTTCCGGAGTCCAGCCTTTTTTATCTAAAACTATTTCTGTGCTCATTACTTTAATTTGATAGAGCAAAGATGAACCTGGGAAGGTCTAGTTTTCGGATACCTTTTTTCGTTTAAGCGATATTTTTTGACATAGATTTAAGGGACTAAAACCATTTTAAGCTAGCCCTAATTTCGCTGTGCCAAGATTTTATTGGGGAGGATTACAAATTAGCACCTTGAATTTTTACAGTCCTTATTTGGACTCTATAACCCACGGGATTTTACAGTCAAATTCAATTTGGACCCTATCCAAGACTCGTTCAGAAGATTTTGATTCTTTGAGCTGGGTGAAGCCAAGGCTAAAGCTATCATCAATTGCCCTTAAATCTAAAGTGAAACCATCTTCACCAAGGGGAATTCTACAGTCAGGTCCTTTAAAATTCCCCCTAAATTGAAACCAGCCTTGATAGTAATGAAGACCACCATTCAAGTCAGCAAAGTGACTTATTTCCATTTCTTTCAAGGGGTTGATTCCCAATCTTTCAAAAAGTCCTAAAACTTCTGTCGGGAATAGGTCTTTTCTTTGTAGTTGATAGTTTAGGCATTCACGACAAGCACAGTCCTCTGCGCTTGATTTCTCCATTTGTGCATACTCTTCTTGCGTAGCTGAAACATCAGCTTCAATCAGCCAGTCGCGAAAAGTGAATTTGGTTAAGCCCATCTTAATGAGTCAAAAATATTCCTTTTTCGAAAGATATTCCCGAATTCAATTCAGGACCCGATCTAAAGATTTTCCACTCTTTGTTTCAAAGCCTGATTCATCTCCTCAAAACCTTTTTGGGTATCCTTACCAATTAAAAGAAGCATTAAGCTTGCGAGGGCACCTTTAAATTTCTCACTATGGATAAAACGAGTTTGATTAGGACCTTCACTCTCCAAGGCAAAGCGATGCTCTCCATCAAAAATGCCTCTAAACCATAAATGTCCTAGCCATTTGAACTCTTTATGGACTTCAAGTTTTAGAATTCTCGGTTTAAAGGTCATGCCTGGAAGTTTGACCGTGATTTGATTTCCTGGTGCTATGGTTCCATGCACCGATTGCACAAAATTGTTCCAGTAAGGATAAGCTTCAAAATCCATAAGGACTTGCCATACTTGCTCTTTAGGAGCTTGAATTAGGATGGAGGTTTTAATTTCTTTTGCCATAATTATTAATTTATGACAAAGGTCAAGCCTGAGTAGAGCCTCGCTCTTGATAAATATCAAGAAACACTTTTAGCCCTAATGCGGCTTAGGGTTTCTGCCGACATTCCCAACATGGAAGCGATGTATTGCTGAGGAACAAATTGAAACAGTTCCTTATTTTCTGCGAACAAACGGCGATAACGCTCTTCGGCACTTAAAGATAGATGCTGAAATACCCGGTCTTCTAATTGTACGAAACAAGCCGCGATGAATTGTTTTTCCATTTCGGCCCAATTCGGCACTAATTGATGTATTTTGAGGTAATTCTCTTTGCGGATGGTATACAATTCACATTCCGTTAAGGCCTGTATCTGCCAACGTCCTCTTTGCCCAAAATTGAAGCTGTATAAATCGGTAATAAAATAACCTTTACTGGAAATCCACTGGGTAATTTCTTTGTCATCGATTTGTGCATAAACCCTGATATAGCCCTGCTTTATGAAACTGAGTTTGTCACAGTATTGGCCTGTGCGGGCGAAGAATTCGCCCTTCTGCAAGTGCGTTTCTTCGAAGAGCTCGCTAATATGAAGCATGTATTCTTCCTTAAGGCCGAAATAGGAACTAATATATTGCTGAAGCTCAGTCAATAGAGTGAATTTTATTTGTTAATGACATGTAAGGCTTGGGCTAAGTCCCTCAAATATAATGGTATCTAAAGCTACCGATAATTAGAATTACTTCTAATCATTCAAATATTAAATGCTGGGATACCAGTCTTCGAAATACTCTATTAATTCCGAAGCTTTATTAAAGACTTTGATCACCTTTCCTTCTTCATCAACAATTAGGTGCGTAGGGTAGATGCGCAGTTTTAAATCTTGGCTTATGTAATTCCCTTGTTCGGGAATCACCTCATACTTAAAAGGAGTTTTTTCGAGGAATCTTTCAAGATTCTCTTTAGGGTCGGTCGCTAAGCTTATAAATAACAGTTTATCATCTTCCTGATGATTTTCATACCAGGAATTAAGTTCAGGAAATTCAGCCACACAGGCTTTACAACCGATAAACCAGGTCTTAATAATCAGGGTTTTGCCTAAAGTACTTTCTTTATTGTAGATATCACCTTCCAAGGCTTCCCATGTATAATCGGGCAGGGCCTTACCCTCCATATTATAATGATGCAAGACCTTCCGGGCCTCATTTTGAAGGGTGCGAATTACATCCTCCGAGGCCAAGGAGTCCATTCTTACCAATTGATAATTAGGCAAGTCCCCTTCCTTATTCAAATTTTTAATAATGAATTCTTGCTTGATTAAGATCTCAAGAAATTGTCCTTTGCCAATACTGTTACCATTTTCATCAAAAGTGGCATAGGGCCCACTGAGATTGATTTCCTGATTATGATAAGCCCACCACGACATAAAGTCTTTACTTAGGGCAGCAAAGTCATCCTGCTTTGACTCTTTATTGGCAGGGGGGGAGTTTTGGCAAGCGCCTAGACTAAAACAAAGAATGAGCAAGCCGTGGGCTAGTGATTGTTTCAAATGTAGTGTTTATGGATTAAGTTCAATATGAAACCTTCGCCCATCCCAAATAAAGTATACCCTTCTTCGTAGGATGTGGGGATCAAGTTGATCATCACGCGGTTCGATTTCATAAATAATGGAATTGGCATTATCTGTTTTAAATTGGTAGGAGGGATTGAGCTCCAAGCTTTTGCTCTCGGGGCTTGCTAAGAAACTAGGGCTAATAAACCAGGTTGTATCTGTCGATTTCTGAAGTCCAAAATCTTGCATTTCCTTCCAGGTCCCTGAATTGTAGGACAGGAAATGTAGATCAATCACATCGGTGATTCCTCGTGCTGATCCCATTTTAGCAATTAGAACCAGGGGAGAACCATTTTCACTCTCGAATAGCTTAAATTGATAGATGAACATTCCCGGTCCGTTGGAAATTAGCTCCAAACGCAAGGTCCTATCATCCCCATTGAGTTTGGCGAAATAGGTTTGGGAATCATAGGTGTAATAGTAATCTTGGAAGTCACCACCGAATAAGCTATGGATATGTCTGCCTTCCATTTCTGCGATATAGACTGGATCCAATTCCAGCATCAATTCTTTTAAAGACTTGGCACCTAAGTGGAAAAAGCTAGATAGTCCTATTATTAGGATAAGGAATAGTGGTCGAAGCATAAGATTTAGGATGATGAAGAGCTATGGCCTTAAAAGTACTTGAAATTCTCCAGCTTGTATGAGTTTAGAGGGCTAAAGGCGTAAATGGAGAAGCAAAATGGAGCGGCTTACTTTTTCATAAGCTACTTATACTCATTCTACAGCTATTAAGATAGAGGCAAGCTTTATATTTGGAAAACAATCAATTCCTGCTATTATGCTTCGAAAGTTAACTCTGCTGATTTGTTTCGGTATTTTTTCTTCCCATCTCCAGGCTTCACATTTAGTTGGAGGGGAAATTATTTGGACAGCGACACCCAATGGTCAATACATCTTTACCCTGTATTTATACCGCGACTGTAGCGGGATTTCTCTGCCCCAAGGAACTCAAACTATCACTGGCCCAGGGATGAATATTGCTTGCAGCCCCGTACCCAGTTTAAGCGGGCCAGTGGCAAGTAATCCGAATGGTTCCGGTTGTCTTTTGGAACGTGGTGTTTATAGCAGTCCTCCAGTAAGTCTTAATGGGGTGCCGCCTGCAGCAGGCTGGGAATTTAGTTGGTCCTCATGTTGTCGTCCGCAAATGGAAAATACCACCGCGACTGGATTTTACTTAAGGTCAATAATGTATCCTTACACCCCGCCGGGTAGCCCTTCTGGATTAAATGTAAATACGGGTTATGATTCAAGTCCCGCATTTTTAACCGGTTTTGCCTTTGTCGCTTCCCAAGGTCCTTATAGCATTAATCACCAGGGCGTAGATAGAGACCAGGACTCCTTGGCCTTTTCTTTCGGTCTGGCATTAGTTGGCGCAAGCAGTTTTGCGAATTTCGACCCCGGTTATTCATTTGTTACTCCTTTTCCAGATGCAACAGAAAATCCCTTAAATGGTCCAAATTTTATGGATCCGGTAACCGGGATTATCGACATTGAGACCTATAATGCGGCCTCTGGTTTTTATATGAATTGTATTAAAGTCGATTCTTATCGTAACGGGCAGCGAATTTCCACGGTATATAAGGAGCTTCCTCTGTATATTCATGGCAATAGCAATTCAAGTATAAATTATCCTCCTACCGTATTTATAGATACGGCCCAATATCCCGGTTTAGTCCGTAATGGAGATAATTATCGGATTACCGCCATGAATGGTGATTCTTTAAATTTCGATATTCACGTATATGATGCGGATACTTTGGCCAGTGGGGCCTTACAGACCTTTTGTCTTGCCGCAACGGGAGTAAAGATCAATTCCACCAACCTTTCTTCAAGCATTAACTGCCTTGGTGGTGGTCCTTGTGCAACCATAAGTAATTTACCCAATGGTACTTATTGTGATACTAATTGGGGGGTATATAATTTTGATTGGACCGCGCAATGTGGCTTGCTGAGCGCAGGACTACTGGGAAGAACTACATACCTCTTCCATATCTACGCTACCGACAATGATCCATCTATTCCCAAGAGTAAATTTATTACCCTCTTGGTCGATTTATTCCCGAGTCAGTCTAGCGCACCGAATTTGTCCATCAGCGGTGGTAATACCAATGGAGATGTCGATTTGAATTGGACTCCTACCAATGCTCCAGCGGCGGCTCCCTTTGGTAAGTATATGATTTACGCCAATAATGGTCCGGGTACCGCATTCAGCTTAAGGGACAGTGTTTTAGACAGAAACAGTAGTACCTTGAGCCTTTCAGGCCTTGCCTTCCCAGCGGAGTTTTATATCAATCAGATTACCGGTTCTTGTCGTTCCGCTTCTGAAAATAGCGATACTATAAGTTCAGCCTTTTTAGGTTTAGAAAGTATTTCCACCATTGGACTAAGCCTTTATCCACAACCTGCGGTAAATGAACTGCATATCGATAATCGGGGTAGGGTAAAGCTGGAGGCCTTAAGGATATTAAATAGCGGCGGAGCCCTCTTAAAGGAAATACCCTTAAATGCTAATGAAGGTAATTGGACGATAGAATTAAATGAAACCCCTGGCTTGTATTTCCTCGAATTCATTACTGATCAAGGACTTTACCGCGAGAAACTCTTAATTGCTTCTCGATTGTAAAATGTCGAAGTTCAATTGATTCCAAATATCAAAAGACCCCGAGCATCATCGGGGTCTTTTTTTTGTTGTCATTCGACGTTTTATCGCTCCACATCAAGAATAAGTTCATAGTCCTTGTTAAAAACAAGCTTCCAATTAATGGTGTCGACCTCGTTCACCATTCTTAGGTTGACCACATAAACATTGGTATCGATTTCCGCCTGACCTTCAGACCAGGTTTCGCTATTATTAGGGCCCCTGCTGGCCACTGGGTGATAAATCTCTCTACTTTCCTCACGATAGTTTCCGGCAAACTTGGTTTGGATGAAACTTGAGACTTGCTGGTCCAAGGCTTCAGTGGAATGCTCCAGTACTTTTTTGTTCAACTTTTCTATTGAGGATGTTTTGTCTTCGGTAGGGGAATCCGTTTCGCCATGACTATTGTTTGTGGTGCAAGCCATGCATAAGGCAAGCGTAAAAAGGCTTAAGAGTTTTTTCATGATTTTTATGTTTTCGGGTTATGCCTCTGTGCTCATACTTCTGTAGGCTAATTCACCATTTATATTGTAGATCCAGTATAAAAAATAGAATCTGATTTGGTATTGTATGGATTCAGGGACAATTTATTAATTAGGCCTCAATTTTTAATTAGGATGGAGGGAGGAAACCTTGAGCCATCAAAACCAGTCACCTGGATGATGTACTTCCCGGGAGCTAAGTCGGATATCGAAAATTCAGACCCAAAACGCCCCGTTTTTACCAACTGCTTTTGACCGTCGATGTTAAAAATTTCAACCGTGTAGTATTCAGATTTTGATGAATTAAGAATGCTTAAATTGTTGTGTGCGGGATTTGGGGAAATAATTAATTCTTCTCGATTTTCGCTTTCAGAATCGGATAATGGCGAATTACCATTTGCGTCAATTTTCAAAAGGTAAGAGTCAACTGAATTCAAACTAAAATACCGCTGAACGGCAACAAAAACAAAGGTTTCCCCTTTGCTGTTTATGAAAAAAGGCACGCCGGCATTTATTCTACAATTAAAATACAAAGAGGGAATTCCAAACCATAAGATTGGGTGATCCACAGTTTTCTGACCATTACTATTGAAGTATTTTAGCCTGTGAAAGGTCATGGTATCATTACCGCTGTTTAGCAATAAGTTTTCCCAAGAAAGGGTAAAGTAGCCCTTGCTTCCATTTAGACTTAGGAATTCAACCGCTGGGTAAGGATTGCCAATATCCTTATTGAAAAGATTACCGGAAGTCTGATAGGTCTCTACTTGACCATTCTCCAGAGAGGTGTAGGTGTACGTTTTGTTGTATTGAAAGCTATTGTAATCATAGGAATAGGATTCCGACATTAGAGAAAGCTCCTGCTTCGAATTCAGCGAGAGGCTCTTATTTCGGTCATTAGACAGACTATCGATTAGGGTGAAATTTCGGTCAAAAGACACAAATAATACATCCTCTATTCCTGCCGTGTATTTAAGTAATAGGAAGTGGTCATTATTTTGTGCAGTGGAGCCATATCTACTCCAAAGAACAAGGCTATCTACAGCTGGGAAATAATCATTTTTTATTGATAGGACAAGGCTATCTAAGTTATACCTGTAGATTTCAGACCCATCAGCGCCAGAGATTAAAACCAAATCGTCATTCGACTGGCTAAGTACATCATTATCGGTAAATCGATTTAGGGAGATCTGCGTTCTTGGCAGGTCAAAATGCGTATATCCAACTTTCCGCCATTTTTCTAGCCCCAATGAATCAAAAGCTACAATAGTTGGTGGATTTGAACTGGCACTGGGAATGAGTTGTAAGTAAAACCCTTGCTGACCTAGAGAACGGGCATACACATTGGAAAGCAAAGGTTCCCCTGCAATTAAACTTGAAACATTGGTTTCGCTTTTCTTCTGTAAAGTATTAAGATCATATTCAAATAAATAGGCTAGGGTACCAGATTGTCCTCCTGATTGATAGGGTACTGACGAATAGACGAATACTGCATTGTCGTTGAAGTAGGCAAAATCAGATAAAACTCCGTTGAAAGAAGCACTCGTGCTATCTGGTGTAATTCTGACTAAATCCCCCTGGCCATTTAGGGGGAAAAAGAATAGAAAGGGGCATATAAGGATTATTCTTAACAAACTAAGGTTTTTGGATATCTGTAGAATTCCTTAGAATCCCACTGAGTACCACCGGCATCGGAAAGGTAGAGACTATTTGTCAAAACAAAAATGCCGCCGCGATAAATCAATGGGGCTTTTATTCGGTGCCAAGAATATGAATAGGATGCACAGAAGTACTTAATTATCGATGCTAATTAAGGTTATGAAATTCCGGTATGTTTTATCTTGAATTTTAACTTGATAAAAGTATACCCCAGAGGGTAAGTTTCGTGGCGACCAACATTTAGATGGATCTGCAGACTTGTATACAACTGTCCCATTTCTGTTGTAAGCTTCAAAGGAAAAGCATCGAGTGTAACTTGCCAATGAGCTAAAACATAATTCATCATTTACTCCATCGCCATTTGGAGTCATCACATTAGGGAAGATAAGGTCATGGAAGTTATCCGAATTGTCTAATATGATTGCGGTGTCTTTTTGAAACACGCAAGAATCTTTAATCACCTCCAAGCTTATAAAAAGGGAATCCTTTGGGTTTATAATTCGAATTTTTGGCTCGGTGTAATAATGGCCATTTATAAACCACTTAATCGAGTCGTAATCAAAACTATTCGGTGCTAAATCAAATTCAATGCTTTTGCCCGTACAGTCACCAAGAAGATTTGCTCGTATCGGATAGGTTGCAGCTTTTTTTCTTATTCCAAATGAAAAATCAGCTGAACAGCCATCTAAATCCTGGATAGATATCAGTTTAAATCCTTTGGTCAAAACTGAGGCTTTCAGAAGTAAAAAGGGAGAATTGGCGTTGGTGGTATCCAGCCAACTGCTATCAGTGGTGGACACTTGCCAAACATTATCGATTGTTTCCCGGGGGACAATTTTTATACTATCACTAGAGCAAATATCAAGAGTATCACCTCTGTTGAGGCTAATTAGTTGGTCGTTTATAAAAACAGAAAAGCTTGACCTTTCTTTCCTTCCCCATTTAGATAAATTGGCCCCAAAATTGCCAAAACTGCTGTTAATAGTGCTTTGTCCGGAGTCATTGTATGTATAGAGATAGCCTAATATTTGCCTACCAGTTATAATCGAGTCCGTATTTCCCACTTTATAATTGATATAAGAAAAAGCGGGATCATTATTATTAACCTTAAATCCTTGTATAGCACTATTATTTACTTTGACCTGTGAGGTGTCAACTGATTTACAATTAATCTGGACCATCACATTGGTATTGGCAAGATTTGGGATCCTTGGAATATGAATTGAATCAGCGCCATTACTATCACCCAGAATATTCCAAGAGAAGCTGCTAAATTCATTAGAGTTTTCTTTGAAAATGAAGGATGTTTTTAATGATGCACCCAAAACCCGTATTGGATTACTAGCACTTATATAAATGTCACTTCTTAACACGGTGTCTAATCTCTCGTTTTTCGAGAATAATCGAGTAGCCCCATTAATTGTAACAAGAGTACTGTCTTCACTTGAAAAAACGCTTATGTTTTGTCCTAAATAGCCTTCAATTGGACCAAAATGGAAAGTAGAATCAACTTGATCGTCATTTACGTGATCCTCAGTTAAATAAACAGTGGAAATGTAGGTTTGGTGCTGCCCGGGATTGGAGGTATTTAGATAATAGTCATTGTTCCCTTCGAGATATGATATTTTAAGTCTATTGCTATTGGTTGAAAAAACCTGTGATTTATTGATGAGGTTTGGATAGGAAGCGTCGAATCCTGTTAAATAATAAACTTCTCCTAGATTGAGCTTTATGGTATCCGTATCTCCAACATTTTGCACCACCGTTGAAGTAAAGAAATCTGTAAACCTTCCCCCATAATTTATTACGATTTCGGTTGAATCCTCTCCAGCTATTAAAGCAAAAACACCTACCAAATGGGGGCTTCCACCATTGGGGTTTCTAGTAAGCAATTCGTACCTGTAGCTACTACCGGGACTAAATAGTTGATAATCTAGATCATTTGATTTAGAAATCGGTACTAGACAAGTTAATTCTGTGTCTCTAAGCTGCTCTCTCGAAATATCAAATGATGAGGAGCCATTCCAGGACCTACTTATTCCATTTCGGAGATGAGATGACCTATAAACTGATATATCTTTTGAACTAACTAAATGAATTCCGTGCCTTAATATACTATCGTAGAAAAAGCCCTTAAACTCAGGCAAGTCTACTTGATGCTGTCCAAGAGGCCAAATAGTATCGAAAATTGCTGTTCCTCCTGAACTTATCGAAATGCAAGTGGAATCATACGTTTTAATAAAATAGCTTGCATTTATTTTTCCAATTGAACTATCCGGGAAAACGTTTCGGTCACCTTGGGTGGTAAATCCGGGAAATATAACATCAACAAATTCCTTCCCGGGCCTAATTTGTCCGACTGCATTTAAAGCCAAAGCAAGATTGATTAGGAGCGTCAATCCTATTTTAATGGAGATTGACATTCTTTTCTCGGGCTTTTTACTTTTTAGTAGGCTTTTTAAAATCAACGGTTAGGTTCCCAAAATTAGAAGCGATTAAAAATAGAATAATCTAATAAAACTAGAAGAACAAAAAAGCCGCAGCGATTACTCACTGCGGCTTTTTTTTCGGTGCCCAGAACAGGATTTGAACCTGCACGGCCATAAGGCCACCACCCCCTCAAGATGGCGTGTCTACCAATTCCACCACCTGGGCTCTTTGCTTAGAGGCTGGGAACAAGGTTCTTCAGCATAAGCTCAGTAAAGAAAAAAGCTCCGAGAACGGAGCTTTTTCGGTGACTCAGCAGGGGCTCGAACCCTGGACCCTCTCCTTAAAAGGGAGATGCTCTACCAACTGAGCTACTGAGTCTTTAATACCCCTTTGTTTTGGGGCTGCAAATATAGGGGCAATCTTTTAATAAGACCAAAGGCTTTTGTGAAAAAATTGCAGTCAAATTGTAATGCTTTCCTCTAGGAGTCTGCATTCCCTTTATTCGCAGTAATTTAGCCGCATGAAAATTTCTTTACTTGGTTATATGGGTGCCGGGAAAACAAGCCTCGGTCAGCAATTAGCCCTTCATCTGCAAGTGCCTTACCTTGATCTTGATCATATTATTGAGCAAAAAAGTGGGGAAACGGTTTCGGAGCTAATCTTAAACAGGGGAGAACTATACTTTCGCAAACTGGAACGAGAGGTATTAGAGGAAACTCTGGCGAAGGATTCCTTCGTTCTTGCTCTAGGCGGTGGCACGCCCTGCTATTATGATAATATGGAGCTAATCAATCGCTCCAGCATGAGTGTATATCTAGAGCGGTCGGTAAAAGACCTTTACGAGATTTTGGCCAAGGATCGACGAGAACGACCGCTAATTGCCCATTTGTCGGACAGTGACCTGCAGGAGTTTATTGCGAAACACCTGTTCGAACGCCGGGAGTTTTACGAGAAAGCGATTTTTAAGGTTCCGCAAAAACAAAAGGAACTCCCCGAACGTATGGATAGCATACTCCAATATCTCGCATGAAGGAACAGATTGAATTACTCCAGAATATCATCTCCGAACGCCGTAGCTTAAAGCCAGCGGATTATACTGGGGAAACAGCGGACGACCAGCTTATCGAGCAAATTCTCGCCCAGGCCAATTGGGCGCCTAGCCATGGTTATACTGAACCTTGGCGCTTTGTGGTCTATAAGGGAGAGGCTCTTAAACGTTTAGGTCAGTTTTTAGCCAATTATGACCAAGCAGACCCCTCGGCAGAAGGCTTTAATTCCATGCGATATGAACGTAAGCTCAGCAGCCCTCAGCAAGCCTCGCATATCATAGGTATTGCTTATTTACCCGGAACAAATCCTAAAATCCCCGAGGTGGAGGAAATTTGCGCTACCGCCATGGCGGTGCAGAATATGTGGTTAATGGCTCATACTTTAGGACTCGGATCCTATTGGAGCACCGGCAAAGCTGCTTTTAGCCCAGAGCTTAGAGATTATATGGGATTTGATGAGCGCCATAAACCCCTCGGATTGTTCTATATCGGTAAGCCTAATCGCGATAACCCTCAGGGTAGAAGGATTAGTGGGATTGAAGCTAAGGTGCGCTGGGAAGACTAGGGGTATTTCCCGCCTAAACCAATTGGCATAATATTCGTTTACCTTATGCCTCCACCAATATCGCTTCCTATGCTCAAGCTCAAACTCCTGATTGCCGTTTTTACCTGTTTTGTAATCAGTGATTTACAAGCCCAATACGGTTCGAGCCCATTCGAAACCAAGGCGGTAAACCACCTATACTTCACGGTTGGTGGTTCGGCTCAAGGTTTATCGCAATCCCTCGGATATGCCTTTCAGGCTTACAATTTCCAGATAGGTTTGGAACAGCATTTCGCGCAATTTGAGCCCATTCGTATTCTGGTTTTTACCGGACGTCCATTAACTAGGGTAAATGCCGCGCATCTAACCTTGGGCTTGGCAGGGGAATGGAGAAGCTTATATGGTCGAACACAAATAGGCTTGGGCCCAGGCCGACTAGAAGAAGCTTACTTACGACGGTCAAATCCCGGTACAATCTTGTATAACGAGGAGTGGGCCTTGGAATATAACTGGCTGCTTTCTTATCAATTCAAAATAGAAGGAGGCATTCAATCAAAACACATAGGTTTTGGACTATTCTTCGCCAACTCAGCTGTTTCCAATTATAGCATTTACACTACGGGTATAGTCTTTAGCGGACGTTTTTAAGGCCAAATCAAAATTTAAAAGCTAAATTTTTCTGGGCACTGATTTAAGCACAAATTAAGTCCCTAATCATACAATACACCGGCTGCCGCTAACCACTTGGCTTGAACCATTTTCCATTTAGCCTCGGTTTTATAAAGCTTAATTTGACTATCAATAAACTTCAGTTCACGGGAGTTTACCAGGAAGAGGGAGCTTTCCCCATTTCGGAATTTTATATTTTCCGCCTCTAGAAGACGCCGGTAGTTATCAACCATCAAACGGGCATTTTGCAATTGTTGGCCTACTAAATTTACCTCAGCTTCCAGGGCCTGAACCTTATTCTGGATTTCCAATTGCTTCAAGTCAAGGGCTAATTCATTTTCCTGAATTTTAACCTTGGATTTCAGGACTTCACCACGCCCTTTGCGCACAAACAGCGGAAAGCTTGCACTCAAGCCCCAAGTGTAATTGTCCGGCGAGTATTGGGCGAAAAAGTCGCCCTGAGTGGGTTGATTCAAGAACTTATAGTTCACCGTCAATTCGGGTTTCAGTAATTCTTGATTTAATCTACGTTCTATGTCCAAGCGCTCAATTTTCAATTCATAGGTGCGTAAGGCAGGATGCTCCGCATACCAATCCTGAGGGAGAGTAATCAGACTTCCTTGCATGCTGAACTGAGGATATACACTACCGCTTATCACTAAAGGTAGGGTGCCATCCATCCATAAATAACTATTGACATGGTTTCGCTTATGAATAAATTGGGCTTGTGCTCCTTGCAAGCTGATGCGACGATCTTGCACTTGGATGGCAGATTCTAGGGTGTCGACCAGTGGCCGATCACCTACCAGGGCGGCCTGCTTAACGCCTTCAAAGCGAATAATGGCTTGGTCTAAGGCTTCTTGATACACCCTCAATTCCTGATAGCCGGTATACCAATCCCAATAGGCCTCTAGGGCTTCGAGCAATAAGTCGTTTAAGGCCAAATCGATTTCATAATCTGCCGCTTCAACTAGCAGTCGTGCTTGCTTCAGGGCGGCTCGACGTTCATCTATGAACAAACCTTGTCCCAAAGTCCAGCTGAGGTCTCCGTACCACAAACCGCTGGCTGGAACCGTGTTCTGATTATTCAGGAAAACACCATCATTCAGTTCATATCCAGCCTTAGCTTTCAAGCCGTACCAAGCGGGAATTTCCAGCCCTGAATTTTGTAGCGTGTAATACTCTGATTCCTTAAAACGCTTCTGATCGACCTCAGAAAAGAGTTTGGGATCAAAATTACCGCTCGCCTTTAGCTTCTCCGCCCTTGCTCTTTCGCGGATAAGGCGCGCTTGTTCCGCCATCGGGTGATGCCGTTGAACAATACTTAAAAAAGTATCCACGGGCAAAGCCACCTCGAGGGACCCGGTTGATTGAGCCACTAAAGAAACAGGCAGCAGCCAAAGCAGGGCGGCCCAAAGGCTATATCTACTTTTTCTTTTCATCAGCTGCATCATTAGGCGCTTTATCGATATTTTCAGGAAGGTAGAAATCGGCGGGGAAGCCATTGATTTGTCGCCAAATCTCATACCAGATGCTTACATCATTGAGGAGGGCAAAGGTTTTTGCACCCGCTCCCGGACGCACCCCTTCTGGCCAGGGCGCAGCATCAGGATCTGGAGCTACTAAAATCCGGTACATGCCATTGTCGCTGGTGAAATTATCGATTGCCACAATGCGACCACCGAAGGTACCCACTGATACCCCTGGCCAACCACTAAAGAAGATAGCGGGCCAACCATCAAATTGAATCCGAACTTCCTCACCCACGTGCATCAGCGGATAGTTGAGGGGCCGTACATACATTTCAATGGCCAATTCATAATCGGCAGGCATGATGGTGACAATCTTTTCACCCTCTTTAACCGTCTCACCAATACCGGTTTTAACCGCTTTCGTGATAAAGCCATCCTGGGGGGCGGTTAAGTAGTACTGACTGGTTCGCACCGCGTAGTTACTATACTGATTTTTAAGCTTACTAACCTCGGCGTCAGTCCCGTACATGGAGCTAAGGGTGGCAAAGCGCTCACTCTTGGCCTTCGAAATCTTTCCGTCATATTCCGCACCAACTGCATTGTAGTTAACTCGAGAGTTGATTAGCTCATTTCTAGAAGCTAGTAATTTACTCTCTTGTGCTACCCGCTTCGCGATACTCTCTTGGAGTTTCTGTCGACGCTTTTCTAAATCGGTTCGAGAATACAGTCCTTGAGAGAAGAGGGTATCCATCCGCTGCATTTGCGCTTTGGCGATGTCTTCATTGGTCTGTGCGGCAATAAGATCAATGGAATCGGCAACCACCTTCAGTTTGCTAATGCGAATCTTATTAATGGCCTGCTCTAACTTAAGGGCCCGATTATCAATCAAGGCCGTAATCTGATCTTCCAAAGCAGAGGCCTTTTCGCTGTAGTTTTCGCGCGAAAAGTTTTTCGACTGAATCTGTTCATCAGTTCGCTCTAGCAGTTTGGGGTCGAAATAGTCGTTCTTAATCTCCGACATAAAGAGCAAGGTATCGCCCTTTTTCACGAAGTCACCTTCTCGAACATACCAGGATTCGATTCGTCCGCCAATTACAGATTGTACGGTTTGAGGACGCTTTTCAGGTTCCAAGGAGGTAACGTAGCCTTTAGACCGCACATTCTGAGTCCAGGGGAGGAATAAGGCGCCAATTAAAACCACGAAGAAGGCAATGTATAAGCGCTTGCGGCTCTTACGTAAACTCGCTTCGTCGAGAAATACCCGTATGCTGGAATACTTTCGGCGATCAATCTTATTGGATACCGAATTTTCAGGAGAGATATTTAACATGGCAGGTCGTTTTTAAGTTCTTCGTAGCTTCCTTCTTGGACAATTCGTCCTTGATCTAAAACTATGATGCGATCCATACGCTTTAAGGATTCATGGTTAGTGGTGGCCATGATAACCGACTGTCCGCAGTCAAAGCAGAGGTAATCCATCCATTTGGTGCGCGTCTCTTCATCAACATCAAACCAATTATCTTCAAGTAATAAGAGGTTGTGGGTGCCGGCCAGACTGCGCGCCATGAGAATTCGGTTCCGGGTGCTGCTTGCCAGGCCTAAACCGCCAGTGGGTAGATCGGTGTAAATACCATTGGGTAGGTCCTCCACGAAATCCTTAAGACCTACAAGCTCTAGCAGTTTGATGACCTCCTTTTCATCCACACTTTGTCGGCGCAAACTGATATTATCTAAGATTGATGCTTCGAAGAGTTCTTCTTGACGAAGGTTGTCTCCAATTAGGCTGCGTAAAGTCTCTAAACGGATTTTGGAGTGCGGAATGTCGTTGTACATCAAGCTTCCGGAGTAGGTGTCGAATAAGCCGGCGATCAGTTGCAGAAGGGAGGACTTCCCACTCGACATGGTACCGGTGATGCCGATTTTTTGTCCGTGCTGGATTTCTAAATTCACATCTGATAAAATCCGGTGTCCCCATTGCGGAGAATCCAAATTGAGGTTTTTGAGTTTTACCTTGAGCTTATCATCGCTTTTGAGCTCATATTGCTCATCCTCATCATGATTTTCCAATTCGAGGTCGGTTACTGCCCCTAGTTTTTCCAAACCGGTAAGAACATCATAAATGGTTTCGATACTGTAAACCAGTTTTTCAACCGAGGAAATGATTTGCACAATTACAATCTCCGCGGCCACAAACTGCCCAATGTTCATTTGCTGATCGAAAACCAAAAGCCCTCCTAGGAGCAGCAGACCTCCCGCAATCAGTACTTTAAAGAATATGAGTGAAGAGTATTGGCGCACCAATACCGAGAAGTGTGAGCGTCGTGATCGCAGGTAATTAGAACTTAATTTGTCCGTGCGATCCATTGGTAGAGAGGTGCTCCCCGCCATTTTAAAGGTGGATAGGTTTCGACCTAATTCCTCTAACCAGGATACTACCTCATATTTATTTTGACTCTCCTGAAGACTTGTTTCCAAACCTCTGCGTGAAGTAAGGCGGAAGAAAATCATCAAGACAAAAATCAAGAAGAAGCCAAAGGCAATAAAGAATGGGTGATACAAGGACAGTAAGATTAATCCGAACAGGATTTGTAGACTGGCCACCGAAAAGTCGAATAGGAGTTTATACAAGCCCTTTTGCACCGTTAGCACATCAAAAAAACGGTTGATTAACTCCGGGGGATAGTAATTTTTAAGTGCGCTAAGCTTTAATCGCGGTATTCGATAGGCAAATTCCAATGAGGCATTTACGAACAAGCGCTGCTGAATCCGTTCCGCAACACTTAATTGGAAGATTTGAAATATCCCGGCTAAAGCGAGGCCGATTAATACGACAACTACCAATACCACCCAAGCGGTAGAGGTCGTTCCACTTTGAATCAGGTTAATAATCGCCTGGATTCCCAAGGGGATGGAAAGCGATAGGAGTCCGTTGAATAAAGCGTAAACGTAGATGTTTATAATGTCCTTACGCTCGGTAGCTAACAGCTTCCAAAAACGCTGTAGGGGTAATTTAGGATCTTTTAGGGCCATAGTTAATTATGCTACTGGTCATGGTTTCAATGAAATGAATCAGATGTTCGTCTTGATTTGCGATATCCGTCATGGATGGCATATGCTCGGCAAAGAACTTCTGAAAGTGATTTACCTCTAAAAGGGTAGAGGCTAAAGTCCTGGGATGTTGGAAGTCGGAATTAATACCGGAAATAATCCTCACCAGTCGTTCGATTAAGTTTTTATAATTTTTAAAGTAACCGTCTTTGTTTTCTTGATCGATCTCCTTGGTTAAGAAGGCTTTGGATGACTCAGATATGACAATGCGTTGCAGCTTCTCCTCGTTTACATGGGAGAAATTTTGATCTTGTTTCACCGTTTCGCATATGACTAGAATGCTATTTCGGAGCTGCTCTTCACAAGCGGAAACATTGGCGGTCGCGAAGGCCACCTTGTATTCCAACCAGGCCCAATACCAAGAAACGAGATATAGCAAAAGCTTGTGCTTATTCTCGAAATAACGATATATCGTGCTTTCCGGTGATCCTACCGCGGCTCCTAATTTCTTAAAGGTAAAGCTCTCGAAACCCAATTCTTCAATCAGAATAATACTCTGCTCCACAATTCGAAGTCCCAATTCTGAGCTCTCCGGATCCTTTACATACAGCTGATCAGGAATCTGAATCTTTATGTTGTTAAGTAACTCTCGCATGTATCATATTTTCATTCGCAAATATAATAGTAATACTATCGAAACTATGTGTTTTTATTTTTGTTCACGCTCCAAAGGTTTTTTTTGACATTTTTAGCGAACCAAAAACAAAGCATCCATGGATTTATTTTCCATTTTCGCCGTATTGTCCTGTTTAGCAGCACTTTTCGCTTATTTAAACACCCGATTTTTAAAGCTCCCCTTCACCATTGGTTTGATGATTTTAGCCATGGTTTTCACTATTGGGGTGATCGGCTTAGGTCATATTTTCCCCGATTTGCTAAGCGAATCCAAGGAAATCATTAGCAGTTTGGATTTTAAATCCTTGCTTTTAGATGTTATGCTGAGCTTTTTACTTTTTGCTGGAGCCTTACATACAAAGTTGGATGCCCTTCAACGCAATCGTGGTCCAATATTGATGCTAGCCACTTTGGGAGTGATTATCTCGGCTGGTCTGATTGGCTTAATGACCTACCTACTTTTAGATGGAATGGGATACACGATCGATTTTATCTACTGTTTAATATTTGGTTCGATGCTGGCTCCCACGGATCCCATCGCGGTCCTAAGTATTTTGAAGGAAGCTAAGGCTCCCAAAAATTTGGAGGTAAAAATTGTCGGAGAGTCTCTGTTTAATGATGGAGTAGGAGTGGTGGTATTTCTTGCTTTGGTTGCTCTGGCAGCAAATTCGCAAGGTGAATACGGTCCATCTGAGGTAGCCTTGCTATTTCTGGAAGAAGTTGGAGGTGGTATTGCTTTGGGCCTATTAGGTGGTTTCATTGCCTTTCGGCTGATGCGTACTATCAATCACTACGAAACAGAGGTGATGATAACTCTGGCCTTTGTGATGGGTATGTACAGTCTTGCTTCTAGTTTGCATTTTAGCGGCCCCCTGGCGGTTGTGGTAGCAGGTTTGTTTATAGGAAATCATTCTCCGGATGGGGCCTGGAGCGAAGAAACACAACGCTATATTGACAAATTCTGGGAATTGTTGGATGTTTTGCTAAATGCCATTCTTTTTGTCTTAATCGGCTTGGAGCTCTTGGTGGTGGATTTACGTGCCGAATACGTGGTTTTAGGTCTTATAGCTATTCCCATTGCCCTTATTGCGCGATACTTGGCCGTATTAGGACCGGTAGAATTTTATAAAAAGCGATTAGAATTTGTTCCAAAAACAGCCTTCCTGCTTACCTGGGGAGGTATTCGAGGCGGAATTTCCATTGCTTTAGCCCTAAGTTTGGAAGCCGATATGCACCGGGAGCTTTTTTTAAGCATGGCCTACATTGTGGTCGTGTTCTCTATCGTGGTGCAAGGCTTAAGTCTTTCCTCGGTGCTTAAGAAACTCCTTTAATGCCATTGAACAAAGTCATGCTTTAAGCCTTTATCTGTTATGGAATCCCAGGAATTAGAGCAGAAGATTAAGGCCCAGTTAGGCAGGGCTTCGGTGGATAAAAAACATGCCTGGCGATATCCCGTGCTGGCTACTATGGGGCTTAAGGGACCCGAGCAAAGAACGGTGGTCTTGCGTCAATGGGAGGCCCAAGCCTGGACCTTGCGTTTTTATACAGATTTACGCAGTAATAAAGTATCTGAATTGCAAGTGAATCCTAAATGCGCTCTTTTATTCTATGATCCTCGTAAACATAGTCAGCTAAGGTTAAAAGGGGAGATGGTGATTGATTATCAGAATGAATTAAGTAATTCCCTTCTAGAGAAATTACCGGAACATGCCTTGCGCGATTACCAGAGTTCCATAGCCCCTGGGCAAAGCCTAAATTCAAACTCTACAGTTGATTCCTTGCAAACACATTTCTGTCTCCTTAGCTTCCATTGGGATCACCTGGATTATCTCGAATTAAGACCCGATAAACATCGACGATTTAAAGCTGAAAGAGGTGTGAATCGGCATCATTGGCAAGAAGTACAAGCCTAGTCAAATTGCTCTAAGAAGCTTTCTAATTCGCGATCCTTCATGTACCTTCTGAAACATGCCTGAACGGAAATAAGGAACTCGTAATCATTTAATTGATTCATATTTACGGGCACGTATTTGCAGTAAAACATGAAGGCTTCTAGTTCATCTTTGCTGAGACCGGTCATGCGGATTACCGCCTGACGATTATTGGATTCCTCTAGTTTTTCGCGATAGGCATCTTCACTTTTCAATTGCGCCAGTTTGCGAAGCTGACGAGGCTTTGAACCAAACAAGTTGTATAGATATTCGGCCGGGTTATCCAGACCGGCCTTAATGATTAATGGATCGCGAATTTCATCATTCGAGGGAATTTGCGGTTTACGAAGTTTAATTTCCTTGGGCTTGTTTGTGGTGAGCTCGTAGCTGAAAACACTTACTTCTTCCAGCAGATAATTCTGTTCTTCCATGGCTACCAGAACCTCCTTGATTTGCACCGAATCACTGTTGTAGATGAAATAGAAGTATTTATAAGCGATGTTCGAAAAGATGATGGTATCACCTAGTATCAAATCCATTTCATAATAGCCGTTTTCATCGGTTACAGTACCATTTAGGCTACGCTTATTAATCACATGTACCCCTGGCACTGTTTCCTTACTGTGGCCATCTAGAACCCAACCGTCTAATACTTTTAGACTTGTATCGCTTTGTGCATAAAAGGAAGGGGCAAGCAGAATTAAGCCTAGAATGTATAAAAGTGAGCGTGTATCTTTGAAGTTTCGCTTCATGTTCATCATAACGCTACGAAAATAGGTTTATGTCAGACGATAAGAAAGTCATTTTTTCAATGAGTGGGATTACCAAGACCTACTCTCAAAACAACAAAACGGTTTTAAAGAATATCTATCTCTCCTTCTTCTATGGAGCTAAGATTGGTATTTTAGGTTTAAACGGTTCTGGTAAATCTACCTTATTGAAGATTATTGCTGGGATTGAGAAGAATTACCAAGGCGATGTAGTTTTCTCTCCTGGATATAAAGTAGGCTACCTAGAACAGGAACCTGAATTGGATGAGTCCAAAACAGTGATTGATATCGTTAAAGAAGGAGCAGCGGAAACCGTGGCTATTCTTGACGAGTACAATAAAATCAACGATGACTTCGGATTGCCAGAGGTTTATGAAAACCCGGACAAAATGGAGAAGTTAATGGCTCGTCAGGCGGAGCTTCAGGATCAAATCGATGCCCTTAATGCTTGGGAGTTGGACACCATGCTCAATCGGGCGATGGATGCTTTGCGCTGTCCGGAGCCGGATACTCCAATTTCTGTTCTTTCCGGAGGTGAGCGCCGAAGAGTGGCACTTTGTCGATTATTAATCCAGCAGCCGGAAATTCTGCTGCTTGATGAGCCTACCAACCATTTAGACGCGGAGTCTGTTCTTTGGTTAGAGCAGCATTTACAACAATATAAAGGCACCGTAATCGCGGTAACTCACGACCGTTATTTCCTAGATAATGTGGCCGGCTGGATTTTGGAATTAGACCGCGGGGAAGGAATTCCTTGGAAAGGTAATTATAGCTCATGGTTAGATCAGAAATCTAAACGCTTAGAGCAAGAGGAGAAGCAGGCCAGCAAGCGCCGGAAAACTCTGGAGCGAGAGCTCGATTGGGTGCGTATGAGTCCCAAAGGTCGTCAGGCCAAAGGCAAGGCGCGTCTAAATAATTATCAAAACTTGCTCAATCAAGAGCAGAAGGAGCGCGAAGACAAGCTTGAGATATTCATTCCCAATGGGCCGCGTTTGGGGACCAATGTAATTGAAGCCCAGAAGGTTAAAAAAGCCTTTGGTGATAAATTGCTCTATGATGATTTAAATTTTGATTTACCCCCAGCGGGAATTGTTGGAATTATTGGTCCAAATGGGGCTGGTAAGACCACCATATTCCGCATGATTATGGATCAGGAGAATCCTGATGCTGGTTCCTTCGGAGTGGGAGAAACAGTTAAGATATCTTACGTGGATCAGAGTCATAAAGATCTTCTCCCCGAAAAGAGTATCTATGAAGCAATCTCTCAGGGCGATGAAGAAATTATGGTGGGTGACCGGAAGATCAACGCTCGTGCTTATTTGAGTCGCTTCAATTTTGGCGGATCCGATCAGAGCAAGAAAATCGGTACCCTGTCCGGTGGAGAAAGAAACCGTTTGCACCTTGCAATGGCCCTCAAGGAAGGAGGTAATGTATTGCTTTTAGATGAGCCAACTAACGATTTAGATGTCAATACCTTAAGAGCACTAGAAGAAGGGCTCGATAATTTTGCTGGCTGCGCCGTGATTATATCACACGACCGTTGGTTCCTGGATCGAGTTTGTACCCATATTCTTGCGTTTGAAGGTGACTCAAATGTTTATTACTACGAAGGTGGTTTTAGCGATTATGAGGAAAATAAGAAAAAGCGCTTGGGAGATTTGGAACCTACCCGTATTAAGTATCGCAAACTTCTTAAGGACCAGTAGTGTGGAAAAAACTACAGTACCGATTTAAAGTTTGGCGAGCCGCTTTACAACCTAGCCAAGCCATTACTGATGTGGATCAAATCCCATTAGTAGTGGCTTCGGTGTTTAAGGACGAAGCTCCTTTTTTACAAGAGTGGCTTGATTACCATATCGCGCAAGGGGTAGAGCGGTTCTACCTAGCGGATAATTTTAGTTCCGATGACCTTCATTCGGTTCTAGGCCCTTATATCAGCCGGGGGCAGGTAGTTCTGGTTCAAACCTCTTCCTCGGATATGAATGCCCGAATTCAGGCCAATGAGCTTAATGCTTTACTGGAATTGATTGAAAATGAGATGGGTAATAAGGTATGGGTAGCGGTAATCGATGTAGATGAATTCCTGTTCCATCAAGAGGCTGTGCCATTAAAGCAATTTTTGAAAGACTTTAAAGATCAGAAACTTGCCGCAGTGCTAGTTAACTGGATGATGTTTGGCACATCCCATCTTTCGGAATTAGACCCTAAACAATCCATGTTAAGTCAGCTTACCTGGCGAGCGCATCATAGCTTAGGGGAGCATAAGATGGTTAAGCCTATTCTTTACCTAGCTAATTGTGCGGGGTTTTTCGAAGGTCCTCATTTGCCGATACCTAAAAAAAATGCTGGTTTCAAGCATGGTAATAATGTCGACTACAATGCGGGTAATCCAATGATTATTCATGAGCCAATTCGTTTAAATCATTACTGGTACCGCTCCGAGAGTTATTATGAGAATTTTAAGCGTGCTAAACGTCGGGCTTTTGGTGATGAAAGATCTGGTCAAAGGGAGGCCGATCATATCCGCGCCTGTAATTATGAGCAAGATGACTCAATTTCGCGCATATGGCCCCCTAAATAAGCTGGAAAGCTCGTTAATAACTAATCTGGCCTGGCGATAGCTTGCCACCCTAAGACTGTAAATTTGGAATATGAGTCCAGCAGAAGCCTTGTCGAAGATTGAAGCTCTCAGGAAGGAGCTCGATCATCATAATCACCTTTACTACATTGAAGATGCGCCTAGCATAAGTGATTTTGAGTTTGACCAACTCTTGGAGCAACTTCAGAAATTAGAGAATGAATTTCCACAGTTTGAGGATCCGAATTCACCCTCAAAGCGCGTGGGTGGTACTGTCACTAAGGATTTCCCTACTAAGCCGCATAAATATCCCATGCTAAGCTTAAGTAATACCTACAACCAAGAGGAGCTAGAAGATTACTTAAATCGGACGAAAAAGGCTTTGGGGGATGAGGAAATTGAATACGTCTGTGAATTGAAATATGATGGGGCGGCCATTAGCATTACCTACCAAAATGGTGAGTTGGTGCAAGCTTTAACCCGCGGAGATGGCAGTCAGGGCGATGAAATCACTAATAATATTAAGACCATTGCCAGTGTGCCTTTGCGTTTACGGGGCCAAGGATATCCATCTGAATTTGAAATTCGTGGGGAGGTTTTCATGCCCCTAACGGGATTTGCCGAACTCAATGCCAAAAGACTAGCTGAAGAGCTGGAACCTTTTGCTAATCCTCGTAATTCGGCTTCTGGTTCCTTAAAGATGCAGGATTCTTCCTTGGTAGCAGAGCGCCCCTTAGACTGTTTTCTCTATTTCGTGATGCAAGAGGACAGGATGTACGACAAGCACTACGATGCGGTAGTTGCAGCCGGGAATTGGGGTTTTAAAGTTCCCAAAGTGGAGAAGAACTATCTCCGAAAGGCTAAGACCAGTCAAGAGATATTCGATTTCATTAATCACTGGGATCAAGCCCGCCACGATTTGCCTTTTGAGATTGATGGTATAGTGATTAAGGTGAATTCGTATGATCAGCAAGAAAAGCTCGGAGCAACGGCAAAAAGCCCTCGCTGGGCCATAGCTTACAAGTTTAAGGCAGAGCAACAGGAAACCGTTTTAGAATCAGTAAGCTACCAAGTGGGTCGTACGGGAGCGATAACTCCTGTAGCCAATTTAAAGCCAGTTTCCCTGGCGGGAACAACGGTAAAGCGCGCCAGCCTGCACAATGCGGATCAAATTGCCAAACTGGATTTAAGGATTGGCGATACCGTTTATGTGGAAAAGGGTGGTGAAATAATTCCTAAAGTGGTAGGAGTCAATTTTGCCAAGCGGCCGGAAGATGCCAAGGAATTCCATTATATAAGTCGTTGTCCCGAGTGCAACACCGAGCTCATTCGATTAGAAGGTGAGGCACTACACTATTGTCCTAATGAAAACTCCTGTCCACCTCAGGTTAGTGGTAGGATTCAGCATTTCATCAGCCGAAAGGCCATGGATATAGAAGGGATTGGGGGAGAAACGGTTGAACAGTTTGTGCAAGCGGGACTGATTAAGAATATCAGCGATTTATATCAATTGCGGGTAGAGGATATTTTACCATTGGATCGAATGGCAGAAAAATCAGCCCAGAACATCGTAGACGGAATTGCGAAATCAAGAGAAATTCCTTTTGAGCGCGTGCTGTTTGCAATTGGCATTCGCTATGTAGGGGAAACCGTGGCGAAAAAGTTAGCCCGTCATTTTGAGACTATAGCTGCTTTAATGGCGGCTAAGGAAGAGGATTTAATCGCGGTAGAAGAGATTGGTCAACGTATTGCCGAGAGCGTGGTTGCTTACTTTGCCGTTCCAGAGAACCGAGACATGGTAAGGCAATTGGAGAACTCTGGTTTGCAATTTGAAATAGTGAAACAGGAGGGAGGCAGTCAATCCCTCGAAGGCTTGAACATTGTTATAAGTGGCAATTTCAGCCGTTTTAGTCGCAAGGAGATTAAGGACCTTATAGATCTGCATGGCGGTAAGAACACAAGCTCGGTTTCGGCTAAAACCAGCATGATTGTGGCGGGTGAAGGTATGGGGCCTTCGAAGCGAAAAAAGGCGGAAGATCTAGGGGTAAAGATTATTGACGAGCACGAATTCGCAAATATGATTGGCCTATGAAGCTACTAGATTGGTACCGAGGTCGCCGGCTTCAAAGACTAAATTGGGAACGGGATTCTAATTATTTAGGCTGGGAGCAGAGTGATAGAATTGGAATTTATGTAGATGCAAGTCATCTGCCGAAAGGCGGCCTAAAAGCCTGGATTAACTTTCTGGAGGAACAGGGAAAGCAAGTTCAAGTCCTGAGCTATCAAGACGTGAAGCGAAAGGATTTGAATGCAAATTGGCCTTACCCTTGTATTTGTAAAGATGATCTAAATTGGCTTTCCTGGCCCAAAGGTCCTGATTTTCAAGAGTTCGTAAAAGTGGATTTTGATGTTCTATTTGATTTAAGCCATTCAGAATTAGCTCTCCATGAGTTGGTGGTAAAGCATAGCTCAGCCAAATTTAAGGTGTCTTTCTCCAAAGCTAAAGCAGCCTGGACTGATCTTATAGTGGAATGCGAAAAAGGCGGTTTTGCCGATTCGTGCCGCGAAGAAGTTTTAGCTTTGCTGAAATTTATAAACGCAAGCTAAATGTCGGAATTGAAAGGTACGGGAGTAGCATTGGTAACTCCTTTCGACAAAGACCTAAATATTGACTTCAATGCCTTAGAGCGCCATGTGAGTCATTGCATTGAGGGTGGAGTAAATTACTTGGTGGTAATGGGTACCACTGCGGAAAATCCAGTGTTAAGCAAGGAGGAGAAGCGGCAAGTGCTTGATGCCGTGATTGAGGCAAACAGCGGAAGGGTTCCGGTGGTTTATGGCGTCGGTGGAAATCACACTCAAGCCCTAGTAGGTGAATTACAGAGCTTTGATTTTACTGGAGTCACAGCTATCCTAAGCGTATCCCCCTATTACAATAAACCTACCCAGGAGGGTATCTATCAGCACTTCAAGACTTTAAGTGAGGCTTCACCGCTGCCGATTATCCTTTATAATGTTCCAGGAAGAACCGGTTCTAATATGTCTGCCGCTACCACTTTGCGTTTGGCACATGACTTTGACAATATTGTCGCGGTAAAAGAGGCGAGTGGCGATTTAGACCAGGTTATGAAGATTATTAATGGTCGACCCGAGGGTTTTTTGGTATTAAGTGGTGACGATAATATCACCTTACCGATGATCGCACTAGGAGGAGACGGGGTGATTAGCGTTAGCGGTCAGGCCTTTCCCGCGGTTTTCACCGAGATGGTAAATCAAGCTCTCGCCGGAAATTTTGAGGCCTCTCGTCCATTACATTATCGATTGTACGAGCTGACCAATATGCTTTTTGAAGAAGGTAATCCTGGGGGCGTGAAAATTGCGCTTGATTTACAAAGCATTATGGAGCCTTATATGCGTCAACCCCTTTGGCCGGTGTCGAAAGACTTGCGGGATCGAATGGAAGTGGAAATGAATAAGCAAGGCTTTCTATAGAAAATTGTAAACGATAGAATGAAGCCCCGCGCCTTTGGTAGCGGGGCTTTTCTTTTACTTCCGTAGATGTATTGACAAAAAATATTTACAAAATGTCATGTATTCTATACAATATGTAAAGTATATTTGACATTATGTATATGATTTTATACATTCACAAAAAATACGATGTACCATGACATTATTATTTCCTAATTACCTGAAGGGTTTAAGTCGCATCATTTTTTATGCAACATTCTTATTCGGAGTAATCTATCTCATATTCCTAGAGGGGGAGGACGACATTGAAAAGATCTTCACCTTTACCGTTCCGGCATTATTGAGCTCAGAAATATTTGGCCCGATGAAAACAGGCTTACATTGGATAGAGGCCATGTTCTTAGATGAAACGATAAGTATATTTATTGTGGTCTTCGGAATCTTGGCCGGATTTTCCAAGGAGCAGCATGAAGATGAGTTAATTGATAAAATGCGCAATGATAGTTTACGCTGGAGTCTATTCATTAATTATGGCATAATTCTTCTAACCGTCCTAGGAGTATACGGAGGCATTTACTTGAGCTTTTTGTTTTCACAATTGTTCCTGATTCTATTTCTGTTCAATTTGATTTTTGATATCAAATTGCTGCGTCACTATAAATCTGCCCGCCATGAAGAATAAGATTCGAGTATATCGCAGTGTCAACAAGGTGTCGCAACAGGATTTAGCTAAACGCCTAGACGTGAGTCGCCAGACTATTAATGCCATCGAAAACAATAAGTACTTTCCTTCCTTGGAACTGGCTTTGCGCATGGCGCAAATCTTCGAGTGCAAAGTGGAGGATCTCTTCGAACTTTAGGCCCTAACGGAAGAACCACCACAGGAAGAGGACAATAGCGATCAGCACAAAGCTGCCGATAGCCTCGAGTGAGAGTCCTTTTTTGGTGGTGGTGCTTTCTTGATCATCAGCCAGTACCAAAGACTTATTCCCATCAGGAGCGGTGCCCAGGCTTACCACAACCATTACGGCAATACTCACCACGAATAGAAAAATGGCATAGTGCAAGAAGTTCATCTCTACTAAGCGGCCAATCATTGACTCGGAATTTAATTGCCAATCCCCACTCTGACTTTTAAACTCCAGTACCAATCTACCAATCCCGAGTACAAAGCCGGTCCACAAGGCCGCCAAGGCTCCTTTTCCGTTGATTCGAGGGTAGAAGATACCCAGCAAGAAGGCAGCCGCGATGGGCGGTGATATATAGGCCTGAACACTTTGCAGGTATTTATAAATTCCGCCTCCCTCGGTGAGCGCTCGCATAAATGGAATCCAGGCTAAGCCAATGATTACCAGCACCACCGTGGCAATCCGTCCAATATTAACCAGTTCTTTTTCACTGGCCTGGGGGCGCCATTTTTGATAGAAGTCTATCGTAAAAAGGGTTGAAGTACTATTAAACACACTGGATAAGGAGCTCATTAGCGCGGCAAGGAAGCCAGCTACAATAAGACCTTTTACTCCAACGGGCATTACCTTCAATATTAAAGCGGGCAAGGCCGCATCGGTGCTGGTGCGCATTTCTCCCGTAAGGGGATTTTCGATACTAAATAGGGCGGGATACTCGGTAACCGAAAGAGCATAGGCTATTATTCCCGGAAAGACGAAAATAAAGAGGGGAAGTAATTTTAAGAAGCCGCCAAATAGGGTGCCGCGACGCGCGGTTTCGATATTCTTAGCTGATAATACCCTCTGCACGATAAATTGGTCGGTACACCAATACCAAACACCTAGAATGGGCGCGCCGAGTAGCACACCCGTCCAAGGATAATCCTCATTTCGCCAGAGACTCATGAAGGTATCTGCGTTTTCCGCATTTTGATCAATAGCACTAAGGACATTATCCCATCCACCAATGGCCTCCAATCCGAAATATGTGGCCGCTAAACCACCTAATATAAAAATGATACTCTGGATCATGTCGGTGTAAATCACCGCCTTAAGTCCACCAAAGACAGTATAAACTCCAGTGGCAATCACAGTTATGATGGCACCGGTCCAAAAGGGTATGCCTAAGAGCACCTCAAAAACCAAGGCGCCCGCGAATATGGTGAAGGAGATTTTGGTCAGAACGTAGGAAATAATGGAAATTAGGGAAAGATAGGTCCGTGCTCCACTATTGTACCGCTTTTCCAAAAATTCAGGCATCGTATACACACCCGAGCGTATGTAAAATGGGACGAATACCCAGCCTAGTAGGAGTAGGATAAGGGCCGCAAGAATTTCAAATTGTGCTTCGGGAAAGGCACCCCTCGCTCCAGCACCGGATAAACCAATGAGGTGTTCACTACCTATATTGGAAGCAAATAAACTAGCACCTATGGCAAACCAGCCTAAGTTTCTGCCTCCCAAGAAATAGGAAGAGGAATCCGTCTCTTTTCCCTTTTGTTGCCAGGTTACCCACGCGGCAATGCCAAATATGATGGCGAAATAGAGGCCAATAATCCAATAATCCAATCCCTGCATGTCCTGTACTTATAGTTCTAAGTACAATAATACAAAAAGGACTAAATGGTCTGCAGAGGAGCAATCCGGTCGTAGCCCTGCATGGTCTGATGTTCAGTATATTCTAGGTAAGGCAGTAAAAACCTGCTGATAAGGCCAGGGAATCGGTTTTCAGTACCGTTAATGAAAAAGGTAACTACCTTATTTCTAATCTTTACAACCACCAATGTGGCCAATGGATCACCTTCATAGTAAAACTCGGAAGCATAGTATAAATCTCCGGGTAGATCTAAGCGCAGTAATTCCCGTTCACTAAAGCCTTCTTGTTGAAATTCTTTGCCGAACAAGTCGACATTATCCGCCAGTACATCACGAGCGTCCTCTTCATTGGCCTCAATTTCCATCATGTATTGATAGATAATGCGCTCTCGCAAAGGATCATTCTCATTGTCAAAGCCATAATCTAGCATACCTAATCCCCCCACGATGGATATCCAGCGTTTACTTTCATAGGGTTCGGTAAATCCTAAATCCAAATCATCATAAAAATTCTGCAGATCTTCTATAGTCGGGATATTACCTTCCAAATTCGGCGGAATCTCTTTGTAGATGCGGCATGAACCAAGAGCAAGCATCAGGATACTTAGCGCCAATAGATTTTTAAAGTTTTTCATAGGTACCCGAATTTAATTGGAACACAAAATCATTTAGGGGGATAATCTGATAGTCCTCCCAAGCGCCCTTAACTCTTTTTTCAATCAAAACTTTTTGGCCTAAAATGGTGAATCGCATATTGGCTGACCGTTTAATTTGGGTGGCCTGCCAACGATCAAAGTCCTGCCTGGTGGTTTCCGTTTCCTCCGCGATGTCATCAATTTCAATCTCAACTTCTTTGGAAGGAATAATATCTCCATTTACTACAAAAACAGGACTGTTAAAGGTGTAAGTTCCTTCACGCCAAGGCTTAAAGCGGTACACATAGTTCGACTCGTATTCGTAGCGCCCGGCAATCACTGACATGTTACTAGAACGTTGGCGGCAGGCGAAGGAACGGTCGTCAATAAAGAGTTCCCCTATGCTATCAACTCGGGCATCTACCGTAAAGGCTACACTTACCTCATAAACGCCTTGCTTACTTTGTTCTAGGCTCAATTGCACTTTTATTTCTTGGGCCAGGCATAAATTACTCAGCAGGAGGCTAAGAGAATAAAGCAGCAGAGATTTTTTCATAAAGTGAAATTAGTCAATCGCCTTGGATTAGGTCCCGTGACATTTCATTTTATAGCTGCAGAATGCGAAGTA